>MTLE01000332.1_pt1 | contig 189199 bp, 168 predicted proteins | sample 1982461 | NCBI WGS metagenome assembly MTLE01 (sample SAMN05712605, study PRJNA340218) | biofilm metagenome | isolation source: sample SPL anode biofilm adapted to -200 mV | place: USA | collected 2012-02-03
ATCCATACATTTCTTGCCGAGAAGTAAAATCTTTGCATTTTTTTTGTTAAAATAGTTATCTATTCGAGTTTAATCGCGATTGCCCCTAACTTTTTGGAACTTGTTGCAGTGACGGATTTTCATAGCACAAAACTGTCAATATCCCCGCTGGCGCGGACATTTTTCCTGTCCGTGCACTGCAAGCCTTGGCAGATGTAAATGTAGCAAAAAACTAGCATGCAGGTTGCAGCTGCGCAGCCTTGCCTAGCGCACGGCGCGGTTATGAGGACGTTCCGTCCGGCTGTAGTGACCTTTAGTTGTAGCGATTGGCTAGTATGCAGTGTGGGCAACATGCCCATGCAGCTGTTTTGTGCTCTGTGCACAGCAGCGGTTATGCTACCTTGCTCCAAAGTGTCTGTTTTGCTGCGTTTGCAATGGCTTGCAGCGCACGGACAGCGTGTCCGCGCGAGCGGAGGGTGGAGGAGGTATACCTTGCCCTTATCATCCAGCTTAGCGGAGGTGATCCAAGCCTAGTTTTTCGGTAAGGCACGAAAGAGCCGATCCTCGACCTGCCAACAACCCATTTTTTTGCTCTTTGCAAGGTTTCGAACACTCCTAACAGCATGTCCGAGCGAGCTGGGAATTTCTTCCAAAATCTTCGTAACTTGCTCTTGTGTAAATCGTAGTATTTTCATCTCTTAATTTTTAAAGTTTTGCAACCTTAAATTTAGAAAAATCTCATTTTACATTTTTTGGGATAGGATAGTAGATTCTAGGTTTTACCATCTTAATTGTTTGCAAGTTTATTTTGAACTAATTATGTTGTTTTAAGCATTAAAATATTGGCTATGATTGAAATACCATTGAAGCATATTAAGGGTGATTCTGTTGAATTATCGAATTTCAAAATTGACTTGGAAGATACTTCCTCGTTACCAATTTTTTTGAGAATAGAAGAGGATTCTTCTCGTAATATTTCAATTATGCTTGACTATAGTGATAGTTCGGAATCCAAAGAAAATTATGGGCATGATGGAATTATAATCGTAGTTGGGAAAAAAACAGGGAGAGTATATAGATTTATTCTTCCTAAAGCTGACTATTTGAATCGTAAATTGATGGATGAGATAAAGGATAAATTGTTTAATCGCTTTGAAAGAAGGTATAAAAAAAATGTTTACAACGGATTGGAAATAGTAGTCCATATTTTAAAAGAAAAAGAGGATAGAATTGGAATGTAACTACCTGCTCCACGAATGTCCTCATTAGTCCGTACAAAGCCAACCCAAAAGAAAATATAGCAAAAAGCCGATAGTAAGGTAAGAGGGATGGTGCTGGCTGGCGCAGCCATTTTTCTTGTTCATGCGAGGGGAGACCTTTGTTAATAATATCAATCTTACATACAGCATAATTCAATAACAATTTTACTACATTTGTTAACACCAAAACACTCAAATACATGAAATTAAAATTGCTTTTCTTTATTCTATTGCTTAGTCAATCGATATTTGGACAAGTCTCTACTAATTCTGGAATCTTTTTTGCTAAAGAGTTTAGTAAAGACATCGCCTTGTATAAAGCAAAGTCCTTCGTAATCAACGATGTTATTGGTTTGTCTGACTCTTCAATTAGATTCGAGATAGATCCTCTTGCAGCATCAATGTCTGGTGAATTAACTTCACTTGTTTATTTATGCAGTGAGAAAAATATGGAGGGTTTAATTTTGGGATTCTATGGAGATAGATGGAATGAAAATGGAGTGATTTATCAATCATATGCATTTAGAAACTTCCCTAAGTCAAAAGCCATTGAATTACTCAATAAAGTAGAGAAGTTAATTAATGAAAACTCCGATTATTTGAGTCAAGATCAGGATAATAATAATGTATACACTAAATATGAGGACTGCTTATTTTTGATCTATAAAAATCAAGGCAATACTAAAATAAGGGTGTTCTGGAATAATTTTGATTCCGACTGGGAATATAGTGCCTTTAAGAGAACCAAAAAAAGATTATTAAAGAAACTTGAATAGCTAATTTTAATTTTATGACATTATGCCAATGCTAATACATTGTTAAGTCGACTGAGGCAAATGATTTAGATAATAAAGTTTTACTCCCCACTAGCACGGACATTTTTCCTGTCCCCGCTGGCGCGGACATTTTTCCTGTCCGTGCCCTGCAAGCCCCGGCGGATGTAAATGTAGCAAAAAGCTGATAGTAAGGTAGGAGGGATGGTGGCAAATGTGGTTACTCTATACAGCTAATATGCTGCCGTTTCTTCCAATGTATCTATACAATTGAGGTCCATATTAGAACCGATAACCAACAAGAATATAGTATCTATTTAAACCACTTATGTTTGAAGCACCAGCCCCTGCCTCATACATCAGCTCAACCGAGTACCGATTAACTTGACCACCTAGACCCAAGGTATATCCCTCTTCAAAATTCCTCGGTGAATTCACCGCTTTCCCAATTTCTATACCATACAACTCCGATTCAACTCTTCTATAGTTAGTTGTTTTAATTGCGTAGCCAGCGGTGAATCCACCGTTAAAAAACAAGGTGTATTTGCCTATCGGATATCGATAGCGAACCATGCTTGCTATTTTAAGATAGGTATACTCAAGGTTAATATAAGTTGTGGAGTAGCCATTCTCGTTAAAATGGTCGTTAAACTTATACGATGAATACAATAGTTCATTACACCATGACCACTTTTTTAAATTCCTTGCAAGAACAAAATCAAAAGAGACTCCACCGGAAACATTTACAGAATTTTTGAAATTAGTATACAGTGGAGGAGCATACAGTGAACTATACTCGCTACGAAATTTTAAAGATGTTATTGATATTCCAGCAATGATACCAACCTTCATTGACCCATTATCCGGTTTTTTTTGGAATTCAATTTTAGCATCTTCACATTTATAGTAAATGAAAAATAGATTCTCGATGTCCTTTCGGCTATAGGTGGTATTCTTAATCATTTCACTAACTAAAGGACAATTTCCTAGATAAGAAGCTAATTGACTAAGATATTGTTGATTCACCATGGTGTATGTATAGGCTAACCTTGCATGGTAATATTTCTCTTGATACATCTTGTATATGAGCAACTCATAGGTGGGTCCCACCTTGATGTAAAACTGGGTCTTTCCAGAACTATTCTTATAGAGGTATAAGCTCTTTATTCCTCCAATTATGGTTTGTAGGAAAGTTGTGTCTACCTCAAATTTTAAATCAGGACGATTGTCTATTTTGTATGGCCAAAACGGGCTAGTCTCACTATTTACAATTGCACCAACATATACTTCGTCCGCAACACTAAATGACCTAATCTCCGTTGGGAGAAATTCAACTTTCTCATCGGTTAATTTCTCCTTGAAATAAATATGGTGTGGATTTTTTTCCCAATTACGATAGTCAATAAAACCGTGCAGGGTATCATTTTTATAGGATACAATATATCCAGCTGTATAGTTCTCCTGGCTATAAATATTTTGGAAAAGAAATAAAAGGAAAAGAATTAAAGCAGCACTCTTGCTATAGGACATTGTTTGCATTGAAAAAAGTATTAAAAAACGCTATTGATTGGAGGTGTTTTAGATTTGTATTATAAAGGTAAATGTAATTTTTCAGTTTCACACAAGTTTTTGTGAGATATGATTTGGGACCTTTGCAATACATGTTTCTTAAAAATATATAGCATGAAGGCGATAGTAAGGTAGGAGGCGGCGGTTTAATTTATGGCTTAAGTAGTGGTTATTATTATTCCTAAAGTTCGTTTATTTCGTAGCTTGTGCTCCTCCCTCCACCTTCCGATTTTTTAAGAATGCCCTTGCTCATTAAATCTTGAATATCTCGCAATGCCGTGTCAGCAGAACATTTCGCGATTTTAGCCCATTTTGATGAGGTTAGCGTTCCATCGAATCCATCAAGAAGCTTAGTCAAGAGCAATTCTTGTCTTTTATTTTGAAGCTTAGAGGAGTTCTTGTTCCAAAATTTATGCTTGTAGATTACCTTCTCAAGCTCACTATTCGACGAGTCAAGAGCGTTTTGCAAGCAGCTTAAGAACCAATTGAGCCATTTTGTTATGTCAAGTGAACCTTTTTGTGTTTTCTCTAAAATGCCGTAGTACCCTTTTCTTTCGGCTCGAATTTGTGAAGACATACTATAGAATCGCTGAGGAATTCCATCGGCCCTTGCAAGAAGCATGTCTGTAATGGCACGGGCTATTCTACCATTTCCATCTTCAAAGGGGTGCAGGCTTACAAACCATAAATGAGCTATACCCGCTTTTATCACAGGTTCTTGAATGTTATTGCTATTTACCCATTCAAGAAATGAATTCATTTCCTTCCCTAAATTTGTTGCACTTGGTGCCTGGTAGTGAACCTTTTCTTTCCCAAGTGCTCCTGACACAACCTGCATGGGTCCGGTAGAATCATCTCTCCAGTTCCCCACGATAATCTTATACATTCCACTTCTGCCGGAAGGAAAGAGCGAGCAATGCCAATTAAATAGCCTCTCCTTGGTCAGGGGTTGATTGAAGCTTTGTGTTGCATCGAGCATCATCTCTACAACTCCGTCTACCTCTCTATCGGAGGGAACTAAACCTGCAATATTCATTCCCAGCTTGCGTGCAATAGAGGAGCGTACTTGCTCAGGATTTAATAGTTCACCCTCAATTTCAGACGATTTTATGACATCGAGGGTCAAGGTGTCCAATACCGCTTCATTTTTTAGCTCAAACCCAAGGGATTCCATTTTACCTATTAGCTTTCCCTGATGGTTACGAACTTTTCCCAATAGTGGTAGCAGCAATTCGCTATCCCATTTGAAATTGGGCCAATCCTCATTTTCGTATATGTAGACTTTCATTCTCCGCACATTTTGCGGTAAATATAGGGCAAATTCCCATCACTTCAAAATAATCTCCGCACATATTGCGGCGAATGCTGGGTGTAATCTCCGCATATTCTTCGAGAAGTATTGGTGGGAGTCATTTGTAGGTTTGAGGAGCATTGTACTCGCCACCCTTGATTTGCAAATGTGGCTAGTAGAATATTATTTCGTTCGGGAGGTGATTATCTTATTATCGGGATCTCGTCTACAATCCAAAACCATTACAATCAGTATGATAGCTTCAATAATTTCATAAATTATTTGATAGTCACCTTTCACAAGAGCTCTTACGGAGTCAATGTCTGTTTACAATCCAATCGATGGATTTTTGGCAATAAGAGCTATGCTTTTTTTAATTTTAGAGTTGAGCTTTCGGCTATAATTTGCATTACCGTTCCTTCGATAGTAAAAGTCGAGAATATCAAATAGATCTGACCTTGCCTCAATTGACCATTCTATTTTGTACTTAGCCATTGGTCTACCTCAGAATTTAGAGATTCATTGGAGACGGTTTCACCTTTCTTGAACTGTTCTTTTCCTTCTTCAACTCTTTTCTTCTCGTAGTCAGAAAGCTTATATGGTCCCTCTGCGACCTTAGATTCAATGATAGTCTTAATGGCATTCAAGAACGATGCATCATCAATATGAGTGAGGTATTCATTGATTATATGCCTTAATTCAATGGTGCTCATATTAGAATATTTTTGCAAAGGTAAAGATTTTCAATGCAAGTATCAATGGTTATCTATTTCCCTGACTTGTCTGTAAAGCTAAAGCAAGCCTAAAAGCAAATATAGCAAAAAGCCGATAGTAAGGTGGGAGGGATGGGGGCAAAGGTGGTTACTCCATCCGGCGGAAAACCCTGTTGGGGTTTGGAATAGCCAGGAATGTAAACCAAAAGGGATTTAAAGAAGTTACCGTTAATCCGTTCATCAATGCAACCCTGACAGGGTTAAGAACTGGTTCCGCGAGTAACCATGTGTGGGTGGTTACTTTGGTTCTTATGTCAGGGCTACGCCCCTCTGCTTTTGGTTAATGTTTTTCATTACGAAGATATCGGGGCTAACGCCCCTCTGCTTTAGGTTGATGGCTTCCTGCTACTAAGATATCAGGGCTACGCCCTTAGGGTATGCTGCTGCTCTGTTGTTACGAAGATATCGGGGCTAACGCCCCTAGGATACGATGATTTATGCGAATTACAAAGATTTCAGGGCTAACGCCCCTCTGCTTTAGGTTGATGGCTTCCTGCTACGAAGATACCAGGGCTATGCCCCTAGGGTATGCTGCTGCTCTACTGTTACGAAGATTTCGGGGCTATTGCCCCTATTGTTTGCATTATTTTTTTATTCCCACTTACGGTTGGCTTAATGGAATCGAGTTTATTGCTCCACGCAATTCATCGGCGATTCTCCAAAGGGTGTTCACCAATTGCGTTTGGTCGCTTGCTGTCATTTATATTTCATTGTTTGGCTCAATCAAGGGGCGTAGCCCCGCCATCTTAATAGCAAGGTGAATTGCGTAAATAAAGAGGGGCGTTAGCCCTGATATCTTTCCTAATCGTACCATTCAAACACGTATTTTTCATCATAATCAATTTCAAATTTTTCAAGCAGCAACAAATACTCCTCCCTGAACGATTGTTTTTTATGATGGTTTGGTTGGTTTAAAACATATTTTACCACATTGTCGATGTGCGATTTGGAATAGGTAAAAGCCCCAAAGCCATCTTGCCATGCAAATTTACCGGGAAGGTATTTTTTTTCGTTGAGCCACTTAGACGCCCCCGATTTTACCTGTTCCATTAATTTTGAGGGCGCAAGGGTTGGATGCATCCCAACAAAAATGTGTGTATGGTCCGGATTGCAATATATGGCGTATGTCTTACAGTTATGGTTACTAATGATGCCACACATGACTTTTTCTAGCTCATCTCGAAATGATTCTTTAATTAGGTTCTCCCTGCCTCTCACGGCGAAAACGAATTGAGTGTATAGCTGGGTGTAGGTGTTTGCCATAGTTTGTATGTCAGGGCTACGCCCCTATGTTTAGGTTAATGTTTTCCTGCAAAGATTTAGGGGCTATCGCCCTTGCGAAATAATGATTTAGTGCAAATTACGAAGATTTTTGTGTAATCGCTCCTACCATCCAATGATTTTATGCCGTTACGAAGATATCAGGGCTAAAGCCCCTCTTCTATAGGGGAATGGCTTCAGGCTACGAAGATTTTAGGGCTAACGCCCCTAAGGGGTATGCTGCTGCTGTGCTGTTATGAAGATACTAGGGCTAACGCCCCTAAGGGTACGCTGCAAATGTGTCGTTACGAAGATATAAGGGCTACGCCCCTCTGCTATAGGGAAATGGCTTCCTGCTACGAAGATATCAGGGCTAACGCCCCTAAGGGGTATGCTGCTACTGTGCCATTACAAAGATATCAGGGCTACGCCCCAAAGGGTATGCTGCTGCTCTGTTGTTACGAAGATATTAGGGCTACGCCCCTCTGCTATAGGAAAATGGCTTCCTGCTATGAAGATTTCGGGGCTACGCCCCTAGGGTGTGTATTTCTCTTCTTGCTACGGTTGTCTAAATGGAATCGAGGGGTTTTCGGCTTTGGTTGCCCATTTGCTTAAAGTGGCTTGGGGTGAGGCCGGTGGATTTTTTGAACTGGCTGGAGAGGTGTGCTACGCTGCTGTAGCCCAGCTTATCGGCAATTTCGCTCAGCGACAGCTCGTCGTACACAATCAGCTCCTTTACCTTCTCCACCTTTTGGGCAATAATATACTTCTCAATGGTTTTTCCCTCCACCTCCGAGAATAGCTTGCTGAGGTAGGAGTAGTCGCGGTGGAGCTTGTGGGCAATGATGTCGGAAAAGTTCTCATTCCCGTTTACTCCGCTGCGGTAGTGAATGTTCTCAACTACAATGTTCTTTATTTGCTCAATAATCCGATGGCGCGTATCGTCGAGCAGCTCAAACCCCAGCTTGGTAAGGTTGTGCGAAAAGGCCTTGCGCTGCTCATCGGTGAGCGGAGCGTCCAATATAACTTCGCCTAGGGAAACGGACACAGGGGCAACACCCATTCGGTTGAGCTCCTGCTCCACCGCCATAATGCAGCGGGGGCAAACCATATTTTTAATGTAGAGCTTCATTCCATCTAAATTTTCCAGAAAGGTAGCACTTGTTCTCTTAAAGTTTTCAATGGTTAAACAACCTTGGCGAGCTATAGTTTTATCTCCAGCAGCTTTACTGCCTTAATCTCGGTGGGTGACACAGCCACCATTAGCGGGAACACTTCAACGCCCTGCGCAATGGCCTCCTTCAGCTTGCGGGCATACTCCGAGTCGATGTGGGCAGCAGGTGCAAAGGCCTCCACATCGGTACGTTGAATAATGTAAAGCATGGCTGCTCGGTAGCCCTGCTGCTTTGCCTTTACCAGCGTTTCGAGGTGCTTTTGACCGCGGGTGGTAACGGCGTCGGGAAACATGGCTAGGTTACCCTCCTTAAGCGATACATTTTTTACCTCTACAAAGCACTCCTCGCTTGCATTCCGTGCGTATAGGTCGAAGCGGCTGTCGTCGAAGGTCACTTCGCGCTTAACCTCGGTGTAGCCTTGTAGCCCGGGAATGAGGTTGTTAACCAGCGCCTCGTAGCCAAACTGGTTGGGGTTAGCGGTGTTGATGCCCACCCAGCTGCCGTCTATCTTAATCATCTCCCAGGTGAAGCGTGTTTTGCGGTTAGGATCGGCAGCCGGGGAGAGGTAAACCTCTGCACCATTCTCCAAACAGCTCTTCATGGAGCCGGAGTTGGTGCAGTGTGCCACCACCACCTCGCCGCTATCGAGGGTAACATCGGCCAGAAACCGTTTGTAGCGCTTAACCAGCGTTCCGTGTATCAGAGGGGTTGAAAATTTCATATCTAAGTTTTTCAGAGTAACGGTTTTGCCAACCATTAGTTTGAAGGTAATATAAAAATAGAGTGAGTTCAGTATAACCACTCTCTTTGGTTCATCGAAAGCGACTGTGTTTACACGGGTGCCATAGTTTGGGTTCTTCATCGGTATTTAACAGCAAAATCGAATCAAACGGATATCAACGGCCTCGTGGCCTAACGTTGGTAAAAAGCAATTCTATAATGTTAGCGCACCTACGGAGCGCCAACGCCTCTTCAAACAATGTGCTACCAACGTTTGGCTCCTACGGAGCCTCGGACACTAAGTTACGCTGCAGGTTACAGCAAATATTTATAGGCCAACCATAATAGAAACAAAATTTTCGCATTTTATTTTCAATCAACCACGATTCTTCCCTGAACTCCCATACTTTTGTGCTACAATTTTATGGTAATGAACTCTGTTGTAGCAAAAGTGTCTTTAGGGGTGATGTTGGCCATTCTGGTTTCCGGTTGCTCCGTTACCACCAACATTCCAAAGCCAAATGAATCGTATAGGCTCACTGACTTGGGGACCTCGGTCTCCACGGTGGCCATCCCCGTTTCGTTTAGCCGGGCACAGCTGCTGGCATCCATCAACCATCGTCTGGATGGACTTATTTATGAGGACAGCGACAATGCCGACGATAATATGCTGGTGAAGGTTTGGAAAATTCAACCCATAACGGCCTCCTTCTCAGGAAATTCGGTTAGTTATAGGGTTCCTATAAAGGCGTGGGTAAACGCAAGCATTGGACTGCTGGGCTACTCCATCTCTTCTGAACTGGAGGGGGAGTTGGCCATGACGTTTACCACCACATTCACCTTTGGTGCCGACTGGAGCTTGGTGCCAAAAACCACCATGACTGGTTATACCTGGCTGTCGGAACCCAAGGCAAGGGTGGGACGGCTGCAGCTGCCAGCCTCCTTTATTGCTGATAAGGCTATGAGCAGGGCAAAGCAGGAGATTTGCAGCAAAATCGACGAGAATTTTGGTGATGGTATAAGTCTCACCGGAGTGGTGGACCAGCTTACTACATTTGTTAAGAAGCCCATTTTAGTTAATCCCGACTACAACATTTGGCTGGTTTTGGTGCCGCAAAAGGTTTCCATTTCACCCTTTTCCTCCACCGATAGCTTGGTGTCGACAACCATTGGTCTACAAGCTGTATCGGAGGTTGTAATCGATAAGCAATCGCCCGACCTTTGGCTGGATGCCCCAAAACCACAGCTGGTTGCTGGCAACGGCACCGACCGTTTTGTGAACATCAATTTTGGCGTAGACGTTCCCTTTGAGGAGGCTGAAATGCTTTTTGCCAAAGGAGTGGTTGGAAAATCGTTTAGTAAAGGACGTAGAACCGTTAAGGTGGATAGCTTGCGGATATACGGTAGCGGCGATAAGATGGTGATTGGGACGCAGCTGGAGGGCAGCTTGAATGGCTGGATATACTTTAAGGGCATTCCACATTACAACCGTACAACCAACTGTGTTGAAATGGTAAACCTGGACTACGAGTTGCAAACGAGCAATATTCTTCATCGTACGGCTTCATGGCTTTTCAAGAGCTCCATTCTGGAGTCGGTGAAGAGGGCCATGGTTTTTCCCGTGGGCGATGAGCTTACCAAAACCTTGGCCGAAATCAACCGAAACCTAATTAGAAATAGGAATATCCCCAATCTGGAGCTGAATGGCACCATTACTGAGCTGGCCATTGACCAAATCGACCTCATTCCGGATGCTTTTCGCGTGAAGGTGAAAGCGAAAGGAGAGGTTGCGGTGGAGGTGAAGAGGATTCAGTAGATAAAGGAGTTAGAGAAGTCAAAGAATTAAGAGAATTCAACACAATGTAGAGACGCACGATCGTGCGTCTCCTTTGTGACGATACATGAATTCAACCGATTGTAAGGGAGGAAATTTTTTGTCCAAAGAAATAGCCGCGAAGCGGTTGAATATGAATATCCATGGGCGATAGACCACGGTAAAGGTAATTTTAGAGTGCAAGTGATTCAAGCACAATTGGCGTAAAATTCTACCGAACTCCCATGCACGGCAATTACAAAGCGGTTGTTATTCAGTTCTGTCACCCGTTCCGGGTTTTGTGTATCGCTTTACGCGGATTTCCTATAACTATGTCAGCCCTTCGGGCTTAACATAATTTGCCCAACAAATCCAATCCCGAAGGGATGACAACTGGAAACCGGGGGTGTGAACCCCAAGGACAGGGAGTGACCACAACGGCATGCGGTGCTCGCTCCTCCGCTGTTCAACGGGCTATACCAACCCCGCACCGCAATCACAAAGCGGTTGTTATGCAGTTCTGTCACCCGTTCCGGGTTTTGTGTTGGTCCTTGCACGGATTTTCTATAATCAAGTCAGCCCTTCGGGCTTAACATAATTTGCCCAACAAACCCAATCCCGAAGGGATGACAGCTGGTAACCGGGGGTGTGAACCCCAAGGACAGGGAGTGACCACAACGGCATGTGGTGCTCGCTCCTCCGCTGTTCAACGGGCTATACCAACCCCGCACCGCAATCACAAAGCGGCATTAAAAGAATTTTACCCAATGTAGAGACGCAAGGCTATGCGTCGCAATGGTTATTATCCACAAATAGAAAGAATCGCTAAAGTACCCAATTCGCTCAGCTAACGAAGGCGCTAGTTTCCTAATAATTCTAACAGCCTATTAACCTAAAAACCTAATTTTTCACTGCCTCCTTTTTCTCAAGGGTTTCAACAAGAATTCCAACCCATTAAGCTGAATTTCGTAGGCTGTTTCGAGCAATATACCTAACCGTCCTTGTGGAAATCCCTTTTGCTTAAACCATATGAGGTATCCTTCAGGCAGGTCGCAAATCAACCTACCCTTATACTTGCCAAAGGGCATGGGTATTGTAGTAAGTTCAATCAGTATTTTGGAATCGGGTTGAATGCTTTCCACTTTGGCAGGGGTATTTTAGAAATCGTTTTTCCGACGCAGCGCCTTTTTTAGCGACTGTACCTTTTTTCTGTCGAGCCTCTTTTCCTTCGATGCTTTGGAGGGTTTGGTGGGGCGTCGCTTTTTGCGAGGGGTGAATAGCTGTTGCAGAAGCTCGTAAAACTTAGCAGTGCAAATTTCCTTGTTTTTCAGCTGCGAGCGATCCTCCTGCGAAACAATGAGCAGTTCACCAGCAGTGGTTACCCTTCCGGCCAACTTTTTTATCATTATCTCCTTCTCATCTGCAGAAAGCAGCATCGAATCCGCAATGCTAAAACGGAGTTCTACCTTGGAGTTTACCTTATTCACGTTTTGTCCTCCAGCTCCACTGCTTCGTGAGGCGCTGTAGGTTAGCTCTCCCGAGAAGTCTCGTAGCCAAACGGAAATGGGTTGGCTATTTGCAAAATCTTCGCTTGATGAGGAGGGGAGCATCTTGTTGGAAATTATATGGCATCGGGGTTCTCAACCGTATCCGCAACTTGTTCAGGGTTAAGCTCCAATGCGGTATCGTTCGAAAAGTGCTCATAAATAACGATGTGCCCTTTGTTATCGGTCTTAAACGAGTAGTATTTTTGAGAAAAGTAGCTGAACACTACAATAATTCCAGTGGTAAGCATCTTTGAAGGAGTAGGATAGAAGCCAAAATACTCCACAAATAGCTCTAGTAGAACAAAATTAAATAGGATTGAGCAAACAACAATTACACCGTAGCGAAACAGCTGCACCTTGCTCTTGAGTTCCGATTGGATAAAGGTGATATACTTGTTGAGCAAAAATCCGGTAGGAAAGGAGATGCAAAACGCCATAATGAAGGCTGCAATGTGTGGTGCAACTGTGGTAAAGCCAATATCAATTGGCTCCTTCTTTAATATAAAGTTATAGCTTATGAAGTAGAGAATCGTATCGAGCACCATATTTCCACCCCCACAGGCAGCGTAGCGAAAAGTCTCAAGAGGAATATATTTCCGAAAAGGAATATAAAACCAATCGATTATAGCAATAATCCAATTTCGCAGAAAGTTGAAATTCATAGAGCTGGTCATTTTAGGCCATCCTTGAGGCTCGAAAATTGTTGTATTGATTCAAAGTGCGCGGCAAAAATAGCAAAATGAATGGATTAAAAGAAAGTAAGAGAAGTTAAAATATGCCAAATTGCTCTTTCATCCTGCAGTTTATGGACATAGACTTCTATACTGCGTAATCGCTGTTGTTCATTTTCAAATTTCAAAACCATCAATGTTTACTACGCAACAATGATTTCAGCCCTATAAAAATCTATGTAGATACAGTGTCGTTTGTACCTCTTGACCATTTCATCCAAGTCATTTCTTTCCACTATCTTTGCTTCCTTCAAATTTTTAAAAGATGATTTACATAGATTGTGACGATGTGCTGGCAGAAAGCACCATGTCCTACATAGATATTATTAAGCGTGAGTTTGGTATTGAGCGCAAGTTCGAGGAGCTTACCTCCTTTGATCTTCGCGTCTCTTTCGGGCTATCACAAGCACAGTTCGACCATTTCTTTCACTTAGTGCATACACGTGAGGAGATACTAAAATTTAAGCCATTGGAAGGGGCTGTGGAAACGCTAAGGGGTTGGAACCAAGCTGGGCTAGAAATAGCCATTGTTACCGGCCGAATTACTGCAGCTTACGAGGCAACGCTTGAATGGCTGGTGAGCCAATCCATTCCGTACGATCACTTTATGGTGGTGGATAAGTATAACCGACCCGAAATGGACATGACCATTGCCAAACCTCTATCGGCGCTTACAGCAATGAATTTTGAGTTGGCCATTGAAGATTCCTATGCCATGGCTAAGTATCTTGCCGTTGAGAAGAGGGTAGATGTTGCATTAATGAACAGGCCTTGGAATATTTATCAGGCCAATCTTTCAGGAGTTAAGCGGGTGAGTAGTTGGGAGGAAATTCGGTCGTTGCATAGCCTCCGTCTAGGCCCAAAGGTGCAATAGGACACAGCTATTTTTATGTTATTTTAACGTTAACATATTGTTAAATAGGCAAGTGTAAACTTCTATCTTTTAGCGGTTAAACTTTTCGCCACTATCACCGTTCAAAAGGAAAAATAGCTGTATATTGTCGTCCTTTTTCTTTTTAAAATTGCAGATGAAAAAAACTCTCTTTCAATCGCTGGCAATTATTGCCATTGTTCTTGTTCTTTCCAGTTGGGGGTCAAAGGGACATCGGAGTATTAACGGGCATGTCACCTTTTTCTTCAACGACGCGTTGAGCCAATTCGATAGCTGGTCTTCCACGTTATCATCACATGCCTCCGATGCTGATAATCGCAAGAGTTCCGATCCCAATGAGGCTCCCAAACACTACATCGACATTGAGAACTATAACGAGTTTAATAGCAGTGGCGTTTTGCCAAAAACGTTGGCTCAGGCAATTGCAGAGTATGGCTCTGCCAATGTTTACGACTGGGGTATTGTGCCTTGGGCTACCAAAACTACCTATGATACGCTGGTGGCCTGTTTCCGTCGTGGCGATTTAAACAAGGCCGTGCTTACCGCTGCGGACCTTGGTCACTATGTGGGCGATGGACACATGCCGCTGCATATTACATCCAACTACAACGGGCAGCTTTCTGGAAATTACGGCATTCACTCTCGCTACGAGTCGGATATGGTGGATGCACACATCTATGATTTCAACTACACAGCTGAATCTATCTCCCTGATTTCGGATGTTCAGCAGTATGTTCTCAACTATATCTACGATAGCCATTCCTACATAGACACTGTTTTGAAATCGGACAACTACGCCAAGGCGCTTGACTCTTCCTATGGAGACGTTTACATTGCTGCCATGTGGGCAAAGTTGGGTAACATTACCAACCACCTGTTTCAGGAATCGGCGCACTCCATTGCCGAACTTATCTATACTGCCTACGATGAGTCGCAAAGAACAACTGGCATAAACGATGTGATTACCACCTCGGGCATTACTTTGGAGCAGAACGTACCCAATCCATTTTCGGACTACACAAAAATACAGTATACACTCGCTCAGAACGCCAATGTTGAGATTCTTGTCGTTGACACTCAAGGTAGGTCGGTTGCAAATTTAGCAAGAGGGCAAAAGCCTGCTGGCGTTTATTCTGTGGATTTTGTTCCAACAAGCCTAAATTCTGGGGTTTACTTTCTCGTACTGAAGAGTGACAACTACGTTGAAACCAAGAGGATGATTTTGGTAAGATAGTTTGGGTCCTAATTTTAGCAGGGAAGGAATAGATAGGAGGTTGTTATCTCCAATGCTTTCCTTCCCTTTTTTTTGAGCATTAGTCGGAACTCAAATTTCTTCAGCAACTCTATTTATAAGTGTTACATGATGCTTTAGCGTTGACATTAAAGTTTTCGCGCAATAATATTTTGAGGATAGCAATCACTTAATCGGGCCTATTTCCATCCAAAAATTTAGAGATAGCAATAACATCTTTTTCTCCTAGTCCAGCTAGGTTGGCTTCTTGAAAGTGTTGGCTTGCCAACGTTCCTAGCGGTGAATTTAGCCCACTATTTCCTGCCAGTCGCAAGTCTTTAGCCAAATGCTTTAGCGCAAAGGCTGCTTGATAGTTCCCATTAAGCAAGGCTTCTCCCTTTATTTTAATGTAAGGGCTTCCCATGGCGCTATTTCCTACAATTGTGAGCAAATCTTCTGGATTAACGTTTAGCTGCTTTGCAAAGAGAACAACCTCAGCCAATCCTTGCGTAATAATACCGAGCAATATATTCACCGCCAGCTTGGCCGAGTTTCCTGCACCGCATGGACCAAGGTGCAGCGATAGTTTTCCTAAGCTATCGAATAGTGGTTTTACCTTGTCGTAAGCAAGCTTGTTTCCACCCACCATAATAACCAATGCTCCATCCTCAGTTTGTTTAACGCTTCCGGATACAGGAGCGTCTAGATAAAAGCAATCCTTCTGTTTACATTGTGCCTCCATCTCTTTGCTAATGCTGGGCGAGACTGTGCTCATGTTTACAAAAATTTTGCCTGCTGTATTTCCGTTGAGAAGCCCATCTGCAGCCGTAAATACCTCCATTACAGCTGCGTCGTCCGATACCATGAGGAGAATAATATCCGCACGCTTTGTCAATTGGAGCGGAGAAGAGACCGTTTCAATTTTCTGATCGTTCAGCAGCTTCTCCTTGCCTTTAGTCCGGTTATACACGCTTACCTGATAGCCAGCACCTATAAGTCGCCGAACCATTGGAATGCCCATGTTTCCTAGGCCTATCCATCCTAAGTTTATCTTCTCCATCTGTTTATAATTGGAATAATACTTTTTCTTAATTCAATATTTTCTGCTACTAATTGTTTAGGAAGGGGATACCTGAAATACGCTCATATTCCCGTAGCAGCTTATCTTGCAGTTCAACCATTGCTGTTGCCCGTTGAAATTCCTTTGGACGTTTGTGGAAGAAGTATCCTCCAGATACCATAGCTTCCTTATCGTTGCTAGTGGCAAGCCACGCCTGCGTTTTATACCCCTCTTCCAGATTATCGGGTGCATTTGCACCGCCCAGCTTGGTGGCAACCCATCCCGGTTCAATGGCATTGCTGTACACGTTGTTCCAAAGTCGCGCAACAGCCATGGAGAGAATGAGGTTGTGCAGCTTTGTATCGCTATACGCGTTCATTCCATTCCATGGGCGGGTTTCCCAAAAGAGGTCCTTTAGGGAGATATCACCACCTCGATGGAGGCCTGAGCTAACGTAGACCAATCGTTTAGGTCTACTTATTAGGCAGGTAAGTATATATGGAGCCAACGAATTTACCGCGAAAATGGTGGGTATGCCTTCACTGGTAACCTCACGCTCGCTGCCATGAAAGCCAACTCCCGCATTGTGAATTATGGCATCAAATGAGCCAAGATTATTAACCTGCTTTGCCAACTCTTTGGTCTCCACCATGCTCGCCATATCACCGACAACCGCCGCTTCCGCTCCGGGAACGGCTTTGATAGCTTCCTCTGCACGTCGAGGATTTCTGCCGTGAAGCACCACCTTATGACCTTCGGCAACTAACAGCTTGGCGGCCAGCAAGCCTATTCCGTCGGATGACCCTGTAATAAATACTCTTGCCATTTCTTTATGTTTTAAGTTTTGTATTGTGCTTGTTTCAATTAACAATTCAAGGACATCTTTTCCTAATATTTTTTTTGATAAATAGGAGAGCACGTAAGTATAAGCATTAATCCTTCAATAAAAACGCTTCTCTCTGCTGACAGTGTGGCATTGCGATGACAAATCAGTGTGACTATATGGCATTTTTATGAAAATAATTTTTGCTTTATGACGTAGTTTAAATTTTATAGTTCACCACGTAAGTATAAACATTACTGTTTGTTATGGTATGCATTCTGTGCTTTCAATTCTATGCTGGCATGCTGTTTGAAATATGGTTGGTGAAAACAATTACTACGAATGTTTAACTTAATGAATGGAGGAACTAGCCATGACACTAGCAAGATTATCAAACGATTGGTTTCCAACATTTCCTTCATTGGTAAACAGGTTTTTTGAAGGAGATTTGATGGATTGGAACAATGAAAATTTCGCAGGTTCTAATTCTACCTTACCTGCTGTGAATGTAAAGGAAAACGATAATGAATACCTTATTGAGGTAGCCGCTCCAGGCCTTAAGCGGAGCGATTTCAAGGTTAATTACGACAACGGTCGATTGACCATCTCTTCTGAAAAGAGAGTTGAGCACGAGGAAAAGGATGGGGAAAAGGTTACCCGAAGGGAGTTCAGCTATCAGTCATTTCAGCGTTCGTTTACAATTCCAGAAACTACGGTTGCCGTAGACAAGATTACTGCCAAGTATGAGGACGGTATTCTTCACATTACCTTGCCAAAGCGCGAGGAAGTTAAGCCGAAACCGGCTAAGGAGATAAAAATTTCCTAATGGAAAGGGCAGGGCGTTATGCCCTGTCTTTTTTTGCCACCAATGGTAATTTTATTGTTTACAATTATCTATAAAAAAGAGAGCCGGAAACATTGTTCCGGCTCTCGTGCTTTTAATGGCTGTATACCTCCTTTTTTCTTAGCTCCTTAAGTTGCTTGAACAGCTCCACTTCGTTTTCGGAAAGGTGACGTGGGATAACAACGTTAAGATGGATGAAAAGATCACCAGCAGCACCTTGCTTTCCATACGGAGGCATTCCTTTCCCTTTAAGCCTTAGCATACTATTGTTTTGAGAACCTTTAGGTACCGTTAAGCTAAACCTTCCAGCAGGGGTGTTGATCTCTATTTTTCCGCCAAGCACAGCGGTATACAAATCAACGTTAGCCTTTAGGGTGATGTCTTGTCCAACAATTTCATAGTGACTGTTGGGCTTAATTCTGATCTTAACGTAGAGGTCACCTGCAGCCCCTCCGTTTTGACCTGGTTCCCCTTTCCCTTTTATCTTCAATTCAAGGCCAGTATAGGCTCCTGGTTTTATGGTAGCGCGAAGTTTTTTTCCGTTCACGTTCAAAATGCGTGTCGTTCCCAAGTAGGCCTCTTCGAGGTTGATTTCCAGCTCGGCGTAGTAGTCGCTACCCTTGCGGGAACTTGCTTTAGTGCTGAACCCAGACATGCCGCTGCTGAAATTACCAAAGAAAGCATTAAAAAAGTCCGAAAAGCCATTACCTGCTCCACCAAAGATGTTTTCCCATTCACCCTGCTGATAAAAGGTCTGCCCGCCTGGTGAATTTCCACGGTAGTGTGAAAAGTCGTTTGCATGTTGGTATTTGTTCCAACTTGCCCCTAGCTGGTCATATTTTTTTCTTTTTTCAGGATCCTTGAGCACTTCGTAGGCTTCGCCAATATCTTTAAAGCGTTCTTCAGCCGTACTATCCCCTTTGTTTTTATCTGGATGGTATTTTATGGCCAGCTTTCTGTATGCTTTCTTTATTTCATCCTGGCTTGCTGTTTTTGGAACATCCAGAATCTTGTAGTAATCCTTATATTCCATGGCTATAATAATTTAATTGTTAATCTAATACATGTTCTATATGTCTATTTTCTTTTTCTGCGTAGCGAGGACCGTAAACCTTTTCTTTATGTGGATGCCTTGCAACATAAGATTTTACCCAAGGACAATCCCTAGGTTTTAGCTGTACAATCTCCGGATTGCCATTCCAGTTAGAATATTGAAATTGGTGTGATGAATCTTGCTCTGCCAAATGCGATGTGCTGCAGGATTGCAGCAATAATCCGGTTACCATCGTTCCCACGAAGGTAGAATATGCTAATGTTCGTCTCAACATATGCCTAATATTTTGTGTTAAACATCCCGTGAATTCAAAGTACCTAAGTGTATTAATAAGGGGTGCAAAAATTGAGCCAAAGGACAAAATGCACCTTTGGCTGTCAAAATGTAAGGGCTTACCAATCAACGATTGCAGCGTAGCTTTTGCCCCATATTCATAAATCGGAAGGGCTTAGAATTCCGGATTGATAGCTGCAAAAATGTTAGTAATTTACTTTCCAATACAAAACTTGGAGAAGATATTGCCCAACACTTCATCGTTGGTAATTTCCCCTGTAATCGTTCCAAGGTAGTAAAGTACCTCACGAATATCTTGCGATAGCAGGTCGTTAGGGAGGTTGGCATCTAGACCTTTTAGCGATCGTTCAATACCTTCACTAACCTGCCGAAGGGCCTCATAGTGACGGGCATTGCTTACGAGAATATCGCCAAAGTGTTTGGTGCTATCGGTTACCATGCTGGTGAGAGCGGAGTGAAGCTCTTCGAGATGGCTTCCCATTTTGGCAGAAATTGAAATTATTGGGAGTTGGCTTGCAACTTGGCTTTGAATATCCATTTTGAATTGCTCCATCACCAATGGATCTACGCGGTCGATTTTGTTGAGAAGGGCAAAGATGCTCTTTCCCTGAAGCGCGGGATTGTTAACCACCGTTTGTAGAAATTCTAGCTGTTCCTCTACTTCGGCGGTAACGTCGAGAAGGGCAAGTATTATGGAGGCATTCTCCATCTTGCGCATGGTTCGCTCTATGCCCATAACCTCAATGGTATCGTCGCTCTCGCGGATGCCAGCGGTATCGATAAGCCGAAAGCTGATACCGTTAATTACAATTAGGTCCTCAATGGCATCACGGGTGGTACCAGCAATCTCCGAAACAATGGCCCGCTCTTCGCGAAGCAGCTTGTTTAGCAGAGTCGATTTACCTGCATTTGGCTTACCGGCTATAGCAACCGGAATGCCCTTTTTTATGGCATTTCCTAGAGCAAACGATTCAGTGAGGTGCTGAGCGTAGGCCGAAATTTCCAACAGCAGATTTTGCAGCTGTTTTCGGTCGGCAAACTCAACATCCTCCTCGCCAAAATCCAGCTCCAGCTCTAGCAGTGATACTAGGTTGAGCAACTTTTCACGCAGCTTGTGAATTTCGTTGGAGAGGTCGCCCTTTAATTGCTGTAGCGCTAAGCGGTGGTTTGCTTCGGAATCGGATGCAATAAGGTCGGCCACAGCCTCGGCTTGTGATAGATCCATCTTTCCGTTAATGAAGGCTCTAAGCGTGAACTCTCCTGGTTGAGCCATTCGGGCACCGACTTCCACCAATCGTTGGAGCAGCTGCTGTTGAATATATGGTGAGCCATGGCAGCTGATTTCGGCTGAATCTTCACCTGTATAGGAGTGGGGTGCCCTAAAAATAGAAACCAGCACCTCATCAATGAGCTTGCCGCTTTTATCCGAAATTTTGCCAAAGTGTATGGTATATCCCTTCTGCTTGGAAAGTTCCTTTCCCCTACTTGAGGGGGTAAATATGGAGTCAACCATTTCAATAGCCCCTGTACCGCTTAAGCGAATTACTGCAATAGCTCCAGTACCTGCCGGGGTTGCAATGGCTGTGATTACCGAATTATCCATCATCATTTTTTTACAAAAATAGGTAAGTTTACTGGTTAGGGCAAGGCGGGTTGATTTTGAAAATTACCGGTTCCAGTGGTTTCCTATGTTGATAGCTTGCGCATAAAAGATTAAATGAAATAGGGCGTAGTGTCACACAATTCCCTGTGTTGCTGTAGATGATTGAATTTGCTACCATCTTCGGACTCTTTCCGCCACTCCATTAACTTCCGAATATCTCTCCTTTTTAAAAACATATTCCGTCTTTCTTTGTTATTTTTTCGGAAATATGCAGAACTCTTCATATTTTCACTGCATCTTTAAAAAATCACCATCAAATTAAGCTATGAGCGTACTGGTTAACAAACAATCCAAAGTTCTTGTGCACGGCTTTACAGGCTCGGAAGGAACCTTCCACGCACAGCAAATGATTGACTATGGCACCAACGTGGTTGGTGGGGTTACCCCAGGAAAAGGTGGGCAAGCACACCTCAACCTTCCTGTTTTTAACACTGCCAAGGAGGCGGTTGCTGCAACTGGAGCCGATGTGTCGGTTATTTTCGTACCACCAGCCTATGCCGCTGACTCTATCATGGAGGCCGCCGATGCTGGTGTAAAGCTGATTGTTGCAATTACAGAGGGCATTCCTACATCGGACATGGTTAAGGTAAAGGAATTTTTAGCCGATAAGCCAGACGTTAGGCTAGTTGGGCCAAACTGTCCAGGAGTAATAACCCCCGGAGAGATTAAGGTTGGCATTATGCCCGGATTTATCCACAAAAAGGGCACCGTGGGAATTGTTTCCCGTTCTGGCACGCTAACCTATGAGGCGGTTGACCAAATAACCAAGGAAGGACTTGGACAGAGCACCTGCATTGGTATAGGTGGTGATCCAATTATTGGTACCACCACGCTTGATGCGGTGAAGCTGCTCATGGCCGATTCTGGAACTGAAGGCATTGTGATGATTGGTGAGATTGGCGGTACAATGGAAACCGATGCTGCCAGATGGATAAAAGAGCATGGAACAAAACCCGTTGTTGGCTTTATTGCCGGGCAAACGGCACCCAAAGGCCGTCGCATGGGACACGCTGGTGCCATAATTGGTGGGGCCGAGGATACTGCTGCTGCAAAGATGAAAATCATGCGCGAATGCGGTATTCATGTGGTGGAATCACCCGCTGATTTGGGAAAAACAATGGCAGCGCTCTTGAAGTAGCAAAAGAAATATAGTTTGTATAACCCCGGATTTTTCCGGGGTTTTTTAGTGCCAGCTCCAATTATTATTTTTTGACTGCAATCTCTATTTTTGTAGAAAAAACGTGACTACAATTCGTGAGATAGAGGTTGCACTGGCTAGCCCCGGAAAGATTCCAATTATTGCTGCGGCCGAAGCCATGGAGAAGAATCCTACCTTGGTTTCTTTTGTGTTTGAATTGGCAAAGGGTACTCAGCAGCCCATTTCTTGGCGGGCGGCATGGATATTCAGCTATCTGGCCGATTGTGAGTCCCCCTTGTTATCCCCAATAATTGATGATATTATTGCCGCCGCAATTGCTATTGACCACCATAGCCAGCGCGGATGTTTTTTAAAGGTGCTTAGCCGTTGTGGCTACAGCGTGGAGAATGCTGGTGAGCTGCTCGATTTCTGCATTGACCTTCTGCTGAAGCCTACCAATCGTCCTTCGCACAAGTTTTATTGCCTCGACATCTTGGAAAAGTTTGCCAACCAATTGCCAGAGTTAAGACCAGAGCTAATAATGATTATTACCGATGCATTACCCAATTTTGAAACCGATGTGCTTCGCCGAAAGGGTAAATTATGGTTAAGAAAGATGGATAACCCACGTTCTTCAAAGCGTATGCGCCTAAGTGATATGCAGTAACTATTGCTCTTTTAAGGCTTCAAACATTATTTCCACCGGATGCTTTGCTTGCCTTCCGGTTCCATCCTTTATTTGGTGGCGACAGCTGGTTCCTGGTGCCACAATTACTGTTTCGGCATTTGCGTTGCGAACAGCAGGGAAAAGCACCAATTCACCAACCTTCATGGAGAGGTCAAAGTGCTCCTTTTCATAACCAAACGAACCAGCCATACCGCAGCATCCCGACGGAATCTCTTTAATTTTGAAATTTTTTGGTATGGTTAGCATACGCTTGGTGGGTTCTGTGCTGGCAACCGATTTCTGCTGACAATGTCCGTGAAGCAGTATCTCCATGTGCGCATCGGTAAACAATTCAGGGCCAATGTTACCCTTTTCTACCTCTCGAGCAATAAACTCTTCGAACAGCAGCGCGTTGGTGGAAATTGCAACCGCCTTTTCTCGCAGTTCTTGCCTTACAAGCGAGGGGTATTCGTCACGAAAGGAGAGTATAGCCGACGGCTCTAGTCCAATCAATGGGGTTTCGACGGTAACCTTACCGTAAAGTAACTCCACATTTTGCTCGGCAATTCGTTGAGCCGTTCGTAACAATCCTTTCGAAATGTATGTTCTCCCGCTTTCTCCATGGCGAGGAATTTCAACTTCATAACCAAGTGCTTGCAACAACTTTACTGCCTTAATACCAATTTCCACATCGTTATAGTTGGAGAACTCATCGTTGAATAGCAACACTTTGCCTTTGGGATAGCTAGCAGCCTTTACCTGATGACGCCTAAACCATCGGGATAGGGTGGTCTTGTAGAGCGTGGGTAAGTTTCTGTCGGGATGGAAGCCCAATGACCTCATTAGCAGCTTAGAGGCGTAGCGGTTGGTGAGGAAAAAGTTGGTAACTCCGGGTACAAATGAGCCTATGGCGTTGATTTTGGTAATGTAGGCAACCAATCTGGAACGCAATGGGATTCCGTGCTTGTCATAGTAATGTTGTAAAAATTCAGCCTTAAGCTTAGCCATGTCAACGTTTGATGGACATTCCGATTTACACCCTTTACAGCTGAGACAGAGGTCCAGTACGTCGTAAATTTCTTTGTGGTCGAAGGGATTCTCCTTCGTGCTGTTAGTGAGCAGTTCGCGAAGAATATTGGCTCTTGCACGGGTGGTGGTCCACTCGTTACGGGAGGCCATGTAGCTGGGGCACATGGTGCCACCAGCTTTTTCGGTTTTACGACAATCACCGGAACCGTTGCAGCGCTCTGCCGCACGAATTATTCCACCATCGGCGCTGAAATCGAAAATGGTTTTAATGTCCCGAGTTGGTTTACCCGGTTCATAGCGTAGATGGCTGTTCATTGCTGGAGTCTGAACAATCTTATTGGGGTTGAAAATGCCATTTGTGTCAAAAGATTCCTTAATCTCCTGCATCCAGCCATAGCACTTTTCTCCCACCATAATGGAGATGAATTCCCCACGAAGTCGGCCATCACCATGCTCCCCACTTAAAGAACCCTTATACTTTTTTACCAGATGGGCAACTTCCGACGCTACCGTTCTAAAGAGTTCCACGTCCTTTGGGTCCTTGAGGTTAAGGATAGGACGGAGGTGCAATTCGCCAGTTCCAATATGGGCATGGTAAACGCAGTCAAGATTATGGCTTTCCATTAGCTTGGCAAACTCATTCATATAGTCTGGCAGAAGAGCAGGAGCAACGGCCGTGTCCTCAACCACGGATACTGGTTTGGCATCGCCGGGCATATTGGAGAGCACCCCGAGCCCTGCCTTGCGAAGGCTCCAAACACGCTTTACATCTGCACCCCAAATTATGGGGAAATGGTAGCCATATCCACTTAGTCGCATTTCCGACTCCATGGCGGCAGCCAGCTGCTCTATTTCCGTTCTTTCTTTTCTAGCATACTCCACGATGAGAATGGCGCCAGGTTCACCTTCAATGAAGAAACGGTTTTTTCGTTGCTCAATATTGTCGCGTGTGAGATCCAGTATGGTTTTATCCATCATCTCCACAGCTCCTGGATTATACTTCAATGCTATGAGATTGGCGCGGAAGGCATCCTCCTTGGTTTTTAGATGGACGCAAACTACTGCCTTCTCTTTGGGCGGTAATGGAATTAAGTTGAGCGTAACTTCAGTAATAATTCCCAGCGTGCCTTCCGAACCGGCAATGAGCGTGCTCAGATTAAGGGGGGCGGCTTCAGCTAGGAATGGTGATGAGTTGGCTATCATGTCGAGTGCATAGCCCGTATTTCGTCTTTTTACGGATTGGTCAGGGAATTGCAGCTCTATTTCGTTCCTGTTTTCCTGTGGCGTTAGGATATCGCGAACCTTTCGGTATATGTTGCCTTCAAGCGTGCTAAGCTTGCACTTATCCTCAAATGCAGCATTGGATAGTTGGCTAAAGACGACCTCTGAGCCATCGGCTAATAGCATCTTCAGCGAAAGGAGGTGGTCACGGGTGCTTCCGTATATTAGGGAGTGTGAGCCACAAGAGTTGTTGCCTACCATTCCTCCAATCATGCATCGGTTCGAGGTGGAGGTTTCAGGTCCAAAAAAGAGACCATATTGCTCTAAATACTGGTTAAGCTCATCAAGGATAACTCCCGGTTGAACTCGAACCCAATGCTCCTCCACATTCAGCTCCAAAATTTCCCCAAAGTGACGGGAAATATCTACAACCAATCCGTTTCCAACGACCTGTCCAGCCAGCGATGTTCCTGCTGCTCTGGGGATGAGCGGTATAGTGTTGGCCGAGGCAAATGCAACTAATATTTTTAAATCCGCAACATTTCTTGGGATGGCAACTCCCAGGGGGAGCTCCCTATAGGCAGAAGCATCGGTGGCGTATAGTATACGTTTTGACAGATCGGTATATAGTTCGCCATGGAGTTGCTTTGCCAATGACGAAAGTTTGGTGCTTTTATGGTCAACTTTCATGATTCCTGATTTGGCCCTAAAGTTAGAAAATATGGACAAATTATCATTTCAACTACTACTGATGGCAAGCGGTTTTCTTAAAAATGGCTAACTTCGTAGCACATATCACAGCAGCTGTTTTTCCTTAAATTGGAGTTTGCCATGCCGTATTTTAGAATCTGGACACACATTGTTTTAGTTACAGAAGATCGAAAGCCTTTGTTGGAGGGAGGAGTCGCTGAGGCATTACTTCAACAATTCCGCTTACTTGCAATGGAGAAGGGCATTCTGGTCGACTGTGTTGGTGGTGGAGTAGAACACCTACATCTCTTGGTTGCAATGGGGGCGGGACAAAGTATTTCTCAGGTTGTTGAAACACTTTCAATGGTTTCTGAAACATACGTAAGCTTAAATAAACTCTCACCAACTCCCTTTAGCTGGGATGGTGACTACTTGGCGTTTTCTGTAAGCCATTCGCTGGTGGATAAGGTTCGGGAATACGTTAAAGGTCAGTCCACCTTGCATCAACGTAGATCCTTCGATGAGGAGTATCGCGAATTTTGCCAAAAGCATGGCTTTGTCTCTACCAAGTAAGCCTAACTATATGCCTTTGCATATCCTCCAATATGGAAAAGGAGCGGCATTACACCACTCCTAAATCCCCAATGTGATTGCTGTAATCACTATTTCTTTGTGTAGAAGTTTGTACTTTCAAAAATTTTATCCGCACTTTTGGCAATAAAGCCGTTGTATAGGTTACCGTCGGGAAGCGGAAAACGTTCGGCAAATTCGTAGTAACAGGCCGGAATTTTGTATCTCCCTTCCACAAATTCCACCTCAACAATGTCGGCCATGATGCTGCTCTGCTTCAACAGTTCCTCCTTGGTTCCCTTAATTTCACCGCCAGCAGTATTCATCATAAAACCATTCTGCATTAGCATTTCGTCGAGTGCTTCAATGCCTTTAATGCTTTTCAATGCATTAACGCTTACGGTGAAATGGTTGGTCCTAAAACCATATACATACACCCATGCAGCATACTCGCTTTCGTCCCTAAGTTTTTGGTAGGTTTCATAGGAGGGTGTTCCCCAAAGATTCCCGGAAAAGATAAGGTATTCAGGATCGAGTCTGTTTTTGGGAATAGCATTAACCGATTGGTTGATTGTTTCCTGCAAAAATGGACTAAAGTCTTCCTTAATGAGCTGGCTTATAAAAACTTTGGGCAGCGAAGGGTTATCCTTGTGCTCGTAGTGTTTAGCAAAAAGGTGTTTTTGTTCGAAAGTATACTGCCCTTTTTCAACATAGCCGTTTAAAGTGAAGGGGGTAGCCATCACATCAATGCTTACCCGCTCTATGTTAAACGTTCGGAATGCAATGTGGTCGTTTGCCACTGTCTCTCCTTGCTGCGTGAGCAGCTGCATGATTTTTTTCGCTGAAGGATTCTGGTCTGAATACTCTTTCCAAAGACGGTCATAAACTTGTTCAAGCTTCATGGTGCTAGTAATAAGTTAGGGTTTGTTTTTTTCACTAACAGCATCAGCAATCGTTTGTTCACTAGCAAAAATAAATCGTAAATACGAATAAATGAAGCATCTAGCAATTCTGGCACAATTTTCACAAAATGTGTTATAAAAAAGGTTTAAATGCTGGCATACCCCACATTTTTCAGTATTTTTACGACGGAAAGGTGTATAATTGAACTTTCTGTATATCAATGACTTATTTGTCAGAAAAAGTTCTGAAAGAAAAGGTATCGATCGAAAATCGACTTCGTGGTTTTCTTCGCAAAGGGATTTCTTGCACTACTCAGCACCCCACAACAGCTATTATTCATTTTATCCAAATAGTAACCAAATCATAATTTCAAGAAATGGTAATTCTCGTATTAAACTGCGGAAGTTCATCCATTAAGTATCAGTTAATTGATATGTTGAGTGATGAATCCAATAATTTACTTGCCAAAGGTCTAGTTGAACGTATTGGATTGAACGATGGTGTGTTAACCCATAAACCTGTCGAAAAGGATAAGTTTGAGTTAACAAAGAGTATTCCGGACCATACGGTTGGAATTAACCTCATCCTAGAAGCGCTGGTGGATAAGGAGCATGGCGTGATTGCACGTCTTGAGGATATTGTAGCTGTAGGCCATCGCGTTGCTCATGGTGGAGAATTTTTCACGGAGAGCGTGCTCATTAGCCCAAAGGTAAAGGACGAGATTGAAAAGTGTATTGAGCTTGCTCCGCTGCACAATCCCGCCAATCTGAAGGGTATTCTTAGCATGGAGCACCTACTTCCGGGCGTTCCTCAGGTGGCCGTTTTCGACACCAGCTTTCACCAGAGCATGCCAGCGCATAGCTACCTCTATGCCATTCCTTATAAGTTTTATGAGAAGTACCGCATTCGTCGCTATGGATTCCACGGTACGAGCCATAAGTATGTGGCCCAAAAGGCTTGCCGCCTTTTAGGTATGGATTTCAATAGCAGCAATATTATCACTTGCCATTTGGGTAATGGAGCGTCGGTAACGGCCATTCAGAATGGAAAGTCATTGGATACCTCCATGGGATTTACCCCTGTTGATGGGCTAATCATGGGAACTCGCAGTGGAAGCGTTGACCCAGGAGTGTTGCTCTACTTAGCCGATAAGGAAAATTTAAACCTCAAGGGTGTTAACGACTTGATCAACAAGCAGAGCGGTGTGCAGGGCATTTCCGGTATTTCTTCAGATATGCGCGATATAGAGTGTGCTGCCGCCAATGGTAATGAGCGTGCAATTTTAGCCCTCGACATGTACTACTACCGCGTGGCCAAGTTTGTTGGAGCTTACGCTGGAGTTATGGGTGGTTGCGACCTGATTGTATTTACAGGTGGAATTGGCGAAAACGACCCAGTTCTTCGTGAAAAAGTTTCATCCAAGTTTGCCTACATGGGTGTTGAATTCGACGCTGAGGCCAACAAGGGTGTAAGGGGCAAGGATAAGTTGCTTACTAAGCCAGAATCAAGGGTAAAGGTTATGGCAATTACTACCAACGAGGAACTTGTTATCGCTACCGATACGCGCAATATTGTGAGCAAGTTAAATTAAACCAACTTAAAAATCAATTATATGGCAATTACAAAACTTGAACAGATTTTTGATGCTGTTCGTAGCAAGGGTAAAAAACGGTTAGTTGCGGCATTTGCCAACGATTCACATACCATTGGTGCCGTGAGCATGGCAATTGACATGGGTATCATTGACGGTATTCTTGTGGGCGATGAGTCCACTATCAAGAAGGTATGTGAAGAGGAAAAGATAGACGTTAAGAAATTCCGCATAGTGCAGGAAGCCGATGAGATGAAGGCTGCAACCAAGGCTGTAGAGCTTATCAATAAAGGTGAAGGCGATATTCTTATGAAGGGGTTGGTTAGCTCCGATAAGTATATGCGGGCAATTCTCAATAAGGAGGCTGGGCTGATGCCCCCCAAGGCTGTACTAAGCCATGTAACGGTTATCGAGGTTCCAACCTATCATAAGCTGCTTATTGTTGGTGATGTAGCTGTAATTCCTGCTCCCGATTTCGGACAGAAAATTGCTATTACCAACTATGTAATTAAGGTTGCTCAAACGCTTCAGGTTGAAAAGCCAAAGGTTGCCTTACTCGCTGCTACCGAGCAGATGTTGGCAGGGATGCCTGCCTGTGCAGAGGCTGCTATGATTGCTAAAATGGCTGATCGTGGACAAATCAAGGGTGCCGTTGTTGATGGCCCTCTGGCTTTGGATGTGGCCATTGACAAGGAAGCTGCTGATATCAAAAAGGTTGGCGGTAGTGTTGCGGGCGATGCCGATTGCATCGTATTCCCCAATATTGAATCGGGTAACGTATTCTTTAAGACCTGCACTAAGCTGGCAAAAGGAGAGCTAGGTGCCATGGTTATGGGTGCTAAAGTTCCATGCGTTCTTACCTCTCGTGGTGATAGCGTTAAGTCGAAAATGTATTCAATTGCACTGGCAGCACTTTCAGCAAAATAGTAATTACCAACCCTGAAAATAATATCTTATGGAAGATTTCAGAGTATTGGCAATTAACCCAGGGTCTACGTCAACAAAGATTGCAGTATACCAAGGAACAAAGTCCATCTTTCTGAAGAATATCAAACACTCTTCGGAGGAGCTCAAGGCATTTTGTAAAATAACCGACCAGTTCGAGTTTCGGAAGGATATAATTCTGCGGGAGCTGGATTCTGCCGATATCCACATAGAAACCATCAGTGCTGTTGTTGGCCGTGGAGGGCTTATTCGTCCCATTGAGTCAGGAGTGTACCTCGTAAGCGAAAAGATGAAAGAGGACCTTCGAATTGGGGTTATGGGGGAGCATGCCAGCAATCTTGGCGGTTTAATTGCCGACAACATTGCTAAATCGTTACCCAACGCAAAAGCCTACATTGCCGACCCGGTAGTGGTGGATGAGTTGCAGGAGGTGGCACGAATTTCGGGACATCCAAAATTTGAGCGGGTATCCATTTTCCATGCGCTAAACCAGAAGGTTATTGCTAGAACCTATGCAAAATCGCTCGACAGGAAGTATGAGGACCTGAACATTATTGTTGCACATCTTGGTGGCGGAATCTCAGTTGGCGCACACTCTAAGGGACGCGTTATTGATGTAAACAACGCATTGGATGGCGAAGGTCCCTTTTCTCCAGAGCGCTCTGGCACCTTACCATCGTATGCATTGGCAAAACTTTGCTTCAGTGGTGAGTATTCCTTGGAAGACGTGAAAAAGATGATTACCGGACAGGGTGGCTTAATTGCTTTTCTAGGAACTAACGATGCCTACGAGGTGGAGGTTAGGGCTAAGGCCGGTGATGAAAAGGCTAAGCTGATACAGGATGCCATGGCCTATCAAATTGGCAAAACCATTGGGTCTATGGCTGCTGTGCTCAAGGGCATGGTGGATGGTATTATTCTCACTGGTGGGATTGCTCACAATCCATTCTTAGTAGACTATGTAAGGGAGATGGTTCGTTTTATTGCTCCAGTTATGGTATACCCAGGAGAGGATGAAATGCAGGCCTTGGCATTAAACGGCCTACTTGTTCTTCGGGGGGAGATAGAGCCCAAAGAGTATAATTAACCTTAGGTGTTATTCTCTAAGGTCAAACATGAAAGTGGCTGCTCATTTGGGCAGCCACTTTTTTGTGTTTTGTTGCTCTTCTACGGGGTTGTTACAGCAATTGGAATTATTTTACCGTTGAATAAGCCATAGCTGGTGAGTGCAAAGTTGGTTACCCATTCTGCCATATTTTGTGCGCTTACCGGTGATTGATAGCCGGGAAAAGCCTCCTTCAGCATAGGTGTATTTACCGAACCAAGAGCAAGGCAGTTTACAGCAATATTGAACTCCTTGAGCTCCTCTGCAAGGCATTCGGTTAATACTGCCATTGCACCCTTGGTAGAGCTGTAAATGCTTAATCCTGGAAATTTTTGGCTCCCCTGAAATCCACCCATACTGCTAATGTTGAGAATATGTGGTGTGTTACTTTTCCTCAAAAATGGTAGGAGTAACCTACTAAGCTGAGCTGGTGCTAGGAAGTTTACCCTAAGCATGCGTTCCGTTTCAGCAAGAGAAATGTTCTCGAAAGGTTTATTGATGAGCAGCCCCGCATTGTTTACAATAATGTCAATGTTGGGCAGTAGCTGCGCGATCTTTGGCAGCAGTTCCGTCTCATACTGTTCAACTAGCTCAAGGTCGAATGGAATAGGGTAGAGGTGCGCCTTCATATTCTTCCGAATACATCCGTTTTTTAATTCTTTCAGGCCTGCCTCATTTCTTGAAATAGCAACAATGTTGTGGTCACCTAGCTCTGCAAATCGTAAGGCCAGTTCAAAACCTAGCCCTCGACTAGCCCCGGTAATTAAAATATTCATCTTATGGTCTATTATTGTCTGCAAGCAAAAATATGGAATTATATTTTACCGTTGTTGCATAATCCATCGTCAAAAGTAGTTAATGAGTTGCTATATTCTGTTAAAGGTGAATGAAGAAAGCCTATGTTGCCCAACTAGCTGTGAAAATTTCCTACAAAAAGAAATTTGTTACTACCTTGGTGGTCTATTACTTGGTAGTTATTCTGATGAGTTGTGAGAGCTAGCATGCTCAACAGCAATCTCCTTTTTGCATTTTTATATGGTTAAGTTTGCGGAAGAATACTGGTGTTAATAAAAATATATAGGCATGAAACAATGCATAATGCTGGTTGGAACATGTGCTTTGCTGCTTTTTGCAGCATCTGCAAATGGTCAGTACTATGAGCCTGAGATGGCAAAAAAGCCAAATCCTTGGTTTTTTGGTGGAAGCTTTGGCTTTTCGGCAGGATCGGTTACCGCGGTTGACCTTGCCCCAATTGTGGGCTATCGTTTAACCCCCCGGTTTTCAGTGGGAGGAGGTATCAACTATCAGTATTACAAGGATAACCGTGAAAATTATGGCATTTCTACTTTCGAAACTCAGATATATGGGGTAAATACATTTGTATCCTATGCCCTCATAAACAACCTCGATGAAACCATCGGCATCATGGGGCTTGGCGGCATAACCCTTCATGCTGAATACGATGGATTAAGCTTAGAGAGACGTTATTTCGATTACCCTACATTCCCAGAAAATGGGCGTATCTGGATTTCAAACTACCTTGCGGGTTTTGGTCTACGCCAACCCATTGGGGAACGATCATCGGTTAGCATACTGTTTCTCTGGAGCATAAACCCTCCTATGGTGTCACCTTACTCCAATCCTGTTGTAAGGATAGGCTTTAATTTTTAGGTAGAAGAGTTGTTTTATTTTTAAACTAATATTAGTTTTTGTAGATCATTGCATTTAATGCTATGGTTATCTGAGTTTTAGTTATTCATTGTATCATTTTGCAGATATAATTATTAGTTGTTCCTTTGCACAAAATTTTTACTGGTATCAAAATTATAAGCTGATGAACATTACAAAAGACCGGGTAGTGTCTCTTACCTACGAGTTGACAGTTGACGGTGAAGTTATTCAAACCGTTGATAATACCAATCCTATGACCTTTATGTTTGGTCGTGGATACCTACTTCCAAAATTTGAAGAAAGCATTAGCAACATGTTGGCTGGCGATAGCTTTAGCTTTTCGCTTACTAGCAATGAAGCATACGGTGAAAGGCGTGACGACTACGTTGTAGAATTGCCAAAAACTGCATTTATGGTAGAAGGCGAATTCGACAACGAGTTCATTTTCCCAGGCAATGTGGTTCCAATGGTTGATGCCGAAGGCAATCATCTAGAGGGTACCGTAGTAAAGGTAGATGATGAAAACGTTTCAATGGACTTCAACCATCCTCTCGCTGGTAAAGGGCTCTCCTTTAAAGGCGAAATTGTTGAGGTTCGCGAAGCCACTGCCGAAGAGATGGAGCATGGTCACGTTCATGCCCACTCACACTCCTCCTGCGGTTGCGGCGACGATGACTGCGGTGGTGGTGCTTGTGGCGTAGACGACAATGCAGGAAGCTGCGGTTGTGGTTGCGGTTGCAATTAATAAAGCATTTTATCTATTTTCGAAGGCTGCCCATCGGGCAGCCTTTCTTTTTTTCCTATTTTGCAGGATAATCCTTTGACATGGCACGAAAACCTTTCCCGCTCTACGCAAAAATTCTGATTGGCATGCTACTTGGGCTCATTTGGGGCTTGATAGCCGTTTGGATTGGTGCATCGCAATTCACCTCTAACTGGGTAAAACCTTTTGGGGTTATATTTCTTAATCTTCTTAAGCTCATTGCTATACCGCTGATTTTTGTCTCTTTGGTAAAAGGGATTTCTGGGCTATCGGATATTACCCGATTATCGAGAATTGGGCTTAAAACAATTTCCATTTATTTGATAACCACCGTGCTGGCTGTATCAATTGGACTTGTCTTTGTCAATATAATTAAGCCAGGAAATGTTTTTCCACAGGAAAAACGAGCAGAGTTGCTCGAGAAATACTCTGGACTGGTGCAGGAGAAGTCATCGCAGGCAACGGATGTGAAAAAAAAGTCACCTCTATCCGTCATTGTAGATATGGTGCCGGAGAATGTGGTTAATGCAGCCTCCGACAATAAAAATATGCTGCAGGTTATTCTCTTTGCCGCACTCTTTGGCATAGCCATGGCGATATCGAAAGGGGCTAACGTGGAGGTCGTCGTTAAGTTCTTCGATGGGCTAAACGACATAATCCTTAAGATAATCGACATAATAATGCTTTTTGCACCAATTGGTGTATTTGCTCTGCTCGCTTCTTTGATTGTTGATTTTGCTGGCGAAGGCCTTTCTGGTTCTGGTGGCTTTTTCATCTCACTCGGTCTCTATACCCTTACGGTGGTGCTGGGCTTGCTCTTCATTCTTCTATTGGTGTATCCACTTCTGGTTCGCTTTTTTGGGAAGATGCACCCTTTCACTTTTCTTAAGGGCATTTTTCCGGCGCAGCTGGTGGCATTTTCCTCTTCATCCAGCGCTGCAACTCTTCCGGTTACCATGGAGCAGGTTGAGCGTGAGCTTAAAGTTCCAGAGCAGGTCAGCAGCTTTGTGTTACCAGTGGGTGCAACCATCAACATGGATGGAACCAGCCTTTATCAGGCAGTGGCTGCCGTGTTTATTGCACAGGTATTTGGGCTACATCTCAGCATTGTTCAGCAGCTTACCATTGTGTTTACAGCCACCATGGCTTCCATTGGTGCAGCAGGAGTGCCAGGCGCTGGCATCATTATGCTACTCATTGTGCTCAACTCGGTGGGAATTCCAGTTGAAGGGTTAGCGCTTATTTTAGCCGTAGATCGACCTCTTGATATGCTTCGCACGGTGGTGAATGTTACCGGTGATGCTATGGTTTCTATTTTTGTGGCAAAAAGTGAAAAACTGTTGTAAAAAGGCCGATAAATAAGTCTCTCATTTTTAGTCACTAAAGAATAATATATTGATATTCTTGCTGTTGTATTTTTCCCTTTGCCCATTTGTTCGTATATTTGTAGTTGTTCAGAAATTTCCCTCCGGTAACCAATCGCTGAAGTTGCCAACGAACAAATTCTTCTAACTAAATGTAACGCCATGTTAACCTTTCAAAAAATTAACAGCGAAAAAGATTTTAATGCTGTAAGCCGAAGCCAATTTGTCGATTTTTTGCACCTCCATTTGGACAAATTTGGTGATGCTCCCCAGGCAATTCAAAAATGTATCGATTATGCCTTTTCCACAGAGTCTGGTAAAGGTGGTTTTTGTATGATAGCTTACCTCGACAATCAAATGGTGGGTGGCCTAATAATGAACCAGACTGGAATGGAGGAGTTTATTCCTCAGAATATATTGGTTTACGTTGCCGTTGATGCCAGCCATCGAGGAAAAGGAATTGGTCGTCAGCTTATCAACCACTCTGTAGCTGAGTGCAATGGAAATATTGCACTTCACGTTGAGTACGATAATCCCGCAAAAAAACTGTATGAACGCCTTGGATTTACATCAAAATATGCAGAGATGAGGTTGAACCGATAATATACAACTACTATGGCTCAGCTTATTGTTCATACAGACCGAATAATATCGAACCTTGAGAAAATTCAGCATTTTCTTGGAAAGCATAATTTTTCATGGACCTTGGTTACCAAAATCCTTTCGGGTTATGAACCTGCATTGGAGGTAATACTTCAGCATGCAATTGCCAAACAGCTTCATAGCGTGGCTGACTCCCGAATTTCTGGACTGCGTCGAGTGAAGCAGATAAATCCATCGATAAAAACGATGTATATAAAGCCTCCTGCCATGGATACGGTGAAGTCGGTAATTGCCTATGCTGATATCTCTTTAAACACCTCTTTACGTACCATTGAGGCGCTCAACAAGGCTGCCGCTGCTGCTGGTAAGGTGCATCAAATCATCATCATGCTTGAGCTGGGTGAGCTGCGTGAAGGCGTTTTACGGGAAAGAGTCGTTGATTTCTACTCCAAGGTTTTCGAGTTGGAAAGCATAGAGGTTTTAGGTCTTGGAACTAATTTAGGCTGTATGTATGGTGTGCAGCCTACCTATGATAAATTGCTTCACCTTTCGCTCTATAAGCAGCTGCTTGAGGTGAAATTTAGTAAGCAGTTGCCTCTAATTTCTGGTGGTAGCTCCATTGTTCTCCCGCTGGTTGGAAAGTCATCCATGCCCAAAAACATTAACCATTTACGCATAGGGGAATCGGCCTTCATGGGAACAAGTCCTTGGGATGGTAAGAAGTTCTCCACGCTGTCCACTAAGGTGTTTGAGTTCAAGGCAAACATCATTGAGTTGGCCTCGAAAAAGAATTTTCCCGATGATGAGCTAACCGAGGGCAACATTGGGCATTTTGTTGATCTTTCCAATGAGGAACAGGAGTTAACCTACCGTGCCATTACCGATTTTGGGCTAATTGACGTTGAAGCATCCGATTTGGCAATAGTGGATAGCAATGTGAAGTTTGTTGGCACCACATCGGATATGACCGTTTATGACCTAGGAACAGCTAAGGCTGGGAAAGTTCACTCGCAGTATAAGGTAGGAGATAGGCTTAGCTTTTTGCCATCCTACATGGGTGTAGCACGGCTTATGAATTCGCGATTCGTGGATAAAGTATTAATATAGTTTGCTATTTTTGAACTTTAAAAGTTCTAATTCATCTTTACTTCATGCTTAGAATCATTCTCCTTGTGGGATTTGGAGGGTTTGCAGGAAGCGTTTCACGTTACTTGGCATCGTCTTCGGTGCAAAAGTTATTCCTCCTAAGTTTCCCATTCGGTACTCTTTTTGTCAATGTTGTTGGCTCTCTAATAATTGGATTTTTATTTGGTTTAGGTGAGCGGGGAAACATTCTTTCACCTGAAGCACGCCTCTTTTTTGCCACCGGCTTTTGTGGTGGCTTTACCACCTTTTCTACCTTTTCTCTAGAGAGTCTTTCCTTGCTTCGCGATGGGCAGTGGTTGTTCTTTTCGCTTTATGCTGTAGGGTCAGTTTTGCTTGGGTTGCTTTTCGTTTTTATGGGCTTTTGGCTTTCTAGACTACTTTGATATAAAAATACAGCTATGGAACTATCTGGTGAATCTTTCCTGCTCAGAGTGTTTATTGGTGAACTCGATAAAATCAACGGAACACCACTCTATGAGGTGATTGTTTATGCTGCAAAACGCTATGGAATTGCCGGTGCTACAGTACTTCGGGGAATTATGGGGTATGGTGCCAATTCCGTGGTACATACTGAGAAATTACTCACCTTGTCTAACGATTTACCCGTTGTGGTTGAGCTGGTTGATGAGGAGCAGAAAATCAAGGGATTTCTAGAAACCATGCAAAAATTTATGCCCGAATCAAGATTTGGAGCTCTTATTACGCTAGAAAAGGTCAATGTTTTGCATTACAAGCCTTCAAAGGTTTAGTGAACTCAAATAATCTTTGTCTGTTAGCGAATTCTAAATCGCACTTGGTGTATTAACTTCAGTAGCCCTATTTCGCTACCTTTGATAGCAACATCGTTTTATTTCTGTTGCTATGAAAAAAATCTTTATACTACTATTCATTAGTTTTACTACCTTCTTCGCTACCGCCCAAGATGTTTTTTTGGATCAGGCCATTGCCAATGTGGCCTCCCAACTTCAGACGAGTCAACGGGCATCCAAAAAGTTGAAATTGGCTATTATACAATTTCGTACGGCAGATGACCGCCTGAGTGATATTAGTCAATATGTTCAGGATGAGCTACAACAGCTATTCAAGCAGGGAAAAAAATTCGACTTAATTGATCCAATGGGTGTCAGTGCCCTTTGTAAAGCTGCAGGCTGGAACCTGAAAATGCGTGATAATCTCAAGGTTTATGAAGCTCTGAGTGAATCACTTTTTAGAGAATTCAACGAGGTTCCCGATGGATTTCTTTATGGTATAATTAACGATAATGGAAGTTATCTTACGCTTACCACCTACCTAGTTCCAAATTCTGGAATGGTTGTTAAGTTCTACACCACGGTTAAGTTTTTAGCCAATGAGCAGTCTGATAAGCTGCTTGGGAAACCAGTAACCCATTTTCAAAAAAAGAGTGATCCACCGGTTGTTCATTCAGTGGATACCGTTGTAAAGTATAAGGAAAAGGTGGTGGAGAAGAAAATTATCGATACCGTTTATGTGGAAAAAAAGGTCTATGATCAGCCAATGCCCGAACAAGCAGCCACCGCAAAGGGGAATTTATTAAGCACCGTTAAGGTGGGTGACCTAACATTGGAGCTGAAGAAGGTTGAAGCTGTTGCCCAAAAGTTAATCTTCACCTTTTTGGTAACCAATACGAAGGAAGATCAGAAATTATATCAAGTTACTGCTCGTTTTTTCGACGACGAAGGCAATGAGTACGACCAGCAGAATAACACCCTGAGATACTCTAATTTGATTGGGGGCATTCCCGCCAAAGTAACTTTTTCCTTCGAGCAAAATGCCTATAAGGTGAAGTTAATCAAAGTCTTGGAGATAAATATTGATGGTATAGGGAAGGTCCAGCTTAAAGATATTGCCGTGGAGTAATATAATAACTCTGTTGGAAGGGCATCTGAAGGAGCGGTATCTTGCTGATACCGCTCCTTTTTTAATTTACTGACCTACTTAAGTTAAGTATCGGATGTGTGTATGTTTATTCAGTCTAAACAAAACGTTTGGCAAGCTGTTAATAGGTTGTTTTGAAAATAATAGCCTAATAAACACGTAATAAAATGTCACAGTTTGAGTTAAAAATGCCCAAGATGGGTGAAAGCGTTGAGCAGGCTACCATAACTCGTTGGTTTGTGAAGGAGGGGGATACGGTTGAGGAAGACGATGCACTTCTCGAAATTGCCACCGATAAGGTAGATTCTGAAATTCCTTCGCCCGTTGCTGGCACTGTTGTTAAGGTTTTGTATCGGCAAGATGATGTTGTTCCCGTGGGAACAATAATTGCCCTAATTGGAATGGGGGGAGATGCTGAAGTTCCAGTTCAAACTGCGAAGGAGGAAATGCCTGTTGCGCATGCAACCGAACCCTTATCCGCAAAAGTTGAGGAGCAAACGTCTGATGTGCAGCCCACGCGATTTTACTCGCCATTGGTTAAGAGTATTGCAAAGCAAGAAAAAATTTCAGTTCAGGAGTTGGAGAAAATTTCTGGTAGCGGTAAGGATGGTCGAGTTCGGAAGGAAGATATTCTTGCATATTTGGATTCAAGGGGTAGTTCAACAGCATCAGTACCAAAGGTTGCTGATTTAACTCATACGGCTTCACAAGCAACCTCACCATCAGCAGCACCTGCCACAAGCTCGCAGCAATACAAAGTAAGTGTTTCTGTTGGTGCAGAAGATACCATCATGGAGATGGATCGGATGCGCAAGCTTATTGCCGAGCACATGGTAACATCGAAGCATGTTGCAGCCCACGTTACTGCCATGGTGGAAGCCGATGTCACCGGACTGGTAGAATGGCGTGACAAGAACAAGGAGCAATTCCAAAAAAGGTATGGTGAAAAGTTAACCTTTATGCCAATGTTTACGGAGGCAGTGGCTAAATCGCTGCGCGATTTCCCACTGGTAAACTCTTCACTCGATGGTGATAAAATAATTCTGAGAAAACACGTAAATATTGGAATTGCGGTTGCCCTTCCATCTGGGAATCTAATTGTTCCTGTGGTGCAAGATGCCGACCTTAAAAATCTGGCAGGATTGGCTTCCGATATTAACACGCTGGCTCAGAAGGCTCGGGATAATAAGCTTTCGCCTGATAACATTCAGGGCGGAACCTTTACCATCTCCAATTTCGGCTCGTTTAGAAACGTAATGGGAACACCTATCATTAACCAACCACAGGTTGCGATTTTAGCGGTTGGAACCATTGAGAAAAAGCCAGCGGTGATGGAAACTCCCTATGGTGATGTAATTGTTCCCCGACAGAAGATGTTCCTATCGCTTACCTACGACCATCGTATTGTAGATGGAGCTCTGGGAGGAGCATTTCTGAGAAAGATTGCCTATTATTTGGAACAATTTGACCCTTCAACGTTAATCTAGACAACAAGCAGATCATGGATAAAAGAAATAGCAAGAAATACGGAATAAAGCAGACACCCAAGGAGACTCTCAAGAAGTGGTATCACCTGCTTACCCTCGGCCGGTCGTTGGATGATAGAGCCCCAAATTACTTAAAGCAAGCCATTGGATGGAGCTACCATGCTCCCTATGCTGGTCACGATGGCATACAGCTTGCAATTGGTCAGACTTTTGATAAAAATACTGACCATCTCTTTCCTTACTATAGGGACATGCTAACGGCCATTTCTGCTGGGCTAACTGCAGAAGAGGTTATACTTAACGGTATTAGTAAGGCTACCGACTTGGCAAGTGGCGGTAGGCATATGTCCAATCACTTTGCCAAGCCGGAGTGGAATATTCACAATACCTCCTCCTGCACCGGAAATCACACCCAACACGCTTCGGGTGTTGGCAGGGCATTCAAGTATTACAAGCAAAAAGGAGTTGTAATAAGCTCACAGGGAGAATCATCCGTTTCGGAAGGATATGTTTATGAGGCCATTAATGGTGCGTCCAATGAGCATCTGCCCGTCATCTTTGTTTTTCAGGATAATGGCTATGGAATTTCAGTGCCTAAGGCCGATCAAACAGCCAACAGAAAGGTGGGCAATAACTTTACGGGATTCAAGAATCTCCGCATTTTCCATTGCAACGGTAAAGATATTTTCGACTCTATGAACACCATGGAGGAGGCCAAGCAGTGGGTTATCGAAAACCAAATGCCAGCCATTGTCCAAGCAAATTGTGTTCGAATGCATAGCCATTCTAACTCCGACCGACATGAGCTTTATCGCGATGATACAGAGCTGGAATATGTTGCTACCTACGATCCATTGGCAAAATATAGGAGAATGCTACTTAAGTACAACCGGTTTACCGAGGAGGAGTTGGTAGCAATTGAAGAGGAGGTTAAGGCCGAAGTTAAGGACGCTCATCGTAAAGCTATGGCAGCACCCGATCCTGATCCTAAGTCTATCTTTAATTTTGTTACCCCAGAGCCCTATAAACCAGTTAAATATGTGGATGGAATTCATAGCGAAACTGGCGAACCAATTAAGCTTATTGAAGCGATTAATCAAACACTAAAGGAAGAGTTTCGTCGCAATCCTGACACCTTTATTTGGGGACAGGATATGGCCAACAAAGAAAAAGGTGGCATTTTCAACGTTTCGAAAGGAATGCAGCAGGAGTTTGGCAAAGAGCGTGTGTTTAATGCTCCAATTGCTGAAGATTACATTATGGGGACAGCTAACGGCATGACCCGATTTAGCGATAAAATAAGGGTTGTTGTTGAAGGGGCTGAGTTTGCCGACTACTTCTGGCCAGCCATGGAACAATATGTTGACTCTTCGCATGATTACTGGCGTACCAACGGAAAATTTGTACCAAACGTAACCATAAGACTTGCTTCTGGAGGCTATATTGGTGGTGGGCTGTATCACTCTCAAACCATTGAAGGGTCTCTTGCAGCTATTCCAGGCGTGCGAATTGTATACCCATCATTTGCCGATGATGCTGCGGGATTGCTCCGGTCTTCATTGCGTAGCAAAGGGCTCACGCTTTTCCTAGAACCCAAGGCTCTTTACAACGCACCAAAGGCAGCGACATTTGTACCAGAAGAATTTGAGGTACCCTTTGGAAAGGCTCGTATCCGGCGCGCAGGAAAGGATTTGACAATTGTAACCTATGGCAACACCACGCACATGTGCCTTGAGGTTGCTGAAAATTTGGAAAAAGAACAGGGTGCCTCCATTGAAGTAGTTGACATTCGCTCCATTGTTCCACTTGACAAGGAAACAATTCTCGCATCGGTTAAGAAAACGAACAAGGTTATGGTTGTGCATGAGGATAAGGTGTTCGGTGGATTTGGTGGAGAGCTTGCTTCCATAATCGCTGATGAAGCTTTCGAATACCTCGATGCCCCGGTTAAACGGGTAGGCTCAACCTATACTCCAGTTGGTTTCAACCGTATTTTGGAGGCGGCAGTGTTGCCATCTTCGGAGAAAATTGCCGTTGTAGCTCGTGAAATGCTAGGATATTAATCTATCAAGAAGCGTTTTGCGGGTTATTTATTGTACTTTAAAAGTAATTCACAATGAAAAAGATAGGTGTATTTTACAGTTTTAGGTCTGGGAAAACGGCAAAGGTCGCCAGTAAGCTAATTGAAAAGTTGGGAAAGGAAAATGCAGAGGCGGTTGACGTAGATCAGTCTTGGGAAAAGGAGTTTTTGCGCTACGATAATTTCATTTTTGGTGTACCCACATGGTTCGATGGCGAGCTCCCAAGTTATTGGGATGAGCTGGTGCCGATGCTGGAGGATTTAGATTTAAAAAATAAGAGGGTTGCCATTTTTGGAAATGGGGATCAGGTAAAGTATTCCGAAAACTTCGGAGATGCAGTTGGCATTATGGCCGATTTGATTACAAGTTCAGGCGCAAAAGTGGTGGGATTTACCTCCTCTGAGGGTTATAATTTTGAGGCATCGAAGGCTTGTAGAGATAACCAATTTATGGGGTTAATCCTTGATTTTGAAAATCAGGCAAAGCAAAACGATAAACGGATAGAAAGTTGGGCCTCCCAGCTTTCCAGCGAGTTTAACTAAACCATGCTTCCTAGTGTAGCTTGGGAATGGTGCCCTAATCAAATAATAATTTGTTTAGGGCACTTTACTAAAATAGTCATGGTTTTTGACAAAACTTTCCTAATTTTATCGGGTATGTTGTTATTTACTTTCTTTCTTGCTATTTTCGTTTAATAATAATGGCCGGATAAAATACAAATTTGAATAGCTATGAGCCCACTATTTTTAACAGGAACTGGAGAAACACCGGGTGTGACGTTGGACAAGGATGCTGAAACCTTTGAGTTTACTGGTAAATCGTTACCCGAAGATGCTAAAGAGTTTTATGGTCCAATCCTTGCGTGGTTTGATTCATATGTGGAAACGCCGAACGCAAAGACCATTTTAAAGATGAAAATGGACTACTTTAATACGGCCTCCTCCAAGATGCTTTTAGAGGTATTTGAGCGAATAAAAGCGTTACAAGATGCCAACCACGATGTGGTAATAGAATGGCATTATCACGAAGATGACGAAGATATGTATGACGCTGGACAGGATTACTCCGACATGGTTGGTGTTCCATTTGAGTTCATTAGCCATCAGCAGGTAATTGCATAGTTTCTCCACTCTTCCTGTCGTTTATAGCTTTTTACCTCGAAAAATTATCCAATGAAGTCTCTGTTAATTGAAGAATCAGGCTCGTCACCTCGAATTGAATTAGACCGGGAGAGAAATATCTTCCAGATTACGGGTAAGTCATTTCCAGAAGACGTCAAAACCTTTTATATACCAGTCATCGACTGGATTCAGGAGTATGTCAAATCACCCAATCCTGAAACTATCTTTGAGGTTTCTCTGGAATACTTTAATACGGCCTCCTCTAAAATGCTTCTCGTAGTACTTAGTCAGCTCAAAGAAATCCAGAAGCAGGGGAAGTTGGTCAAGGTTATTTGGAGTTACCCGGAAAATGATATGGAGATTGAAGACGCTGGAATTGAGTTTAGCGAAGTTATTAATATTCCCTTTACGATTCGAAAAATAGCTGATAGTAGTCCTAAATAGTTACCATAACTATGAAAGATCTTGAAATAGCATCTACAAAGAACTCTCCGTTGATTTCGTATGACAAGAAAAAAGGCGTATTGTTGTTCAAGGGCGTTTGTCATCCCGAAAATGTAAAGGAAGTTTTTCAACCCGTTATTGAATGGTTCGCTGATTTACCAAAATCCGCTGACTTGTTGCCTCCGCAAGGTGTTCGGGTGGTATTCTCCTTCCGATATTTGAACTCTGCATCGCTTAAACACGTGGCTATGCTTTTGCAAAAAATGAATGAGGTAAGCCAAAAAGGGGTGACCATAACTGTAGAATGGCAGTATGAGGAGGATGACGAGGACATGAAAGAAACATGCATCGAGCTCTTTTCCTTTATGGATATCAAACTCAACTATACGGTTGTTTCTATCCCTTTCGAAAATTAATCTCTCTTTTTTACTGAAAAGTTATTAAACATAGTGAATGTTTAATAAAAAAAGCAACTCATATTTGAGTTGCTTTGTGATCCCGCTGGGGCTCGAACCCAGGACCCCATCCTTAAAAGGGATGTGCTCTACCTGCTGAGCTACGGAATCATGCCTTTTTTATTTGGCGTTGCAAAGATAAGGAAAATTATTTCTTATCTGCAACAGCAAATTCCTAATATTTTCAAGATATTCGATATTTTATTGAGATTCAATAACCTAAAAATAGAATTTTCGTTCTCACCGTTTTTAGTCTCGATCTGAAATGTAATGTAGGATAGATAATCAGCATTCTAGCAATAAAGACGCTATAACTATTACACATTATTGCTAGCTTTGCAATCAGTGCACAATGCCATTCACTCTGGCTGGTGAACCATATGTTCACAAACATATGGTTAAATTATTTATATTTAAGTGTTTAACGATATACGATCATGAAGAATTTTGCTAATAAGGTTGTTGTAATTACCGGCGCCTCTTCGGGAATAGGCTTAGCCTGTGCCCATGAGTTTGGTAGGCGAGGAGCAAGTGTTGCTCTTGCAGCACGCAATATTAATGAGCTGGAAAAGATACAATCGGAGCTACGGCAGCTAGGATATCCCTGCTTGATTTCAAAAGTTGACGTTTCCTTAGAGGAGGACTGTAAGCGCTTTGCTAATGAAGTCCAAGCACAATTTGGAAGGGTAGATGTATTAATCAATAACGCAGGGGTGTCGATGCGGGCCACATTCAAGGATTTGGACTTAGCAGTGCTACATCAGCTCATGAATGTGAATTTTTGGGGAACGGTATACTGCACAAAGTATTTTTACAATAGGTTGGTTCAAGAAAAGGGAAGCATTGTGGGGGTTTCGTCGGTAGCCGGTTTTCATGGCCTGCCGGCACGAACTGGCTACAGTGCATCAAAATATGCCATGCATGGATTTCTGGAAACCATTCGAATTGAGAACCTACACACAGGCCTTCATGTAATGATTGCAGCACCGGGATTTACCGCTTCTAACGTGCGTAAAAATGCCCTTATCGCCGATGGTTCTGCGCAGGGTGATTCGCCACGTGAGGAGGGAAAGATGATGACAGCTGAGGAGGTGGCGGTTAGAATAGCCAACGGTGTTGCTCGTAGGAAACGTCAGGTGGTAATGGATTTCGATGGAAAGGCAACTCTTTTTCTAAAGTTCTTTGCCCCTAAATTGCTCGATCGCCTATTCTATAGCCACATGGCAAAGGAGCCTAATTCACCTCTTTAAGCAAATTCTTGAATGGTTAATTACACTGAATTTCGCGTACGTTACGCAGAAACGGACCAGATGGGGATTGTTCACCATGCAACATATCCTATTTACTTCGAAATGGGGCGAACAGAGCTGTTTCGGCAGATAGGCTTACCTTACACCGAATTGGAGAGCAAGGGCATAATTATGCCACTAAGCAGTTTAACCGTAAAATACATTGCTCCTGCAAAGTACGATGACCTCCTTGTGATTGAAACAGCCATAGCAGAGTTTACCCCGCTAAAAACTGTTATCGTCAATCGAATTGTAACAAAGGAAAAAAAACTGCTAACAACAGGTGAGACTACCCTTATATCTGTTGATGCGAAAACGCGAAGACCTGTGAGGCTGCCAAAAGATATTTTTGATCTGGTAAAAAACAGAATATAGTATGCTAAGTCAACCTCGGGGGAAGTTTTTTTATGCCTATCTTCTCTTTGCAATAGTGATGTTTTTTGCCTGTGGGGAGAAGCCACATAATGTTGATGAACTAATTCTTCACTTTCGGGAGAGCTATACCCATGAAGATTACTCCATCTCGCCAGATATGGCATCTATTTTTATAGACGAGGATAAACCTGGTGGTAATGAACTGAAGGCCGTTTTGGATAGCGTTTCCAAGATGGAAGTTCTATACTTTTCCAATAGTGAACAAACACCACAGCTGACACTGGACATTAACCAACGGTTAAAACGGCTGGGATTGCTTCACTACGGCAATTTTTCCTCGCCAGAAGAACGCCTCTCTGTTTGGATTCTTAGAACAAAAAACCTTGTTAACGATCTTGTTGTGGTAATAAGTGTGCACGGAAATGTTTACCTCGTGCACTTAGCTGGTAATGTACCGTTAGAACGAGTTGACAAGCTTATCAAACCTGCCAATAGGTCAATTCTAGACTATCTATACCGTATAAATTCATAGGTGTTACGGTAGAGTAAAGTTTTTCTTACTATTAATAATTCTATCAAAATGGAATACATGTTTCATTCTTTTTTGATAGAAATTCTACTATTTTTGTATTATAAACAAATCCCAAATACCATGAAAACAAAAAATTTACTTATCTTTTCGTTAATCGCTAGCGCCTTTGTTTTAGGCTCTTGCTCAAAGGACAGTAGTACCCCAGCAGATCTCTCTACTACTGATGCTCAAGCAGAAATTCTTTCAGCTCAATCATCCTATGATGTTGAAACTTCAGCAATGGATAATACACCAGGTAAGATGGTGTATAGCCACATGGCACAGCTTAATTTGCCTTTTTCAGTTCCCTCGGATGGATTTTTTTCCTCATCTTCCTATATTAAATCTTTTCCTTCAAGAATATCCGGAACTAATAGTAGTAAGTTTTCTTCTGTACAAAAAGCCTTAAACTTTAGAAGCGATTTTCCTTTTCAGACATATGTTGGAACTTGGGAATGGAATTCACAGACTCAACGGTTTGATCACGCTAGCTCACCAACAGATAAAATAATTATTGAGTTTCCTTACCCTTCAACAAATTCGACCAATAATGCTGTATACACCATATCAAAGTATACAGTTCATTATGATGTTGAAATGGATGAATACAGTGGTGATTATGTTGCCAATATAACTTTGGATGGTAATGAAATTTGGTCTGTGAATTTTTCTTCTTCATATACGATAACCGATAGTTATTACGATTCTAAATGGAACATGACAGTAAAATACGCTCCTTATGAATATTCTGAGTCTGTTGAATGGAAGGATGACAATTCAGGAGTAGCTTCAGCTGTGGCTACTAAAATTATAAAAAAGGATTCTCAGACACTTCTTGCTGGAACATATAATATTTCTGTTAAGTATTCGGATTCAAACTCAGATATCGAAATGGGTATTAAGGGTGATTTGACCATTGCAAATATTCGTTTCCATTATGAGACTTCCTATACTGGAGATGACTCAAATATCGAGATTAAAAACAATCTTAAGATTACTGTTTACAATGCAGAAGGAGCTAAGGTTGGCGAAATGAAGTATGTTACCAACCAGAATCACGACATTGTATTAATGTTTTACCATAACGATGGTACAAGTGTTGAAGCGAGTGCTATTTTGGGCAACATAATGGAAGAATGGTATACTGTTTATGGCTCCATTCTAAATAATATTGGTGGCGCAAAAAAATAGATATCTAATTTTACAAAAAAGAAACCGCCATTTTTTGGCGGTTTTTTTTGTACCTAACAAGATGTCAAATCAATTTGTAAATTAGCCATACATTAAGACAACAATATGGATGGCTTTAACCATGTATTCGACTTTTTAATGCAAGTGAACTTCTCCAACGTTTTGCTTGCCATATATATAATTACCATTCTCGCAACTGCTGCCATAGTTGTGCATGAGAAACGCGATCCGGTAAGAACCGCCTCCTGGGTGCTTGTTCTCTTTTTGTTGCCAGTTGCTGGCATAATCCTCTATATCTATTTTGGTCAGAATTTCCGAAAAGAAAAACTTTTTAGCCGTAAGGAGATGCACGATATAGAGCAAATTGGACTTATTAGCGATGCTCAACTTATTCGGCTTAACCGAAATGATTTTCCCGACAACCAAAATATTATCAGATATATAAAGATCATTAAACTGCTACTTAATAATAGCAAGGCTCTACTTTCAGAGAAAAATAGCGTTAAGGTATTGCACTCTGGCAAGGAAACTTTTTCGAATCTACTGGTTGATCTTGCCGCTGCCACAAGCAGCATTCATCTGGAGTATTACATTCTTAGTGACGACGTTATTGGTAATGACATAAAGGACATTCTGGCAGAAAGGGCAAGAAGTGGCGTGGAAGTTCGGGTAATTTTTGACGATGTAGGTAGCTGGAGTCTTCCAAAGAACTATATCCATCACCTACACGAGAACGGTGTGGAGGCATTCCCATTTATGGAAGTGAAATTCCCATGGTTTACTAGCAAAGTTAACTATAGAAACCATAGAAAGATTGTAGTAATCGATGGTAAAATTGGTTACGTTGGTGGCGTAAATGTGGCTGATCGTTATATAAATGGTGATCAAAAGTTGGGAATTTGGCGGGATACCCATTTAAAAGTTGAAGGAGATGCGGTGCGCTCGTTGCAGGCCATATTTCTGATAGACTGGTATTTTGTTAGTAAACAACAATTTACCGATAGGCAAAAATACTTTCCCGCTAGCGTTACCACAGACAAGCACTTAGTCCAAATTACTGCATGTGGCCCCGATTCCGACTGGGCCAGCATAATGCAAGCCTATTTTTTAGCTATTGCCACGGCAAAGGAGCATATATATATTTCGACCCCTTACTTTATGCCCAATGAGAGCATTCTTACAGCGCTTAAAACAGCATCGCTTAGTGGGGTGGATATCAAAATATTATTACCCGGTCGTTCTGATTCAAAAATGGTTTACTGGGGAACCTTATCCTATCTGTCGGAGTTGCTCGAAGCGGGAATTAGTGTATACCTTTTTGAAGTGGGCTTTAACCATTCCAAAATCATCATGATTGATGGCTGTTTTTCATCTGTAGGTACGGCCAATATGGATATGCGTAGCTTTGAGGATAATTTTGAGGTGAATGCCATCATTTACGATCCGGAAATAACACTGGAGTTGGAGGGCAAGTTTCTTCAAGATATTGAGTTAAGCAAGAAAATTCTGCTGGAGGAGTGGGAGGATAGACCTCTACGTAAAAGCTTTTTAGAATCGTTTGCTAGATTGTTTACACCGCTTCTGTAGTTTTCTGCTGCTCATGTAATAAAAAGCACTATATTGGCTTTAAACCAAATTTGCATATTATGAAAAGGTATTCATTAGCTCTTCTATTTGTATTTCTGACCGTTGGCATGGCAAATGCTCAGCTTTTTAAGTTTGGTATAAAAGCCGGTGTTAGCTCCTCTAAGGTTAAATTCAGTGATGTTGATCTTGGTAATAATCTCATTGCAAAAGAGGGTAGTTCAATAACAGGAATGCACTTTGGCCTAGTAAGTAGAGTTCAACTTCTTGGTTTTTTTGTACAGCCCGAACTTTATTTTTCATCGACAGGGGGAGATATCAAAATCGTTGATAATACAACAGGTGTAGTAGAAGCCGTTAAAACACAGAAGTTCAACAAGATTGATATCCCGGTTTTGGTAGGATGGAAATTTGGACCTGCAAGGCTTGGATTTGGTCCAGTAGCTTCCATAATGCTCTCAGATAAAGCAGTTCTGAAAGAATACACTGGTTACGATGAACAGTTTAACAAGGCTACCTTTGGCTATCAGATTGGCGTTGGCCTTGATATTTGGAAGATTGGTTTTGATCTTCGATACGAGGGTAGTTTGAGTAAACTCGGAGATGGAATCAAGGTGCTTGGACAGGAAAGATCGTTTGATTCTAGGAATCCTCAGCTGCTAGCAAGTGTAGCGCTTTATTTTTAGTAATCTGTGCTTATTAAACACTTTACTGCAGTGCAGTAAAGTGTTGTTTTTTAAATAAGTAGCAATGGACAATCTTGTGCCACTTGTGGTTTTGTCTACCTATTTAATGCCCCACGCTAACCAAGAGCACTTAATTCTTGTTGGTTGCATTCTTGTTGCTATTGTCCTCACCGCTGGAGTATTCTTTCTATGGCATAAAAAATCGATGAAAGGGTCGAAAAAACAGATAGAAAGCTTGGCCCAAAAAATTGAAAAACTGGAACAGCAGCTGAATGTATTGGTGGGAGATAAGAAGGAACTTATCAGGAAATTGGGGGATGCAAGGGCAAAGGCTGATGAGTCAGAGCTGCTTAAGGCTAATTTTTTGGCTAACATGTCGCACGAAATTCGAACTCCAATGAACGGAATAATTGGATTCGTGCAGCTGCTTAACGAAGAAATTTCTCAGGAGAAACGCCGACAATTCATTGATATTATAATAAATAGCGGTTATCAACTAGTAAATTTGTTCGACAATCTCGTTGATATCTCTCGTCTTGACTCTGGTTTACTTACTATTTCTAAGTCGGACTGCAACTTGAACGAGCTGTTGTTCGATCTTTACGTGCAGTTTAATGGTCAAATATTCAAGGAGTCAAAGAGACAGCTCACTCTTAGGTTTCTTAATTTGGCAGACGATGAAGTAAATATCATCAATACTGATTGTGCTAGGCTTAAGCAAGTATTTTCTCATTTGATAAGCAACGCTATTAAGTTTACCGAGAAGGGGACTGTAGAGTTTGGATTTACAAACAACGGTTCACATGAGCTGCTATTCTTTGTTCGGGATAGCGGAATAGGTATACCGACAGAAAAGTTGGACGTAATATTTGAACGGTTTCAACAAATAGAACAGGGGGCAACCCGACGTTTTGGAGGCACAGGCCTTGGATTATACATCTCCAAAGGACTAATTGAAGCCCTGGATGGAAAAATTTGGGTTGAATCTGAAGAACAGGTTGGTTCCACCTTTTACTTTACCATTCCATTCGAAAAGGTCGAAATCAGGCAAGATGTCTCTGTTTACTACCCCTATAAAAAGGAGTATAACTGGACGAGCAAAACCATTTTGCTTGTAGATGATACTGAGGTAAGCTACCATTTTGTTGCGGATCTGTTGGCTAATACGCGTGCAACAGTGGTTCGTGCCAGAACAAGAGCTGAAGCTTTATCACTATGTGAGAGTTTACCCGCTCCGGACCTTGTAATTGTTGATACTCATCTTGAGACCATAGATGGATATGGACTTACTTCGGAAATAAGGAAAACTAGAAGCAAGGCCATGTTACCTATCATTGCCCAAACAAACTACTCTAAGCCGGATGATGAGCTGAAATTCATTGAAGTAGGCTGCAATGATACCATCTCAAAGCCGATCAATCCCGAGCTGCTTTTCAGTAAAATAGCCCGTGTTATTTCCGTCGATTAAAACTCATTAACTACAGCTCTAAGCTTAACTAGTCGAGCAAGCAACCACTCCAACTTGTCGAGGTGTAGCATGTTGGCCCCGTCCGATTTAGCAATGGCAGGATTGGGATGTGTTTCTAGAAAAATTCCATCTACACCAACCGCAATGCCGGCTCGGGCGATAGTATCAATTAAATCTGGTCGGCCACCGGTAACGCCGGAGGCTTGATTTGGCTGCTGCAGCGAGTGTGTAATATCTAAAATAACCGGGAGTCCGCTTTTCTGCATCTCCGGTATTCCTCTGTAGTCTATAATTAAATCCTGATAGCCAAATGTAGTTCCTCGGTCGGTAAGCATCACCTTTCGGTTACCCGTCTCGAACACCTTCTCTGCCGCAAAGCGCATACCATCAGGGCTCAAAAATTGTCCCTTCTTAATATTTACAATTTTACCTGTTTTACCTGCAGCAACCAGAAGATCCGTTTGTCTACACAGAAATGCAGGGATTTGAAGTATATCAACATATTCTGCAGCAATTTCTGCCTCGTCGGGGTTGTGAATATCAGTAACAATTGGAACCTGAAGTTCGGATCTAATACGTCCAAGCATTTTAAGCGCTTCTAGGTCACCAATGCCCTGAAAGGAGTCGAGCTTTGAACGATTCGCTTTGCGGTAGGATGCCTTAAATACAAAGGGTATCTTATACTTATCGGTTATCTCCTTTACTCTGCGGGCTGTTCCAAAGGTTATCTCCTCAGTTTCCACAACACAAGGTCCTGCAAGCAGAAAGAAATTACCACTATCGGCATGGTGAATGTTCGGAAGGTCGTATAGCATAGCTCAAATTTTTGTGCGAAGTTAGAAAAATCATAAAGAATATTTGCCACCCCACAGGCTATTCTGTTTTTGCCTAATCTCCCGCTCCTTTGCATTATCTCCTGGTCTGTAGAAAACTGCGCCGGAAAGTTTTTCAGGAAGATATTCCTGGGTGGCAAAATTGCCCTCATAGCTATGAGCATAGCGGTATTCCTTTCCGTAACCAAGATTCTTCATCAGTTTTGTAGGAGCATTGCGCAAGTGTAGTGGCACTGATAGGGCTCCAGCCATCTTCACTTGTTCAATAGCTTCATCTATAGCATTGTAGGCAGAGTTACTTTTCGAACTAGTAGCTAAGTATATGGCTGTTTCGGAGAGGATTATCCTTGATTCTGGCATTCCAATTTTTTCTACTGCCTGGAAGCAGGCTGTAGCAAGCAATAGCGCGTTTGGATTTGCTAAACCAATATCCTCTGATGCTAGAATTATAAGCCGTCGTGCAATAAACTTGGGATCTTCACCACCCTCTACCATTCGAGCAAGCCAGTAAACTGCGGCCTGAGGATCGCTCCCTCTAATTGATTTAATAAATGCACTGATAATGTCGTAGTGTTGCTCTCCATTTTTATCGTATAGTGCAATATTTTCTTGGAGTCTTTCAGTAACAATTTGGTCGGTAAGAGTGACATCTTCAGTTTCAGATGCTCCAACAACAATTTCAAGAATGTTAAGCAACTTACGAGCATCTCCTCCTGAAAACCTTAAAATTGCCTCTGTTTCTAGAACAGATATGGAACGATTTTTTAGGTACACATCAGTGGTAATCGCTCTGTCGAGTAACGTGAGAAGGTCATCAGTTTCAAGTGGTTTTAGTATAAAAACCTGACACCGTGAGAGGAGCGGGGAAATAACTTCGAAGGATGGATTTTCTGTTGTTGCACCAATTAAAGTAATAATTCCTTGTTCCACAGCACTTAACAATGAGTCTTGCTGAGCCTTATTGAATCGATGAATTTCATCAATGAATAGAATGGGAGCTGGAGTGTTGAAAAATTGCAATTTTTTTGCCTTTTCAAAAACTTCTCTTACCTCCTTTACTCCTGAGTTAATGGCGTTTAGTGTAAAAATGGAGCGGTTAAGTTCATGCGCAATGAGCTTGGCCAACGTAGTTTTGCCTACACCAGGAGGTCCCCAAAGTAGCAGAGATGGTAAGTTACCTGACTCTATTGATCTCCTGAGTACCGCTCCTTTGCCTACTAAGTGCCTTTGCCCCAAATAATCGTCAAGTTTATTGGGTCGAAGACGTTCTGCTAGTGGAGTCTGAGAATCCATTTTTTTCGTCAAATTTAGCGAATTCTAGTTGTCAACCGAACTTCGCAATATTCTCTTCCGTAATATCGCGAATAAATCTTTAAATTTCCCCCTGAATCTAAACGCCAACAACTATGAAAACGTTTTGTATTGCAAAAAAAATGTTTGGGGTCATTGCACTGGCAGTTATTCCAGTATTTTCCTTTGCCCAAAAGGATGTAGTTCTTTTACTTCGCAGCAGCCAACAGGATGCAATCAAGCTGTCGGAGGCCTACCTTCAACCATTTGGTAAAAGCCTTGGATGGGGTCTAAGTGGTAGCTGGTATAATAGCGGAAAGCCTCATGGACTTGCTGGTTTCGACCTTACCTTCTCTATTAACACAGTAATGGTGCCCTCGTCTGATAAGAATTTTGACATCAACTCACTTAAATTAAACAACATTACACTGGTAAGCGGTGAAAACACATCGTCTCCAACTGTTGCCGGTTCAGGTAGTGGATCTAAAGTAGAATATCAAGGGCAGGTTGACCTTGGTGGAGGAGTTACAACAACGCAGAACGTTCAGTTCAACCTTCCCAGCGGTGGAAACCTTAGTGTTGTTCCATTGCCTGTGCTACAGGCGGGGGTTGGTCTACCATTCCACACGGAGATAATGGGGCGCTTCATTCCTAAGGTTAGCCTTCCAGATATTGGAAGTGTAAGTCTATGGGGTATTGGAGTCAAAAACGAGTTTAAAGAGCTAATCCCAGGCATTAAACTTTTACCTTTTGGCTTATCGGCCATGGTTGCTTATACCGATTTTCGCACCAACATCAATGTTTCATACAAGCCGCAAACAACGAACTACGATGAATCGCTCTATAATGATCAGCAGCTTAAGGTAAAATCTACCTCTCTTGCTACTCGTATAATCGTATCTAAATCACTGCCAGTTCTGACTGTTTATGCAGGAGTTGGGTACAACTTTACCAAAACAAGTATGGATTTGAAAGGGAATTATCCCGTTGGGCTTGAAGTTCAGAATAGTCAAGTTGTGGTTTCTGGTAATGTTAATTGGACGGATCCTCTGAGCTTATCGTTTAAGAATAATGGAATTGCGGCAAACATAGGAATGCGCATTAAGTTAGCAATCTTAGCTTTTCACTTCGATTACACCGTAGCGAAGTATCCAATAATTACTGGTGGAGTAGGAATCAATTTCCGCTAAATTCTATGTAACAAATCATCATAAAAAAAGCGGCTCACAAGAGCCGCTTTTTTTATTGCTTAATAAAGTCTGTTATGTTGTGAGATATCTTCAATATCTTGTATATCTTATGATTCTCGTCGTAGATAGGGGTGTAGGTCTCAAGAAAAGTAAATTCCTTATCGTTAATGCTTAACTTTGTGGATTCTTTCTTGGTTATTCCCTTTTTCAAGTCATTCCAGAACTTTTCGTAATCCTTTTTTTGCTTAGCGTTCAAAAGCAAGTCGCTGGAGTGGTGATTGCCAACCACTGCCTCTCTGGGCTTATTGAGCAGCTTAAGCATGGCGTCGTTAACGGAAATAATACGTCCATCAAGATTATATTCCATTACATAGCTGGAGGCGTTAAGCGCATTGATTAGCGATTCCATTTCGCCTGATTTACGTGCTGCCTCTTCTTGCGTTGCTTGCAATTCCTCCATGTTCTGGCGCATTTCTTCCTCTTGTGCCGCCAATTCTTCCGATTGTTGACGGGAGGCCTCAAGAAGTTGTACTGTTCTTATGTTGACCTTAACATTGGAAAGGGTAGAAGCAATGGTTTCACCCAATTTCTCAATGAAATTCACAATATGTTCTTCAATTATTTCAAGCGAGGCAAGCTCTATAACGCCAAATACCTGATCGTTTAGCTTAAGTGGAACGAGAAGGAGGCAGGTAGGTGCCTTTTCTCCCAAACCGGAGCCAATGGTGAGGTAATTTTCTGGAATATCTGTGAGGTAAATGGTTTCTGCTTCCTTTGCGCATCGACCAACAAGACCCTCATTCATTTCGATACGCTTTTCCAAAAATTTCCTTTTTTCATAGGCGAAACTAGCCTTGAGTTCAATATGAACATCTGACCTGTTTTCGTCATTAACAAGGAACAATCCTCCCACATTACAGCTGGAATACTTAACAATATTGCTTATTACCTGGTAAGCTAACTCCTCAAGATTATCATTGTTCTGTCGTAGTATCTCACCAAACATGGCCAATCCCTTGGTAGCCCATGTGTGCTTCTGATCTTCGACCTTACGTTGATCTTCCTGCTCTTTAGCATTGGCTAAACTCTTTTGCATTTCAAGCAACGCCTTTCCAAGCATATCATTCTCACCAAGGCTTAAGTAGTTAACATCAAGATTACCCCGGCCAATTTCCTTAGCAAAGTCTGTAGTTTTGCTAAGACCCAGAATTAGTGTATTAACCGAGTTGCTTATTTCTTCAATTTCATCTCCAGAGTTAACCTTTAAGAGGTTATTTGTGTCAAATTCCCCCTTTGCCAAACTCCTTATTATTTTAATGGTGCGAGCAAGAGGATGGGTAATATTATAGGCTAGAACCCAAATAACTATCATTAAAACAATAAGTCCAATAAGTCCAATTAAAATACTGTTGTTGAACGTTTTATTTGCTTCGTCAACGAGTACATTTATTGGAGCAACAATAGCAATTGACCACGGAGTGATTGATTTTCCAATTGTAATTGGAGCATAGGAGATATACACCTCTGCGCCTGTGGTAGAATCAATAGTGGTGTAGCTAAATAGCTTTCCATCATGGATCTGCTTTGTAACGCTAAAGAGGCTATCCTGTTGATGAAATACTTCGCTAAATTTTTTGCCTACCAAGTCCTTATCTGGATGTGCAATAATGGCACCATCGTTAGCAATAAGGTAGGCATAGCTGCCAACAAACGGATGAATACTTTCAATAATAGGCTGAAATCGTTCGAGCGACAGGTCAAGGCCAAAAACTCCCAAAAACCTATTTTTTTCTACAAGAGGAACGCAAACTGATGTTTCCAAAATTGGCTTCGTTCCTTCAATATAGGTAAATAAATAGGGGTCCAAAACCGTTTCTAACTTGGACATTTTCATTTGGTAATATGCACTGGCCGTATCATCCCCATCTGCGTTGAGAGTCTCTTCTTTCAACTTTAACTCCCCGTTTTCTCTCCAATAGGTCACCCGATACCTTCCGTAGCCTTTTTTGTAGGTACTATCCAATGTGCTTATCTCAAAGTTTACCCAAACGGAGAGAAAAGAGGGATTTTCAATGGCAACCCCCTTAAGAGCACGAAGAATATCCCCGCGTTGTTGGGCTTTCGGAATGGTTTTAATTTCACTAAACGAATGTGTCAGGCCACGTGTCATATCCATGTCAACGTTCAAGTTTGCCTTTGTAAGATTGGCATTTTCGCGAGCATGGGCATCAGCGAGATCTTTCGAGCGTTTGAGTGAAATATCCTGTAGCTTAAAGCTAAGGTAGCCAAGTGATGAAGCATACACAACAGCCGTAACGGTAAGAATGGAGAGTAACAGCTTTGTCCGAATTTTCAGCTTAATTCTCATTAGTAAGGGAGTTTGTTGGTAGTTTTTCTGCCACCAAAATAGCGAAAAAATGGTTTCATATGCTAAGAATTCTCATGGAAATTGCAATTGAGCGCTATTTCCAATGGGTATTTCATCAATTTGGATATTTTCATTAGGTTTGCAAAAACTAAATACCGATACAATGAAACTACTAGAAGGAAAAACAGCATTAATAACTGGTGGTGCAAGAGGTATTGGCAAGGCAATTTCGTTGAAGTATGCCCAGCATGGTGCCAATATTGCATTTACCGATCTCGTTGAAGACGATAACTTCAAGTCTACTGAAAATGAACTTAGAGCTCTTGGTGTAAAGGCAAAAGGGTTTATCTCGGATGCTTCGAAATTTGAGGATTCCCAAGTGCTCGTTGATAATGTGATTAAGGAGTTCGGAACATTAGAAATTTTGGTTAACAATGCAGGTATCACACGTGATACACTACTACTTCGTATGACCGAAGAGCAGTGGGATTTGGTAATTAACGTTAACCTCAAGTCCATTTTTAATCTTACAAAGGCCACTCAGCGCTACATGATTAAGCAGCAGAATGGTTCAATTATTAATATGAGCTCTGTGGTAGGACTGTCGGGAAACGCTGGTCAAGCCAACTACTCTGCGTCAAAGGCTGGAATAATTGGGTTTACCAAATCCATTGCAAAGGAGTTAGGATCTAGAAACGTTCGTTGCAACGCCATAGCACCAGGGTTTATCATCACGGACATGACCCACAAGTTGCCCGAAGATGTAAGAAATGAATGGGTTAGTAAAATTCCTCTGAGAAGGGGAGGTACACCCGAGGATGTTGCCAATGTTGCGGTATTCCTAGGATCAGAACTTTCTAGCTATGTGACTGGACAAACTATTCCTGTATGCGGCGGTATGCAAGATTAATACTGCTAACTCGTCACTTTTCGAAATAAATATTTTAGGGCCATCCGATGTGATGGCCCTTTTTGGCACAAATATTGTAAATTGTAGTACCAAAAAAAATCCTATGCGGCTCGCTAGATTGTCCACAATTCTTTTGGTATTATCCCTAGGTTCTTGTAGCTACAGGGTAAGCGTTCCGGTTGATGCTCTTCAGCCACCAACAGTGTATTATATTTCTCCACAAGCAAATATTACCGTTAACTACACTTACAGTGAATCAAACAAGTATAGGGATCCTGAAATCGTTTTAAAAAGTCAGCTTGATAGCGTAGCAGCCGAGGCTGCGGCTTATTCTTTTATGGGTGGCCTTTCCACCCCAGCTTTGGGTCCCAAGGCTAACGTGGTTACTTATTCCAGCGTTAGAGCTGATAGTTCACTCTCTTCCAATTTTTTATTGTCCAAGGATGTTTTGCGCAATGTGGTAGAACGCACCAACGCTCAGCTGATTGTTTCGTTGGACTACTTCTCGCTTAATCCAGACATTACAGTTATACCCGATTTGCAGAATCAATTTGGTTACCGAGCCTATTTTACCATTAAGGCTGTTGGCCTTTGGCGAATATATAGTGCTAACTCGCATACTCAGTTAGCAGAATACATGTATCAACATGACTATTCTTGGGATGCTGCCGGCTCATCGCGTGAGGATGCCGTGAACAATCTTCCAAAATTTACTGATGTTGCCAGCTATGTGGGTAGTGAGGTTGGGACAAACAGTTTAGCTGCTTTTACGCCAGTTTGGACCACTCAAAATAGAGAAATCATCTCCAGCACTAACCCATACCTAAAGCTCGCTCAAAATAAGGTAAATGAGAATAATTGGGAAGAAGCAGTAAAAATTTGGAGCTGGTTAGTTGGTGAAAATGTCAGTCCTAGGCTTAAGGAGCAAGCTGCCTATAACCTTGCTGTTGCAAGTGAGGTTAACGGTGATTATAATCTAGCAGTAAATTGGTTAAATGTAGCAGACTCTATTGGGACAGGTAGCCAGGATGTTGCAGATTATCGAGCCATTCTAAACGAGCGTCTAAAGGCACAAAAGGTTTTGGATTCCCTTAAGTAAATTTACTACCCGCTTTGGTTTTTCTGAAAAAGAGCTATTTTTGCGCAACAATTTTGCCTCTTTAGCTCAGCGGTAGAGCAGCTGTTTCGTAAACAGCAGGTCGCGGGTTCAAATCCCGTGAGAGGCTCATTCGGAAAAAGGGTGGTCATTGGCCACCTTTTTCCGTAGAAACTCAAAGACAAGCGATGGTTGCAGAAATTATTACAATTGGCGACGAACTTCTAATCGGTCAAACCGTAGATACAAATTCCGCTCACATTGCCGCAGCTTTCAGCTCTATTGGTATAAAAATCCATCAGATAACCTCCGTTTCGGATCAACCTGAGCATATTATTTCGGCATTGGATGCTGCACGATTACATGCCGATGTTATTGTGCTTACTGGTGGATTGGGTCCCACCAAGGACGATCTGACAAAAAAAACGCTTGGCTCGTATTTTCAGAGCGAACTTATATTGAACGAGCAGGTGCTTGCTCATGTTGAATCGTTGCTCACCTCAAAAGGGGTTGAAATGAATGAGCTAAACCGACTTCAAGCCCTGATTCCTTCCAATGCCCAAGTATTACCTAATAGAGTAGGAACAGCCTCTGGCATGCTTTTCCGGGTTGAAGGCAAAATGGTGTTTTCACTTCCTGGGGTACCCTTTGAAATGGATTATCTTTTGAATAATGAGGTGCTTCCTATCATAAAGCAACAGATTACCAATGTAGAAGTGGTTCATCAAACAATCATGACCATTGGTGTGCCAGAATCTAGCCTTGCACAAAAAATAGCAATTTGGGAGGATGCACTTCCACAACATATAAAGTTGGCATATTTACCTAGCCCAACATCGCTCAAGCTACGGTTATCAGCCTTTGGTATCGACCGTAAAAAGCTGCAGGCAGAAATTGATGAGTTAGTGAGAGAACTGCAGCAAGTTATTCCCAATGATATTTTTGCTATTGGTGATCAGCCGCTTGAAGTTGTTATTGGTAATTTACTCTTTAATAGCAATATGTCATTGTCGCTTGCTGAAAGCTGTACGGGTGGAAATATTGCCCATATGGTGACTTCAGTGCCAGGAAGTAGCAACTATTTCACTGGAGGCGTAGTCGCCTATTCCAATGAGGTTAAAGCTAACCTCTTGGGGGTGAAGGAGGAGTCTTTGGTGAGATATGGGGCAGTGAGCGAGCAGGTAGTGAGGGAGATGGCAGAGGGTTGTCGGACCCTGTTCAACAGTACATATGCTGTATCCACTTCTGGAGTTGCAGGTCCCTCAGGTGGGAGTGATGAGAAACCCGTTGGCACTACATGGATTGCCGTAGCAGGTCCAAGTGGTACATCTTCCGTTCGGTTTACCTTTGGGAATAGCCGCGAACAAAATATTCTGCGAGCCTCCGCAAGAGCACTTAACCTACTGAGAGAGCATATATTGAAAAAAGTCTCACATTAGGATAAAAAAAAGGTTCAAAGATTTGAATTATTGGAATTAATTAGCGTAATTTGCGCTCTGTTTTGAAAATAATGGTAGCATAAAATATTGAGCAATGTCAAAGATTTGTCAAATCACAGGTAGAGTTCCGAGAGTAGGAAACAACGTTTCTCACTCAAATAAAAAAACAAAGCGAATGTTCAATCCCAATCTTCAGAAGAAGAGATTCTTCCTTGAAGAGGAAAACCGTTGGGTGACTCTTAAGGTTTCTGCTGCCGGCATGCGAACCATCAACAAGATTGGTCTTAAAGAGGCCATCAAGAGAGCACAAAGTGCTGGTTTAATTTGTGAATACTAAGAAACTGTAAAAAAGGCATTTAGCAATGGCAAAGAAAGGTAACCGCGTGCAGGTAATTCTAGAATGCACCGAACATAAGGAAAGTGGAATGCCCGGCACTTCGCGGTATATAACCACTAAGAACAAGAAAAACACTCCAGACAGAATTGAGCGTAGAAAGTACAACCCAATTCTTAAGAAAGTAACTCTTCACAGAGAAATTAAATAAGTTTAGCCATGGCAAAGAAAGTAGTTGCAACCTTGCAAAAAGGCGCTGGTAAGAATTTTACAAAATGCGTCAAGATGGTTAAGTCTGAGAAGACAGGAGCCTATGTATTTAAGGAAGAAATGGTTCTCAATGCAGAAGTTAAAGACTTTTTTGCTAAAAAATAAGACCGTTTAGAAATTTAAACAAAGGAGCTTCTGATAAAGAAGCTTTTTTGTTATTATTGCGTGCCAAAAATAATTGCAATGGGGATTCTCGATATTTTCTCAGGAAAGCAGGAAACGCTTGACAAAGGGCTTGAAAAAACAAAGGAGAGTGTTTTCAAGAAGATATCTCGTGCTGTTGCAGGCCGTTCTCGCGTAGACGACGAGGTGCTTGATGCGTTGGAGGAGGTACTGATTACCTCCGATGTGGGAGTTGAGACCACACTCAAAATTATCGAGAGGATACAGGAGCGTGTTGTTAAGGAAAAATACTTAAATGCAGCGGAACTCAACAGTATTTTGAAGGATGAGATTGCGCTCATGCTGGAAGAAAATACTGCAGGGAAGGAGTTAAATACCGATTTTTCTGCCACAAATGGACCATATGTAATTATGGTAGTTGGTGTTAACGGTGTTGGTAAGACAACTACTATAGGTAAGTTGTCGAGCATGTTCACCGCTGCGGGGAAAAAAGTTGTTATAGGAGCTGCTGATACCTTTCGTGCAGCAGCCGTCGATCAACTTGTAGTGTGGGCAGAACGGGCCGGTGTTGAGATAATTAAGCAGCAGATGGGATCCGATCCGGCTTCTGTTGCGTTCGATACGCTGACCTCTGCTATTAAAAAGAGTGCGGACATTGTTATTATCGATACGGCAGGTCGTCTTCATAACAAAATAAACCTCATGAACGAACTTACCAAGATAAAGAATGTCATGAAAAAGGTCATTCCTACGGCTCCTCATGAGATACTACTGGTACTAGATGGTTCTACTGGCCAAAATGCATTTGAGCAAGCACGGCAATTCACTAAAGCTACCGAAGTAAACGCGCTCGCCATAACCAAACTGGATGGAACGGCAAAGGGAGGGGTTGTAATAGGCATTTCCGATCAGTTCAAAATTCCTGTTAAGTATATTGGACTTGGTGAAGGCATTCACGATTTGCAAATTTTCGATCGAAAGGCATTTGTCGATTCTCTTTTTCGGTAGTCAATAAGAAAATCTGTTTTGAAAGGGTTTGCTGTTGTGTTAAGTAAACCCTTATTTATTTGTTTGTAAATAACGGCATAGCAATACATATGGAAGGTCGAAGAATAAGCGTAATAACTCTAGGGTGTTCGAAGAATATTGTTGATTCAGAGTTTGTGATGCGGCAGCTCAACGCTTCTGGATTTCAAGTAATGCACAATAGCGATGATCGGGCTGATATAGTATTAATTAACACGTGTGGCTTTATTGGCGATGCTAAAGAGGAATCAATTGCTATGATTTTGAAGTATGCCGAACAGAAGCAGCAGGGACAAATACAAAAGTTATTTGTTTTTGGTTGCCTTTCCGAGAGGTATAAGCAAGAGCTTGAAGCAGAGATTCCGGAGGTAGATGGTTTCTTCGGCGTGAATGAGTTTAAGGCAGTTGTACAGGTTCTTGGTGCACAATACCGCACCGAGCTGCTTGGTGAGAGATTGCTTACAACTCCGTCTCACTATGCATTTTTAAAGATTTCAGAGGGATGTTCATGGGGATGTTCCTACTGTGCAATTCCGCTAATAAGAGGGAAGCATGTATCGCAAACATTGGAGCAGCTGGTTCTCGAAACTGAAAATTTAGCGGCATTAGGAGTGAAGGAGCTCATTGTTATTGCACAGGATACCACCTACTATGGCATGGATATATACGGAAAACGTAGAATATCTGAACTACTTAATCGTCTATGCGAAATCGATGGTATTGAGTGGATTCGGTTGCACTATGCTTTTCCATATCAATTTCCTGAGGATTTAATAGAAACTATTGCCTCTAATCCTAAAATTTGTAGCTATCTCGACATTCCTTTCCAGCACATTAGCGATGTTGTTTTGAAAAATATGCGCAGGGGAATAACAAAGGCGGAAACCTACGAGTTAATTCATCGCCTTAGAGAAAGAATTCCAAATCTTGCTCTACGTACAACATTGTTGGTGGGGCATCCAGGAGAGGGAATAGAGGAGTTCGACGAGCTATGCAACTTTGTAAGTGAGGTTAAGTTTGATAAACTAGGTGTTTTTCCTTACTCAGAGGAAGAGGGAACTTTTGCCGCTCAAAACTTAATGGATAGGCTTTCGTCGGAGGAAAAAATCAGGCGTGCAGGTACTATCATGAAGCTCCAGCAAAAGATATCGGAAGAACTTAGCTCTCAGAAAGTAGGTAAACGCTTCAGAGTACTTATTGATTCAGAAGATAGCGAGTTTTACGTTGGGAGGACCGAATACGACTCTCCCGAAGTGGACGGAGAGGTGTTGATAAAGAAAAACGACCTGATTAAACTAGAAATAGGGGAGTTTTACGAGACTAAAATAGTTGATTCGATGGAATACGACCTTATTGGAGAGGTAAAATAAAAAAGCGTGCTTAGGCACGCTTTTTTTATACTAGGTCTTTTGCTGCCTTTATGGCAGCGTCATAGTTGGGTTCATGCGTTACTTCAGGAACATATTCTACGTAGCGAATAATATTGTTCTTATCCAGTACCACTACGCCTCTGGTTAATAGCCGTAACTCCTGAATTAGAAATCCATATTTCATACCAAAATCAACATCCTTGTGGTCCGATAGCGTAACAATTCTATCGATACCCTCAGCACCACAATAACGGCCAAGAGCAAATGGAAGGTCATTGGATATTCCAATAATTTGAATTTCATTACTCAAGGTGGATGCCTCCTTGTTGAAACGGTGATTCTGCGCAGAGCATACCGAAGTGTCAACGGATGGGAAAACTGAAATAATTTTCACCTTTCCTGCGTAATCAGAAAGCTTTACAGGCTTTAAAGCGCTGCTTAAAACAGTAAAATCGTCGGCAGGTTGACCTACTTTTGCTTCCTTACCAACGAGCGTAATTGGATTTCCTGCGAAAGTAACTTTTACACTAGTCTTTTCCATGGTTTTCTTGTATTAAAAAAGCGGCACATTGAGTGTGCCGCCTATAAGAACATGAGGTTAATCATTTTGTTCATCTGCGTCGGTTAGGCTACTTTTTCCAAGCTTAATATTTAGCTCTTCTTTGCCCTTGGTATAGCCAACGTTAATTAAGCTGTTAGGAGCTAAGGAACCCTTAATAATGACCTCTGCAAGAGGATCTTCAAGGTATTTTTGAATGGCACGCTTAAGAGGTCGAGCTCCAAACTGGATATCGTAACCCTTATCCACAAGAAAATCTTTGGCAGCAAGGCTCACCTTTACATTGAATCCCAAGCTGATTACCCTATCGATGAGCCCCTTCAGCTCAAGGTCAATAATTTTGTGAAGTTCCTTTCTTTCAAGGGCATTAAACATCACAATATCATCGATACGATTTAGAAATTCAGGAGCAAAGGCTTTTCTTAAAGCCTTTTGAACAAGGCTCTTGGAATACTCATTTGGAGCGTCCGACTTAGCTTGAGTGGAAAATCCAACTCCCTGACCAAATTCCTTCAACTCTCGACTTCCAATATTTGAGGTCATTATTACTATCGTATTCTTGAAGTCCACCTTCCTTCCCAATGAGTCGGTGAGTAGCCCTTCATCCAAAACCTGCAGTAATATATGGAACACATCGGGATGGGCCTTCTCTATTTCGTCCAAAAGAACAACAGAGTATGGCTTTCTTCTTACCTTTTCGGTAAGCTGTCCTCCTTCTTCATAGCCTATGTAGCCAGGAGGTGCACCAACGAGACGAGAAACGGAAAACTTCTCCATATACTCGCTCATATCAATTCTAATGAGGTTATCGGTTGAGTCAAAAAGATATTTAGCTAAAACTTTGGCAAGCTGTGTTTTTCCCACTCCGGTAGGACCAAGGAATATGAATGTTCCAATGGGTTTTAGTGGATCCTTTAAACCAGCCCTATTTCGCTGAATTGACTTAACAATCTTATTGATAGCTTCATCTTGACCTATAACCTTAGTTTTTAGCTCATCGGCCATCTTCAACAGTCTTTCGCCCTCAGCTTGCGCAATACGCTGAACAGGAACGCCTGTCATCATGGCAACAACTTCTGCAACTTTTTCTGCATCAACCGTTTCCCTATTTGACGATAGCTCATTTTCCCACTTCTTCTGCTCCTGGTCGAGCAATTCAGAAAACTGACGTTCTCTGTCACGGAAGGAGGCCGCCATTTCAAAATTTTGGTTCTTTACTGCCTTGAGTTTTTCATTGCGCGTCTCCTCAATTTGCTTTTCAAGCATAACTACGCGTTCTGGAACCTTAATATTGGCAATATGCACTCGAGATCCGGCCTCGTCCAAGGCATCAATGGCTTTGTCTGGTAAATGGCGGTCGGAGATGTAGCGTTGCGTTAATTTTACACAGGCATCAATGGCCTCCTCTGTATAAATCACGTTATGATGGTCTTCATAACGCTCCTTAATATTGTTCAGAATTTCGTATGTCTCTTCCGGTGATGTAGGCTCCACCATTACCTTTTGGAAACGACGTTCAAGTGCACCATCTTTTTCAATATGTTCGCGATATTCATCAAGGGTAGTCGCTCCAATACACTGTATTTCGCCTCTGGCAAGTGCTGGTTTAAGCATGTTTGCCGCATCAAGCGATCCCGTGGCTCCACCAGCACCTACAATGGTGTGAATTTCATCGATAAAAAGAATTACATTGCTTGTTTTTGCCAACTCGTTAAGGATGGCCTTCATTCGTTCTTCAAATTGCCCACGGTATTTTGTACCTGCAACAATTGCCGCAAGATCAAGCGCAACAACCCTTTTGTTAAAAAGAACCCTAGAAACCTTTTTCTTTACAATTCTCAGGGCAAGGCCCTCGGCGATGGCCGATTTTCCAACTCCTGGTTCCCCAATAAGGATAGGGTTATTTTTCTTTCTCCTGCTGAGAATCTGGGCAATTCGTTCAATTTCGCGTTCCCTCCCAATAATGGGATCTAACCTGTTTTCCTCTGCTGCTTTTGTAAGGTCTATACCAAAATTGTCCAAAACAGGAGTATCCGATGAAGGTCTTCCTCCTTGCTGAGGAGTGCCCTTAGGCGTCCCAAACTGTTCCTTTTCGTCATCATCGTCAGAGTAATCTGCCCTAGATTGCACTTGGCTTCCTTCGAGTTTATTTCTAACAACAAAGTAGTCGATGCTGGATTCGGCCAGAATTAAGGAAACTATGCTGCCCTCATCCTTGAGTATTGCCAGTAGGAGATGGGCTGAGTTGATGGATTCGCTCTTAAGGGAACGAGCCTCCAGAAATACAAGTTTTAAGGCTCTCTCTGCCGACTTATAGAGGTTTAAATTTTCCAGTTCCGAAATATCCATAACCGTGTCGGTTCGGATTCTCTCCTCTACATGCTCTTTAAGCGTAGGCAAATCGGCTCCCAACGATTTAAGTATGTCAACAGCTATTCCCTCACCTTCACGCAGAATACCGAGAAAAAGATGCTCTGTTCCAATGGAAGGGTTTCCCAACCTAATAGCTTCTTCCTTGCTGTAGCTGAGAATATCCTTTATTCGTTTTGAAAAGTTAGAGTCCATAGATACTCCTTTGTTGAAAATTTGCACTAAAATAATACAATAAACCCAAAGTAGAGGAGGTTGTTTAACTTTTGTACCAGGTTTCAACGAAAGTTAACCTTTTTTTTTCGCAAGTAGATTTTTCTCTGCCCAACAGCTCAAATTTTGTTGATAAATTGGCATACTAACAATCCAAAAATCCATAATAAATGAGTACTTTAGCACGCTAATAGAAAACGAGAAACCATCAGATTATGGCTGAAGGAGAAAAGATTCTGAAGATTAATATTGAGGAGGAGATGAAATCTGCCTACATCGACTATTCGATGTCGGTTATAGTATCTCGTGCTCTTCCCGATGTAAGGGACGGGCTAAAGCCAGTGCACCGGAGAGTATTATTTGGAATGTCCGAGTTGGGGTTAATGGCTAACAGGCCTTACAAAAAATCGGCGCGTATTGTCGGTGAAGTACTCGGTAAATATCATCCACACGGTGACTCATCCGTTTATGATGCCATGGTTCGAATGGCTCAGGAGTGGTCGCTTCGTTACCCACTCGTTGATGGTCAGGGTAACTTTGGCTCGGTGGATGGCGATAGCCCTGCGGCAATGCGTTACACCGAAGCCCGTTTGAAAAAAATTGCAGAGGAGTCATTGGCCGATATCGATAAGGATACCGTAGACTTTCGGCTGAACTTTGACGACTCATTGGAGGAGCCAACCGTATTACCTACCAGAATACCTATGCTTCTGGTGAATGGAGCTTCCGGTATTGCTGTAGGTATGGCCACAAATATGGCTCCGCATAATCTTGGTGAGGTTGTGGATGCAACCTGTGCATATATCGATAACCGCGATATCACGGTTGAGGAACTGATAAAGTATGTGAAAGGTCCTGATTTTCCCACTGGTGGAATAATTTATGGTTATCAAGGCGTTAAAGAGGCGTTTGAAACGGGACGTGGACGAATCGTAATACGTGCCAAAACCGAGTTGGAATTTACCGAGAGTGGGCGCGCAAAAATTATTGTCAACGAGATTCCTTATATGGTCAATAAGGCTGAGATGATTAAAAAAATCGCAGACCTGATCAATGAAAAGAAACTTGATGGAATTTCATACATAAATGATGAGTCCGACCGTAACGGTATGCGCATCGTTATCATCCTTAAAAAGGAAGCCGTTGCGAACGTTGTCTTGAACAATCTTTACAAGTTTACCCAGCTGCAGTCATCCTTTGCTGTCAACAACATTGCACTAGTCGACGGAAAACCCAAGCAACTCAATCTTAAGGAGTTGATATCATGCTTTGTAGACCACAGGCATGAAGTGATAATGCGCAGAACTCGGTACGAACTGGATCAAGCTGAAAAACGTGCTCATATTCTAGAGGGATTGCTCATTGCCCTTGACCATATTGACGAAATTATTGCCCTCATTCGCGCATCAGCAACTCCTGATGCTGCTCGTGAAGGGTTGATGAGCAACTTTAACCTTTCCGATATTCAGTCGCGTGCAATCATCGAAATGCGCTTACGAAGCCTCACTGGCCTTGAGCGTGATAAGATTAAAGAGGAGTATGACGAGCTGATGCAGAAGATCGATTACTATAAGCAAATATTGGTTGATGTTGTTCTCCAGATGAAAATAATCAAAGATGAGCTTATCGAAATAAAGGAGAAATATAACGATGAGCGGAGAACAGAAATTGTAAGGCACGCAGAGGAGTTTAATCCAGAAGATTTCTACGCCGACGAGGATGTGGTAATTACCATTTCTCACCTTGGGTACATTAAGAGAACTCCGCTAACTGAATTCAAAACACAAAATAGAGGAGGGGTTGGTACCAAGGGCTCATCCACGCGTGACGAGGATTTTATTGAGCACATCTTTGTTGCCTCCATGCATAACACCATGTTGCTCTTTACCGAGAAGGGTAGATGCTATTGGCTTAAGGTTTACGATATACCTGAGGGCGCTAAAGCAACAAAGGGGAGAGCGCTTCAAAATATTATCAGCATTGAGCCTGATGATATGGTAAAGGCATATATAAATGTAAAAAAGTTAACTGATTCAGAATACATTAACAATAATTACATAATCCTTTGCACTAAAAAGGGGATCATCAAAAAAACTTCGCTTGAAGCATACTCTAGGCCACGTCAGAATGGTGTAAATGCCATTACCATTAAGGACGGTGACCAGCTTATAGAGGCCAAGTTGACCGACGGACAGGAGCACATCCTGCTTGCCGCACGAGAAGGAAAGGCGGTTAGATTCCCCGAAGATCAAGTTCGTGCTATAGGAAGAACAGGCTCTGGTGTTAAGGGAATAAGTATCACTGCAGCCGATGAGGTTGTAGGAATGGTATGCACTGATGAAAATGTTCAGGATATCATGGTTGTTTCTGAGAAAGGATTCGGCAAACGTTCCAGTTTGGAGGATTACAGAATAATCAATCGTGGTGGTAAAGGTGTTAAGACGCTTAACATTACTGAAAAAACTGGTAAACTTATTGCTATTAAGGGTGTTACGGATAATAATGACCTGATGATTATTACAAAATCAGGGATTACCATTCGTCTTCACATCAGCGATATTCGTATAACTGGCAGAGCAACACAAGGGGTAAAGCTAATTAACCTTCGAAAGCAAGATGAAATAGCGGCTGTTGCCCTTGTGCACAAAGGTGATGACGATGAAATTGTTGAGCAACCCATTGTTGATCAGTTAAATATGGATACTACCCTTGAGGAATAATATATTTTATTACTTTTGCACAATCATCTAATTACTAACCCAATCTGATACACCAATGAAAAAGTATCTTTTAGTGTTAACAATAGCTCTTGTTGGCCAAGTAGCATTTGGGCAGGTTACAGGAATTCCCAATGCCGATCAAGTTAAGAGCAGGTATGAAAAAAGTACCAAGGACATCGAAAATCCCAAAAAAGCGGAAAATCCTAAAACGTGGATTAACCGGGGACAAGTCTATTTGGATGCTATAGATGTTCATAACTACGGTTTGAGGTCGGGAATGCCACTTCAGGAAGCTAAATTGATGTATGGATCTCCGATATCTACAAATCAAAAGGAGATAAACAAGGAAGCCTATGAGGAGGATGTTTATCCAAATTTTACTCTCTATTCTAAGGGAGGAAATGTTGCTTTTTGGCATGAGACAAATCAGTTTATTGAAGATCCTTACAATAATGCATATAAAGCATATGATAAGGCTTACTCTTTGGATGAATCGAAAAAGTTGGCTAAGAAAATAGATGAGGGTTTAAGCGATTTGGTATTAAAATTCAATACTGCTGCAATGAATTACTATACGCAGCAGGATTATGAAAAAGCGTTTGATTGCTTTGTGGGTTCTCATCTTTGCTCAAGCCATCCTGCTATTAATAAGGTTGATTCCGCAATTATTTACTATGCTGGGGTTACTGCTCAACTTGCTGGTAAATGCAAAGAGGGGATGAAGTATCTAGAACAGGCGCGTGAGATCAACTATACTAATAGAGGTGAACTATACTACTATCTGTTTAATTGCCACATGGCCAATGGTGATACGACCAAGGCCGGAGAGGAGATAGAGAAAGGTTTTTCTCTTTATCCAACCAACCAAACGTTGATGCTTACCTTGATTAATTACTATATTGTAAAGAATGAGAACCCGGAAAAGGTGATAGGATACCTAGATAAAGCGATTAGTGGTGATCCTACAAATGCGTCCCTTTATTTTGCGGAGGCTGCTCTATATGAAAAATTGCCAAATATAGAGAAGGCCGAAGAACGTTATAAGAAGGCCATTGAAATTAATCCAGAGTATTTTGATGCATACTTCAATCTTGGAGTAATGTATTACAATGAAGGAGCTGCCAAGGTTGCTGCAGCCAATAAATTACCTGTAGAAGATACTAAGGGCTACGATAGTCTATTGGTTAATGCCGATTCATACTTTAAAAAGTCTTTGCCATATATTGAAAAAGCTTACCAACTGCGTCCCAATGAATCAGTTGTTGTAGAGACTCTCAAAAACTTGTATTTCCGATTTAGAAATGACAGTGATGATATGATGGCCAAGTATAAGGAGTTTCAGGATAAGTATAATGCTCTTAAGGGCAACTAAGCATTTATATTCAAGAGAAGGAAAAGGGCATAAGCCCTTTTCCTTAAATATGCATAATTAACATAATATTAATTATAGGACAATTTGACAAGCGACATATAGAACCTTGTAGGCAGTATTTGACATCCATATTTTTAATCATTGGCGTTACTTCGATTCGAAATTCTTACCACTAGTAAATATATCGTTGTATACTAAATCATTACACAAAATGCTTTTTTTTTATTTTACCCACAAATTTCCTCTTGCATATTCATTTTTTAGTGTATAATTGCAAAAAAAATCAGGGTAATTCGTCTATGGAAAAGAAAGCAAAAAAACGTGTAATTACCAACGTTAAAAATCTAACCTCTGCGCAACTCGAGTTGGTTCGTGCCAAGTATCCAAGTGGCTATTGGGATTATATTAAGAAGTTTGAAAAACCGAATGGTGAATTCTTCTACTATTTTACCATAGATGATGAGGATGCCAGTTATCTAGTAAAAGTCGATGTAAAGATTGATAATAAGTCGAAGGAAGACGATGATAAGGATTTCTACGATGAAGAAGAAGATATTGTGCCAGGAGCCGATAATCTGGCTGACCAACCCGACGAAAGTTCCTACGACGAATATGATGACTAAGTGGATAAATAAATCCACTTTTTTATTGCGATATGACTAACCTTCCTTTTTTTAATCCAATAACCTTGCAGTAGATTTTTGCTCCAACAACTGGCAATGTTTCATTTTGCCACATTAAGGAGGCCTTTTTTTGAAGCGTGTCGAGAACAGTAACGATTTTGATTTCTGCAAAATCTTCTTGGCGAGTATACTGTTCTACAGCAATAACCTCAAAATCGTAGTTTTTCCCAATGGTGTATACTGGATGCCTTGGTTCTAAATAATAATGGCTATTCCATCGTCTTTTCATCACCAAAGCCTCCACTGTCTGTCCAATTTGTAAATGATAGTGCATATAATCCTCAGCAGCAATATAGTGCAATGAGCCATCTGAGGCTTTGAGTATCAGATTCCTTTTCCCCTCGAAAAGTGTTTCCCCTTCGATTCGGAATGTATACCACCTATTTTCGCTGAGATTATTGGGTCGGCTTTCATTTGATTCGGCAACAGCAAGATGCAGCTTCCCTTTTTTTATCCTATTTAAGCGACAGTATATCTTTTTCTTTGGTAAATCTAAATCTCCAATGATTACATCATGGCTATTTCCCATTATATCCCTTACACGGGCCAATTTTGCCATTTCTCCATTTTGCAAAGCACAGGACTCAACCCTAATGACGTCAAACAGGTAGGTATTCCCTTCTTTGTAGTATGGATTCTCAGGCTCCAGAAATATCTTCCCAGAGCAGTTGATTTTATCTATTCTGCATGCAACATGACTCCCAATTTGAATACCATAACTCCTATACGGAAGGCTTGGTAATAAAAACTTTCCACCATTAGGACCTTCCAAGAGAAAAAACTGTTGATCCGAACCCTCTTCAATGCTCTTCAGTGCCAAAACGGTAAAGACATATGTTTCACCCTCTGAAAGTGTCATAGGAATTCGCTATTCGGTTATGTATAGATAATTTTGAGTTTTTTCCTTTACGGAGCCAATTATTGCTGCTTCGGTGGCTCCACTCCTCCTTAAAATAGCAATGGCCTGCTCTGCCAATTCCGGCTTAATGCCAAACATAATTCCGCCAGAGGTTTGAGCGTCTGCCAAAATTGTACGGTATACAAAAATAACGCTTGGTGCAAAGAGTGTTTCACCCTCTACATACTTTAAATTCCGAAAGGCTGCTCCTGGAATACATCCCTCATCTGCTAGCTTATATGCTTCTGGCAGAAGAGGAACTGCAGCGGCATTGATGTGAATGGTAACATTACTAGCGCGTGCCATTTTTAGTGCATGACCTAAAAGGCCAAATCCAGTAACGTCTGTACCTCCTTTTACTTGTCCAAAGCGAAAAACCTCTAAAACATTTGAGTTTAAAACCTTCATATATGCCAATGCAGTATGGTAGGCTTCTGCATTGGCAAGTCCAACCTTTTGTCCCGCAACTAGAATACCACTACCCAACGGCTTTGTCAAAATTATGACGTCACCTGGGGTTAAGCCTGAATTGGTAACAAGCTTAGCTGGCTCAACCATGCCTATAACTGCTAAACCATACTTGGGTGGTGTGTCGTCAATGGTATGGCCGCCAACAAGCAATGCTCCAGCCTCTTGAACTTTACTAAGTCCTCCCTCTAAAATTTTTGCATATGCATCCAGCGGCATATTTCCAGGAAACATGGCGATGTTAAGAGCCAGAAGAGGCTTTCCCCCCATTGCATAAACATCCGATAGTGAGTTTGCTGCAGCAATTTGACCAAACTCAAACGGATCGCTGCATATTGGCGGAAAGAAATCAGTAGTAAATATCAATGCTTGGCTATCGGAAATTTGATAAACTGCAGCATCATCCTGGGTATCAATATCTACAAGTAAATTTGGATCCGTAATTTTAGGAAAGTGCTTAAGCACCTTCTCCAGTTCGGCAGCTGGAAGTTTAGAAGAGCAACCTCCATATTCAACTAGCGTTAATAAGTCAATGTCCATCAATGTGTTATGTTTTTCGAATTGTTACACTGTATCCAGCATTATGCAACTGTTCCCATATTGCCTCTGCCTCATCTTCTTTTACTTCTAAGCACATACCGCATTCCGAGGAAATATATGTTGGAACTGGCCTAACCGTAGCATTAACGTGATGTTGTGCTAGAAATTTCTCGGCCTTAATGACCATGCGTACATTGGGGAAGAGTAAGATGGTCATAGTGTTATGTTTTTCGTGTTGAACTAGCCCTGTTCACTGCTGAAGCCAAAAAATCAAGGTCATTTTTTGTATGAAACGGTGATAAAGAAATGCGTACCAGTCCGTGAGGAAAGCTTCCCAGAGTAGTATGCGCCAACGGTGCGCAATGTAGGCCGGATCTGACCTCAATACCAAACTCTTGGTAAAGCCGAAATGCACTGTTTCCCGGATCTTCACCAATAAATCTAAATGAAAAAGTCTCACCCTGCCAGCTTGGCTCATTTGCTGAAAATAGCTGTATCCCTTTCACATTTGTAATGTGGTTTAGCATTTCAAAAAAATCTGATGCCGTGTGCATACTTTTTGTTTCTGATGAAATGGCCCCGAGCAAACCGGCAGCGCCAACTAAATTGGGTGTACCAGCCTGAAACTTATCGGGAAGCACAGTTGGCATTTCGAAGCTATCGGAGTTGCTTCCTGTACCTCCATATATTAAAGGAGCTATGGTTTCAGGATTACGCACAAAAAAACCGCCGATACCTGTTGGTCCTAATAGTCCTTTGTGACCAGTAAATGCTAAGTAATCAATACCAATCCTGTCGCAGTCTATTGGGATATGCCCTGCACTTTGTGACGCATCCACCATAAGAGGAACTTCACCAATTGCCCTTTTGATATCGGCAAGAGGCTGAATGAGTCCATTAACATTGCTCTGATGATTAACAATAACCAGCGCAACTTTAGTGCTGAGCATCTTTGGGATTCTCGGCACATCTATTAACCCATCACTGAAGTGCGGAAGAATCGTCAGTTTTACGCTTTGCTCTCTTTTTAATATTTCTAGAGGTCGTGTAACGGCATTATGCTCAAGCGGTGAGATAAGTATTTCCTTACCTGCTACGTCGATACCTAGAAGTATGGTATTGATTGCCTGCGTGGAATTGGAGGTGAATGCAATATTTTCAGAATATTCAATGCCAAATAGATCGGAGAGCTTTTCGCGCAGTGTTTCAACCATGCCTGTGGATTGAAAAACCCGTGGATAGCCCCCCCTTCCATATGTTCCGCCAGAGTTCAAATGGTTTTGAATATACTGACCGACTTCCACGGGTTTTGGGAAGCTTGTTGCACTATTATCAAAATATTTAAGCAATTCTGACATGAATGCTATGGTTTTATGACTTTTCCAGCAGCATTAATAGACGTGACTATGCTGTACATGTTTGAAATTGTGGCGATTTTAATATCATTTTTTATTCCATAAAAGTCGGCGCAGGTACCACAAGCGGTAATTGATACCCCCTTGTTTCTTAGCTGCTCTAAAGATGGAATAATCGTGGATGTATTTGTTGTAAGCAGGACGCCCGAATTATAGAATATCAGCTCACTTGGAATACTTTCAGCTTCCGCCAGTGCAACAAAAAAACCTTTCATTAAAATCTCTCCAAGCTCTGGGTTGCCTTCCCCCATTTTGTCGCTGGCAATAACTACTACCGTTTTTTCCAAATGTGGTTTTTGTTCGGGAACTTGGCAATACTCTTCCGGTGTAGAATTTGCAACAGTCGCATGCTGAGATTCACCTTTGGTTACGGTAACAAAATGGATGCCTCCCTCCTTTCTTGTCTGGGATTCAACACCATTTCCGGAGAAAAAGCTGGTAAGATTAAACACCGCAGTATCGTTGTCAACGATAACGGTGATAACTTCACCCGTAGATGCCTGTGTAAAGGCTTTTTTGGCTTCAATTAACGGGCGTGGACACAGCAAACCTTTGCAATCGAGGGTTGTCATGGTGTATGATTTTTTAGTTCATTAAACAGGGGCTCTTTCAAAACTCCCAGACAAAAGTATTAAAAATGGACTTGTTTTGAGAGGAAGATTGGGTGCAAACTTTGGATCAAAAATGAGTAAGACAATTAAGCTATGCGATCATTCTTCAAGTGATAAACAAAAAGCATTGTCGTAAGTGACAATGCTTCAATGTAGTATGAACTAGTAACCTTGATGATTATTTACTCGTTTCTAAATCGTAAAAGGTTCCTGAAATAGACTGGTTATCTTCGAAGTAGTATGTTTCTCCAAAAGCATGTACTGCCTTTGTGAAAATGGTAATAACTCCATTTCTATTATATATAACCCTTGTTACCTTTACTCTTGGACGCTCATAGTTTTCCACCGTTCGCTCCTGGGTATAAATTTTATGAAGATTCATTTTCTCTACCTCGTCTATCTGCTCCTTTGCATCTTTTAACTGGTTCGTTTGGGCCTGAATAACAAGCTGTTTTAGCTTGCGATCCTGTGCTTCCTTACGTAGCTCTTCCTCTTTTTTTCTCCGATTTTCGATCAACGTTTTTTGTTTCAACTCCTCTGCGGCTTGCACAGAATCCTTCAAGTGCTGTCGTTGTATCTCATCTTTTGCTAACTGTATTGCTTGCTGCACCTTTATTACAGAATCAGCCTTTGCTATTGAATCGCTAAGTGCCTGCTGTTTTGATGCCTCCAAGGCCTTTGCCGCTTGAAGCTGTTGCTTTCTCTCAAACTCAATTTTCTGTAATGAGTCGGCAACAGATTTCTGTCTAGCAGCCTCATCTGCTTTTGCCTTTGCAATCGCCAGCTGCTTTTGTTGTTCTACTTTCTGCAACGAATCGGCAATCGCCTGCTGTCTGGCAGCTTCCGCTGCCTTTGCCTTAGCCAGCAAAAGGGTTTGCTCCTCCGTCTTCTTTCTTGCCTCTTCAGCAACGCGGGCAGCATCTTCCTTTGCTTTCTGATCGGCCAGCAGCTTAGCTTTGGCATCTTCAACTCTTCGCAATGAGTCCTGTTGCGCCAACTCCTTAGCAGCTAATGCAGCCTTTAAGTCGGCCTCCTGCTTTGCTAGTTCATGGGCCTTTTTAAGTGAGTCTGCAACTGCTTTCTGCCTTGCCTCCTCCTGTGCCTTGGCGGTCGCAACTGCCAGCTGCTTTTGCTGTTCTATTTTTTGGAGTGAATCGGTAATCGCCTGCTGTCTAGCAGCCTCAGCGGCCTTTGCCTTTGCCAATATAAGAGCTTGCTCTTCTGCCTTTTTTCTGGTCTCTTCTGCAATGCGGGCCGCCTCTTCTTTTGCTTTCTGATCGGCCAGCAGCTTAGCTTTGGCATCTTCAACTCTTCGTAACGAGTCTTGTCGAGCCAACTCCTTGGCAGCTAATGCAGCCTTTAAGTCGGCCTCCTGCTTTGCCAGTTCATGGGCCTTTTTAAGTGAGTCTGCAACTGCTTTCTGCCTTGCCTCCTCCTGTGCCTTGGCTGCAGCAAGAACTTGCTGACGCTGAAGTTCAACTTTTTGGAGAGAATCGGCAATACTTTTTTTCCGAGCCTCCTCTTTTGCCTTGGCTTCAGCAGCAAGACGTGCCTGCTCTTCTGCCTTTTTTCTGGTCTCTTCTGCAATGCGGGCAGCCTCTGCTTTGGCCTTCTGATCGGCTAGTATCTTTGCTTTTTCCTCTTCTACCCTTCTAAGTGAGTCTTGAACGACTTTCTTTCGTGCCGCTTCTCTCGCTGCTAGTAATGCTTGTTGCTGCTGTTGCTCTTGAACTTTTCTGAGCGAATCGGCAATGGCCTTTTGCTTTGCCTCTTCTTTCAGCTTTGCTTCGGCTATCTGCTGGGCTTGTGCAGCAGCCTTTTGTTGGGCGGCCAACTGTTGTTGTCGAAGTTGTTCTGCAGCCTTTTCCTTTGCTTCGTCAGCAGCTTTTTGTTTTTGAGCCTCCTTATTTTTGGCATCCGCCTTTACCAACTCCTGTTCCTTGTCTGCAATCTTTTGTTTAACGGTCATTGAATAGTCAGTATCGTAACCAAAAGTGCCGGCATTGGCGTTATACTTTATCTTTCCCACTGGGTTATTGAACATTTCAACATCCACCCCCTCCGTTTTAGGGTAAAGGTCAACGGCAAACTCGTAGTACTCTGACTCTGCTTTAACATTTTGGGGAATACGGGTATCGATGGAAATGCTCTTGGTGACAAAGCCCTCTTTTTCAAATTTAACAAGATATTCTGAACCAAAGTCCAAGTCAAGGGAGAAGGAACTATTGATTTCAACGGAATTTTGCTTTACGCCATCCTTAATGAGGGTAATAGTTACCCCCTTGGTTTTATTATTTATCAGCGAAACCTTGCCTCCTACTGAAAAAACACTGTTTTGAGCATTGAGGTGAATGGAGGTAAGTAAACCACCAATGAAAAGGAGGAAAATCGCTAATAATTTTGCTAGCCGAAAATGGGTGATTAGGCGCATATAGATTTTGGTCAATTGGATGCTAATATAGAAATTTAGCGCCCAATTGACCCAATTCTTTTCTAATTTTTTGGAACATTTGTGATTAACAAAGCTATATGAAAGGTCAATGCCTTCATTTAGGAAACCGTCTTTCTAAATGCCTTAATTGCGATTGTTAAACTGGCAATAGCAAAGATAATCATTGCCACCAGCTCATGGCGAATCTCATAAAACCCCGATCCTTTTAAAACAACCATTCGAATAACCCGCATAAAGTAGGCAAGCGGGTTAATCACATTAACCTCCTGAGCCCAGTGAGGCATGCTTTCAACGGAGGTAAATATGCCGCTCATTAGGATAAAAACAAGGAGGAAAAAGAAAGAAACAAACATGACCTGTTGCTGTGTATCTGACAGCGCTGCTATGAGAAGGCCTAAGCCAAGAGCGGCTACAAGATAAATTGATGCAAAGCTATACAATACAAAAAAACTACCCTTAACTTGAATATTGTATAGAACAAAGCCTATTAAAAGGCCAAATGAGAGTTCAAAAATGGCGATTATCCAGAAGGGAATCAGCTTGCTGGCAATAAATTGGGATTTTCGCAAAGGGGTAACATTAAGCTGCTCTATGGTGCCCAGCTCCTTCTCCTTGACCATATTGATGGCTGCCATGAATGATCCCATAATGGTTAGGAGAATTACTAGTATTCCAGGAAGCATAAAGAGTTTATAATTTAGCTCGGGATTATACCAGTAAGCAATTTCTGTTTTTATGGGCATGGTTACCTTTTGTCCAGGAAGTAGATAGTCCTGATTGAATTTATTAATTATGGTGTTAGAATAGCTATTTATAAGCCCTGCTGCTGAAGCATTTATAGCGTTTATCTCAACCATAACATCAGCCTTCCTTTTCACTGCAATATCATGTTCAAAACCACGGGGAATGGTAAGAACTGCGTCTGCCTTCCCTTTTTCAATTGCTTTGTAGGCTTCTTGTTCTGAATTTGTTGATAATACAGGCGTAAAGAAAGGAGAATCGGAAAATCGGCTCACAAGCTCCCTAGAACTATGGGTCATGTCAAAGTCCATCACGGCCAGGTTGGTGTTTTTAAGGTCAAATGTGGCAGCGTTTACTAGGATAATCAGCTGAAGAATGGGCACCCCTACCATCATTTTCAGCATGGTTTTATCGCGAAAAATCTGAATGAATTCTTTTTCTAGCAAAAATAGAAGTGATTTCATGGTAGCTAGTTTAAACGTTCCTTAAACTTGGCAACGCTGAGAGTTAAAAATGCAATAATCATGGCAATGAGAATCAACGTTTCCTTCCAAATGACAAAAATGGAAGACCCCTTTAGTAGCACGGCCTTGGCTATTACAATGTACCAACGAGGTGGCATTACCAAGGTTATGTACTGCAGTATTTTAGGCATATTTTCAATGGGGAAAATAAATCCAGAGAGCAACGTAGTTGGCAGCATGAGTGCAAACATTGATATAAACATAGCCATCATCTGGTTTTTGGCAATATTTGAAATGAAGATGCCAATGGAAAGAGCTAGTAGTATGTAAAGAAGCGACTCAAATAGTATGAGTACAATACTACCTCGTATTGGCAATCCAAACACGAAAATGCCTAGCAGCAGAATGGCAACTGCATTCAAAAAAGAGAGAATGAGATAAGGTGTTACCTTTCCTAGGATTATATGATAAGGTTTTAATGGCGAAACAAGCAGTATCTCCATCGTTCCAAGTTCCTTCTCCCTAACAATTGACACGGAGGTCATCATGGCCGAAACAAGCATAAGAATGAGGGCCATTGTGCCTGGAATGAACATGAAAACATCCTTTAAATCAGAGTTGTAAAGCATACGAGTTTCCGCCTTAATACCCTGATCTTTTTGCTCTGGCTTGAGTAGGTTGCTGGCAGAGTATGAATTGAGAATGCCAATGGTATAGGACGATAGCATTGCTGCTGTATTTGGTTCAGAAGCATCGGTAATGATGTGAACATTCCCTTGCTCTCCTTGTCCTATCTTTTGTGCAAAGTTTGGCTCAAAAACAATTATCTCCTTAACGGCATTTAGTCGGAACAATTCTTCATACTGCTTTACACTGCTCACTTCATTTTTTAAAACAAAGTAGCCTGAAGATGTTAGCTTATTGCTAATTTCTCGAGTTTGGTAATCGAGAGACTTATCGTGAATTGCTATGGCAGCATCCTTAATCTCATTTTTGATTACATAACCGAAGATCAAAATCTGGGCAATGGGCATGCCAAAGAGAATGAGCAACGTTCTCCTGTCCCGGAAAATATGTAGGAATTCCTTCTTTACAAATGCAATGAAATATCTCACGGTTGCGGTAATTTTAGATTTTCTTGTTTAGCATTTATTTCCAATCGGGCCTAGCAATTCGTATAAAGACATCGTTCATTGTGCTAGACTCGTATTTCTGCTTCAACTCCTCTGGCGTTCCCATGGCATCAATCCGTCCATCTACCATTATGCTGACGCGTTGGCAATACTCCGCTTCGTCCATATAGTGGGTTGTGACCAGTACCGTAATACCCTCATCCGATGCGGCGTAAATTAAATCCCAAAACTGACGGCGGGTAATGGGATCGACGCCGCCCGTTGGCTCATCGAGGAATACAATTTTCGGTTGATGAAAAATGGCAGCAGAGAAGGCCAATTTTTGTCTCCACCCTAGTGGTAAGTCGGCAATTAATGTCTTCTTGGAGGAGAACATTCCCAGCTTATTCAACAAAAAGTCGGTTCTTTCTGCAATTACTTTGCGTTCCATTCCATAAATACCAGCGTAGAGTCTAATGTTTTCTTCCACCGTAAGATCTTGATACATGGAGAATTTCTGGCTCATATAGCCAATTGATTTTTTAATTTTTTCACGCTGGTGAAAAGCATCAAAACCAGCCACCTCAAGCTTTCCGGAGGTTGGCTCCAGTAACCCACACATGATCCGTATGGCAGTGGTTTTGCCAGCACCATTGGCCCCAAGGAAACCAAAAATCTCGCCCTTTTCAACCTCAAAGGTCAGATTACTATTGGCAACAAAAGTTCCAAACTTTTTAGTGAGATTAACGGACTTAATTACCTTGTTATCTGAGTTTTCCATATCATATTATTCTGAGAGGATCATAAACGAATCCTCGATTCCAGCCAATATTGGAGAGACCTTTGCTCCGATATAACCACCTGACAATAAACTGTTTCTCAAATCTTCAAGACCAAAGGTTGGTTTCATCGAGACGTGGAGTTCCTGACCAAAGAGATATACCGACTTAATATGCTGTTGCTTGCGCAACAATTCCTGCATTTTACTCAACTTGTCTCCTGAAACTGCAAAGAGAGGATACGGATATAGGGCATTAATTCGCTCAACGGTATCTTCAACTAATAGCTTCGATTGGCTAATAAGCGCCACTTTGTCGCACAGGCTGGCTTCATCCATGTATGGTGTTGAAACTATTATGGTGATGCCATACTCCTTTAGTCGCTTCAACATTTGCCAAAATTCACGGCGAGAAACTGCGTCCACACCGGTCGTTGGCTCATCAAGAAATAGTATCGCGGGTTTGTGCACCAATGCGCAGCTAAGGGCCAACTTTTGTTTCATGCCACCGGACAACTTTCCTGCAGGGCGGTTTTTAAAGGGCTCAATTTGGCTATAGATTTCCTTTATTAGATAGTAATTCTCCTCAATGGTGGTACCAAAAACTGTTGCAAAAAATTTAAGGTTTTCTTCTACCGACAAATCTTGATAGAGTGAGAATTTCCCCGGCATGTAGCCAATTTTCAGCCGAAGTTTTTTGTAGTCACGAACAGGATCAAGGTTGCACACCAAGGCTTTGCCACTGTCGGGAAGAAGCAATGAGGTAAGAATCCTAAACAACGTTGTTTTTCCTGCTCCATCGGGGCCAATCAAGCCAAATAGCTCTCCCTTTTTTACTGAAAAGGTGATGTTGTCGATGGCTACAGTAGAATCGTAACTCTTGCAAAGCTTTTCTACAACAACATCATTTTCCATACTATCAATCATGATTAGCTCTGCTTAATGAATCTGATTTCGCCTGGCATGCCTATCTTAAAATCACCCGTATTTTTCACCCGAACCTTTACAGCGTAAACTAGCTTTACCCTCTCCTCTCTAGTCTGAACTATTTTAGGCGTAAACTCCGCTTCTGAAGATATCCAGCTTACTACACCTTTATTTTCTCTCAAACCGTTTTTGACATCGGTGATTACAACGACAGTGTCTCCAAGGTGAACTGCACTGATTTGATTTTCTGAAATGTAGACACGTAGCGTTAGCTCATCCATATCTGCTATACGATAAAGATTTTTTCCTGGAGCGGTAACCTCACCAACCTCGGCCAACTTCACCAGAACTGTACCTGTAATCGGATTAACTACTCTGCAGCGCGATAGCTGGTCTTTTACTTGCAATATTTGCATTTCGATCGCAGTTGCTTGATCCTTTATTGCTTGAAGCTGAACATCCACCGCTTTTTTTTGTGCCTCCACCAGCTTAACTTGACCATCAACGTCGTCCATTTGCTTAGGAGTGGCAGCGTTTTGGACATAAAGATCTTTTACGCGAGAGTAGTCCTTGTTGACGTTTTCCAGCTGTTGAGCATACACGTTACTTTGTGCAGAAATGTTATTCTTTTGTGAATTCGTGGCTTGCAACTGTGCCTCTAATTGGCGAAGTTTTAGGTAAGTTTGAACGCTATCGATTTGAGCAACGACTTCACCCTTTTTAAGTGGTTCACCCTCTTCAACGTTAAATGATAGCAGTTTGCCCTGCATTTCCGATGAAATGGTGGTCTCAGTCGATTCAAACGTTCCATAGGCATCGGATTGCTGTTCGCCATTGTGACATCCCATTGAAAGTGCTGCAGTACAGATGAATGCAGCGATAAGCTGAACTTTCATATCGTGAAATTTTTAGTGTTTAATATCCAGAAATAATTACTTTTAACACCTTGGATTGCAAAAGTTGTAATCGATGCTTCTCCATTTCCATGCGTGACTGAAATTCGTTGTTTAAATCGGAAACATAATCGCTTTCCCTTACTGTTCCGGCTTTTACCGAAGCTAATGTTTCTGCTGAAATTTCACTCCGAAGCTTAACAATCTCCTGATCACTCTCCAGCTGCTTGTTAAGCTTTTCAATATTGGCATTTTGCTCATCGAGCCTCAACGCCATATTTGTGGCCACAGCATCCTTCTGCACCTCAAGCTGGCTTTGGGTTAGCCTAATTACTTGCCTGTCGTGCTTGGTCTTATCCCAATCCCATAAATTCCAAGAAAGACGTGCACCAACGAGGTAGTATGTATCCCAAGATGTTCCAAGCATATTTAGGCCAGGCTTTCCATAGCCCGCTTGACCAAAAGCTGAGAGTTGCGGTCGCCGCTTAACTTTCGCCAGCTGGTCCAATGCATTTTGTTGGTTGATTTGTGCATCAAGTAGCGCAAGTTCTGGCATGGTGCCAGTATACGTTGGTATGGTATCCGGTACAGAAAACTGCGCGCTATCGTTAATTTCGGAACCAGTAAGAAGCGAGAGTACCTGCAGTGCATATCCTTTGGCGGCATTAATTTCTTCAACCTGCTGTTTCACTTGTATTAACTGAACTTTAATTGTTGACTGTGATGACTTTAAGATAGTTCCACTATTAACACCAGCCATCACATCACTAAGGCGTTTTTGTAGCACCTTTGCGAAGCTCTCCTGCTGCTGCATGCTAGCATTGGCAAGTAAAACGGCAAAATAGGCATTTGTAACCCTTACCTTAAGGTCATGCATGCTAAGTTTCTGCTGTGCCTGTTGGCTTAGCCCTGCAGCCTGTTCCAACCTCTTTTGGCTAGATGCGGCTCCACCATCATACAGCATCTGAGATATGTCGAGATAAACTTTGTGCTGATCTTTATCTAAACTGGGAGCGATAGATTGAAGTTGGGCGGGCATACTAAGCTTAGTAACTGCAGATTGATAGGTGGATTGTCCAATTAGGTTTATCTGAGGAAACCACATGGTTTGAGTATTTTGCTCCTTTATCCTAGTAATAGAGTCAATGAGAGCACCATTGGCTACTAGAGGATAATTCTCCTGAGACCGTTGCAAAAGGGTCCAAAGGCTATTTTCTTGTGCAATGCCAGCAATGCTAATAAAAAGCATTACAGCAGTGAAAATTCTTTTCATCCTTAAACTATTTAATAATAGACGATGTAACAATAACTGTCGGATTTGGTCGTGAATACAAACGACTAACGCTTTTCCATAGCAGATCTTACAAAACTTATAATCACCTGCTTACGTTCTGCAAGCATTTGACTATATCGATCGCTATCACCGTTAAATAACACATGCTTAATCATAGGGGCAGCAACAAAAGGGAAAACGCAAAGCGCAACAAGGTTCAGAATAAAGTGTTCGGGCGAAATGGGCAGTAGAGTTCCAGCTTCTTTACCAATATCTTGCTTTATTACTGTAGCAATATCAGTAAAATTGATGCTATTCCTTTTGAGTATCCTGACAAGATTCTCAGGGTCACGATTCATCTCCTGCATAATAAAAGCCGGAATTATGGGATTTTCTTGTATCAGAGAAAGATACCTATCGATGAAGAATTCTATCTTATCCCAAAATGGCCTATCGGCAGTAATAAACTCGGCAATAGAGGGAAACGCATGTTGAACTGCCCCAACAAACACTTTTTCGAAAAGCAGCTCTTTGCTTCTGAAGTAGTAGTGAAGAAGAGCCTTGTTAATTTGTGCCTCGTCAGCAATTTCCTGCATTCGAGCACCTTCCATCCCTTTTGCAATAAATACTTTACGAGCGGCCTCCAGTATTCGGTTTTCGGTGTCCGTGCTCAATTCCTTATTTTTGACCATAGAGATTAACCTTTTAGTTAAACTTTTGCAAATATAGGTAAACGAATCTACAATCTCCAAATATTTTAACCACTTTTTTTAACTATGTGGTTAATTTTTATTGCTAAAAAAAGCCATTATGCTGATAATTAGCATAATGGCTTGAGCACTAAATGGAATCTGAAACGGCAGGATTCGTGTCCATATTTGGCACCTCCTCAACCCTGCCTCCCAATGATGTATTGGTTTTAATCTCTTTAGGCTTAGTGCAGTAGAATACAGAACCGCCTGTTCCGCCTCTGGCTTCAAGGTAAAGTTGTGGGTTGACCTTGACAATTCCTCCTAGAGAAGCAGTTGCAAATACTTTGTCGGATATCAATCCATATGCAGCCACAATTCCCTTAGTGATAGCGCTTGGTTCAAGGCTACCAACCTTTCCCGTGGCATATATTGTGGCACCGAGTGATGCATGTAGCGTTGCAGTAGTTACATCAAGATTAATTCGCAGATTTGAAGAGCTGCTTGCCTCCACTTCAATTTTATCACCAGTAACAGTTCCTGTGCATACAGTATTTGCAGCAGCACCAACTTTGATACCTCGAAGAACAGTATAGGTAACATAAATCTTAACTGAAATCTGGTCATAGATTCTTGGCTTTAACTGAACCAAAAGTGTTTGTCCCTCTACTTTTGCCTCTAAATCGTCACTTGAAATTCCTTCTCCTTCGACCCGAATACTCGGTGTGCTGCCTTGGGCAAGTTCTAAGTATATGTCGCCGTACACCTCAATTTTATCGAAGTCAGCGACCTTTTTAGTATATGCCACCTGTGCATCGGAGTATTGTGGAATTAGAATCCCACCCAAAAAGAATAGGATACCTGCATAAATGAACTTTTTCATATCAAAAGTAGTTTTATCTATAACGATTATAAACATCTAGTAAACGTCAAAATTATACTTTTCGTTCATTATTGAGAATAAAGATGACATGGAAAATGTTGTGAGAAGAATTGCCCTGTTTCCCCTGCCCTCCTTTGTTTTTCCAAAGGAATCGATACCGTTGCGCATTTTTGAGCCACGCTACAAAGAGCTCATTAAAGACGTTAAGGAGACGGGAATGACATTTGGTATTCCCTATATTTCCGCTCAAGGCTTATCTTCCATTGGCACCGAAGTGATGCTGGAAAAGGTTTTAGCAGAAAACAGTAAGGGTGAAATGGTAATTACGCTGAAGGGAATAGGCTTTTTTAATATCGTTAACTTTATGTCTCAGTTGCCCGGAAAACTTTATGGTGGTGGAGATGTGTACGATAGAACCATTACCTATTTAACCAATAATCCCGAGATCATGGTGCTAGTTAAGCGATTAGGAATAAACTTTAACGGGTATTTTGGCACACTTACCACCTCCGAAAAGGCAGATATTTTTGATATAGCCAATAAGATATTCCTTTCACCCGCTGAAAAATATCGATTGGCAACCATTTCGAATCAGCATGGAATGGAGTCCTATCTGCTCAAAATGTTGCGATTTCAGGCATCAATAAAGGAACAGGAAGAGCTTCTTCACGACAACTTCAGTCTAAATTAGCATTCTCCTCCACTGCAGATGAATCTTCATCGTTTTTAAAAGAATAGGATTCGGCATAATCCAACTCTGGAAGAGTTTTTAGAACCCCATGCATAAATCCACTGATTTTAGAAGGGAACTTTGATCCAACCCAAGGGCTTGTATTTGTGAGAAATACCCAGCAAACGCCATCGGGTTCTTTGACCAAAATAGCAGATGTACCTGCAAAGTTACCGGTTCTAACCAATCTTCCTTCTTGTGTTGCCCTAATCCAGCCAATGGGAAGAAATCCTCTTGGGCGGGTAATCATCGTATCCACTAAGTTTTGTGGTATTAGGTCGGGCACAGATTCGTCGCCGTCAAGCGCCAATGCCAATTTTATAAGGTCTACCGAACTGGCTACCCATCCCCCTGCGGCTCCAAGCATTTTAATATTATAGCCACCGTTACTCTTGTTAACGAGACCATTATTGTTGTTAAAGGGCTCTATCTTCTTTGCTTCAGGAACTTCGTAATAGGAAACTTCATCGGAAAAAAGGCTATCGCGCGTTGAGCGGCCAATGGCCATACTGGTAATGCCAAGTGGGTTGAGCAGGTTAATTCTTACGTATTGCTCATATGGAGTATTAGTAACCTTCTCTATTACCTTTCCAAGCAACGCGTATCCAAAATTGGAGTATGAACTATGCGTTCCTGGTTTGAAATGCAGCCTTTTGGAGAATACAAAACGAATGATATCATCAAGTTTAAGCGGCTTAGGAACACCAAGCTGGGACGCAATGTAATCCGACATGAACATTTGGTCACCATATCGAGCACTCCAGCCACCCGAATGGTTAAGCAATTCCCTCACCGTAATGTCATACATCCTAGCATCTTTTGGGGTGCCATAGCTAGTATCGTTTAATATTCCTTGGGGACCAAACACCTTATCGTCTAAACAAACCTTCTTTTCTTCAACTAGCCGCATAATGGCAGCCGCGGTAACAAGCTTAGATATGCTGGCAACTCTAAATCGGCTATAAGGCTCAACAGGTGTTTGCTTATCAACATCGGCGAAGCCATAGCCTTTGGCAAAAAGCAACTTACCATCCTTTGCAATGGCCAGTGAGGCGCCCTTAAGATCCCAGTAGTGCATAAAGCGCTCCACCTTGCTATCAATATTTCGATACGACTTTGAACTAAAATCATCATTGGAAAACCTTGGGGTGGCACAATTGAAACAATTGCTAGGCGACGATTCTGAATTTGCTGATGTGACTGTGCTTTGAGTAGCAAAATCTAGGATAAGTATGGACGAAAGTAGAAAAGTGGTTTTTATTATGCGGCTCATTACAACAGAATTTTGCCAAAAATAGCAATAATTAACTCTAAAACTCAATAGTCATGAGCCATTTAACAAACTTAATAAGTGTTAAACAAAAATGTCAGCAATGCAATAATTGCTGACATTCAATGTATTAAATACTTTATAGTGATTAGTCACTTCCAGTTGTGCATTCGTCAATATTTTTTCAACACTTGCTTTAGCTTTTCTATGAATCCGTCAATATCTGTTTCAGTTGTGTCGAATGAAGTCATCCATCGAACTTCAGATCGCGAATCATCCCATACATAGAAAAAATACTCCTGCTGTAGCTCCGCAATGGCTTGGTAAGGAATAATAGCAAAAATTCCATTTGCTTCAACTGGCTGTGTAATAGAAACCTGTGGTATATCCTTAAGCTTCAACTCTAGGAGTTTTGCCATATTGTTAGCATGGGTGGCCGTTTCGAGGTAAAAGTTATTTTCCAGATAGGCAATAAACTGGGCCGATATATAGCGCATTTTAGACGCCAACTGCATTCCCTGCTTCCGAATATACTTAAAGTCTCCCCCTATTGTTGGATTAAGGATTACTACGGCTTCACCATACATCATTCCGTTTTTTGTGCCTCCAAAACTCACAAAATCTACACCACAATCGGTTGTAAACGCTTTAAATGGAAGGTTTAGGGCTGCTGCAGCATTAGATAATCTGGCACCATCCATGTGGAGTAGCATACTGTACTCATGGGCTAGATTGGATAGTGCACGAATTTCTTCAGGCGTATAGAGCGTTCCCAGCTCGGTTGTTTGACTTATGGAAATTACTTTGGGCTGTGAATGATGTTCAAAACCAAATCCATGCAAGTGATGCTTAACTAGCTCTGGAGTTAATTTCCCATTCTTAGTTGGCAATGATAGAAGCTTACATCCTGTAAATTTATCGGGAGCGCCACACTCATCTACCATTATATGTGCTGTTTCGGCACATATAATGGCATTGTAGCTCCTAGTCGCGGCCATTAAGCCAGTAACATTTGCACCTGTGCCATTAAAGACAAAGAATGGTTCTGAACTCGGGCCAAAGTGCTGCTTAATTAAGGAAATGGCTTTCTTGGTATAATCATCGTCACCATACCCGATTGCATGCCCTACATTGGCTTGCATAATGGCGTCCATAATTCGAGGATGAACGCCTGAATTATTATCGCTGGCAAAGCTTCTAAATTGTTTTTCCATTTTGCTAAAAAATTAATGCACCAAAATAGCTTAATTTACGAAATTAGGTGTTGGTTAAATCATTATATATAGCATAAGATTAGGCATGGAACAAAAAAAGCCGAACACTGCTGTTCGGCTGGTAAATTGTATCACATCACCCACTAAAACTCTGATGTAAAGTGGAATTGGATATCTGGAAATTTTTCTTGAGCCATTTGTAATGCGTAGGAACTTTCAGCAAGAAATACCTCTCGTCCATGTTTATCCTCAGCTAGTTGGTTATACTTTCGTTTTCTAAAATCTTCGAGCTGCACCTTGTTTTTGCTCACAATCCAACAAGCTTTATAAAGATTAAATGGCTCATAACGACACGAAGCTCCATACTCATGTTCAAGCCGATATTGAATAACGTCGAACTGCAGTGCGCCAACCGTTCCAATAATTTTTCGTCCATTATGCTTGCTGACAAAAAGCTGGGCTACACCTTCATCCATTAGCTGGTCAATCCCTTTGGCCAACTGTTTATACTTATGAGGATCTGCATTTTCGATGTAGCGAAACAACTCTGGAGAAAAACTGGGAATGCCCCTAAAATGAAGATTCTCTCCTTCTGTTAAAGTATCACCTATCTTAAAATTTCCCGTATCGTGAAGACCGATAATGTCACCGGGAAAAGCAAAGTCAATAATCGATTTTTTATCGGCCATAAAGGCATTTGGGCTTGCGAACTTAATGTTCTTTCCAAGTCGAACGTGCAAATAGGGTTTATTCCGCTCAAAGGTTCCTGAGCAAATCTTAAGAAAAGCGATTCTATCCCGATGGTTGGGATCCATGTTTGCATGAATCTTAAATACAAACCCAGTGAGCTTCTCTTCATATGGGCTAATCTCACGCTCCTCTGTAAGAGATTTAACTGGACTAGGTGCAATGCGAATGAAGCAGTTAAGCAGCTCTCTAACACCAAAATTGTTAAGTGCCGAACCAAAGAAAACGGGAGCCAACTGGCCTTTCAAGTAGAGTTCCCTATCGAATTCAGTATAAACGCTTTCAATAAGATTAATTTCTTCCCTTAACGTTTTAGTAAAAGGTGAAATGTAGGTATCTAGTTCAGTCGATTCAAAAACATTATCAATTTGAATATTCTCTTCTCCAACACGTTGCTTATCCTCAGTAAAGAATAAGTTCAACTTCTTCTCAAACATGTTATAAACGCCCTTAAAGGTCGGTCCCATGCTTATGGGCCAAGAGAGCGGTCTTACTGAAATCTGAAGCTCTTTCTCAATTTCATCAAGCAAGTCGAAGGGATCCCTTCCAGTTCTATCAAGCTTGTTGATAAATACAATAACAGGGGTATTGCGCATGCGGCATACCTCCATAAGCTTTCGGGTTTGCGTTTCAACTCCCTTAGCACAGTCGATAACAATTATCACACTGTCCACCGCTGTCAGCGTTCTGAAGGTGTCTTCTGCAAAATCTTGGTGACCAGGGGTATCCAGAATGTTTATTTTAACATCCTGATATTCAAATCCCATTACCGAAGTTGCCACCGATATACCTCTTTGACGCTCAATCTCCATGAAGTCGGAGGTTGCCGCCTTTTTTATTTTATTCGACTTAACTGCACCTGCTACGTGAATGGCTCCACCAAAAAGAAGCAATTTCTCTGTAAGGGTCGTTTTCCCAGCGTCGGGATGGCTAATGATGGCAAATGTTCTCCGTCGATTAATTTCGTGCGTTAAATCCATTTTGTTTTTTTTGAAGGTGCAAAGTTAGCTGTAAATTTTTCTTCGACGAAGATATTTTATGTAGAAGATAAAAGGATTGTAGTTTGTAGCGTCAGCAAATTAGCATAATGCGCTTTCATTACGCATAACTTAATGCAGGGCAATACTTTATGATAAAAACACACTACAAAACAAGAAGAATAGCGAGTTAAAGGCCGTTACTTGTTTTGATTATTGCCTTATTTATTCGTCTTACAAAACAGGGTCCATTGTAGATAAAGCCGGTATAAACCTGAATAAGACTAGCTCCAGCCCCAAGCATATCGAGGGCATCCTTTTCTGACATTATACCTCCTACACCAATAATGGGCAGGTTTCCTCCAGAAATAGTGTGTATATGCTTAACAAGCTTCAATGACTTTTCAAATAATGGTCTACCGCTTAAACCTCCGTTTCCAATAGCATTGACCTCTTCTTCCCCTGTAATTAGCCCTTCTCTGCTACGTGTAGTATTGGTTGCTACAATACCATCGAGACCGTATTGCATGGCCGTATTCACCTGTGCGGTCGCCTCGTCAAGAGTTAAATCTGGGCTTACCTTAAGCAAGATTGGCCGATAGTGCTGCTGCTTACTCCGCAATGTGGTTAATCGGCTAAGAATGATACTTAGCTCATTGTTTTCCTGAAGTTCATTTAGGTTTGCTATATTGGGACAGGATACATTTACTACAAAGTAGTCTACGTGGGGGTATAATCCTTGAAAAACCGTCTCGTAATCCTCTACTGCCTTACTATTAGGGGTAAGCGTATTCTTACCAATATTTCCACCGACAATTATGCCTTTTTTTCGCTTTGCGAGTTGCTTTATTGCGGACTCAACACCAAGGTTGTTGAATCCCATACGGTTTACAAGTGCTTGATCTTTAGGAAGCCGAAAGCTTCTTGGTTTAGGATTACCTGGTTGACCTTTAGGTGTAACAGTTCCCACCTCGATAAAGCCAAATCCAAGGGCATCCAGCTCCGAAACCAGCATCGCATTTTTATCAAAGCCTGCAGCGAGTCCCACCGGCGAGGGGAAGGTTAATCCAAAAACGACGCGAACAAGTCGCTTATCCCCAACACGCATTACTTTTTTTACCAAAAAACTTATACCGGGAAAAGCAAAAAGAACTTTAAGCGTGCCAGCAACAAGGTGGTGAATGGATTCAGGAGTTAAACAAAACAGGAGGGGTCTTATAAATCGCTTATACATGGGATTTTTTACAAAAGTAGCAAATAATGAAATTGCTACTCTGGAAAATACTCAGAAAACGTCTTATCCTTGAAAAATATCAAGACTCTCTCCACTTCTTTTTTATTTAACTCACTCTGATAAGGATATTGATGTTTGTTATTGTGCGTATCATCATCTATTTCAGGCTGTTTTGACACAATTTTGGGTGATTCCGGAATGGGCTTATCCGGCACTTCCTGGGTAGAATCGAAAAGTGTAGCTTGGACTGATTGACGATACATTCCCCCCTTACCCAGAATTAACCACTCGGGATTAACCTCAGAAAATTTATGTAAAACCTTCTCAATAAAGTCGAAGGAGGGCTTATTCCTACCAGAAAGAATATGCGAAATGCTTGATTTCTGAACACCAATAAGTTCCGCAAATTTTGTTGCAGATAGCTGTTTCGCCGTCAACAACTTAAGAAGTCTATCCTGCATATCATTACACGTGTTTACAAATATAACCATAATATGCAGATGTAAACTCATCAACCAATTACATTTGTAATATTTTACGAATTACATATGTAACATCATCAAAAACTGTAATAACCATTGGAAGTGTATGGCAGATGATTAACTCTAGTAAAGTATTAGTATACTATAGGTTATGATGGTATAAGTATCTCAAGTAAAATATAGGTAATATTATCTATATTATTGGTTTTTAATGTATTATTTTAATTGTTATGTATGCTACAATAAGCAATAGGTGCAATTTCATTAATAATGCTTTACTTTCTTAAAGTATATTAATAAATGAATTACATATAATACTGATTTACAGTTTATTATTTATTATAAACTGCCATATAAAAAGTATCTATATAGGATGGTTTACAGATGTGTAAATCGCGATCCACGTCTCCCCCCCTGGAAAACATCGTAAGTAGCCAGTAGGTAATCCATTTCCTATTCGAACAATATCTACTATTATTGAGTCCAGCAAATATTAGTAATTGGTAATGAAATCAAAGTAGAAATAGTTGTATTACCTCATTATATGCTCTGAAATGGAGCATAAACATAGCCAGAAGGTGTTAGCATCTCATTATGGAGAAAATTGTGCCGAATCTCTCCCCTTATTTACCTGTTATCACAGTTAATAGTAAGATATGAATGGTAGTTGTGGCATTGCTAAGGTAACCAGCCTTATTACGTAACTAGAAGAGGAAGATAGTGTTGAGCATATTCTACCTCCAAATAAGGAAACATTTCAGCCCGTTCAACAATGAACAGGCTGAAATGATTCGGATGTTTTAAGATTAAAACGAGTATGTACTATTATTCCTGCTGAAATCATCACTAGAAAGAGGCGGATTGTTGATTACATTTGTAAACAACATCTCTTCCATTATTCCGTGCTCGTTGTAAACTTGAATTTTTAACGGGATTCTATTATCCTTTTCAATAAGCATTACCATTTTCCTGGCGTAGCTGGACGGTATTCTTAACAGGGTATGTTCAGCGAGGCAGTTAGGATCTACCTCTGGATTAAGCATTCGTAGTGAATAGAGATATAAATGCTTTGCCTTGGCAATAGAATAGAGGGTTTCCCCCTTTTTTGTTGAATAGGTCAGCAACTTGTATGATGGATTATCTACTACATAACGTAGACATTCAACACCCAAAGTAGCATCCTCGCCCTCGTATGTAATGGTAGCATCTTTATTTACTGAAGTAATAAACTTCACAACTTCAGCAAGATACCAGTATCCAGCCTCAAAAATGGGATGCCTTGACTCCTTAAGCATAATATTGCCCAGAGGATCAAGGGAAAAGGTAATCCAGGGAAAGCCATTTCTATGGATTAAGACCTTATTACTATTGGTTCCTTCTGCGTAGAGAAGCTCCAATCCTTTTTGTGGAGAGTCTTGTCGGTAATAGAATTCAAACGGTTTTTTGCGCAGCTTGAAGTATCCCTCCTTACATTCTTTCTCACCCGATGTTTCAAACTCCACAAACTTCATTTGAAATATTATGGTATTTTCTGCCTCAAGTTTGTCAATCGTCGACCAGAAGATTTTGAGAGGTTCATTTTTAGGAGCACAACTTGCCGTGGAATCAAAAGCAACCGATACGACTGCAATTGCCACTATGCGAATATAACTTAACATAATTATTTCGTTTTCTTCCTCCTATTTGAAAATTGTAAATACCAGAGAGCATGTAAGCCGGGTTCTGTATTTCGGCATTGCTACCGAACTCCTCACCATTTATCTCATCTTAGGGTCGCCCCTAAGCTCTAGCGGCCTACCCCCCGGCATTGGACGAGCAGTCCTCAGCTGCCGGTATACATGGCCTTACAACCCATGAGACGTACGGCTCTCAGTGTTGCCACTGAAACCGGTGGGCTCTTACCCCACCTTTTCACCCTTACCTTACCCGAAAGCAAGGCGGTTTTTTTCTGTTACATTACTATGCCCTCGCGAACATCTTCCCGTTAGGAAGCATGGTGCTCTGTGTTGCCCGGACTTTCCTCCGTTTTTTCAAACAGCGGTGAAGCTACTCTCTGGCATTTACAAAATTAAGAACTTACTTAAGCAAAACCAAGGTTGCACCGTACCCATACTCTTTGAACGATGCATCTTGATATTTTAACCTAGAATATTTTGTGTCGAGCAACTTTCGTAGCTCAAATTTAAGTTTACCGTTTCCAACACCATGAATAAAAACAATTCTTTTCGCCTTAGCCCTTATAGCACCTTCTAGTGATGTAGTGAAGCGAGCAAGCTGAATATTCAGAATTTCTCCGGCGGAAAGAGTTGCATAGTCATCCACAAGTTCTTCAATATGAAGATCAACCTCTTCCATTTCGGTCTCAACACCTGGGTTCGTTCCTCCCTTGGGTTCTACCGATTTTGGTAAGAGCATGGCCTCCCTTATCTTCTCCGGTTCTGGGGTTTCTACAGAATCTTTCTCTGTAAGCTTAACAACCATCACCTTTTCGTCGAAGAAGTCGTTTGTAACATATGCTCCTGGTCGCAATAATTTTAAAGACGAGATGCTTATGTTAAATTGCTCAGCAGGTTTTAATACAAACTCTTTATTTTTAAAGAATAACAACTGGACATTCAACGTAATACCATGTGGTAAATCACTCTGAGGTATATTTCCCACCAAGATCTTGGTATCTGGTTCAAGCATTCCAGCAGCAATAGGTTGCATTCTTGAGTTTTCTTCCACTTTAGAAATGACGTAGTGTGACCGGTAGCAACCATCATTTATCAAGAAAAGGTTCATTTTTCCATCAGTAGGATGGGCCGGGTTTTCTGGAACAAGTGCTAAAAATAGTACCACACGCTCTCCGTCAGGATCACCTAATCCAGCAAAACCTGCGGAAACATTGCCTTCTAATAATGCACTATCGTCGTTGAACATGGATGATTTTCCTTTTTCCTTGTCCGATAATGGTTCTTTTGTATCAACCTTCGCCGATTTGCTAGGAAATAGTTCATCACTCTTTTTTGAGTCGGCCAAAATAAGGTCACTTATAAGGCATGGAATTTCAAACCCATCTTCGGTTTCAACCTTTACCTGATTGTTTCTCATAATTTCCACCACAGTTCCTTCGCCAACCTCGTTGAGAAACTTTACTTTATCACCTACTCTCAGCTGCATGGTATTTTCCTCTGTTTTTTCAATCACTTAAGTGTGCAAAAATAGTTAATTTTGCTCCACAAAAAATGCATTATTCCTATAATACAGAATCCCGTGCAATTTAATCCTGTAAACATCGACGACTTCGCCTATTCACTTCCAGAATCACGCATCGCAAAATTTCCTGTTGAGGAACGAGATAAATCAAAACTGCTCATATACCGTAATGGAGAAATTGAAGATTACGAGTTTTCCAATCTACCAGACCTTGTAAAGCAAAAGGTTTTTGTTTTCAATAATACCAAGGTTATCAAAGCTCGGTTACTTTTTAAACGCGCAACGGGTGCAACGGTAGAGGTATTTTGTCTAGAACCAATATTCCCCGTTGATTACCAGACGATGTTTAGTTCTACAGAACCAGTGGAATGGAAGTGTTTAGTTGGAAATCTCAAAAAATGGAAGGAGGAGGTTCTAACAATGCCGCTTACCATTGGCATGGAAAAGATCAACCTGGAGGTTAGAAAGCAGGAGCTTCTTCAAGAAGGACTTATTATTCGCTTTTCATGGGATAGCAGCAATGTTTGCCTTGGACAAGTTTTAGAAGCCGCTGGAGCAATTCCAATACCTCCATATCTTAATAGAGAGGAGGAGATAATTGACGAGACAAGATATCAAACGGTATACTCTAAGTGGGAAGGATCTGTTGCCGCCCCCACTGCAGGATTGCACTTCACCGAACCTGTGCTGCAGCGGTTGAAAGAGGAAGGTTCTACTATTGTGGAGCTAACGCTTCATGTTGGTGCCGGAACGTTTAAGCCTGTTAAAGCAAAAACCATTGATGAGCACACCATGCATAGTGAACACTTTTCTGTACCAATTGAATCCCTCAAAGAGATAAGACAAAGCATTGGAAATATAATTGCCGTTGGTACCACTTCGGTTAGAACTCTAGAGTCACTATACTGGATAGGGGTAAGTATGATTGAGAGTAAAGGCAACGCTAAAGTGTTCCATCTACATCAATGGGATGCATACCATTTTCCTGATAACGTTTCTGCAGAAAAGGCAATCGACCAACTTATTACCTATTGTATAGAAGAGGGGGTAACTCATTTTGATGGTTCAACACAAATTATGATTTCACCGGGCTATAAATTTCACTTGGTTAATGGGATGATCACCAATTTTCATCAACCACGCAGCACCTTACTCCTGCTTATCTCTGCCTTTATTGGAGACAATTGGCGGAAGGTATACCACCATGCAATGGATAACGGGTATCGGTTTTTAAGCTACGGCGACTCATCGTTACTCCTACCATCAGCTGCCGAATAGCATAAATTGCAACTAGCATATTGCCAATTCGCAACACATTATTACTTGAAAACAAGGTGTTTGAGATATAATTTTGAATGATGAATAATAAGAATAAAACAACATGGCTCCCCACTTCTAAAAAGGAGATTGACTCACTTGGATGGGAACAACCAGATGTTATTCTGTTCTCAGGTGATGCCTATGTTGACCATCCTTCCTTTGGCAGTGCAGTGATTGGACGAATTCTTGAAGATGCGGGTTTTAACGTTGCTATTGTTCCTCAACCAAACTGGAGAGATGACCTTAGAGACTTCAAAAAGCTAGGTCCACCTCGTCTATTTTTTGGTGTTACATCTGGAGCGATGGATTCCATGGTTAACCACTATACTGCCAATAAACGTATTCGAAGCAACGACGCCTACACTCCTGACGGCAAGGCAGGTTATCGACCAGACTATGCTGTTTCTGTTTATTCCAACATTCTTAAAGATTTATTTCCAGATACTCCTATTGTTGTTGGTGGAATAGAAGCCTCTCTTCGGAGATTCACGCATTACGACTACTGGTCAGATTCTTTGATGCCCTCCATTCTCTATCGGTCGAAGGCAGATATCTTAGTTTACGGAATGGGAGAAAAGGCTATTGTGCAAATAGCCAGACTGCTAGATGAAGGATCTTCTATAGATACTATTACTGCTGTACCACAAACTGCCTTCATCTCTTCGTTTGCGCCAGAAGGAGAAAATTATGTTAAACTTCACTCCTTCCAACAGTGCTGTGAGAGTAAAATAAAATTTGGGCAGAATTTTGCTATAATCGAGAATGAATCCAATAGGGTATCACCTAACAACCTAGTAGAGGAAGGGCCCAACGGCTTTGTTATAGTAAATGCCCCCTTCCCCATTACGACAACCGAAGAGCTTGACTCCTACCATGACCTTCCATTTACCTTCCAGCCACATCCTCGCTATCGTGGTAAGGGTGCTATCCCTGCCTATGAAATGATTAAGACATCTATCAACATACATAGGGGATGTTTTGGTGGATGTTCGTTTTGCACTATCTCTGCACACCAGGGAAAATTTGTAACCAGTAGATCCTCAAATTCCATTATACGTGAGATAAATAAAATTAAGGAGCTACCTGACTTTAAAGGTTACCTTTCGGATCTTGGCGGACCATCGGCCAACATGTACATGATGAAAGGTACGGATTTAACACTTTGTGAGAAATGTAGCCGTCCTTCCTGTATATTCCCAAAAATCTGCAAAAACTTAAGCACCTCCCATCGCCCGCTCCTTGATTTGTACCAGCAGGTTTCCATGGTTTCAGGTATCAAGAAGGCATTTATAGGGAGTGGCATACGATATGACCTTTTCTTAACCGAGGGCATAGGTGATCCAGCAGTCAACCAAGAGTATTTAAAAGAGGTAATACTACATCACACCTCTGGACGACTTAAGGTGGCACCGGAGCACACCTCTTCTGCTGTGCTAAAGAGAATGAGAAAACCAGATTTCGGATTATTCGAAAAATTGGATAGAGAGTTTAACCGAATCAACCATTCGGCCGGATTAAACTTTCAACTTGTACCTTACTTCATTTCGAGCCACCCTGGTTCAACAGAGCAGGATATGAAACAACTCTCAGATGTTACTAAGCATTTAAACTTTAAGCTAGAGCAGGTTCAAGATTTCACTCCTACGCCAATGACCTTATCTTCTACCATTTTCTATACCGGCTTAGATCCCTATACCGGCGAAAAGGTATTTGTTGCCCGCAGTAAGGAGGAAAAACAACGGCAGCATAGTTACTTCTTTTGGTATAAAAAGCCATCAGTTAAGAAAGAATCAAAGCAGTATAGCTCGGGCAGGTATAAAAAAAAGTAGAAGAGCGGTGAACAGCTCTTCTACTTTTTATAGTTTTAGATTATCCGTTTAGGCTCCTAGTGAAGTTCCAATAAGGAATACGGCAGCAAGAGAAATAATTGCATACAATTCTGGGAATACAGCTAAAATAAGCGTATTACCAAAAACCTTATGTCCATTGCCTATTGCGGTAATACCATTTGCACAAACTTGACCTTGGCGAATTGCTGAAATCAGACCAACCACACCCATTGCCAAGCCAGCACCAAAAATGGCAGCAGCCTGAAACCAAGTAATAGTAGGAAGAAGAAAGCCCTTCATCATAAAATAGCCAGTAAAACCATAAAGGCCCTGGGTTCCAGGAAGAGCACTTAATACGAGGAAGTTACCAAAAGCGCCACTTTCCTTTTTCAGCGCTCCAATGGAGGCATTACCTGTAATTGTTACCCCCAGTGCACTACCTACTCCCGAAAGGATGACCATAAGTGCAATTCCAATGTAAGCAAAAATGATTGGTCCCATAATTAATAATTATAAAAGTTTAACATTTAATAGGTTAATTAATCTTTTTAAAGGGGTGGTAAAGTGTTCCACCTCCGGTGAAGTTGGCATTCTTGTAAAATTCAACAAAAGTCAAACGCATTGGATGCACAAGTGCACCAAGGCCTCCCATAAAGAGATTTATTGAATGGCCAACAACCAAAATCAAAACAATGACAATTTGCTTAACAATAATTATATCCGGAGCCATACCAAAAGCAAGACTATTGTATACACTTCCTAAAATTGCTCCCGAGAGAGAGAGTGCAAACAATCGAATGTATGACAAGATATCACCAAGCAAGCCTGTTGCCATATTATAGCTATCCCATATTCCCAATCCAAAATTGAGAAATGGATTTTTACCAGGACTATTAAAAAAGAATATAGCGACTCCAGTAATAGCCGTTACAATAAGGTGAACATTACCCCATGGAGTAAGTGCAGGAATTGCACTTCCAGCAGCATAGCATATCGCTGTGAATAAGATGAATACAAACCAGCCAATGGTCGAAACAGCATACCACCAGTTATTTTGCTTGGCAAGGTTAAAGGCTTTGATAGCCATTCCAAACAAAATTTGAACTGCACCCACCATCAAAGCTAAGCGAAATAGCTTCTGCGAATCGAGCATGATACTATGTAAGTTGCTTGCCCAACCCAAATCAAGATTTAAGAGGTTAACCCCGAACAAGGTACCAGTAATTATACCGAAAATTACAGTAGCCAAACCAAGCCACTGTATTAGGGACATGATTGGTCTCATGTCGGCCTTCATCTTCGATTTAAATATGGTGGCGGCTAGAATTAGAATAACACCATAACCCGCATCGGCTAAACAAAAGCCGAAAAACATCATGAAGAATGGCGCAAAGAACGAAGTAAGGTCGATTTCGTTATAAACTGGCATAGAGAATAACGCACCAATTGGCTCAAATAGCTTTGCGAATCGATTGTTTTTCAACAATATTGGTGGGTTATCTTCAACCTTACCCTCTTCAGATAAGAAGAATACACCATTTTCTTCCGCGAATTTTTCTATTTCCGTTCGCTTTTCTGTCGGGGCCCATCCTTCAAGCACCATAACCTTCTCATCTGCCTCAACAAGGGTGTCGTTCCACACTTTTTGAACAACTAAGGAGTTTTGTGCTTTGTCTAATTCCGTTACCAGATGCTCCCTGTGGCTAGCCATTGAGTTAAACTCTGCTTCAATCCGTTGCAGATGCTCTTTAATATTGTTAAGTTCTGCTGTTTTTTCGGCAAATGAAGCGACTGGTGTTTTCATTTCAGTTGCTTCGAGTGTTATACTTTCCCCCTCATGGCAAACTACAACAAAGTAGACCAATCCATCTACCCTTGTAATTTCCTCAATTGGAAATTGTGCGAGCCAATTGGGATCAAAGTGCTTCTCCGAAACAGAATAAAACTTCAAAGAAAGTCCCAAAGAATTAAGGCTATTCAAATCAGCCGCAGAAAAATCTCCCCAAGGGCGAACATCCTTCAACTCTTTTTCAACCCTCTTTTCCTGATTTTCTAGTTGTTCCTTTTCCTTCTGGAGAACATCGAGCCTTGCAAGAAAGGATTCGAGTGAAACTTCTTCTGAGTCTGTTTGCACAGCCTGCAGGCTACTCAAAAAAGTAATCGCCCCTTTTAGCTGACCTATCAAGTCGAGTAAGCTCTTCTCCTGCTCGCCAATGTGCTGACTTTTTTCCGATACATGCACTAAACCCAGATTTTGAAGATTCTCCAAAAACTTAGGATAGTCGAAGTGATATACCAGAAAAGCAAATTTGGTCATTGGAATAATCATCGCTCTTCCTCCACTGTCTCGTAACGTTTCTTAACTATCTTCTGAGCAGATTTTGAAAGGTTTTCCTCATCTTCGAGGAAGCGTTTTATCTTGCGAATAGCCTCCTCATATCCGGGGATTTGAACCTTCTCATACAGGTTAACCTTCTGGGTCGTTTTCTTTCGGGCAAAGTCAAGAAGCCTCATCTTTTCGAGGTAAAATTCACGCTCAATACCAATAAAGGCCAAATCTTGCAATACTTTTATCCCATCGGTAAACCAGAACGGCTTTGCAAAAACGTTATAGTCCTTAACCGTAAAGATAACATCCTCCAGAATGGGAATTTTAACACCGGCAATCTTAATAACGTTAAGCTTAACATCATCTACCGAAACCAAACCGGACTCAAACTCGCCCCACAGTCCAACCATATAGTCGTACTCTGCCATCTTCTGAATCAACTTATTGCTAAGATCTTCAGCAGTTGTTTTGGCTTTTTTAACCTCAAGACGCAGGGCAGATTCCTTATTCTTTATGGTAGGAAGTGCCCGAACCCTAATTTTGAGCTGCTTATTGAGGTCGTTAAGCGCGGTTTTATTAAACTGAAATTTTATTGCCATCGCAATTCAATTTGTGAGGTTATACACCAACACGGTTAGTTGTTACTGGGCCAGTACTTTTCAACCAATTCAGCCTTTATTCCAACCTCAGCCTTAGAAAAGTAGGTAACAAATAGTTCCCATCCGGTATTAAGCATGGTTTCGATATCCACATTTACATCGATTGCCAGCAAACGTTCAGAGTATGCTTTGGCATACTTTAGTGTTCGCTCGTCATAATCGGTAAGGTCAAAACCATTTTCCAACTTTGTTTTAGCATTGGCAGCATCTGCATAAAGACGCACCGCAGCATTCATAACCTGAGGGTGATCCTCACGCGTCTTTTTACCGATAACCAGCTGCTTCAATCGCGACAAGCTACGGAATGGATCCACAATAACCTTTCCCGTATCGGAATCGTTTCGCAGGAATAGCTGTCCTTCCGTGATATATCCAGTATTATCGGGAATTGCATGGGTTATATCACCACCATTCAATGTGGTAACTGCAATAATGGTAATGGAACCACCGTCGGGGAACTGCACAGCCTTCTCGTATATGCGGGCAAGGTCAGAATACAATGATCCTGGCATGCTATCCTTTGATGGAATCTGATCCATGCGGTTTGACACGATACTTAACGCATCGGCATAAAGCGTCATATCTGTTAGCAGAACCAGCACCTTCTCATTCTTGTCCACTGCAAAATACTCAGCAGCGGCAAGAGCCATATCAGGGATAAGTAAGCGCTCAACTGGTGGATCATCTGTAGTATTTACAAAGCTAATGATGCGATCTAGCACACCAGCATTGTCGAAGACATTCTTAAAGAAAAGGTAGTCGTCATTTGACAATCCCATGCCGCCCAAAATGATTTTATCTGCTTTAGCTCGCAGTGCAACCATAGCCATTACCTGATTGTAGGGTTGGTCGGGGTCAGCAAAGAAGGGAATCTTTTGCCCTGATACAAGGGTGTTATTCAAGTCGATGCCAGCAATTCCGGTTGCAATAAGTTCAGAGGGTTGCATACGGCGCAGTGGATTAACAGATGGTCCACCAACCTCTCTAGCCTCACCTTCGATTTCTGGACCGTCACCAATGGGCTTTCCATAGGCATTGAAAAAACGGCCTGCCAAGTCATCACTAACGGTCAACTTAGGAGGCTCACCAAAAAAGATAACCTCTGTATCCGTTGCAATTCCTTCTGTTCCAGAGAAAATCTGAAGAGTAACTAAATCACCCATAATCTTCACAACCTGGGCTAGCTTTCCTCCAACTAGAGCTAACTCTTCGTTGGAAACCCCCTGAGCATGAAGTGTACAGGTGGCTTTGGTAATACCGGTTATCTTGGTATATATTCGCTGAAATGCTTTTGTTTCCATTCCTAAGCCCTTTTTTCGTTTAGCATGGTGTTGAGCTCATTTTCGTACTTAGTAAACTGCTCCGATTGAAATACTGAGTAGTTCATTTGCTTAAGGATATTGATAATGCCCTTATAGTATGTGGTGCAATCCTCAAAGTTCTCAAACTTGAATGATTGACGCGAAATATTCATCACCAAGTTCAGCATATACTTTTGGCGATCAATAGGACACGACTGGTCAATTTCATCAAATCCGTCCTGCTGAAGAATAATGAAATCGATTAACTCCGATTTCCAGAACCTATCATGGTAGTCAATAGGAACACTATCGTCTCCCAAAATATTAATCTGCTCATAAGCCTCCTTGCCCTTGCGCACAAGGTTTTTAGCTTCATAAACGAGGTCAACCCAGTTGTCCTGAATTTTAGCATTTAGATACTCCCGAATTTCTGGATACTCCAGATACTTTGAGTAGCTATCAAGAGGATCGATTGCGGGATAGCGCTTAGAGTCGGCTCGTTGCTGCGAAAGCGCATAGAAGCATCGTGCAGCCTTCTTTGTTGATTCAGTTACTGGCTCCTTTAGGTTACCACCGGCAGGTGATACCGTTCCAATGAAGGTAACAGATCCGGTTGAACCATTGTTAAGGTATACGTAACCTGCTCGAGCATAAAAGTTCGAAATAATGGCGGGAAGATCCATAGGAAAAGCATCAGGTCCTGGAAGTTCTTCCAAGCGGTTGGACATTTCCCGAAGCGCCTGCGCCCAACGTGAGGTAGAGTCGGCCAGCAGTAAAACCTTCAAGCCCATGGTACGATAATACTCACCAATGGTCATTGCCGTATAAACAGATGCTTCACGAGCAGCTACGGGCATGTTTGAGGTATTACATATAATGGTAGTACGTTCCATAAGTTTTCGACCTGTTCTGGGGTCGTCCAAGTGAGGAAACTCCACGAACATCTCAACTACCTCGTTGGCACGTTCACCACAAGCAGCAAAAATGATCATGTCAGCATCGGCTTGTTTGGAAATAGCATGCTGCAGCACCGTCTTTCCGCAACCAAATGGACCTGGAATAAAACCCGTTCCACCTTCTGCCATAGGGTTGAAGGTGTCTATTGAGCGAACTCCAGTTTCCATGATACGGGAAGGACGAGGTTTTTGCTTATATGCTGTAATAGCAAGCTTTACGGGCCATTTTTGAACCATGGTAACCGTATGTTCCTTTCCCTTCTCGTCAACAAGTATTGCAATCTCGTCGGTCAACTTATAATTACCTGCAAGGGCCAGCTTTTTAATGGTATATTTTTCGCTAAGCTTAAATGGAACCATTATTTTGTGCTTCAGCCAATTTTCGGTTACCTCTCCTAACCAATCACCTGCAGTAACCTTGTCTCCTTCTTTTGCAATTGGGACAAAATCCCAAATGCTATCGTAATCGAGGGAATCGGTATAATTTCCCCTATGGAGAAAAATACCATCCATCTTACCAAGGTCGTTTTGCAGACCATCGTAATTTTTTGATAGAAGACCAGGCCCAAGAGTAGCCTCGAGCATATGCCCATCGAACTCTACTGTATCGCTCACTTTTAGTCCACGTGTGCTTTCGAACACCTGAACATAAGCAAGCTTACCATTCACCTTAATAACTTCGGCCATTAGACTAGCCTCGCTATGATGAATAAAGCAGATTTCGTTTTGAGCAACAGGACCTTCGGCTTCCACAACAACCAGATTGGAAATAATTCCAACCACTTTTCCTTTTGTTTTCATATGTTGCCTATTCCAGTTTTTACAAAAGACTATAGCTTAAAGCTGCTTGAGAGCTCAAAGCTAGATTTTAAATCGTTCACTAATTTTTGAAATAACTCTTCACCATGCTTGCGATCTAGCCCAAACCAACGGTGTACTATCAGCGCCTTAACAAAGAAAGCCATCAGAAACTGTAGGTTAAAGTAATCGTAAACCGCAAGATCTTCTGCAACCTGCCAACGAAGCTGATCCAGCTTTTTCTCTCGCTCAAGCATGTTAGACTGCTCAACGATTTGGAAAATACGGTCGAGGTAATCCACGTCTTTTTTGATGCCGAAGTCAGGGGCACTACTTCGGGAAAGTATTTCGACCAACTCACCATCGCCAATCAAGGACGAGGCTACATCTTTTTTCTGGTTTCTACTCGCTAAGGCAGCCAGAACATTACGAAAATCCCTATCAAATGTAAACCAAGCACGCAGAAATGAGTTACTGCTCTTACCCATTGCTTCATAAAAGAGCGACCACAGATAAAACTCTGGTTTAGCTGCCACACCACTATCGACAGCATCATCTTCATCTTTAGGAAGTTGCGAAGAAATATAGGTGTGCATGAAAGGGGGAAGATTAAGACTTTCGAAAGCCTCTAACAGCTCTGGCTCAGCATAGTTCCCCAAATCATTAAAACGAACGCCACTTATTCCTCTCAGAAATAGAAAATTCTCGATGTCAAAGGGCCTAAATATTTCACACAGCAATCTCCAGTCGTTCGGGTGAATATGGTCACGAACCTCTTCCTTGAGCCGATTAATATCAAACCCCTTATTTTCAGCATCTAGTATGAGGTCTGGCAGTCCTGCCACGAGGTAGTAGTAATTCCTACCCATACTATTTCCCTCCGTAAAGAAGCTCTACAAGACGTGGACGAAGGTATGCCTTGAACAGATTCTCAAAATCTGAATCGGTGAATGAAATGTAGTATCCACCATCTTTCAAGCCAATTTTAAAACCGGCACTAAAGCTACCATCAAAGGTAACATCAACACCCTGATTGAGCTGTTTTCCTGTGGCATCCACAAAATAGCGTGCTAACTTTTCCTCCATCTCCTTAGGAAGAAGAACGGAAAGCTCAATTTTTTCAGTTTTGCTGGGATTCCACGCTTTAATTGCAGAATCAACAATCTGCTTAACAAAGTCAACATCTTTCATTGCTGCTTTAACACTAGGATCAACAACCTCTGCTGTGATTAGGGTTGTAACCTGTTGTTTAAGAGCATTAATTACTTGCTTCCCGGTAAGCTGAATTTCTGATTCCGAATTTTTCTTGAGCTCTTCGCTGTCTTTCTTTGCCTTAATCAGGAGTTGTTCTGCCTCTTTGCGAGCATCTTCCAAAATTTGTCGCGCTTCGGTTTTAGCCTTTGCTACAATTTGTTCCGCCTCCTGCGTCCCCTTATTTACTCCCTCTTGGTAAATCTTTTCTGTTAGCTCCTGAAGCTTGTTCTGCATACAAGTACCTCCTATGTTTGATAACCGATATCGGTTGGTTTACGTTAAAAATATTAACGGTATAAAGATGTTGATTTCTTTACTTCAATATGCGATTTTTTCATTACCTTTTACACCGAGAGTTGCAAAAATAGGAATTATGATTACAAAAACAACTGACAAATCTTGGCTTTAACCCTTTTTAAGAACACTGTTATTGCAATAACAATTTTGGGATAAATATTCTACTTTTGTAAATTTACACTATAAGTTAAGCATTATGACAGAGCGTAGAAAAAACAAAATTCTTGTAAGCATCGATTTTCAAGAAGAATCGTATGCTGCGCTAAAACAAAGCTATCAGGTTGCAAAATTTCTCAAGGCAGAATTAGTACTTCTCCACGTCTTTGAGCTTCCAGACTTACTGCACTCACTTTTTGTAAAACACGAAGAACTAGTAAAGGTTACTGCTGAAACGGTTACTAAGTTAAACAACCTAGTGGCCCAGGCTACTGAAGAATCTGGATTAATCGTAACCTCGCGCTTTGAAACAGGGAAGGCCTATGTAAAGATCGTAGAAATTGCGAAAGAGGTTGGTGCACGACTGATAATAATGGGTAAAAGTAGTACAGAACTCCGGCATAAAATGGGTTCCAACACCATACATGTTGTTGGAGGTGCACCTTGCCCAGTAATTACGTTAAAGAATAGCGAACATCGATTTGATTTTAAAAATGTGGTTATGCCGCTGGACCTTACCAAGCCAACCGCTGAACAAACGGCAATGGCTATTGCTCTAGGGCGTTACTTTAACTCCACCATTCACATTGTTTCGGTGCTTACAGGTGGAATTTTTCTTCATAGAAGCCGAATTTATGGAAAAATGGTTCGTGTAGAAAAGGAATTGGTAAAGCAGGGCATTACAACTAAGCTAAAGCTATATCCAAAAACATCAGTGCCAGCATACAAGCAAATTCTGAAGTATTCCAATGACCACGACATTGACCTAATTATGTTACTTGCTCGTCAAGACACATCACCCAATGATCAGTATCTGGGTGCAGTAGCACAACATATAATCAATGAAGCAGATATCCCTGTTCTCAGCCTCATTCCCGCCGATAACCTCGAGAGTGAATCAGCATTGGATACCTTCTGGAATCCTTTCGACCTATTTTAGGCACATTGATTGGTAAATTTTCTGAAGAGGTGACACGTGTCACCTCTTCTATTTTTAAATAGGTCTATATTTGCAAAAAACAATTAGTATGAATGGTTTTGAGTGGGTAAAAGAGCTCAATGTAGCTGTAACAGTTTGTGATTTAGAAGGTATTGTTCTTTATATGAATGATAAATCGGAACGAACATTCTCGAAGGAGGGTGGAAAAAGCTTGATAGGAACAAATCTTATGGCATGCCATTCTGCAAAATCACAAGCTAAGATTGTAGACCTCTTAAACAATAGCGCAACAAATGCCTATACCATTGAAAAGAATGGCGTTAAAAAGTTGATATTTCAAACGCCCTGGTATACAGAAGGAAAAATCAGTGGACTGGTAGAATTATCGATGGAAATACCACAAGAAATGCCACACTTTATAAGGAAGTAGACGATTATTTCCCTCTACGCCACCGTTTCAACGGATTGATATTTATCCCCAAGGAAGAGGATAGTGTACCGGGTAAAATGCCATTTCTCACCGAGCGCAAATCCTCTATTGAGTAGAATGCATGTGGGTTAAAGGTTAGGATAACTTCCTCTACCCTTTTTAGCTGCTTCCGATTAACTATAGTATAAATAATATTTACCCTTCCATCGCGACCTGTTGCATCGATGCTAGTGGCACCATATCCCAGGTTGTGCAAATTTTCTAATAGTTCAGTTGCATCTCTTGGAGTAATTATCCGAATGATTAATGTGCCCATGGCTACTTTTTCCTCCACCAGCATGCCAATATAATTTCCTGTAGCAAACCCAGCAGCATACGCAATGTAGCAGAAGAAGTTGTTCAGGTGGCTCATTATCTGCCCTATGGCTAAAATCCAGATGAACACCTCAAAAAAGCCAAGAAAGGGAGCAATATTCCGATGTCCTTTGGAGACAAAAATGATACGCATTGTTCCAATAGTCACATCGCAAATACGCGCAAAGAAGATAATTAAAGGTAAAACTAGGTAAACAAATAGGTTAGAATCAGTAAAGCTCATCTTGGGGTCCTTTTTGTTTTGACTCCATACAAAGAAAGGTCATTTAACCTTTTATCTCAAACTTAAGGGATGGAAATAGTGAAAATACTTGGATATGTGCATTAAAAAATGGGGTCTCCCCCATTTTTTTACGTTTAATTACTACCCTTAATCCAATTGACTATCTTATCCGAAAAAGGGACTTCCTTTGGGCTGGCAAAGTCGACTAACTTTCCATTTTCATCGATCATAAACTTTTGAAAATTCCAGGTCACGGGAGCATCCATAACCCCATTTTCATATTTGGATGTTAGCCATTTGTACAAAGGAGCAATATCGTTGCCCTTAACTGATATTTTAGCCATCATTGGAAATGTAACACCGTAATTCTTGGTACAAAACTCTTTGATTTCCGCATTGCTTCCGGGTTCTTGGCCTAAAAAGTTATTGGCAGGAAATCCAATTATCACAAAATTATCGCCACCATACGTTTCGTAGAGTTTCTGAAGATCCGCATACTGCCGGGTATAACCACATTTAGAAGCAGTATTAACAACAAGAACCTTTTTCCCCTTTAGCTGTGAAAGAGGATAATCAGCACCATCAATCGTTTTAACCGTAAAATCATAGAACGATTTTGGTTGCGCAGAGGCAACTGTTCCAGCAAGTAGCATGGCAAGGAGATACAACGTTGATTTCATAACTTTCATGTTTTCTGAAACTAACGTTTTACACCAAGTATTGTTCAGGTGCTATATCTTCTCCACATCTTCAGCTAAAACCCATCCCTTGTTTCCATCGCTTAAGCGAATCTCATACCACGACGACAGGGAGTCGGTAACGGTAACTGTTGTACCTTCGTGTAAGATGAACAAATCTTTCCCGCTATTATCAGGAGAGCTTTTAATGGTTACAACTGGTGAGAGCACCACAGCTTCATTCCGATCATTTAACTTGGTTCGCTCCGAAAATGAGATGGTTACCGCAATGCCTGTTAATATAAATAGACCAATAGCACTCCAGAATCCAACTCGTTTTAGGGAAACACTTAGCCCAAATCGGGAGAACAACGCGGCTGCGCAAAAGAGGAAGAATAGAAAAATAGCAATTCTTGCCCATCCGTTGGGACCAAACATGTTTTTAAATCCCACAACCCAGGTGGTAAGAAAAAATGGCGGTATGGAGTCTATCTTGTCAACAACCTGCAATCGAGCCAGCTCTAGATTGAACTTATAGTCGCTGTTTGAAGGCGATAAACGGATTGCTCTCTTGTAGGAAATAATTGATTGAGCGAGCTTACGCTGCTTAAACTGAGCGTTACCCAAGTTGAAGTATAAATCGGGTGAGTGTAATCCTTGATTAATAATTGCCTGATATTTAGCCTCGGCTTCAGAAAAATTCCCCTTCTGATAATCGCTATTGGCCTCGCTCCAAAGTGAATCGGCAGACTGTTGGCCATAAACCATAAATGCAAGCAAGCAAAACCCGATGGTAGCAATTAGCTGTTTCATTCTTGTACTGTTTTATTTTCCGATTCTAAAGAATATACATCTGCAAATTCTACATGGCAGAAATTGAACGTTCTGCACATCAGCTGGAGTGCACATGTAATCCTTCTCACCTCACCTTATTAATTGTTCAAGACTGCTAATCAACGCAACTGCCTTAGCAAAAACCTGTTCTCGCTTTTCAATGGAAGCAGATGGTGAGTAGCGAGCAAACTCGCACTGTGAAATCACCTCTAAAACATCCTGACTAGTCTGTTCATCTACCTTATTTGCTTGAAGTAACTCGGCAATACGCATGGAAGTTAAATCAGCAGATGGTATTGACAGCTTATCGGATAAGTATCCAAGTATGGCTTTATGTAGTTCCTCAAAATATGTATCGCTGTTGTTTGACTTAAGAGCTATTTCTGCATTTTTCAGCCGTCTTCTTGCCATTTTATTGGCCTTTCGATTACGGTAGAGTGAAATATCGGAACGTTCCTTTTGCTTCTTAGTAAGGAATAGCCATACAAACACCGATAATACAAGAATAAGAACATAGCCGAAGTAATACATCCAGCTTTCAACGAGTAAAAATTTCCTATCAACAAAATGCTGCGGCTGAACCTTTATGAATAAAATATCCTTGCCCAAAACCTTCAAATCCTGTTTAGAAACGCCACCGTAAACAACAGAAGTGGTACTACCACCCGATGCATCAGGTGAAACGGTAAGTTCAAGAGGTGAGGTCTTTAAAACAGAATACTTCCCAGTTGCCGGATTAAAGTAGGAGAACTCAATTGCTGGGATTGTAAAGGTTCCCGCACTACGTGGAATAATGGGATAATCGAAAGATTTACTTCCTGTAGAACCGCTACCGGATGTCTTAATATCTTCGGATATTTTTGGATCGTAGGTATCAAAATCGGCGGGGAAAGAAATCTTGGGCGGGCCTATCAGCTTAAGGTTACCTGTTCCAGAAATTTTGAGGTGGTATGTGGCTGCATCATTGGCCTTAAGCTGGTGCCTATCCAGAGAACCATCCAATGTGAAATCACCTACAGCACCAGAGTAAGATCCGGGCTTCCCAACTTCAGGCAGTGGTTTTACCATAATACCAACAGTAGGGCTTACGATGTGCTTTTTTAGCGTCTCATAGCTTCCGCCGAAGAAATCGTCAAAAATATTTTGAGGATCATTGCTTTTAACTTCAAGAATTAGGTCCAAAACGCAAGGGTCAATCTTCACTTCTCCCGTTTGTTGCGGAAATAGTAGATACTTTTTTATAACACCAACATTGTAAATTCGCCCATTAACGTTTTCACGTTTAAATACGAGTTGATTAGGTGTTTCTACCTCCTGATTCCAGAAACCGTTGAAAGATGGGAGCTTGTAATTTTCAAACCCCTTAATATTTACACCTCTCACATAAAGGTCGATGGATGCTTCCACTGCCTCTCCGAGGTATACTGAGCGTTTATTTACATCAACACGCACAAATAGGTCGCCAGCATTGCTTGAGGGGTTATCCTGTGCAGTTGATGTACGCTGGGATTGGCTGGGGGAACCGCTATCGCTGCTTTTTACCACCTCAATTTCAAATGGGGCAGTGATGTAGTTCTTCCCTTTAACGGTTACCTGTGCTGAGCCAATTTTAAATTTCCCCTCCTTATCGGCTTGCAGGACATAGGTAAAAGAAATACTTTCCGATTGTGTTACTTGTCCATTTACAATCTGGGTACTCGAGAATGACGACTGGCTGGGTCCTGCCAAAACATCAAAGTTTCCTATAGTAGGCGGATGGAAGGTGGTTGGTCGGGAATTCACCGTAAAAGTAAGGCGAAATTGTTCGCCCACCGCCACAACTTGCGGGGCCGAAGCCTCAAAGCTCACCTCCTGTGCCCAAAGCATTTGGATGCAGCCAACAAATAAGCTCAATAGCAATAACCTTTTCATCTTCACGTCCTCAAATTACCAATTCTTTTGAACCTTAACTTTCACAGCTTCAGCCTTCTTTTCGTCCACTTTTTGTTGAACTTGATTTTCGCTGTTCTGAAGGGCATTTAGTATTCTATCAGCATCATCCTTGGATATCTTGGGTTGCTGCCCTTGCTGGTTTTGTTGATCTGAATTGTTTTTGTTCTGCTGGTTCTTATCATTTTGATCCTTTTGCTTATTATCGTCGTTTTTGTTCTTGTTTTGATCGTTCTTGTTGTCCTTGTCGTTTTTCTTATTTTTGTTCTTATCGTTCTTATTATTCTTGTCTTGGTTATTATCTTTATTTTTCTGGTTATTCTTTTTCAGCAGCTGCTTCGCATACTCCAGATTATACTTAGCATCCATATCCTTAGGGTTTAAGCGAAGCGAATTCTCGTAAGCCTCAATGCTCTCCTTTAGCTTTTTACTTTTAAGCAGTGAATTTCCAAGATTATAGAACGAATGGGCGAGCCTTGTTTGCTGGTCGTCCGATTTGTTAGCTTTGGTTAATTGCGTAAATATTTTTGCCGCCTCATCAAACTTTCCCTGCTTATAAAGCGCATCGCCGAGATTAAACTGAGCATCGATGGAGTTGGGGTCATGCTCCAATGCCTTTCGATATTTCACCTCAGAATCAAGGTAATCAGCTTTATCGTAGAGCTTATTGCCCTTTCTTATCTCCTTGCGACCAGTTTGGCCAAAGGAGGAAAGAGTGGCTATGAAGAGGAGTGCTATGGTAAGTATTGTTTTCATTTCAATCGAGCTTTAAATATCTCCAATTTTTCCTGCCAACGATTCTTCCGTTCTAGAATGAAGTAGTCAACAAAAAGTAGGAAGAGGGCAAACCAGAGAAAATACTGAAACTTATCGTCATATTCGGAATAAACCATGGAGTTAAACTCCTGCTTATCCATCTTTCGAATATCGGAGAGCACGTCGGATAATCCAAAGTTTGAGTTTGTGGCCAATGTATATCTCCCTCCTGTTGCGGCAGCAATTCCCATTAGCACATTTTCATCCAGCTTTGAGACTACTATTTTCCCTTCTGAATCGGTAAGGAAGTTGGTACCACCGGGAGTAGTTGGAATTGGTGCTCCTTGAGGACTACCCACTCCTATTGTATGAATAACGATTCCTTTTTCAGCAGCCTCCTTGGCGGCGGCAATGGGGTCATCTTCATGGTTTTCACCATCGGTAATAATAACCATTACCTTACTCTTCTGACTTTGCTGTGAGAATGAATTAATTCCCAGCTCTATAGCTTTTCCAATAGCGGTACCTTGTACTGGTACAATCCCTGGATTAACCGAGCTCAGAAACATCTTAGCCGACACATAATCGGAGGTTATTGGCAGCTGAACGTAGGCATCACCAGCAAACACAATTAACCCAATTCTATCGTCCGATAGCTTATCCACCATCCTAGCAATAGCCTGTTTTGCACGTTCAAGTCGGTTTGGCTTAATATCTTGCGCCAACATACTATTTGAAACGTCGAGGGCAATAATCAGCTCTACACCTTTGCGCTTAACCTCCTTCAGCTTAGAGCCAAGCTGAGGACGAGCGAGTGCAAAAATAAGGGATACCGCCACCAAGGATAGAATGGTGGCCTTAACCCAAGGCCTCGAATTAGAAGCCTCGGGCATTAACTCGGTAATAATATCAAGATTGCCAAACCGTTTGAGAGCCCTCTTCCGAATTTGCATTGCCCAAAAGAATATGGCAACAAGGAACGGAATGGCAATTAGCAAGTATAAGTATTCAGAATTTGCGAAACGAAACATGCCTGTTTATTTAAGGAATTGTTCGTAAAATGGTAACCTTAACAACAAAGTCGAGAGCAATCAACGCCAGCGATAATAGTGCAAAAGGCATAAAACGCTCCTCCTTTTTACTCAGAGTTTTGATTTCAACTTTTGACTTCTCCAACCTATCGATAGACTGATATATTTGCTCCAAACTTTGGTTTCCAGTTGCCCTAAAATACTTACCATCTGTCATTTGGGCTATTTGCTGAAGCATTTGCTCATCAATCTGAACCGGCATATTCTGCATCCGAATACCAAACGGTGTCTGAACAGGATATGGAGCAGTTCCCTCTGTACCTATACCAATAGTGTAAACTCTAATGCCGTAGGTTTTTGCAAGTTCCGCAGCAGTTAGAGGAGCTATTTCACCCATATTATTTACTCCATCGGTAAGCAGGATAACCACTCGACTTTTTGCTTTGCTATCCTTTAGTCGATTAATTGCAGTACCCAAACCATTTCCAATAGCCGTTCCATCATCGATCATGCCACTCTTAACCTCCTTTAGCAGATTTATTAAGGACGCATGGTCGGTGGTTAATGGACATTGAGTAAAACTTTCACCGCTGAAAATCACCAGTCCTATACGGTCATTAGGGCGCCCCGAAATAAACTGAATACCAATATTCTTGGCAGCAGTTATTCTGTCAGGGGTAAAATCACGCGATAGCATGCTGCTTGAAACGTCAAGAGCAATAATAATGTCGATACCTTCGGTGGTTGAGTTCTCCCAACTCTCCGAAGACTGAGGGCGAGCAATTGCAAATATTAAAAATGCAAATGCCGAACTTTTCAGTATAAAAGGAAGATGACGCAGATTCGTTTTCCACGAGTTTCCTATTTTTTTTAGTCCGAGGGTAGTGGACAGCTGTACGGCTGCATTCTGGTCCTTTTGTCGGAGCACATACCAAACTATAGCTGGTATAAGCAGTAGCAGCAAGTACAGAACTCCAGGATTACTAAATTCATAATTTCCCATGGCTATTTGCTACTGTTTAATGTTGTATCCTTGTTTTCACTTTTGCCATCTGTTTGATTTGCCTCTACCTCTACGGCAGCCGCTACAGGTTTAGTTTTTTCCACAAACTGCTCCGAGATGGTCATGCTATTGATGTTCTCATCAGGCAGTGGGGTATATTTTGCAAACTTGGTTAAATCGGCAACGGTAAATACCGTTCGAAGTGAATCGAGCAGATCGGTTGTCAATATTTTTTTGGCAGCCATCGACTGAAGTATTTCATCGCTGGTTTGCTCAAGAGCGTTCACACCAAACATCCGGTAGATGTAAACCCGAAGTATTTCCGTGAGCTCCGAATGGTACTGCTTAAAATGATTATTCTGCCAGAGATTTTTCTCCTTCAGTTCGGCAAGCAGCCTTATCGCCATGGAATCGGCTGGCTCGTCGTTCTTAACCATTGACAGAAGTGGCTTATTCTGTATTCGCCTAATAACCAGCCAAATGATTAACCCAACAAGAGCAACAACGCCTAAACCACCAAAAAGCCATGGGGCTACTTCACGAAAGGTCAGCGGTGCGCTCAAAGGAGGTTTAATATCCTTGATGCTACTCTTGGTTGTATCAATAGCTACCGACCCCACATGGAGCATAAGATTGTCAAGCGAAATGGTATCCGGCTTTGCCCCTTCCATAAGTAAAAGCAGCTTAAGGTTGGGAATGGTGTAGGAACCCGTATCGAATGAGGTAAGGAGGTATGACTTTACAAGAGATACCAGACCGTTATCCTTTTTGAGGGTATCTACTGGGCGATCGGAAAGCACTTCAATACCACTAACTAGACTATCCTTAAATATAGGAAAGCCTATTTTCATTTTAGGAGATTGTGATACCAATATTCTCAATGCAACCTGGTCGCCTATAAGGATGTGGTTGGTATCGAGTACTGCTTTGTATGACAAATTTTGCTGAGCTATACCAAACATGGATAACCCCATCAAAACTGTTAGTAGACCAATATTCTTTAACAACTGCATTGTTTAATTATTGCGGGTATGTAAAATGCTTACCGTTTCTTAAATAGCTTTATCAGCGGCTTGACATAATCCTCACTAGTCGAAATAGTGACATTGTCGACCTTGCATTTGGAGAATGCTTCTCCGATGGAGCTGCTGGAGTTAGCCCACCAGCGTGCGTATCCATCACGAACGCTCATGCTATCTGTATCAATCCAGCGCTCCTGTCCAGTCTCTGCATCTTTCACCTTCAACAATCCTACAGGTGGAAGTTCGGCCTCACGGCTATCGAACACCCGAACAGCCACAACATCGTGCTTATTGCTGGCTATTCGCAGGGCATCAAAAAACCGAGGCGTCGGCTGCTCACCATCGTTGAAATCGACAAAATCGGAAAGGACAAATGCCGTACAGTGCTTTTTTATCCCATTAGTGAGAAAACGTAGTGCCTCCGAAATGTTGGTATTACTGCTTTCAGGAGTAAATTCAATTAGCTCACGAATGATTCGCAGAATATGCTTACGACCCTTTTGGGGCGGAATGAATTTCTCAACCTTATCACTGAAAAAGATAACCCCAATTTTATCGTTATTCTGAATGGCAGAAAACGACAATACTGCTGCAATTTCAGTCACTAAGCCCTTTTTCAGCTGATGAGAAGTTCCGAATATTCTAGATCCACTTACATCAACTAGAAGCATAACGGTTAGCTCTCGCTCCTCTTCAAAAACCTTAACAAAAGGGGAGTTAAAGCGAGCCGTAACATTCCAGTCAATGTTTCGGATATCGTCGCCATACTGGTAGTCTCTTACCTCACTAAAGGTCATACCCCTACCTTTGAAGGCGCTATGATATTCGCCAGCAAATATTTGATGCGAAAGACCTCGAGTCTTGATTTCAATCTTCCGAACCTTTTTTAGTAGCTCAGTCGTTTCCACGCTTAATTAATTTTTCGAGGTTTAATAATGAGCTTCAGAAACCACTCATCTTCTTTAAGTACTACCACATACTCCATCTTCTTTTGCAAGAAACGCCACTCATTTTTTGAAACCTTTCGGTATTTTGAGGAGAGTTCCTTTTCCACAGCATCCTTTTCAATGAAGTTATACATGCGGTTCACTGCGGTACAAATACCGCCGCGATTTAGAATAAATAATACTGTTTGTTCCTCTATCGTATTCTCATATTTTAGGAAGCTCCGGTCACCATTGTTAACGTCCTTTGCAAAATAGAACCCTGGAAGGCTGTCGCGAACCATGTTCTTAATTTGCTGCCGCGTATAGCCTATAAAATTTTGGCCAGACAAGGGCAACGTCAAGCCGGTGCTTAACCCCAAAACAATGAAGAATAGAATATTATGGAACTTCAACAGCATTCAGAATTTCAAAAATTATATCGTCACTCGTAAGATTTTCGGCTTCTGCTTCATAAGTAAGGCCAATACGATGCCTTAGCACATCGGCGCACACCGCTCTTACATCTTCTGGAATTACATAACCTCTGCGCTTAATGAAAGCGTAGGCTTTTGATGCCAATGCCAAAGAAATTGAGGCACGAGGCGAGCCACCATAGTTAATCATGCCTTCTAGACGACTCAAATTATACTCCTTCGGATACCGAGTAGCAAAGATAATATCCAGAATGTAACGTTCAATCTTCTCGTCCATGTAGACTTCCTTGACAACATTCTTTGCCTTGGTAATATCTTCGGTTTTAAGTGCAGCGTTTGCCGTAGGAAATTCATTCAGCAAATTCTGCCTCATAATTAGCTTTTCCTCATCCTTTTTTGGATAGCTAATTTTCACTTTCAGCATAAAACGGTCTACCTGTGCTTCTGGCAGTGGATAGGTTCCCTCCTGCTCAATTGGGTTTTGCGTTGCCAACACTAAAAATGGTTCTTCCAACTTAAACGTTTGGTCGCCAATGGTAACCTGTCGTTCCTGCATCGCCTCTAGCAATGCACTCTGCACCTTAGCAGGTGAACGGTTAATTTCATCGGCAAGAATAAAGTTGGCGAAAATTGGTCCTTTTCGAACCTCAAATACCTCCTTCTTCTGACTGTAAATAAGCGTACCTATCAAGTCGGCAGGTAGCAAATCGGGGGTAAACTGAATTCGCTTAAATTTGGCATCGATAGTGCTAGCCAACGTTTTTATTGCCAATGTTTTAGCCAGACCAGGAACCCCTTCAAGCAAAATATGCCCATCGGTAAGTAGCCCAACCATTAAACTTTCAACAAGGTGTTTTTGTCCAACAATCACCTTGTTCATTTCCATTGCAATAATATCAACAAACGAGCTTTCACGCTGTATGCGCTCATTGAGCTCTTTAATGTTAACCATTTCTCCCATAACACTGAGAATTCAAAGGATTTAATAATAACAAGCACAAATTTGCAACTATAAACAATTTATTGGTGTTAACAACCGTTAAAAAGCATTAACCACCCTGAATAAGTAGGCCTTTTGTGATTATTTAACTGAGTTTGGTCGAATACAGAGGTATCTGACTTCAATTATGTAATTTTACCAAAAAAATCGCAGAATAAGCAATGGGGAGGTATTTCGTTGAACTTTCGTATGACGGTTCAGACTTTGTAGGATGGCAAGTACAGCTCAACGGCATTGCAGTACAGCAAGTGCTTGATGAGAAGCTTTCAACCATTTTTCGGGAAAAGGTGGAAACGGTTGGATGTGGAAGAACCGATGCTGGAGTACACGCCAGCTACTTTGTTGCCCATTTTGACGCTGCGGATTCAAATCAACAAACGCTAGACAGGGCTGTTTATCAACTAAATAGAATTCTTCCCAGTAGTATTTCTATCTTCAGTATATCGCCCGTATCGCCCAATGCCCATGCCAGATTTGATGCGGTAGAGAGAACCTACCACTACTTTCTCTCCCAGCGAAAGAATCCCTTTAATAGCCGGTATGCTTATCATTTTAAGCAGCCACTCGATGAAAACAAAATGAATCTGGCAGCCGAACTTCTGCTTAGCGTGAGTGACTTTACAAGTTTTGCCAAGTTACATTCCGACAATAAAACCAATATTTGTAAGGTTTACACTGCTCAATGGAATCGAGAAAATAATGGCGCACTAGTGTTCACCATTACGGCCGATCGCTACCTCCGGAACATGGTAAGAGCAATTGTTGGCACTATGATAGATGTGGGAAGGGGAAAGATATCACCTGAACAGCTGATAGAAGTTGCTGAAGAAAAAAGTCGTGGTGCTGCAGGCACCTCCGCACCAGCACATGGACTGTTTCTGGCAGACATTAAATATCCACCATCAGTTTTTACTAGGACTGCATACTCTGCCTTATAAATGAAAAGTGAGCTCATATTCATGAACTCACCCATAATATTGAATATTGGAAAAGACTATTTCGACTTATTCATCGGAATTTCAACACTTTTAGCTTCACCTGCATTTACGTCGAAGTTGTTCAGCACTCCCTTTTCGTATGAGATGAGCGACGATTCCAAAGTATACTGGCCTTGTCCAAGACCTGAAATAGCAAACCTTCCATCGAAATCGGTGTAGGTTACCTTATCGGTTCCCGAAACTTTAACGGCAACACCAGCCAATGCTTCACCCGTAATTTGGTCCACAACTTGACCAGAAATTGAACAGGTTGCGGCGCTGGTAGCATCGTTGTTAACCTTTTTATCGGTGTTTTCAGCTGATGCGCTCACCGATACCGCAAGTAAAAGGGAGAAGAAAAGAACTTTGCAAATATTTTTCATGGTTTCCTAGGTTTTCGTTTGCAACTATTGATGCATCAAAAGTAAGGAAGCCATGTTACCTAATTCTTAGGCCAGCATAATTTGTTTGTTAACAAATCGTTAAACACGAGTAGCTACTTCAAGTTAGCTATTCTGCTCTGGCTGGTGCTCGGGTCGTAACAAATCGTTTACCGATTTCACTGGATTGAACGTAATCAAAGGTACCTCCACAAAAAGCGTTATCCAGTTTGCCATTGCACCATTCCAAAGACCTGGAAGTTCCTGAGCCTTTAGTATCCGTCCATCCTTTGATTTTTGAGTAATAAATCCAGTCTCGGAATCTCTGTATTGCGTAAGATCGAACTTATTACCCTCAAAATCGTAAGTCCAGCAAACCAAATCCACTGGATTAAAGTGTGTGGATCGTGCAAAAATCTCCTTTTGGTTACTATTCTTAAGGTCAATTTGAGAACTCTCAACGATTTGCAGTGTCTGGTATCCACTTTTTTCGGTTACCCAAAATGGACCGCCACCCGGTTCTCCCTCATTCCGCACCATGCCGCATACACGAATTGGCCTGTTAAGGTATTCGCTAAGAGTACGAAGCCATAGCTGAGTATTTCCGAAGGATGATGGTTCTGGAACCTTAATGAAGTAATTCTGGTTCAACGTTTTTTGCAACGTTAGAAACTCTTCAACAGCAAGCTCGTTGCGCGATGCTTTACGAAGGAGCAAGTGCACCACCTCCTTCACCTCAAGAAGCAACCCCGCAATCACCATTTTGTAGTCCACAGTAGTGGCCTTTAGGTGGTCTGGAACAACGTTGTCTATGTTCTTAATAAAGATTAGCGGCTCTTTTTGATCGTTAAGGTTATCGAGAAGTGCTCCGTGTCCCCCTGGTCGGAAAAGCATTTTTCCATTGGATTCCCTGAATGGTTGGTTATCCACATCCACGGCGACGGTATCTGTAGATTTCTTTTGAATGGAAAATGATATGCGGAAGGTAACGCCATACTTATTTTCATAAAAGGCAGCTACCTGACGAAGCTTCGTCTTGAAACCATCGATATGCTCGGGTGAAACCGTAAGATGAATTGGTACGGTACTGTCCAATTCCCTAGCGTAAAGTGCTCCTTCCACAAGGTGCTCCTCCACTGCCGTTCGACCTGTATTTCCATACGAATGAAACTTAAGCAGGCCCTTGGGAAGATTTCCGTATCCCATTCCCTGGTCGCTTAGTAACGTTTCCAGAATGATTTTATATTTTTTTTGCTCCAGCAAAGAGTCCACTCCCTCACCTTTTTGTTTAAGATAATCAGCCAGTTCTGTGTAAAATGCAAAGGATCGAATCTCTTCAAAAAAGGCATATGCTGAGCTGGACGACCTATCATCGAATTGCGCCTCACCTTTCTGCTTTATTTCGTCAAGACATTCAAACAAATTTTTGAACATTCGGGTTGCCGCACCAGATGCAGGAACAAACTTCAGCCGAGCGCCCTTGTAACCATGATACCGCTCTATTAATTGCGCTCTTGATTTATCGTCGATGGCAATTATTCCATTGCCAACAGTAGCTGGAGCAGCAAGCTTCATATAGGGAAATCCCTTTACAAAGTTGTTGAGCTGAACTTCCAGCTTATCCGGTTCAATCCCATACAGCTTAAGCTGTTCTAAATCGGCATTAGATAGCTGCATATAGTAATATTTTTAACGCGTTGCCCACTGAATTTTTGCTCGAACCAGCTCCTTCTGATCCTCTTCCTTTACCACGTTATTGAGGTAAAGCCCACGTCCCTTGGATGCCATATTAACCATGTATCCCTCACCACAAGCGGAGTCTGCCATGAAGTTCAGCTCAAGCTTTTCAACCACATAACTCTGATGGTGCTCCCAGTTGTAGCAATCTAGTATCCACTCCAGGTATTTTATGTTGTTAACATGCCCATTCATATCGATATCGCCATACCGAACAACGCCTTTTGAATAGTTCCAAGCACATGGTAATGCATCAATTTTTTCTGGTCGTGCTTCAATGGCATTTTCACTAGTAACAAGAGGAATGGATGCTATAAAGGGTTCTAGATTTTGGGGACGCCGCGCTGCATTATCGAGAAGAACCCACGATGAAGTTCCTCTAGCCAGAGGTGTTTGTTCATTTTCTGGATCGAGCAGCAAAAAATCACGATAGGCAAAAACATTATCCGTTGCCTTCGGCCATGTTTTCACCACAACGTCCTTTCCCCGTTCTGGCATCTGTCCCAATTCAATGGTAGCACGACTTAAGGTCCAAAACAATCCCTTTTCGTTAAAAAAATTCCATCCCAGCCCTAGGTTGGCAGAATGTCGCTCAGCGCTCTCCTGAAAAAAACGCAGCAATGCAGCTATGGTAAGCTTTTTGGAAAAATCCACATCATGGGATTGAACCGTGTATTTATCGTGACCAAAAAATGTTTGCTTTTCCATATTCGGTAAAGTGTTTATTTCCAATATACCAACGCCCTAGAACCCCGAAAAGGGATACCCCAAATGCTATTCGAAAAACTCAAGAAACATCCAAACTGTCGCGTTTATAAACAACAAAACAAAAAGATGGGTTATTCTTGTACGCATTATTTTGCTCTTAAATATACAAAAAAGGCAGGAAACTGCTCCTGCCCTTTTTATATAATCCCTTTACTTTTTAAGCTTTTGCAAAAACTTCTCCATATCCACAATGAATCGATCATGACTCCCCTTCCCTATTTCGCCACTCTCATCGTTTGCCACAACCTCAAACTGCAACCTTCGTCCATCGACACCAACAAGAGTTGCCCGACACACTACGTTCTGTCCTATTGGAGTTGCCTTAACATGGTTAACATTAACTTCCACCCCAACAGTACCATAGCCAGGAGGTAGATAAGGAGCAACTGCATTCATACACGCATTCTCCATAAGGGCAATCATGGCGGGTGTGGCAAAAACATCCACCATCCCGGAACCGTAGCGTTTCGCTGAGTCATTAGGGGTTACTACCTGCGACGACTCATACATCACACCAATGGGAATATTGCTAAAATCAGCCATTCATATACTTATTGAAGTGAGGTTTCTTTATGCAGACTATTTCCGTAATGCCTTTAACCTATTGGCCATACCTGCAGCAACAGAGCTACATCTTTCCAACTTCTCGTCATTGGGCATTCCAAATATGTCGACAGGTTCAGCAACCAACTCCCACTCAATATTCTCCGAGAACTTGAACAGATTCTTTACACCACCACCGTTCCAGCTAAAGGAACCAAAGATACCTAGCAGGTGTTCCTTTACGGACATGTGTTCCAACTCCCGGGTTAATTGCTCCATTAATGGGAACATTTCGGAGTTGTAGGCAACGCTGCCAAGAATAACTCCTTTATACTTCCATATCTCGTTAATTAGGTGTGAAATATGTGTCTTAGACACATCAAATACTCGCACATTTCTAATTCCATTTTCAACCAATTTTCGAGCAATATGGTCGGCTAGCTCCTCTGTAGAGCCATACATGGAGGCATAAATTATAACAACCCCCTCCTCGGTTTCGTATTTGCTCCACCTATCATAAAGTCCAAGAACCTTTTCAGGATTGGTGCGCCATACTGGCCCGTGAGTTGGGCACACGGCCTTAACGGGCACTCCCTCCAACTTCTTAAATGCCTTTTGCACCATGTTGCTGTATTTTCCAACAATATTGGAGTAGTAACGACGCATCTCCTCCTCATAGAAGTCAAAGTTAACCTCATCGTCGAAAACAGCTCCATCAAGTGTCCCAAACGAGCCAAAGGCATCTCCGGAGAAAAGGATTCCATCGGTCTCGTCAAATGTCATCATGGTCTCCGGCCAGTGAACCCAAGGAGTCATTACAAATTTGAGCTTGTGGTAGCCCAACTCTAGGGTTTGTCCATCCTCCACCATTAAAAGGTTTTCAGTAATACCCCAGTATGCCTCTACTATTTTGAATGTTTTGAGATTACCAACCAACTTCACATTGGGATATCTGTCAACAATAGACTTTATTTCACCAGAATGGTCAGGCTCCATATGATTAATAATGAGGTAGTCCAACGTTCTACCATTAAGCAAGCCTTCAATTTTTGAAACAAAATCTCCTCCTGAACGGAGTTCAATGGTATCGACAAGCGCCGTTTGATTATCCAATATTAGGTAGCAGTTATACGCAACGCCCCTATCTAGTGGCCACATATTTTCAAAGAGGTGCTTTCGTCTGTCGTTTACCCCAATCCAATGAACTTTTCCTTTAACGTTAAGTGGTGTCATCTGCTGTATTTTTACTTTTATTATTATCGAACAACGCTATACCTGCAAAAGAGGAAATAGGCATACAAAAATATAAAACCGATACGACTTATTTGCCCTAACAATTACTTGAATATTATGTTTTCGCATTCAAAATGCTTAATAACACAGTTTGGACAATATATCTCACTATTTTGCATCGAGCATATATAGGTTACCTACAAATAAAAAGGGGATGCAAATGCATCCCCTTTTTATAGTAAGATTATGTACAGGCTATTTCTTAACATAAATCAGGAAGCCCCAAGGTTCCAACGTAAAATCGGCCTTTGCATTGAGGTCAATCTCGGCAGCCTGATCGCCAAAGAGATCAGTATAGTGCCCTGCTAAAGCCTCATTGTCGAGGGTAAAAGTCTGCTTCTCCTTGCTGAAATTAAATATTGCCAGCACTTTACCCATCTCATTTTCGCGGGTAAAGGCATAAATCTTTTTGTTAGCGGAGTTGATGCGGAACATATCAGCCCCCTTTTCTCCGCAGAGTAAGGCAGGATTGGTAGCCTTTAGCGCCACCAACTTCTGATAGAATGGGAACCATGCATTATCAACCCAATTGATGGTGTCCTTATCGAAAAAGCGTAACCGCTTTGTCATACCAACTTCCTGCCCACTATATATTAGAGGCATACCGGGAACCACGAAAGTTAAGGCCGCCATAGCCTTTACGGCATCCCCCATTCGTTCAAATTCAGAGCCATTCCAGCTATTCTCATCGTGGTTGGTTATAAACCGCATGCGAAAAGCATTCTTGGGGTAGGTTAGCAGCTCCTTTTGGAAGCAGGAATCAAGCTGAGGAATAGAATCCTTCCCTTGAGCAATGGCATTCATAATGTGGTGAAATTCCCAAGAGTAGGTCATGTCGAAAGCATACTCCTGCAAATCGGGTTGTTCCGCTTCGGCAAGCATAAACACGGGTTTTACCTTATCAAACTCGGCACGAGCTTCGTTCCAGAATGGAGTTGGCACCATTCCGGCAACATCGCAGCGGAATCCATCAACATCAGCCTCCGTTAGCCAATACTTCATGGCCCCTATCATATACTTTTGCAGCGCTGGCTTTGAGTAATCGAGCTGAGCTACGTCCGTCCAATCAAATGGAGAAACAATCTTTCCAGTAGAATCGTGCTTATACCAGTCGGGGTGCTCTGTAATTAGGGCATTATCCTGTGATGTGTGATTAGCAACCCAGTCAAGGATCACCTTCATGCCATTTTCGTGCAGCATTTTCACCACATCTTTAAACTCTTCCATTGTGCCAAACTCTGGATTAACCTTCATGTAATCCTTTACAGAGTAGTAGCTACCCAAGGACCCCTTACGGTTAACTTCTCCAATGGGATATATTGGCATGAACCAAATAATCTTTACGCCCAGCTTTTTCAGCTCTGGAATATGACTCTTAAACTCTGATAGAGTGCCACTTGGTGTATACTGCCTAAGATTTACCTCATAGATGGTAGCATTATACGACCATTCTGGATGGGCTATTTGAAACTTTTGAGCAACAGGATTGTTTCCCGTATTGCAGGAGGAAAAAAGAACAAAGGTGGCTAGCAAAATGGCAAAGCCAAAGCCGGTGAATGAAGAGCGCAATCGTTTTAACATTGATCTCATGGCAGTTTTTATTAATGTTACAAAACTTATTATCAGTCAATTACAAATATAAAATTTTAAAATTTAGTTTGCCATTTTTTATCGATTTAAAGACAAAAAGCTATTTTTGTAAGCTGGAAAAAAATGTGAACCACGCTATTGAAAGTTTTATAACAAACATATAAGGCATATGAAAAGAGTTTTAGTTGCTACCGGAGGAGGAGATTGCCCCGGACTTAATGCAGTTATTAGAGCCGTAGTAAAACGCGCTGCACAGGAAAAAGACTGGGAGGTAATCGGTAGTATTCAATCCTTTGATGGCATCTTAAGGGAGCCCACCGAAATCAGAGTTTTAGATGAAAAGTCCGTTGCAGGTATCCATGTTCAAGGAGGAACATTAATTGGAACAACAAATAAAGGAGGTCCTTTTGCTTGGCCAGTGAAGAATCACGATGGAACATGGTCTGCAGTTGACCGTTCCGATGAAATGATACGTAAACTGCAATACCTTGGCGTAGATGCGGTAATTAGCATTGGTGGAGATGGTTCACAAAAAATTAGCCAACAGCTTTACGAAAAAGGACTTAACATTATTGGTGTTCCAAAGACAATTGATAATGATTTGTCGGCCACCGATTTTACATTCGGATTTCAAACGGCAGTTCAAATTGCCACCGATGCAGTCGACAAGCTGGTTACCACAGCAGCAAGCCACAACCGAGTTCTTATCCTAGAGGTAATGGGCCGGAATGCGGGCTGGATTGCTCTCCATGCAGCCATTGCAGGTGGAGCGGACGTTTGCCTTATTCCAGAAATTCCGTATGATCTTGAAAAAGTTCTGGAACGACTAAATAGCAGGTTCTCTCGTGGTAAGGGATTTGCCATTGTGGTTATTGCAGAGGGTGCCAAGCCAATTGGTGGAGACATCACCTCCGAAAAACCGGATGAGGTTGGGTATGCCAATCTTAGGATGGGTGGTGTAGCATCCAAGCTCATGAAAGACTTAAAAATGTCAGGCTTTGAAGCCGACATGAGGGAAACAGTGCTAGGACACCTGCAACGTGGTGGTATTCCAAATGCCTACGACCGTATTCTTGCTACCCAATTTGGCGTTAAGGCATTTGAAGAGGTGTTGGCTGGAAATTTTGGAACCATGGTAGCCTACCGTCACCCCAACATCATATCTGTTCCCCTTGTTGATGCTATTGACAGGCCTAACTTTGTGGAACCAACAAGTTCTATGGTAATCACCGCTAAGGGTGTGGGCATAAGCTTTGGCGATTAATACTCGAAAATTTTGTTTGTTAAAAGAAAGAGGCTATCCATTGTGGATAGCCTCTTTTCTTTTTAAGTCAACTTCTTATACTTAATTCTGTAGCAGCAACACCAACTCACCACGTGCAGGAACAACGATTGGCTTATGCAAGTCAACTCTTGTTTTGGTAATGATGTCGACACCTGAATTATAGCTGCCTATCGACTCCTTAAAACGGGCAGGATCAATTTCCTTTTGCTCCTTATTAGAATTCAGAAGCACCATTACTACCTGCTGTGCATTAACCCGAAAATAGACATATACATTATCCTGTGGAACATACTGAACCAGCTCTCCCTTCGTTAGTGCGGGAGAATCTTTCCTCCACTTTGCCAGAGTAGAAAAGAAATCTATCGCCTCATTTTGCAGTGGCGTTCTTCCCTCACGGGTAAATGCATTTACCGTGTCACTCTTCCATCCACCGGGAAAATCGCCACGAATGGTACCATCGCCATTGGCCTTGTCACCATACATCAGTATTTCTTCACCATAGTATACCTGAGGAATTCCTCTGGTTGTAAGGAGAAAAGTCATGGCCAGCTTATACCTATTAATGTCAATCTGTTCCTTTGTCTTAAAGAATCGGCTAAGGTCATGATTTCCAACGAACACCATTATTTTACTTAAATCGGCATAGAGAAAATCCTGCGATAGGATATCGTACAGCCTTATAAGGCCCGTATCCCATCCGCTAGGTTCATCGAACGCTTTTTCCATGGCAAAGGTCAACGGAAAATCCATTACGGTAGGCAGGTTAGAGTTGAATTTACCAGCTACGGGAGAATTAGCCTGCCAGTATGCAACCCACGAAGGCTGCGACATCCAAACCTCGCCAACAATGTTGAAGTTGGGGTACTCGAGTAAAACTCGTTGTCCCCAATTCGACATAAAATCGGCATCAGGGTAAGGGTATGTATCCATACGAATTCCATCAATGCCGGCAAACTCAATCCACCAAATGCTATTTTGAATGAGGTAGTCGGCCAACAAAGGATTACGCTGGTTAAGATCGGGCATAGTCTTGTCAAACCATCCGTTTGCCATAAGCTTACGATCGATGGCAGTTGAGTGCGGATCGGAGATGGTAGAGGCGCGATAGCTGGAGCGAGTAAACTCTGGCCATTGATTCACCCAGTCCTTGCTAGGAAGATCCTTCATCCACCAGTGGTTGCTTCCACAATGGTTAAAGACCATATCCTTAATAACCTTTATACCGTTGGCATGAAATTGTGCTACCAACTTCTGATAGTCTTCGTTTGAGCCAAATCGAGGATCGGTTTTATAGAAATCGGTAATGGCATAGCCGTGGTAGGATGTTCGGTCCATTTTATTTTCATCCAATGGGTTTATCCATACCGCCGTGGCGCCTAAGTTCTTGATGTAATCGATATGATCGGCAATTCCTTTGATATCTCCACCATGCCTTGCGTTGGGATCCTTGCGGTTTACAGTGTCCTTGTACCCCTTTTGATAGTCATTGGATGGATCGCCGTTTGCAAACCTATCGGGCATTAGGAGGTAAATAACATCCTCACTCCCAAATCCCTTTCGCTCGGCCGAGCCAGCTGCACGCTGCATCAGCTCATAGTTAAACGAAGAAACCTCTTTCCCTCCCATGCTAAGGGATACCTTGAACTTTCCTGGCTTGGCATCACGATTAATACTAAGGTAAAGAAAAAGATAGTTGGGATTTTCGGTTCTCACTTCTTTACGAACAACAACCCCAGGATAGCTCAACGATGCAGTCGTTTTGCCAATATCCTTTCCATAGATAAGAAGCTGTAGGCTTCCATCCTTCATGTTTGTCCACCAATTTGGAGGCTCAACTCGTTCAGGTTTTTGGGCATATGCGGTCGACAGTACCATTGCCAAAAACATTAGTAGTAGCGTAAGTTTCCTTCTCATGATTTGAGATTTTAGGTAAAAAAAAGGTTGGCCTGAATAGCAATTCAGCCGCCAACCCTTATTTAGTTTTGCTTTGGAAAATATTTACTTATTCCGGTTGATGGCATTTAAGTCAGCAAAAGCTTCCTTTAAGCGAGTAACCATCTCCTTCTCCCCTTCACGTAGCCAAACGCGAGGATCGTAATACTTCTTATTGGGAGCATCGTCACCTTCGGGGTTTCCAATCTGACCTTGCAGATAATCTTTCTTTGCAGCAGAGTATTTGCGAATACCATCCCAGTATGCCCACTGCATATCGGTATCGATGTTCATCTTAATTACCCCGTAAGTTAGCGCTTCAGCAATTAAATGCTTTTCGGAACCAGAACCGCCATGGAATACAAAATTTACTGGCTTTGCCTCAGTGTTGTAATGCTTTTGGATATACTCCTGTGAATTATGCAGGATTTTTGGGTTAAGCACTACATTGCCAGGCTTGTACACACCATGCACATTACCAAATGAAGCAGCAATGGTGAAGTTGGGGCTTATTTTTATGAGCTCCTCGTAGGCATAGGCTACCTCTTCGGGTTGTGTATAAAGCTTTGAGCTATCAACTCCTGAATTATCTACACCATCTTCTTCGCCACCAGTAATGCCAAGTTCCAGCTCAAGGGTCATGCCCATCTTACTCATACGAGTAAGATACTTCTTGCAAATTTCAATGTTCTCCTTGATAGGTTCCTCCGATAAATCTAGCATATGAGAGCTAAACAGCGGTGAACCAGTTTTTTTAAAATACTCCTCACCAGCGTCAAGCAGACCGTCGATCCAAGGAAGCAATTTTTTAGCAGCATGGTCGGTATGAAGAATAACCGTAACGCCATACTCCTTTGCCAAAGTATGAACGTGCAAGGCACCAGCAATGGCGCCAAGAATGCTTGCACGCTGACCTTCGTTGGATACACTTTTGCCGGCAAAAAAGGCAGAACCGCTATTTGAAAATTGAACTATAACTGGCGACTCCACTAGACGAGCCGTTTCAAGAACTGCATTAATAGTGTTTGTTCCAGTGACATTTACAGCCGGAAGTGCAAATTGATTTGCCTTGGCATATGCAAAAATCTCCTGAACTGTTTTACCGGTAACTACTCCGATAGGAAAACGATTGTTGCTCATTTTGAACAGTTTAAAATGAATGAAAAATTTTCACAAAGATAGGTGAAAACCTTTAAAGAAAAATCCCGGTAAAGAAACCCTTTACCGGAAATTTGCAGTTAGGCCAATGGAGCAACGGAAATACTTCCGCCCTTATTAACCGTATACTCTTTGCCGTAAACTCCTATGACAATGGATTCTCCCTCTTCGTTATAGATAAGCACCTCCTTGTGCGTAACCCTAACCCGAAGAGCCACACCCATAAATAGTATTCTAAACGAATAGGCATTCCACTGTTTAGGAATATGTGGGGTAAATGACACTTTTCCATCCTTCACTCTCATACCGCCAAAACCTTCAACAATGGAGAGCCAAGTACCGGCCATGCTTGTAATGTGCAAGCCTTCCCGAACCTCCTTGTTATAGTCGTCGATATCAAGGCGGGCTGTGCGTAGGTAAAGCTCGTAGGCTTTGTCTATATCTCCTATCTTAGCTGCTAGAATGGAGTGAACACAAGGTGATAGAGATGACTCATGTACCGTTCTGGACTCATAGAACTCAAAATTCCGTCGAATAGTATCGAGGTCAAATCTATCCTCAAAAAAGTAGATGCCTTGCAAAACATCTGCTTGCTTAATAAAGCAAGAGCGGAGAATTCTATCCCACGACCACTTTTGGTTAAGCGGACGCTGAGCGGGATCCAAATCCTTCACTAAAATTTGCTCCTTGTCCATGTAGCCCTCCTGCTGAAGAAAAACCTTCAAGTTCTCTTCATAAGGATAGTACATGTTGGCAATAATATCGTTCCACTTAGCAAGCTCCTTCGATTCATCAAATGAGGTCTTTGCAACAATCTCCTTATAACGGGAGGGGTTTTGCTTTTTAACAATTTCAATAGCCTTAGTAGCGTATTCCATACACCATGAAGCTATTGTGTTGCTATACCAGTTGTTATTGCTGTTATTTTCATACTCATTAGGACCAGTAACACCGAGCATTACATACTTCTTCTTGGCCTCCGAATAGTTTACACGCTGAGCCCAGAACCTAGCAATACCCATTAATACCTCGAGTCCCTTTTCTGCAAGGTAACTTTCATTTCCAGTATAGCGAATGTAGCTATATATCGCATAGGCAATGGCGCCATTTCGGTGAATTTCCTCAAAGGTAATTTCCCACTCGTTGTGACACTCTTCACCATTCATGGTAACCATCGGATAAAGCGCTGCACCGTTGGTAAAGCCTAGTTTTTCGGCATTTTCAATGGCTTTTTGCAGATGATTGTAGCGGTATACCAGCAAATTTTTGGCAACCTCCTCTCCTGCTGTAGCCATAAAGAACGGAAAGCAGTATGCCTCAGTATCCCAGTAGGTGCTTCCACCATACTTCTCACCGGTAAATCCCTTGGGTCCAATGTTTAAACGAGCATCCTTTCCAGTGTAGGTGTGATTGAGCTGCAAAATATTAAAACGAATACCTTGCTGCGCTGCCACATCGCCTTCGATAACGATGTCGCTATGCTCCCACTTCCGCTCCCACTCCCCAATGTGCGCATTGAGAATGGCATGAAATCCTCTATCGTTTGCTTCCTGCAACTTCTTTCGGGCAATTTGCATCAGCTCGGCAGCAGGATAATCCAAGGAGGTTACTACTGCTGCATACTTGTATACAACGATCTCCTCACCGGCAGTGGCATTCAGCAGCACCCGGTTACCAAGCAGTAGATCTTCCTCTACCAAGTGCGCCTTTGTGCTAAGCTTATTTCCACCTGCAAAGATGTCGAACAGCATTCCTGTGCAGATATGAAAATCGAGCTTCTTTGTCTTTGTGGCAATGTAAGCCTCGTGATGATAGCAAGAGCCATCTGTTTTTTCCCAGAATTTTTCGCCGTAGTTAGAGTCTTCATTTTCCACATCGGCATCGATGTAGGGCAGTATCTCCAAATTCGCATTTTTGTTTACCGGAGTTACAGAGTAGCGTATCAATCCAAGTTCATGGTCGATAATGCTCAAAAAACGGGTCGACTTAACCTTAACCTGAATTCCAGAAGGCATTTCAACGGTAAACTCTCTCTCGATAACCGACTGCTTCATGTTGAGCGTACGGTGAAAGTCGAGAATTTTGCAGGTTGCCAAATCGAGGTAGTCCCCATCTACCTTAATGTCAATGCCAATCCAACTCGGAGCGTTAATAACCTTGGCGAAGTACTCTGGGTACCCATTCTTCCACCAGCCCACGCGTGTCTTGTCGGGATAGTAAATACCAGCGATGTAATGGCCTTGGAGCGTACTTCCCGAGTATTTTTCCTCGAAGTTGGCACGCTGCCCCATGTGTCCATTCCCTATGCTGAAAAGGCTTTCTGAATCACGGCTTTTTTCCGGATGAAATCCTTCTTCAATAATGTTCCATTCATCATGCTTCAAGTAGGAGCTCATAATCAATTTTTTTGAAGTCCTTATAAAGAAATTAGTTCAGTAGTTACGTTTAAAAAACCAGGAATCACCTTATCGGCAAGTGACAATACCGATGGAGAGCCAATACCTATGCAGTACATTCCAGCATTTTTGGCAGCTTGAACTCCTGCTGCAGCGTCTTCAAATACGACACACTCTGCCGGATTAACCTGCAACTCTTGTGCACCTAAAAGAAAAACCTGAGGATCTGGTTTTGCCTTCAACGCCTTATTACCATCAATAACGGCATCGAATGTAAATTGCAAGCCTACCTGTTCCAGAATTAGAAGGGCATTCTTACTGGCAGAGCCAAGGGCAATTTTCACTCCCTGTGACTTCAGCGCCGATAAAAAGTCTTCTACTCCTGGAAGTATTTCCTCCGGAGTCATTCTTCTTATATATTCAAGATACCATTCATTTTTCTTGGTGGCCATTTTTTCCTTTTCCGCCAAGGTGAAGGATAATCCACCAACCTCCAACAGTATATCCAGAGAGGTCATTCGGCTAACCCCCTTAAGCCTTTCGTTATGCTCAGGCGAGAACTCAAACCCCAACTCCTTTGCCAACCTCTTCCATGCCAAGTAGTGATACTTGGCTGTATCAACAATAACCCCATCGAGGTCGAAAATGCATGCTTTAATCTTACTCATTGTTATTTACTACCTTATTTCATGTTTGTCGTGAACAAAAAGCACACTGAATCCGGCAATTAACATCGAAACACCAGCAACTCCCAGCATGAAGATTGCCTGACTCCCTAACAGGGTGAGGATTAACCCCCCAAAAATACCAGCAGCAATCTGCGGAATTGTGATGGTGGCATTAAACAACCCCATGTATACTCCCATCTTACTTGCAGGCAATGATGCAGAAAGAATTGCATACGGCATTGCAAGAATAGCGGCCCAAGAAATCCCAACCCCAACCATTGCAAAAAGAAGCGTATATTGGTTGTGAATAAAAATCATGGAGACTAAGCTAATGCCACCAAGCAGGAGAGAATAACGGTAAGTTGCTTTTCGACCTATCTTCTTAGCTATTCGGGGCATTACTAGTGAGAATAGTGCAGCAAAAAGACTATAGGCTGCAAAGATTACACCTGTCCAGTTACCTGCAGCGTTGAAATTGGCCGAGATGGAATCCGTTGGCGATACGTGCCACACATTTTGCGCAATGCCGCTTGTGGTGTAAACCCACATTAAAAAGAGGGAGAACCACGAAAAGAACTGAACTATGGCAAGTCGCCACATGGCATTGGGAATATCCTTAATAAGCGAGATAAAGGATGAGTGACTCTTTTCCTCCTCAGTAATATTATTGTATTCCTCATATTCCTTAGGTGGGTACTCTTTTGTGGAGAAGGTTGTCCAGAGCACGGTGAGCAACAAAACAGCGCCACCGATATAAAACGCCCAAATTACCGTTGGCGCCACTTTCTCAGTTCCGGTAGGAACGTTGGAAACGCCGATGTAGGTTAGTATAAACGGAAGTAATGAACCCAAAACAGCCCCGGCATTAATTAAAAAACTCTGAACAGAATACCCAAGGTTACGCTGTTCATCATTAACCATATCGCCTACGAGGGCGCGGAAAGGTTGCATGGTAACATTAAATGAGGTGTCCATGAATAAAAGCATGGTAGCCCCAAAGAAAAGAGGGATAAATAGCGCCGCGAAATACTCTGCATTGGGCATAAAAAACATGGCAAGTGCCGATGCAATGGCACCTCCCAAAATGAAGGGAATTCGACGACCCATACGTGTCCAAGTCTTATCGCTGGAAAGGCCAATAATTGGCTGGACCAAAAGACCGGCAAGGGGTGCTGCCAGCCAGAAGTAGCTTAAGTGCTCAACATCGGCCCCTAGGGCCGATAAAATTCGACTGGTATTACCGTTTTGCAAGGAATACCCAATTTGAACGCCCAAGAAGCCGAAGCTAAGGTTCCAAATTTGCCAAAATTTGAGGTTAGGTTTTTTAGCCATATTTTTGGATGAATAGGTTTTGTCTTCATTTTGTCCAAAAATAGGTAAAAAGAAAGGAAAAAACATGCAACAAATTGGTAGAAGCGCCTATAAATGAGGTATTTTACATCGATTATTCCTTATTTAAATCGATTGCGGTTAGATTAAAAAAAAGTTAAAAAAACCTTAAAAACAGGGGCATTGAGCAAAAAAAGCGGGGAATTCTATATTCCCCGCTTTTATATACCTTATTATTATAGCAACTAATTCTCCTGCTTGAAATGCCCCAAGGTGCTTTCCCTTGGGATTAATTCCGCTTGTAACACTTCTGAAATAATATCCTTTGTTTCCTCCACCGTAGAAAGGCGTTTATGCAGCAACTCCATTGTGCGCATCCCCATCTCCTTCCCTGGCTGCCGAATTGTGGATAGCGTAGGGTCTATCATGAGCGCAATATCATCGTCACCATAGCCAACAACAGCAATATCTTCAGGGATTTTCTTTCCCAACTTCTTTAGAGCCTGTATAACGCCTGCAGCAGTAAAATCGTTAACGGTAAATACGGCGTCAAAATCAAGTCCGCTATTAACCAATTCTGGCATTATTTTTAGTGCGGCGTCAAAGGTATCACAAGGTACAACCAATTTCTCGTCGTATGGTATTCTGTTATTTTCAATGGCCTGAAGGTAACCCTTCAGCCGTTTCCTTCCAATAAGTCTCGTTTGCGGACCGGCTAGATGTAAAATTCTTCTACGGCCATGTTCAATTAAATGTTGAACACCCTTAAGCGCTCCTTGAAAGTCGTCAATAACCACGCTATCGCTCTTAAATTCATCGGGAACCCTGTCAAAGAAAACGATTTCGATACCCTCTTCCTTGAGCTGGCGAAGGTGGTCATACTTTACCGTCTCCTTCGCAATCGATATAAGCAACCCATCAATTCTTCCGTCGGCCAATGTGGCCATGGCTTCAACTTCTTTCTCAAATAGTTCGTTGGACTGGGCCACCATAACGCTGTAGCCATACTTTCCAGCCACCTCTTCAATTCCGCTAATCACCGATGAAAAGAAGTAATGCACAATTTGCGGAATAATTACACCAACCACGTTACTCTTCCTATTTTTCAAGCTAAGGGCAATGGCATTGGGCTTATATTTCATTCGATCGGCGAGCTCTCTCACCTGTCTCCGTGTCTCCTCACTTATATCTGGATGATCCTTCAGCGCACGCGAAACTGTTGAGGGTGAAACACCAAGCTCCCGAGCGATGTCCTTAATGGTGATTGGATGCGATTTCATAATCCAAAAAATTGGTTATTCCTCAAATATAGCAAGATAAACCTTACGGCCAAAACCTCATTTACATAAAAAAATAGGCTTTTTTGAATTCAGGAAATGGCAGATTGCAATCGTTTGCGGCATCGATTGCATTGATTTTCATAAAGTAAGGTCTTGACTTTAGGTTAAGTTTACCTTATCTTTTCCTAAATTGTGATTGGAAAATCTAACAAACATTTTAAGTAATTGTTTATTGTTTTACCTAAGCCTAAAAGTATTATTATGAAGCACCTCTTCACTTTAGTAGGCAGGATGCTAATCATCAGCATTCTCCTATGTTCAGGAGGAATGGCTTATGCTCAAGACCTAAATGTCTCGGGTAAAGTCACTGACGCCTCGAATGGTTCACCATTAATCGGTGCAACCGTGTATGTTAAGGGAACAACAAATGGTACAGCCACAAACCTAGATGGTATGTATTCCATTAGCGTTCCTAAAGGCAGCACTCTTGTTTTCTCTAGTGTTGGTTATGCCACACAGGAAATCACGGTGACTGAAGCAACTCTAAATGTTGTACTCGCCGTATCCACAGAACAGCTGCAAGAAGTTGTTGTGATTGGTTACGGAACAGTTAAGAAATCGGATGCAACGGGATCTGTTACCGCAGTAAGTTCTGATGATTTCAATAAAGGAGCCATTACCTCACCTCAAGACCTATTGGTAGGTAAAAGCGCAGGTGTAGTAATTACCAATGCCGGTGGTGCTCCAGGTAGTGGCGCAACTATTCGTATTCGTGGTGGTTCTTCGCTAAATGCATCGAACGACCCATTGATCGTTGTTGATGGAGTTCCGATCTCCAATAATGATGTTTCTGGAAGCAGTAACTTTCTTTCGTTTATTAACCCTAACGACATCGCGACCTTTACAGTACTTAAGGATGCATCGGCAACAGCCATTTATGGTTCTAGGGCATCTAACGGTGTTATTATTATTACGACAAAAAAGGGTAAGGTTGGTAGGCCGCTATCGATTCGCTACGATGGCAACACATCGGTATCCAGCGCAATTAAATTCGTAGATGTATACTCAGGCGACGAAATAAGAAATATTGCCTATTCACATCCTGAATTGTATGATGCAACCAGCCTTACTAAACTGTGGAATTATGATACCAACTGGCAAAAGGAAATTTTCCGCACGGCTATTTCACAGGACCATAACATTAGTGCAACCGGTGCATATAAATCACTTCCCTACCGCGTGTCTTTAGGCTACACCGATCAGAATGGTATCTTAAAAAACACAGGCCTAACTCGTTATACCGGTTCTCTTGGTCTTGATCCATCATTTTTGAATGGTAGCCTTAATGTAACGGTTAATGCCAAAGGCATGCTTACCAAAAACAACTTTGGTGATGCTGGCGCAATCGGTTCTGCTATTAATATGGACCCTACAAAACCAGTAAGAGATGGTAATGCTGCTTCTGATGGATATTTCCAGTGGATGAACTATGGAGCTAGCCTCGGAACTACCAACCCCGTAGAACAGTTAATGGCCATAGATAACAGATCTACCGTAAAGCGCTTTGTTGGAAACACCCAAATTGATTATAAGTTGCCTTTTTTACAAGGACTGCGTGCCAATTTAAATTTGGCAACAGACTATACAACTGCTGATGGGCACAATAACCTTCCTACAACAGCACCGAGCAATTTAACAGGAGGTTATAATGGAAAGTTAAACAACTATAGCGCAACGAACTATAACAACCTTCTTGATTTTTATCTCAACTATGTAAAGGATATCAGTAGCATCTCAAGTAAAATTGATGTAACTGGTGGTTACTCATGGCAGCATTTTAAACGCAAAGGTAATTCCAATACTGATGGGGTTATTCCAAATACCACAAAACCCGACTCGACCTCTTTCATTACGGAAAACTATTTGGTTTCGTTTTTTGGTCGTTTGAACTACACGTTTAAGGATCGCTACCTATTTACTTTTACTATCCGTGATGATGGTTCCTCTAGATTTTCAAAGAATAATCGTTGGGGGCTTTTCCCCGCTGCAGCATTTGCATGGAAAATCAAGGATGAATCATTCTTAAAAGATGTTAAGGCCATCTCAGATTTAAAACTGAGATTAGGATGGGGTATAACAGGTCAACAAGACATTGGAAATGATTATCCTGCACAGGCGTTGTTTATCACGTCTTCTCCAGGATCCTATTATTTCATCGATGGACAGTATATACCAACATTGCGTCCAAATGCCTATGACCCCAACATTAAGTGGGAACAGACTACTACACAAAACATTGGTTTAGATTTTGGGTTCTTAAATGACCGTATTACTGGTTCAATTGACCTTTACAAGCGCACAACTGACAATCTTTTGAATTTAGTGCCAATTCCAACGGGTAGTAATAACTCAAATAGGTTGTTAACCAATGTAGGAAGTTTAGAGAATAAGGGGGTAGAATTTTCGTTGAATACCAGACCAATTTCCAAAAAGGATCTTTCATTGGAAGTAGGGTTTAACCTGACCTACAATAAGAACGAGATTACCAAGTTACTGTTGACAGACGATCCAACCTACATTGGTATTCTCGAAGGCGATGCTTTTACAGGAATTAAACAAGTAACTCGAGTTGGATATGCAGCACACTCCTTCTTCTTGAACAAGCAGGTGTATGATGCCAATGGAAACCCAATTGAAGGCATGTATGCTGATTTGTCCGGTCAAGGAGGAACAGTAAGTGGAAATAATGCTGATAGATACATTTCCAAAAACCCAGCTCCAGATTACTTACTAGGACTTTCTTTCCGATTTGCATACAAACAATTTGACCTATCTGGTTCTGCACGCGCAAGTATTGGGAACTACGTTTACAACCTAGTTGCTGCAGGTGCCTCCTACGATCAGATGTACCAGATTGGCTATTGGAAGAATTTCACAAAACTATTGGATAAGACTCAGTTTGTAAAACGTCAGTTCTCCAGTGATTACTTCGTTGAGAATGCTTCGTTTTTAAAACTCGATAATGTGAGCGCCGGTTATAACTTCGACAAAATATATGGTAAGATGAGCGCACGTGTTAGTTTCACGGTTCAAAACGTGTTTACTGTAACGAAGTATACTGGACTAGACCCTGAAGTGCCTGGTGGTATCGACAACAACTTCTATCCTCGCCCTCGGGTTTTTATGCTTGGCTTTAGTCTTACATATTAACATTTTCAAAGAAGAACTGATATGAGAAATAGATATTTAATTTTGGGAATAATTTTTTCGACATTGATGGTAACATCGTGTGTGAAAGACTTGGACGTTACGCCCAAAGATCCAAACACAATTTTGTCGGGAAATATTGGGAGTAATCCTCAATATGTGAAAGAGTTTCTGGGAAAAATATATGCCAGTTTCATGATTTCTGGACAAGGAGCAAATGGAGGCGACGACATCACCGCCTCTGATGGTAACTTCTTCACAACGGTAAGAGCTCTTTGGAACTGCCAAGAGATCACAACGGATGAAGCAATCTGTGCATGGGGTGATATAGGTATTGCTGATTTAAACACCCAAACATGGACCTCAAGCAATCCATTCCTCACTGCGCTATACCAACGCCTCGGTTTGAGCATTACCTATGCCAACCAGCTTATTGGTATCACGAACGGAAGTACAGATCCTACTATTATGCGCTATAATGCAGAGGCCCGTTTTTTGAGAGCTTTGGCCTACTACTATTACATGGATATGTTTGGAAATCCACCGTTCACAACAGAAGCAGATGGCGTCGGTAAATTCTTTCCAAAGCAGATCGATCGCAAGGCCCTTTTCAACTACATTGTATCGGAGTTAAAGAGCATTGAAAGTGAACTACCTGATGCAGGTGAAAATTATCCACAAGCAAACAAGGCTGCTGACTGGATGTTGCTTGCACGTGTGTATTTAAACGCAGAGGTTTACACGGGAACTGCTAAATATGACAGCTGCCAAATCTATGCTCAAAAGGTGATCGATAGTCACAAGTATGCTTTGGCAACCGACTACCGTCAAAACTTCAGCGCCGATAACGATGGCTACCAGAATCCTGAGATGATTTTTGCCTTTGAGGAAGATGGTATTCACACCCAAGGATATGTTGGAACTACATTTATTATTGAATCATCCTGTGATGCAACCTATCTCAAGGCTGAAGACATTGCTGGTTTAACTAACAATACTAACTGGAACGGAAACAGAGCTAGGAAGCAGTTTATGAATGTATTGGTTGATACTCTTGCAACATATGGTAATGTGTCCGTACCTACCAGCGATCCTTATTTTGCACAATGCCCAGATAAACGTGTATATCTTAGAATGAAAAAGAGCATGGATATACCTAGTCCATCCTCTAGTGGCGATTACGGCATTGGCGTTTGGAAATTTACCGCACGTAATCACGATGGCACATTACCTGCCAATTATGATGTTTCCTATGCATGTACCGACTTCCCTGTTTTCCGCTTAGCAGATGCTTACTTAATGTATGCCGAAGCAGTAGTTAGAGGAGGTGGTGATATGGCAACAGCCGTAAACTATGTTAATGAAGTACGCGACCGTGCATATAAGGAAGGTGCCTATGGCACGGAACCAATTACTGGGAGAATTACGGCTGGTCAGCTAACCCTACCTTTCCTTCTTAATGAGCGTGGTCGTGAATTCTACTATGAAGCGCAGCGTCGTACCGACCTTGTTCGCTTTGGTCAGTTCACTGATGGAACATACAAATGGGATTGGAAGGGTGGCGTAGCCAATGGAGTTGCTACAAGTAAAGATTTGAACATCTTCCCTATTCCAAGTGAAGAAGTTTCTTCCAATCCAAACATTAAGCAGAATCCAGGCTACTAATTATTTAAAACTCTGAAAAATGAAGAAGATAGTATATTTAATGTCTATCGGATTGCTTGGACTTTTGTTTTCCTGCCAGAAGGACGAAACAAAAGCAACGATGCTAGCCAATCCAGTGGTTCCAACCATTCAAATCGTTCCCGACCTTACGTTAGTGAGAGCAAATGGCTTGGATACCCTTACCTTTGTGGGAACACCTCTAAATCCTGGATTTACAGCTTCGATAAAGTATTTTCTTGAGGCTTGCCCCACTGGAACTAACTTTGCAAACCCAGTTACTTTATATTCAGATGTTCAGGATGCAGCAATGAATATAACTGTTAGCGATCTTAATGGAATTCTGCTCAAAAAATTCCCTGCAGATCAGCAATCTACCATCGACATTCGCATTCGAGCATTAATGGTAACGGACGGTGGAACTGGTGCTAAAACATTCGAGTATACCTCTGCAATAGAAACAGTTAATGCTACCATCTACGGCTTACCTCGTCTTGATGTTCTGGATGGTACTACCGTTGTAGGAAAAGTTGAATCACCACTAGGCAATGGTCAATATTCTGGTTATGTAAAGTTTGATGCGACCAAAACCTACACACTAAAAGATCCTGACACTGGTATTATTTACGGTGGAGCAGGTGGTGTTCTTGCTGTTAACGGTGCTGCAATTGATGGACCTGGTGATGGTTATTATAAGACGAATGTAAACACCCAAGCGCTTTCATATGACATGAGTGCCTATATGATTGGATTAGTTGGAGACTTTAATGGATGGAGTACTCCTGACCAAAAGATGGACTACAATCCAGCAGCGGGGGCATGGTCTATTACCATAGATCTACCAACAGGTGGCATTAAGTTCAGACTAAATGATGGCTGGGCATGGAACTTAGGTGGTGACCTTACCGCTCTAACACAAGGTGGGGATAACATTATGATAACCGTTGCTGGCAATTACACCATTACGCTGACCATAAATGCAGACGGGCAGACTGGTTCTGCTACTGTGGTTAAAAATTAATGATTAAGGTCGACCGTTCTTACTGAATGGTTGACCTTAACTTTGTTTTAATTGAGTTTTAAACGTATTTTGAAGGAACGAACTTCTTACAAACAATAATTTAATTTGCCCTTGGAAGAAGCCTTCATTCAATTAATTAAAACGTTACACATGAAAAATATAATTCGATATGGATCACTAGTTTCTTTGTTTGCAGCCACAATGATATTTGGTGCCTGCACAAAGGAAAATAGCGATGTCAAGTTGGCGGATTCAAAGTTAACGACCTCTGAAACAACCAACATCACATCGAACTCGGCTACTGTAGTAGGTTTTATTGTTTCCACCGGTAGCGGAATCACTGAGAAAGGAGTTTGCTATAACACAGCTACAGCCCCTACTGTTGACAATAATAAAGTTGTTTATACTGCTGACAGTGTAACTGCAACCTTTAATGTGACTATCACTGGCCTAAATTATGCTACGAAGTACTATGCTCGCGCATATGCTGTTACTGCAAACGGAGTTGTTTATGGTGCTGAAATTACGTTCACAACTCTACCTATACCAGCAACACTTACTACAGCAGCAGTTACTGCCATAACGGCCAATACCGCTACAAGTGGTGGTGATATAACGAACGATGGAGGTGCTGCTGTAACCAAAAGAGGTATTTGCTTCAGTGTTCTTCACATGCCAAAGGCACACTACGCAGACAGCCTCACCAGCGACGGAGAAGGATCAGGCGCATTTGTGAGTGCTCTTACAAAACTCAGGGGAAATACAACATACTATGTGAGAGCTTATGCAATTAACAAGGCTGATACCGCTTATGGTCAGGAAGTTTCATTCACTACGCTACTAGATGTACCAACAGTTACAACTGCTGCAATTACAAACCTTTCTTCAACGGGTGCTTCTTCTGGTGGTAACATCACCTACGATGGTGGTGCCGCTGTTACTGCACGAGGAATTTGCTGGAGCACAAGCGCTAATCCCACCCTTGCCGATAATACAACAAGTGATGGAACAGGCATAGGCGAATTCACAAGTGCTATAACTGGACTGACAGTATCTACAACCTACCATGTTCGTGCATATGCTACTAACTCTGTAGGTACAGCTTACGGAAATGATATTCAATTTTCCACTTTCCCTACCGCATTGTATATGGTTGGAGATGGCGTTTCAGATTGGAGTTGGAACATTGATCTTCCTATGATACCCGTAAATAGCCATCCGAATTTATTCTGGAAAATAGTATGGATGAACGCAACTGGTGGTTTTAAGATTAACTCAGCAAAAGCATGGGATGGGAACGAATTTGGTAAAACGGGAGATGCTGTTGGTAGTGTAAGTGATGCTGCCGGTGCTGTATATGATAAGGGAGGCGATAACATTCCTGTTCCAGGGACTGCCGGTTACTACATGGTAGTAGTTGATTTTGCCACGGGTAAAATTGCAGTTGCCGATCCCAAAGTTTACTTAATTGGCGACGTTATTGGTTCTTGGGATACTGCAAATCCAGATGGATTATTTACCGTTGATAATGCCAACAGTGTAATCACCATAAATAAAACATTGGCCAATGCTGAAATAAGAATGTATGCATGGCATCCTTGGTTTGATCAGTGGTGGCAATCGGAGTTCATTGTTTTAGGCGGTCAAATTGAATTCCGTGGTATTGGAGGAGACCAAACTCGTGTTACAGTTCCTGCTGGAACAAACCAAGTAGATTTAAATTTCATTACAGGAGCTGGTTCCATTACACAGCCATAACTTCTAGAATTATAGAAAAAGGGCGCATAAAGCGCCCTTTTTTTACTATTTCAGCCACATATAATTATCATTAACTGTAATTGAGTATGAAAAGGGCAATAATATCTCTAATTTTCCTCTTAACTTCAACGCTATTAACCTATTCTCAAATTACGGTTAATCCAGCACTTCCAACGGATACCGATCAAACCGTAATAACCTTTGACGCCACACAAGGAAATGCAGCCCTAATGAACTACACTGGGGACGTATATGCTCATACTGGAGTGAAGGTAGAGGGTAGCGATCAGTGGGCCTATGTAATTGGCTCCTGGGGAAATAATACAACTCAGCCCAAACTTACCAGAATAGCGACAAATACCTATACGCTGACCATTAGTCCCAGCATCAGAGCATACTACAATGTTCCTTCAGATCAAAAAATTACAAGTCTTTGCTTTGTTTTTCGTAGTGCAGATGCTACAAAACAAACTAGCCCAGACATTTTTTACCCCGTTTATACCCAAGGACTTACTGTAAGCCTTTCCAACCCTACTCAAGAGCAACCAATCTATGAGTTGGACTCCACCATTAGCATAGCGGCCTCTGCCAATAACGCCACTTCGCTAAGCCTGTTGATAGACAATAATCAGGTGGCAACAACAGCAAATGCCTCCATAACCTTTGACTACACTGCATCTGTCTACGGCAACCACTGGATTAAAGCAGTAGCCTCCGATGGCACCAACACAGTAGCCGATTCGGTAAACATAATGGTAAGACCAGCGGTGGTGACTGCAGACCTGCCTGCAGGAGTACGACCTGGTATTAACTACATTGATAGCCACACGGTAACCTTGGTATTGAACGATCCACCAGCAGAGAAAAAGTATGCATTTGCCATTGGTGATTTCAGCGACTGGCTGGTAAAAGAGGACTACTACATGAAGCGCACCCCTGACGGCAAATACTACTGGACAACCATAAGCGGTTTGGATCCAACAAAGGAGTATGGCTTTCAATACATAGTAGATGGAACAATTACCATCCCCGACCCTTACGCAAACAAGTTCCTAGATCCTTGGAATGACAAGTACATTGCCGACTCTACCTATCCCGAATTAAAGCAATACCCAGTAAACAAAACCACCGGGATGGTTTCTGTATTTTGCACTGGATACCAGCCTTACAACTGGCAGGTAACAAATTTTACCAATCCCGATAAATCCAAGCTCGTTGTATACGAACTTTTGGTTAGAGATTTTACCCACGCCCACTCATATGCACGGGTGGCCGACTCCCTCGCCTACCTTAAACGGTTGGGAGTAAATGTTCTTGAGCTAATGCCTATCAACGAGTTTGATGGGAATTCATCATGGGGTTACAACCCTAACTTCTACTTTGCGCCTGACAAGTATTACGGCCCTTCAGATAGCCTCAAGCATTTGATAGACCTTGCCCACGAAAATGGTATTGCGGTGGTTTTGGATATGGTTTTAAACCACTCCTACGGATTGTCCTCATTTGTGCAGCTTTACTTTGATAAGAGCACCAATCTAGTAACACCAGATAATCCATGGTACAATGTTCATTCAAACTTTACCAATCCAGATGCCCAGTGGGGATACGATTTCAACCACGACAGTCCAGCAACACAAGCGCTAGTGGACAGCATTACTCACTTTTGGCTTTCACAGTATAAGGTTGATGGATTCCGCTTCGACTTTACCAAAGGATTTAGCAACACGCCTCATGGAAGCAACGATCCTTGGGGTAGCCTACTCGATACTGCCCGTGTTAGAATTCTAGAGCGTATGGCCGATAAGATTTGGTCGTTCCGTTCCGATGCCATGGTGATTTTTGAACATCTTTCGGACAACACGGAGGAGACCATGCTGGCAAACCATGGAATTTTACTATGGGGAAACTTGAACAACAATTACCTGCAGGCAAGCATGGGCTGGCCTACCAGTAATGACCTTACTTGGATTTCCTACAAAGCAAGAGGTTGGAACGATCCCAATCTTCTTGGCTACATGGAGAGTCACGATGAGGAACGGGCCATGTACAAGAACCTCACATACGGCAATGCCAGCGGAAGTTACAGTATTAAGGGGAATCTCAACACCTCCTTGAACCGAGAGAAATTGGCCTCCTTATTTTTGATTCCAGTGCCAGGGCCAAAAATGATCTGGATGTTTGGAGAGCTGGGGTACGATGTTTCCATCGACTCAAATGGACGAACCGGTGAAAAGCCCATTCACTGGGACTACGAGAAAAATCCCAATAGGATGCTTCTCTACAACCATTACTCCATGCTGATTAACATGAAAGAAAACTATGCCCCCTTCTCTGCAACCGACTTCACAACCGCCTTTACTGGCTTGGTAAAATGGATGAGGCTGACCAAAAATGGGGAAACTGCTTTAATTATTGGAAATTTTGACGTTAACTCTCAGAGTGCCAATATCACTTTCCCCTATACTGGAAGATGGTATGAGTTTTTCCGTCAAGATTCAGTGGACATTACCTCTACTAGTCAAAATTTCACGCTTGCCCCAGGAGAGTATAGAATGTATACCAATACTAGGCTAGTTCAGCCTGACACATACACCTATACGCCAACCATTCCAGAGGCCAATGTTTCACTCAGTTTGGATGTTTACCCGAACCCTGCAAATGGAGAACCAATCTCCGTCGCAATAAGTACCTCTACACCAATCAATGGGGAAGTTGCCGTTTATAACATTGCTGGCATTAAGGTTGCATCACTTTACCAAGGGAAAATTGCCGATGAAAAGTTACTGCAGCTCCCCTCCTCTTTGCAGGCGGGAATTTATCTTGTATCGATAAAAACGACGACCAAACAGGTAACAAAAAAATTGGTGGTATATTAATTAATTGCAAAATCTTAAAGCCGGCTTAGCTTAAGCCGGCTTTTTTTTTAATTTTGCCGAACTAATAGAATGATTATGCAATTCAAACAGCTGTGTGCTGTTTTTTTTCTTTATATTTTAGGCACACCACTAATTTACGGACAGGAAGCGAATATTGAAAAGAACCCCTTTGAGGTATCTTTTCGCGCACACTACGGTTTTCTTGCCTACCACCATAAAGAGATGCGCATCTTACAAGAACGTCATATAAGCGCGTTCGAAGTTGCCCTTACACACCAACCTTCAGCGGATAAAAAATGGGCGAGTAGCTTTGGATATCCAGAATTAGGCGTTGTGTTCTTCCATTTCGACCTAGGAAGTCCAACCTATCTGGGGCAGGCTTTCTGTATTATGCCCAGCTTTAACTTCACCCTAAGCGGAAGAGGAACAAACTCCACATTTTTCTTCCGATTGGCTCCAGGGCTGGGGTATGTAACCAAAACATTTGACAGAGTAACCAATCCTAAGAACGTGGGCATTGGCACCCACCTTAATGCTGCCATTAACTTCTTGGGCGAATATCGCTACACCATATCGGATCGAATGAATGTAAAGGCAGGGATTTCCCTCTCCCATCTTTCGAACGGATCGTTTAAGAAGCCAAATGCTGGATTAAATATGCCAACGTTTTACATTGGCGTAGGATACCGCTTCCAATCGAAACTTTCACATAAGCCAAAGCTTAATGCAGATAGCCTCAACGTAAATCGGCACCTATTTACATTGGTTGCAGTTGGTGGTGCAAAACAAGATAATCCCATTGGCAGCAAGCAATATCCAGTTGTTGGGGTGTCGGGTGAGGTAACATGGCCGTCTAGGGCATTTCAGCGGTTTGGAATTGGACTCGATCTTATGAATGATGGTTCCAACAAGGAAAACCTCAAAAGCGAAGGAAAATCCGTCAACTCCAATATAGAAGTCACCAGAATTGGAGCAAACATACGGTATGAATTTCAAGTCGGAAGAGCGTCTATAAACTTAGGAATTGGGCCATACATTTACCGACTCGATAAAACAGGAGGTCCGTTCTACGAACGCCTAGCACTACGCTACTTTTTTGCACAGAACATTTTTGGACAAATTGCTCTAAAAACCCATTGGGGCAATGCAGATTATGTGGAATATGGGGTAGGAATTCGGCTATGAAAACAAAACTAATACTCAGCCTAGTGATGGCAGCATCGATACTGCTACCATCCTGTGAATTGGGTCTCGACTTTCTAAACCCTGCTGGCAAAACTAAAACATCGGAGCGCCCAATTGTGGGCAAGGTAGCCAAATTGGTTATTAAGGATGATGTGGATGTTACCGTGTATGTTAATAGCTCAACAACACAACGTGCAGCGGTTACAGCTGGAGAGAACCTTATTTCTGGCATTAAAACCGATTTTGCAGATTCTACAATAACCATTAAGAATACCAATACCCTTGCTTGGACTTCGAGCTTTAAGAATAAAAAGGAGGTAACGTTGTATCTCAACAGCCCATTTGCTGAGCTCGACTACTATGGAGTGGGAAATATCAATGTTGTTGACACCCTTATCACAGATTCCTTTACATACTACTGCTCAAATTCGGCTGGTGAGGTTTCAATCAAGCTCAAGGTTAACAGCGTTAACGTCAACCAACAATCGGGAGTTTCCGATCTCCGGGTTTATGGAAATGGAGGAACCGCTACCGTAAATTATCGTGGGACCGGCTGGATTTACATGGACCAATTTGTAGTGAATAACATGAACATTACCAACCATGGTAGTGGAGATAGCTACGTTAATGTGCTGAACAATTTATCGGTGAAAATTGAGAGCATCGGCAACGTGATTTATAAGGGAAATCCATCCATTTCACTCATAAAGGAGGGAACAGGAAATTTAATACAGCAATAAGCTAGTTGCAGGATGGTGAAGCAGGAGTAATAAGGCTAGTCATTCGGTGACGCAGCCCGTGAGCGCTCACCAATACAGCTTTTACCTTTCCAACCAGAATGTTTGCTTCTACCATCACCGGTATTCTGTTTTGGTCGTCGGATATCCATACCAGAAGATCTTCACCCCCTTTGAATATGGTTCCCTCGACTAACAACACCGAAAACTTCAGTGTATTAAACTCTCGTCCATCACGTAAAGTGAGCTTTTCTCGTCCCAAGAAGCGCCCATAAATTGTGTATATCTCATTGTCGATGGCAAGATTTATGTATATTCTTTGACCAGTGGTGTAGTTTGAATAGTCAAGACTGCGGGCATAGTACACCCCAGTTAAAACATCAAAAACATTGGGTTTTAAAGCCAGCGTATCAGCACGTCGACTTCGCTTTGACGTTTCGGAATTAACCAGCAACTTGTTGGTCTTATAGTTAAAGTTGTAGCTGTTCCAAACCTTGAAGCCGCCCTCGTTGGTTTGCTTAGTAAATAAATATGGTTTAAATGATGCCGAATCGACAACGGACACAAAGCTGTCCCTCACCTTAAATATCCAATCATAGCTTGGCAAGCTCTGACCCGACGATTTTAACACATAGCACGGGTTACCCATATAGCTTTCAGCAGCAACGCTAAAGTCCACCTCTCCTGCCTCAATCCAAATAAAACCCCAGATGTAAATGGATTTGTAGTGTAATGTTTCACCAGCCGAGAATGGTCTCTCCTGTGCATTACTTATGTGACTATGAAGTAAACTTAAGCAAAAAATGAGCGCAACTTGCCTCAGGTGCATCATGGCTGTGCCAAATTGTTTATGGCAACAAATTAACAAAAACTATTAGAATTTCCATTTTGCTGCAATAGTAGGCATTACCTCCAGTTCATTGGAGAATGGAACAAAATTGCTACTGATTTCCACCTCGCTTCCAACTGCTAAGTTGCTCGTAACATTGTACCAAATTTGAGGCTCTGAAAGAAAAACCCATTTTTTCCCTTCTGGATTTCCAAGGTGATTCAAATAGTCTTCGGTCCAAAGGTCAAAAAAGCCACAGAGCGTAATTTTTCCGCCAACGACGGTGCCAGACCAGGTACCGGTCCACTGGAAATCGGGTCCCTCGTGACCACCTGAGTTGAAGTATTTATAGGCAATATAAGTGCCCAAAGAGAAATTACCGGCCTTAAAGCTGGTAGATGCACCAAATAGGTAAGCATTCTTAATATGATTGCCATAAAAGCTATTGGGGTCAACAAATACTCCACCGTTAAATTCAACATGGAATGCAACGGGAGGCTTCCACAGCTTAATATCACGAGAAATTTCCCAGTATGCAGTGGAAATATTGCCATCCTTCCCGTTGTAGTCCATATCTACAAAGAAGAAATTGGAACCCCACTTGTCGGGTTTGAACATTTCAACTGTCGATGTAAAATATCCCCTGTCCTTCGCATTCTTATCGTGAGCACGCCCCATATCGTAATGAAGTTGAACATTTTGGGCATACGCCGAACCGCAGACCGAGATAAATAAAATGGTAAAAACTTTCTTCATAGTATTGATTAAGGTTAAAGGCAAAAAGGTCGGGTCATCAAGGCGATGACAATTGGAGCGACAAAAAGGGGGAAGTAATTTCCCCCTTACGTGCGCTACAGTGAGCTTTTGTTAGCCTAGTAATCTATTTTTCGGAATGCTACTTTAGGCTACAAACTATCTGGAGTTAGTACATGCCCCTTTTTCATCTCTTCCGGTAAAAAGCAGAAGAATGTATCTCCGCGTAAACCAAGGCGTAGGGTCTCAAGAGACACCACCTCATTTACAGCAATATTGCCCAAGTTAACATTGGCGCCAAGCAGCTTAACAAACCAAACCTGCTGACTCTTAATGGGAGCTTCCCATATAATATTCTCTACTTTAACTTTTCGGCGAATATCGTCAATTAGGCCAATGTCAGCAGAACCATCTGCCTTATATATGCCAACGTTTCCACTTTCGCGAGCCTCGGCAATTACCTTAAAAGATCCAGCCTGCAGCTCGGTATTCATTCTCCTTACCCACTCTTCGTGGGTAATGGTAACACCGGCAACCTTAAAGCCAACTTCAGAAAGGACAACACGACCTGCAGATATCTTGGAAATATACTCACACTTCTTGTCGTGATCCATTACCATAGAGCCATCCGATACTTCGGCCGCATTCACACCAAAGTGGTCCACCAAGCGCAGATAGTCATCAAACTTATTGCGAATGGCAAATGCTTCAAAGAGTGTTCCACCAAAATAACACATGATGTTATTTTTTTGGTAAAACTTAATTTTTTCCTCCACTCGGTTGGTTACCATACCGGTGCCAAATCCAAGCTTTACAAAGTCAATAAGGTGCCCGCAAGCGTCCACCATGTCCTCCGCCTCGCGAAGGCTCAACCCCTTGTCCATAACCATGGTAATACCAGAAGTGCGGGGCTTGGCCACGCGGTCAGGCATGTGGGTAAGGTCAAAATTCATGGGAATTTTTTTTAATTGTAGTGAGATATGTTAAATATGATCAATAATCTCTTTCGCTTCAGGATACTCGAAGAAGAATTTGTTTCCTACCTCCTCGTCAAGGGCAATGGCCTTTTTAACGTGGTCGATAGCCTTCTTCTTTTGTCCGCTTCTATACTCCAATATGGCGGCTTGAACGAGGAACTCAGCATCGGGTGCCATGTCGATGCAGGATAAAAATTTAGAGTAGGCAAGTTCCTTTTCTCCCGTTTCCAGGTAAACATAGGCAAGTCCCGCCATGGAATCAACGTCATCCTCCTCAAACTCCAATGCCCGCTGGTACGACTGAATGGCCTCCTTTGTCGATCCAAGCTTGTGGTAAACTTTTCCTAAACCGTACCAGTATTCGGAGTTTACCTCATCATACTTTAGCGCTTTTTTTACAAAAGCAAGGCTTTCGAACAGCTTTCCAGTCTCCATCATCACCACCGCCAAGCCAAAGTAGGCCTCACCGTTTTCGGGATCGAGGTCGATGGTTTTTTCATAGAATGCTGCAGCAATTTCCCACTTTCCAAGCTTTTCGTAGCATTCACCTATTGAGCAAAGGGCATTCGTATTGTTCTCATCCATCTCCAATAGCTCGTCAAACAAGCTAATGGCCTTGGTATAGTTCTCGAGTGATGCAAAGGTATGTGCTAGGCTCAACAGGTATATTGGCATATCATCGTTGATTGCCACAGCATACTCAAAGGCATCCAACGCCTTCACGTGGTCGCTTTCGCGCGAATAAACAAGCCCAAGGTTATACCAGGCCGAGTCGTTAAATGGGTCGTAGTCGAGATAGCGCGTGTAGGCCTTTATGGCTTCTGGCACCTTCTCTAGCCTGTCGTAACAGTAGGCTAGGTCAAACCACAAGTTTTCATTCTCGGGATCCTCCATTATGGCGATTTCCAAAAATGGTAGCGCATGCTGAGCTTCACCAGAATCGAGAAGCAGCGCACTAATATCTTCAATGGTCTCTATTCTGTTTTCAACCGTAAGTGCCAGCATCCGGGAGAAGCATTCCACCGCTTTGGAGGGAAGCCCCATACCTACAAAAACTTTGCCCTGTAGAAAGAGTACCTGCACGTTGCTATTCTCAATCTGCGAAAGCAAATTGAGTAATTCAGAGGCTTCAATGAGCTTTCCCTCTGCCACAAGAATCTCTGCCTGCTTCAGCTGTAGATCGGTGGAGTATGGATGCTGCTGCCGAGCTATTTCTACAGCACGGCCAGCATCGGGAGCATTACGTAATTCGAGATAGTGTTCTATTATATTTTCAAACTCATATACGTCGAAGTAAAACATGGCGTTGCTCCGAAGCATATCCTCATATCGGCGAACAATTTCACGAGTATCTTCCTCTCCCCCTTTAATAAAGTCGTTATCTTCCTTCATATGCCGCTTTTACTCGTAAACCAGTGGCTTAAAATAATACCAATCGATGCTTCTGATTGTAAAAACAAAAACCTTCTCTTTTTAAAAATTAGAGTAGACTTTCAACCAGCAAAACTAACACAAAAAACAGAGTAAGGAAAATAAACGCCAACCTATATATGAACAAGTTTTCAACCTTGACGAATGGCTTAAATTATTGGTATACCTAATGTTTTGCCAAAAAATATAAATTTGCACAAAAAAACATGGGAGTATTTGAATTCAGCGTAATGGTTTTTACCTCCTTTTTCAGCCTCATAAATCCGCTGGGGGTAATGCCAGTATTCATGTCGATGTCGGGAAACCTATCACCCGCAGACCGCTCAAGAGTTGCCGTTAAGGCTATTGTGGTTTCGCTCATTATACTCATTGTTTTTGCTTTGGCCGGCCAGCTAATATTCCGTTTCTTCTCCATTACGGTGGACAGCCTTCGTATTGCGGGAGGTGTAATATTCTTCATGATGGGCTACGACATGCTGCAGGCCAAAATTGTGCGGGTTAAAATGGACGATCCCTCGGAGATAAAGCAGTACGGCAGCGACATTGCCATTACGCCTCTCGCTATTCCCATGATTTGTGGTCCAGGTGCCATAACCAACGCCATTGTGCTATGGGCCGATGCCACCACCCCCACCCTAAAGTTGGTAATGATTGGGGTAATGGTTGGGGTGCTCATTCTAACGCTGCTTGCCCTTCTCGGAGCAGGCAAAATGGTGCCGTTGCTTGGAGAAACCGGTAATAAAATTATGATGCGCCTCATGGGACTCATTGTGATGGTAATTGCCGTTGAATTTTTTTTTGCCGGACTAACCCCCATCATCCGACGAATACTGAAGATTGGATAAAAGCAAAGATGCACCACAGCCATCCGTGGTGCATCTTCTTATGCATAGCTAGTTGGCAGTATTATAATCAGCCAGCATAGCCTCTGTAGTGTTTCATAAACTGAACCCTTTCAAAAGCTGCTGGGTTGTAAGTTTGCTTATAGCTCATCTTTCCAGCAAAGTCGGAAAAGGTTTTATAGCCCTGACCACCCATCCAATCCTGAAGGTCTGTCAACATTTTAGCCACCTGACCATTACCATTCCGGTAAAGGGTAGAGGCCACCTGAACAGCGCTAGCTCCCGCAAGTAACATTTTAATCATTCCTGGGCCATCGTGCACCCCTGTAGATGCCGCCAAGCTGCACTTTACACGGCCAGCCGACAAAGCAACCCACCGCAGCGTATGGTACATGTCGGAGGTAGAGGTTAGCACGGAAGCATTTGTAAACTCTAGGGTATTAATGTCGAAGTCGGTGTTGTAGCTGCGGTTGAATAGCACTAAACCCTTAATCCCAGTTTTCGATAGCCGTTCAATTAACGAATAGAGGTTAGAAGCGTAGGGACCAATCTTCAAGGAAACCGGTATCTTAACCTTACCAACCACACTTTTTACTACGTCAAAGTATATTTTTTCAAACTCCTCAGCATTACGTTCAAGGTCGCTCGGAAGCAGAAATACGTTGAGCTCAATGGCATCTGCTCCTGCCTTTTCCACCTTTAATGCAAAATCTGTCCACACTTGGTCGGATACGCAGTTAACGCTGGCGATAACCGGAATGGTCAATTTTTTCTTTGCATCGGCTATCAGCTGAAGGTAGCTCTGCACCGGATCATCAATCTCCTCGTAGTCGTACTCAAAATACTCCATCGTTTCTGGGTATACAAAACCAGAGGCGGACATCTTCTCTATGGCACGCTCCGTATGCATCACAATTTCTTCCTCAAAAATGGACTTGAGCACTACGGCAGCCACTCCTGCCTTTTCAAGCTCCACCAGCTTATCAACCGTATCGGTGAGCCCAGAGCTAGAAGCAATAATTGGATTTTTCAGTTTAAGACCTAAATAGCTAGTAGTAATGTCTGGCATGGCAAATGTATTGTTTAAGTTTATGATGAATAGTTGGATTTAAAACTTAAACAGCTGAAATGGAAAAATTCCCTAAGTATGACCTATTTTACTTTTACCATAATAGTCAGGGGGTGACTTATTCTCGCTCCCAAATTAGCCACTCCCCAACTGTAATTGAACCTCTTCCAGAAAAACGTCGCCACCCTGTGATGGGAAACGACCCTCAGCGCGTATTGGAGCGCGTTTACGTGCACGCAGCGAAGGTGCTAACTACGGACGGCTGGGTGCTGGTGGTTCACGTCCCAGGTTACCCCAGCAGTGCTAGGCCAGCTTTTCGGACACATCCTGGTGGGCTACACCCCCAGCGGATTACCGTTGTCACCAACCTCCCCGAGGCGTGCTGGCCACTCATCCGGCAGACGCGGGCGGCGCAGCACCGGTTCGTGCACGACAGGCTGGCACCACCAACAAGCGCTTCAAGGACTTCTTCCAGAAGAACATCGCTACCCTCTAAAACACACCGAAAACCCCGCCCCTTAACAGGGGCGGGGTTTTCGGTGTATCTCCTCCACGGACGCGAACGCCCGCGCTAGCGGAGACTTTTTTCGGGCTCAAGTAGCCGCCCACGAGCTGGGTTTTCGGTGTATCTCCTCCACGGACGCGAACGCCCGCGCTAGCGGTGACTTTTTTCGGGCTCAAGTAGCCGCCCCGAGCTGACAGCCGGTTGCGGTGCTGCGCTTCTAAGCAACTAGGCTTATGGGCAGCATGCCCATGCAACCGCTATGCACGCCTGGGACGGCAGCCGCTACCACCCACATATAGCCAGCCTCCAACATACGTCCATTGGCAAAAGTCCACAGCAGCCGGACGGCACGTCCGGCCGAGCGGGGTGAAAACAGCGTGATTGAGCTTCAAAACCACGAACTGAACGAGCAACTCATGCTCATCAACCAGCTCGATGATGACGAGAAAAACGCCCTGATTAAGATTATTAATTCGATGCTTACTAAAAAGCGAATGAAGGATTTATTAGACGGTAAAGTAAAGCTGTGAAATGAAAAAGCCCGGACTGTGCCGGGTTCTTTATTATTGATTACTTATATAACGTCGTTACTTTTGTTCCACTATTTTTATTTTCTTCCTGTTCATATCTGGTAGAAAGTTGAACAAAGCAAACATTATCTTTAACTTCAGGTCTTTGATGAGCTAATACTCTTTTGTATTCAAATTTTGTCGTGTCAGGATTTTCCATTTTAAAATACCCTTCTCCTGAGAGTAAGACAACTTTACCCCCTTCTTCAAACCTTAAATAACCTTTGAAACCATCATTTATACCTGAATATTCTACAATAATTTTATTTGCATCTGCAGAGGTATTATTGTAATAGAATGTTGTTTTACCACATTCATCAATTCGTTCAATAGTTACACCAGAATAGCTATACGTTATTTCTTCATGAATATCACAACATGAAGTGAAAAACAACACTAAGACCATAAACATAAAATACTTACTCATAGCTATTTATTATCTTTAATGTATTGTTTACCAATATCAATTGACCTTTGACTCAACTTATCTTCACCAAATTTACCAATCAAGTATGCTGCTCCTAATCCCAACACAGGGTTAACATATGTTAAGCCCCCAACTGCTCCTGTTATCAAACCTGTTTTACCTTTTGAATTTCCTGACAAGTTATAAGCACCATATCCAAATTGAGCAACCCAAGTAAATGAGGACTTTTGAGCAACAGCTCCTGCTGCAAAATTACCAGCATCTCTTGGAGAGGCATATTTTCCGAAAAGTTTAGACCCATTTTGGGTATTACTCTTTAAGTCCCAATCTCCATTTGTTCCCGCTTTACTTGCATACTCCTTTAATGAAGGGTCAGCATCAAGTATGCCTTGAACCTTCTCAGTTAATTCTGTGGAACCAAAATCGATTTTAATATCAGCTGCTTTTACTTCTCCAGTTTCATTATATAAACTTTGGTCAGCAAAACTTAAAGAATGTAACGATTCACCCATTTTCTCACCACCTGCAGAGGTATTATCTTCACTATAATTCTTCTCAATGTTTTTAGCTGCTTCCTCGCCTTTGCCTGAATGTTTATATACTCCATTATCTCCATCGTCATATACTGCAAGTACATTTCCGTCTTCATCCGTATGGGTAGATTCAAGCATTCCGGTAGGGTCTGTAAATTTCATTGGATTATTATATCCATAACGATAAGGAGTCCAGTCATAGGCAACTTCAGACAATGGGTCAGATGTTGTAAAACGCCCTAAAGCCGCATCATAAAATCTAGCCCCGTAGTCATACCAGCCCAAAGAACGTCCGGCCACGGAGAGGAACGTTTGCAGCTCCTTGCCGTTGTAGCGGTAGGGGTTCGGGGTCCCGCTCTGGACCGCCTGCGCGGCCATCTCCAGCCCGAAGGGGTAGTAGCTGCTGGCGCTCACCAGCTCCCTGCCCCCGCCGCCGTTGCGGGCCACCACCGCCCGCACGTTGCCCAGGTGGTCCTTCAGGAAGTACTCGGCCCGGTAGCCGCCCGCGCCGTCCGGTACCAGCCGCCCCTCACCGTTAAGCAAAAAGGCCAGCTGCGCGCCCGCCGCGGCGCTGTCAATTACCGCCGAGCCGGCGTAGATCGTGGCTTTTCCATTGCTCCGCACCGCCAGCTTCCGCCCGGCGGCGTCGTAAATATACGCAATTTTGTCGTTCGGGTCAGCTAAGCTGCTCACCTTTTGGGGTAGGCTCAGCGCGTTGTAGGCCACCGCCACCCCGCGGTCGCGGTCGGTCGCCATCCGCCCCAGCGCATCGTAGGTGCGGTCCACCGCTGCGGTGTAGCCGTCCACGTAGCCCTGCGCGGCGTAGGTGCCGGCGTTGTCCGTCACCCCCGTGAGCTGGTTCCCGGTGTAGGTGTACGCCAGCTGGTCAACGAGCCCCGCCGCCATGCCCTGGGGCGCCCACCGCTGCAGGCTGGTGATGTTCCCGTTCAGGTCGTAGGCGAGGGCCTCGTCGTAGGCGCCGCCCAGGTTGCCGGTAGCGGGCTGGCTGTAGCTGCCCCGGGTGAGCCGGCTCAGCCCGTCGTAGGTAAAGGCGTAGCGCTGCAGGGTAGCGGTGGGCCCGGTGGGGGTACACCACTCCATGGTGTCAATGTTCCCCCTTACGTCGTAGCGCAGCGCCTCCGCGTAGCTGCTGCCCCCGGGGCTGGCCGGGTCGTTCTGCCCGGTGAGCCAGCCCCGAATATTGTAGGCGTAGCTGGCGCTCTCCAAGCCGCCGCCCCAGCTCTTCTCCACCAGCTGCCCCAGCTCGTTGTAGCGTAGGGTGGCCAACTCTTGAGGTGTATCATCATTCACAGAAAGATCTGTGACAGTTGGTCTCCCACCGTAGTCATAGCTTATGGCTAGGTTCTGTGTTATCTTATTTCCACCATAGCTGAGTATCTCAACCGACTCGTTAACTTGCCCACTAAAACCATAATTGGTAGCTATAGTTTGGATTGGGTTAAGACTCCCATAGAACATTGTCCTCTGCTGAATTGGTCGATAACGGTTGTCGTAAAAACTAACGCTACCAAGCCAACGTTCGTTATTGGTATGCTCAGTGCCATCCAGCACCTTCACCAGCGTACCTGTAGGCTGCCCAATAACTCTATCGAAGTAACCATCAGGAGTGCCATCTTGATCAATGTAACTGGGAAAATTGGCTAATGTGGTGTCAAATCCTAAGTTGTTGAATGCCGGTAGAGTTAATTGCTGATAATCATCGTAATAATTCACTGTAAGCAGGTCTTCTTCAGTAATATCTATTGCCAAACTAGATGGTAACAATTCACTCAACCGATAGCCAATTGGAATACTACCGTCCCACCTTACCCGAGTGGTGTCGCTCCTGAAAATAGCTCGTAACGTATCCACATTAGCAGAGAGGGGCATCTCTGCTGTAAGCGCTGGGCGCCCTAGCGCATCGTAGCGCGTCACGCTCCAGATTGAGCCCTTCCGCTGCTCCCCATTCTGGCTCAGCACCACCCGGTCTCCTGCATCGTATACTTGATATACCACCTCTGCCCCAGGAAGTTGTTTCTCCACCACCCTGCCGCGTTCATCATAAGCGTAGTAGTAGCCATAGCGTTTAACAAGCGTATCACTGGGGGTGTAAGTGTTGGTAGAGTCTAATTCACCTAAAAACATTGGGGGAAGCACATAGCGTAATCGTCCAAAATCATCATAAACGTATTCGGTAGAAGCAATCATCCCTGTATCCACTGTAGCCTGTTTAAGCACTATATGCCCTTCCATATCCTTCCACTCTTTAGTCGAAAAACCCATAGGGTCCGTAGATTGAATAAGGTAAAGTGTTCCAGAGGCATAATACCCATTTATAACTAGCACGCTATCGTTGGTAACCTGCAATAACTTAACTTCATTTAAGCCATTGGTTCCATATGCAAACTTAGTAGTAGCACCACTACTGGGTATTGCTGGGTTATATGGTTGGCCCAAGGCACTGGGGTCACCCTGCTCCAATACACGATTGAGTTGGGAACTATCGTAAACCGTTTGAGCAAATGGGTAAGCATCCAGCGCAATATTCTTTGCGTTACCAAAAGCGTTACTATAGAACTTATACTGATCGCTGAGGGTGTAAATAGAATTAATCGCATTACTCCTGTACGAGCCAGTGTTCGTGGCATCAGAATAGGGGAGATAATTTATGTTTTCGCGTCCAAAATTATCGTAAGCATGAGGTTTAATAATGTCAGCTCCAATAGGGCTACTATGCATATCTATTGTTTGCAATAGTCGTCCCAACCCATCAAAATAGTCCACCTGCTCCGAAAACTGGTTAAAATTATTAAGACTTGAAATGTCTGTAACCGCTATTTTCGGCACAATAGTATGTATATAATTGGAGGTTGAAGATAAGGTAGGTGTACTAAAGGATGGCAAAACAGTTAAAATGGCAGAATTTGAAGTTGTTGAACATGTACCTGAGGTAATTACTACCTTATAACTGTTCCCAGACATGCTGGAATTTGTAGACAATATTCTTAACTGACTCGTATTAACTCCAACCGAGTATGGTGCAGATTCAGTGAGTGCATTATTTCCTAGAAACCACTGATAGTTCAAATTGTCACCTGTGGCTACAATATTAAAACTTACATCTGCATCACCATTAATGCCAGTGATTACACTGGCTGGTTGTTGGGTTATGGTTGGAACTGGTAGTGTTTCATTAACTATCGTGGTGCTAGTTGCATTACATCCGTTTGAATTGGTCACCATAACCATAACCGCATCATTATTTACCAGCTCGTTAGTAGAATATGTATTTGACGTACCGTTCTGTTTTGTTACACCATTAACCATAAAATCATAATTTGATAATCCTCCCGTTGCTGTGAACGTAACTGTTGATCCTAAACAAATTTTGTTATCAGAATCACTACTAATTAAAGTAGCTTGAGGTAAAGAATTAATTGTCACATTTACGGATGTTCTACCATTACTAACACAACCGGTTGAAGGATTATATGATTCAGCATAGTAAATTCCTGATTGCAAGATTTCTGCACTGTTCAATACGTCACCACCTGTAGCAACTGCGTACCATCGAACAATACAACCTGATGGCGGTATTGCTACTAAACTTGCCACAGCATATCCAGAACAAAATGATTGAGATGTTTCAGCGGTGGGTGCCAAAGTAGAAGATGTTCCACACGAAGCAACGTATGAACTGGTGCTAGTCCCGCTCCCGTTGTACGCCCGAACTCGGGCATAGTAGCTCATACCCGGTGTTAATTCCGCTGTTACAGTGTAGCTGGTCACATTCCCCACGTTGAGGTTGCCGTAGTAGGCCACGTAGCTGGTGAACGAGCTGCTGGTCGAAACGTCCAAGCGATACCCGGTAGCCCCGACAACCGCGTTCCAAATCAGGGTGAACTGGCTGCAGGTGCTCCCGCTCTGGTTGAGGCCAGTTGGAGCAGAAGGAATGGTGGCATACGCTACGGTGGAGGAGCTGCTGCTGGCTCCGCTCCCGTTGTACGCCCTCACCCGGTAGTAGTAGGTAACACCAGCGCTTAAGCCAGTTACGGTACGGCTGGTAACGCTACCCACGTTCAGGTTGCTGTAGCCCAATACCAAGCCCGAGAACTGGCTGTCCGTGGCAACGTCCAGGTAGTACCCCGTTGCCCCGCTCACCGCGCCCCAGTTCGCTATGATCTGATCCGTGGTGGCACCACTCCCTGTGCTCGCAGCCGGTGCTACCGGCAGGGTGACATAGGCTACGGTATTAGAATTATTGCTCGTGCAGCTCCCGTTATAGGACCGCACACGGTAGTAGTAGGTGACTCCTGCGCTTAAACCGGTTACGGCGCGGCTGGTGACGTTCCCCACACTCAGGTTGCTGTAGCCCGATACCAAGCTCGAGAACTGGCTGTCCGTGGCAACGTCCAGGTAGTACCCCGTTGCTCCACTTACCGAAGCCCAGCTGGCCGTGATCTGGTTCGTGGTGGCTCCGCTACCAGCGTTCGCCGTTGGTGCCGAAGGAAGCCTAGATGGTCCACAGGGTATTGCATACGTGCTGCTGCTAGTCCCGCTCCCGTTGTACGCCCGAACTCGGGCATAGTACGTTGTTCCAGCCGTTAATCCCGCATTTACAGTGTAGCTGGTCACGTTCCCCACGTTGAGGTTGCCGTAGTAGGCCACGTAGCTGGTGAACGAGCTGCTGGTCGAAACATCAAGGTAGTATCCAGTAGCTCCGCTAGCGGCGTTCCAAATCAAAGTGAACTGGCTGCAGGTGCTTCCGCTCTGGTTGAGGCCAGTTGGAGCAGAAGGAACAGACAAAGTTCCAGCAACAGCGGAGGAATTGTTGTTGGTAACACTCTCATTATAATACCAACTGTCATTATTTATACTCTCCATTGGTTGCCCCTCTGCAGATGACCATGAATTTAGGATAGCTAATTGGATACTTTGATACCCACCTTTATTATATATTGCTCCCATACCAAATTTTCCAGAATGAGAACTAGCATCATTCGCGAAAAATAGGATATTAATAATCAATACCAGTATTGATATAAAGCTTTTAGTTTTCATTGATACACACTTTAAAAGGTCAAATAATTAAAGGCAACTAATATTCCAAACAACGACTCGATCAATCACAACCGATATTTCCACACTCATTAAAATCTACATGAGTAATGATTATGATTTAGTTGTGAATATTCAATCTTAATTTTGAGCATATTTTTTTAACAAATTGATCAAAAAACTCCTACAATTATTATTGTGAAGGTGGCTCAGCATAATTATAGTCGTAATGTTTCAATACCTTCATATCATTATCCAAAATGGACTTAAGCCTATCAAACAGGTCGTAATTGAAGTATTGTGACTGATTATTGGGATCCGATATGCTAATAATATCCCTTGGCGTAGAAGTTGAATAGGTAATTGATGTAATTTGCACATTATGGTATTTATTCCTAATCGTGCTATCGTTGGGATTTGTTCTTATGGCATTTACATATTCATTCAAACCATCATACCCAATATTCACTCCCATGTAAATAGGAAACGCTTGGCTGTAATCCCATAATATTGAGTGATATATCCCGTCAAACTTGTGATATTGCAATATATTCCCAAAACGATCGTGCTTATCGTAATAAACTTCCGGTTGTAGAGAAGCCTCATCCGTACCTGAAGTGTAGTAAATATCAGGGATGCATATCCCGTTTTCAATCTTATATGTAATCTTTTTTACACCAATTGGTCTTTCGTTTTTTAAGGTTTGTGTCTCTATCAGCTCACCAACCCTAAAGCTATCTACCAAGTTTCCAACATTTGGCTCGAGCTGCAAATCGAGGGGATAGCTGTAATTGGTGGTTTGATAACCATTTGATACAATTTTCTGCACCTGCTTTGTTAAACGAATATTGGCATTTGGCAAAAAGTAATCCTGCTTTGTAAGCAACGTATTTTCAGCGATACTGCTCCCGTTGAAATAATTGGTTGTGGACTCATTCACAACATCGTAGTTAAAGCAAAATATTTTATATGCATTTCCCTTGAAAACTCGTAAATTGTTACCGGAGCAAACAATTCTACAACTTGCATTCGTGCCAATTACAAAATAATTGCTGTTTATAAGCAACGAACTTAAGTCAGACCTATAGTATAACCTTTTCTCTTGCAATGGAGCATTATCGGCATTGTAAACTTTTACCTTTAACAGTTTCCCCCTCGTTAAACCCATATCCGAATACTGATCGTATGGGCTGGCAGCCAAGTTAAGGCTGCCAATAGAACTCTCATCATAGTAGGAGTTGTTTACACCATAATTTGAATACTCATATACCGTATAACTCCCATCATCTCTTATCTCTTCTACCTTTGAGTATCCGATATAAGGTCCAAAAGTATTGGATAGCGGAATAATGCTGTTGACAGAAAAAACACTTTGAAGATATATTCCAGCTGAGTATGTTCCATTAATCACATCATAAGTTTGACAGTCAACCTGCCAATTAGGCCAGTAGTATTTGGGCTTAGCAAACAATACCCCGCTACTAATCTCAGAATTTTTATTGGTTTCGTAATCTGCAATGTACTTAAACGTTTTAGTGGTGGTCTTAATGCCGTCATAATTCAATATCCTTCTTATCCTGAGTCCTCCGGCAATATTTGTTTCAGGGAAGGTTGCTGAATGATCGTCAGCAACACACTGGCTGTAGCTATGCGGCTCATACTCAAACGAGGTTATTCCTCCAGTAGGATAGGTAATCGAAGTTAACATACCAACCTGCAAGTAGGCAGGGTTTGGTGCACGCTGATTTTTATAATTACTAAAATCTGCACTGTTAACAATATAATCAACTCCATTGTAGTAACCCCAATGGTCTATTTTCTTTGACATATAACCCGGTAGAGAGTCAAACTGGTTGTAGGTAAACTTATAGGTAAACTTTTTTGCAACGCTTGGCTCATAGTAGTAATCCTCCGCATAGGTGTCCACCTTAAGCAGATTCAGCCGTTCATTAGGATTATTATTATATGTGAATTTTACGTATCCTTTTCCCCATCCAAATCCATCGAGTTTATGAAATTTCAACAAATTAACGACCTCTCCTTTTGTCGTTGGTTCCCCAATGTAAAAAAAAGGAGGGGTAATGGCACTATTCTTATTGCACTCATCGATTATATTATATGCTTTATTAAAATCCAAAGTATCATAGGTTTTTTCGCTTGATATGCTATTGGAGAAAGTAATCGTATTGTTGGTAGAAGTTATGGAACTTAAATATACTGGCGAAATCAACTCTCCTTCAATATCTTGATCTTCATTAATATAACCTGGATTATAACAAGATGGGTCTATTTTAGTTATTGACTCATGGCCATGAAACCTACTTATAGATACTCCTGTAGTTCTATAGAATTGTGCAATGAAATCACCACGCTGATAAGTAAAATTAAACACCTCATTACCAAATTTATCTATTATTTTTGTTAAGTACCATGCGTCTGATTTCCAAAAAGCGCCACCATAAACTTGAGTATAAAAATCAATACCAAACTCTACAGCATCTTGATTATAGCCAAATACATACGTTACCCCCTGATCATCCTTAATCTTAAATCCCCCGATCACTTTAGGGTAGCAATGGTTTATATCCCCAGGCAATGTTTGATATCCAGGGTAAATTAATTGGGTTTTGTCGAAAATAATTTTAAGATTATCATCACTTAAAACTTTCCACTGTCCATCGTTGCCCATAAAGAACTTTCCTGTTTTCCCAAGAAAATTAAAAGTAAATATATCTGGCTCCAAGTCATAACCTTTATTATCCGCATCTATCGCAAATTCCATTAAATTCGATATATTGCCAACGGAACTTTCGGTCAACAGACCACCTCTATACATAAAGCCTAAACTATCTTCAAATGTACTTGCATAATGCGTACCAATTGTATTGTATTCATCAGGAAGGCCTCTTACTGTTCGAGTAATTACACCACCTGCTGACAGTGACCAATTTTGCCCAACCCATCCGGGATGGCTATTCAACCTAATTCCCGAAGCATCGTAACTCAAGGTTATTGGAATATTTATTCCTCGCTCGCTAATTGTGTGCAGCGGTATGCTAACCTGTGGTGTACCCGTAAAATATGATACTGGCACATCCCCATATTTCCCTAAACTTGCAGCATTGGGGCTTTGAATATTAGTGGGTAAATCCATATTCTGAGCTCTTAGGCAGGTAAATGATCCAAGAAAGCCTATCGAAAAAAGTATTGCAAAGTATCTCATGTCAATTTATTTAGAGGTCTAATATTAATTACGCAAAAAAAATCCATTCAGTTGATCTCAGATTATTCATCAAAGAGCCCTGATCACCTAAAACGCAATGAGTAATTTTGTATTCGAAAAAAATCATTCATAATAACCACTTTAAGATATGTATTGTCACCTTCAGTTTTTTCGATTAAGAATGTGTTTGATAAAATAGACGATATACAGCACAATCGTATATGCCGCATCATTCATCAAACGCTATAACGAATTTATCAAATATATCCATAGCAACGCCAAAGTTAAAATATGTTAAAAAACATAAATTAAGCTAAGTGCCCGAAAACATTGGAAAATTTTTTTATGGCAATACTGGCTACCCCACCCAGCTCCCCAGCTTGAACATGGGCAGGTACATGGCTATGAGGATTACGGCCACCAGGCCCCCAACCAGCACAATGAGAAGCGGCTCCAGCACACCGCCAAAGAGTTTCAGCCGCAGCTCCAGCTCGTCGCTCAGCTGCTCAGCCACCTTGCCAAACATGGTGTCTACCTGGTTAACCTCCTCCCCAACGCGCACGAGCGCCACCAGCCTATCACCAAAAATGGGGGAAGCGCTCAGGCACCTCCACAGCGGCTTGCCGGCCATAATGCCCTTCTGGATTCCCTCCATGGCCACCTCTAAGGGGTAAAACGGAACAACCCCCTTTATGAGGTCTATGGCGTCCATCACCGGCACCTTGGAGCTGAGCGTGAGGTGCATCAACCGGCTGAACCTTACGAGGTAGGTTTTCTGTATAATGCTTCCGGCAAAGGGCAGCTTGAGCAGCAGGGCGGAGTAGCGCTTCCTGAACCAGGGCCTGTTCTTAAACTGCCGGTAAAAAATGAGTAGGGCTAAAACGGCAACCAGCAAGCTGAAAAAAATGGTGCTAAAGTTGTTGGATACCCGTATCACCAGCTGGGTTAGGGCGGGTAGCTCGCCGTGTAGCCGGGCGAAAAAGTCCTCAAACATGGGAACAATCACCTTGAGCATGAAGGTAACGGCTATCAGAGCCGTAATAAACACCAGCACGGGGTAGGAAAGGGAGCTCACCAGCATTCGCCGCTGCTTTATCTTGTTGGCGTAGTAGACTGCAAGGAACTGCAGCGCCTCCTCCAGCTTGCCGGTCTCCTCCCCAACGCGAATAACACCAAAGTCGAGCTCGCTAAAAGCCTGTGTTTGCTTTATGGCGTACGAAATGGCATCGCCATTCACCAGCCGCTTATGAATAACCGAGAGTGCCTGAACCTCCACCTTCTTTTTACACTCGGTTTTAATTATTTCAAGGGCATACCGAATATCCACCCCTGCCTGGCTAAGGGTATTCAGCTCCGAGAAGAACCACTCCTTCCACTTGTCACCCAATTTTTTTGCAGAACTTCTGGTAAAATCTACATTTAAGCTGCTCCACAAAAATGGCTTTTGCGCAGCCGCTGAGCTGCTGGATTTTTTCTGCTTGGTTTTTTTCTCAAAACCGGATAGGTCGATAGCCATTACTTGCGTGTTTGAAGATCCCTGTTGAATAACGATGAGCCGTATATATTGCGATGCACCCTTAGCACCTCCCTGCTTCTGTTAACTTTTAGCTGCAATACAAGGGAATCCACCATGATCTTACTTTCCCATGCATAGGAGTATACTGTTTTGCCTTCAGCTACAATATTCAGGGTGTCGGTGAAGATGCCTGCACGACGGATAATTTTTTCACCTATAATAAAGGAGTAAACTGCCCGTATGGTATCGTGGCTGTAAAACAGCAGCGTGCTATCCTGCTGGAGAATTACAGGAGAGTCATTGAACAGCCGCTCCATATCCGCCTTAAACAGGAAGAGGTCCTGGGTGGCGGCATTTCCCTTAACCTTCATGGCAGTGCGGGTGCTGAAGTAGTAGATCGACTCAAAAATCACAAAAACGAGCAGCAGGGATATCACCATTGCTACAATCGTTTCGGCTAGCGTAAATCCCTTAATCATGAGCTTCAACATTAACAACCTCCTTTCGCCTACTCAGCACAACTCCGGAGTTACTCTGAACTATGCCTTCCTTAATGTAGAGCTTTTTACTACCAGCATAAGGCTCAACCGATATCACGCAGCGTCCCCAAGGAAAAAGGTGTTCCTGCTCCGTTTGGCTAACGTTCAACGGCAGGGTCCAAAGGCTATCCATGGTAAACTCAGCGGCAACAATCACCTCCCGGTTGGCTCTTCCAGGCAGCGCCAGCATGGTGGCACCCATCACTATTACCAATACGGTAATTACAGAGGCCACAATCGCCTCAATAAGGGTAGAACCCGAAATGCGCTTGGTTACCATAGCTCCTCCATAACAGCTTTTTTGTATTTTTTACCTAGCACAAACGGAGAATTGTAGCGGGTGGATAGCCTAGAGAAAGAGATTATTCCGTTGAGTAGATAGTTGACGTAGAACCCTGAATACCGCTTCACAAAGAAATACCTTGTGTAAACAGATCCGTTTACCTCCCCAGCCAGGCTGAGCATCCCGTTGCAATAAACGATGCCGTTTACAGTAGAGCCCTCTTCCATCTCTACCCCCGACAAGCTAAAAATATCCGCCTTCCGCTCATCGCTGAAAACCAAGGCCCCGCTGAGCATGGCACCCTTATCTAGTAAAATGGTTCCCTTATGATTTGATTTGCTATCAACCATAACCATGGCTACGCTGGGATAGGTGAGCGTTGCACCCGCCGCAATGGCAATGGTGTCTCTGGCAAACAGTTGAGCACGTCCTCTAAACCCACTCTCTACGATAATTTTTCTGGCAAAAACAATCACATTGTCGAGCTTGCAGCTGCTGGGTATTACTACTCGATCCGATGCACCCACTATGGCATTGCCCGCAATGCTTACGTTGTTGAGTGAGGCCGATCCTTGAAAAAAGAAAAAGGCAGTGGGGCTAAAGAAGGAAAATGGAGTTGAACTCCTGAGCAATAGGCTGGCATCCAAAACTTGAAGGCTGTCACGGTTTTTAATTGAACCGTCGAAGCAGCATTGCCAGAATGAGCTAAGTCCAGCATCAATAGGAGGAAGTCCCGATGCGTTAGCAGAAATATTACCATCTACCAGCTGCTTGAACCTATAGTACTGCCCATCAATGTTTCCGGGGAAGATTCCATCGTTGGGAACCGTTACTTTGCCGTCCACCATAGCTGCACCAACTAAAATCAGTGGCTTATCCATATCGGCAAGGTAGAGCGCTTCCCCATCTGCCTGAAAAAAGAAATCCTGCCCTAGGAGGTAGGCCTCCTTACGGTGGTAACGTCGAGTTTGCCCATATAGCTTCTGCACCTCGAATGCTCCCCAGCGCTGTCGGGCAATAGCTACAGGAAAATCATTATCGTCGTTGAAAACGTTGAGCTTGCGGTAAAAACTCTTTTGAACGGGTAGCGTGTCGGTTCGATCAACCACCGCGGCCGACTTAACCAGCAGCATGAGCGACCGCTGCTGGGCATAGTCGGAATAGACGTAGAAGAACCCATTCTGTGAAAGCTGCAGCAAAAAGGCAAGCGAAAGCACCACAATGGCAAACACCATGGCAAAGAAAAGGGAGCTGCCCTTTACCCTACTTTGGTTCAGTAGCTGTTGAACCTTTTGTTGTATCGGGTGCATTAACCGTGTGCTTATCAAAGAGTCGGAATATGGATTTGGATTTATCTTTCTGCATTTCAACTGGTGGATAAATGCGCTTTACTATGGTCCCCTTACTATATTTTACAACAACTTTCAATGCTCCATCGCTATTCCACCAGCGCCAGATGCCATCACGCAATCCATTGCTAAATGTTCCCTCCTCTACCAGTTGATTACCGCGAGCCAGTGCCGTGTATTTACCGTGTAGCAGCGAGCCATAGGCACCACCAAAATTTCTATGAATTTTTTGATTTAGATACCAGTAGTACTCCCTATCGATGCTTGCCCTAAAATTTTCGGGCAAAGGCTTTACAGTAAACACAAAGGTGGTATCACCCGAAGTAAACGACCTATTTATCGATGGGTTAAATTCCTGTCCCCATGCTCCAATTCCGGAGCATAAGGCAACTAAAAGAACAGCTAATTTTTTACTCACCACAGCCTAGGTTTATTTACAATTTACAACATTAAATATAACACGTTCATTCGTTAGCTATGCGCTATTCCCGCTTGAGGCAAAACTGATGTCCTTCTCGGTTTACAACAATGGAATCGGCAAATACCCGAATCAAAACATACTCGTTAATAGCCTCTCCAACTTCAAGTATGTGAACACGGCCATCCTGAATCACCAACGCCTCCTTATGCCCTGTATGGCTGTTGGAAACCCAGCCCTTGAAATGAAAATTGACCGGAGCCTCCACCTTTGGCTTTTCCTTTGGAACCACAGGCTCCTTTATTGCAAATGAAGCTGAGGCCTCATGCTGAGAATCATTCAACCGAAAAGCATTGCTTCTACCTTTAAGAAAAGGATCGGTATAGGAAAACGAATAGCGTAAAGGCTCCTTGCTCATGTTGGTCTCCTGCGTAATTGTCCCGTTGCCTGCAAACGGAACGCTATCGGGAAAGTAAAGATGCTTTATGATTTTAAAAGCAATGATTCCCCAAATAATAACCACGAGCGCAAGAAGAAGAATAGCACTCCTTCTATTCTTTGTTTTAAGCATTACTGCACCGTTATTTTATTAATGGAGGAGTAACTTCCACTATTCCCCGCCAGATCGAATGAACGAACACGCCACCAGTAGCTTCCAGCAGTAAGGGAAACACTTGTGAGCGTATCGGTTACTCTCTGCTTATACAAGGTGGAAGACATATCCTCTAAAGTAGAAACAAATAGGCTGTCATATATAGGAGAACCTGTTTTGTCAGGCCTTGTCCAGCTAAAGCTGATACTGCCAGCTGAAAGGGTATCGCTGTTTACTGGAACTTCGAGCTGTGGAACTGCCGGAGCAACCCGGTCCACAACCAAGTTTCTATAGGCAAATGGAGTGGAGGAGTACCAGTTGCTGGCATTCACGCTCCAGATATAGTCTCCATCGTCCAAAGTGGGTATGCTGTTGACCGCATCAGGAAAGGTATAAGCCTTTTTAGAGGAGTTTGTTGAATTAAATATGGAAACCCCTGCTGAGGTTCTTATTTCAAAATTATAGGCGGTAGCACTAAATACTGAATCCCACGCAAACGTAATGGTGGATGCATTGGTATATGCATTTTCGCTAGGTGTTTTCAGCAATACTTGCTGTTTTCCTAGGTCAGTAGAGGGATCAATGGAAAAATTGTATGTCTGAAAATTGGACATATAAGCAGAATTGACTGCCCTTATACGCCACTGAAACGAACCTGGATTAAAGCTAAGAGTCAGGGTAGTTCCACTAATAAGCGTATCGTACAGAAACAGCAATGGGTTCTCAAAAGAGGGAGAAACCGCCTGAATTTGATACTCGGTAGCTCCACTAACATCGTTCCACCTAAAAATAACAGCATAGTATGGGCTAACCGCCCCATCAAGTGGAGATATTACCGTTACTGTTTTATCTTCAATGTTTTTTTCAAAAAAATCTTGGCAACTGACCATCAACAACACCGCTATTGCGGCTATTACATACCCCAATATTTTTTTCATAACTCTACTTCTTTACATTTTGAAGCAATACCCTACAAAAAAGGTCCAATCGCTTTGTTCTTTGCTCAACCTTTGTATAAAATGAAATGGAGGAGACCACCCCCAACCCTTTGCTTCGCTCAAAGAACATAACGGCCTTAAGAATACCTGCGTATCGGCCCTTAAGCGTTACTGTAAGAAACTCAATGGGCGGTGTATTTTTTTTGCTGAATGAACCTGGTGCAATTTCAACCAGCGCGACACCGTCCAGTTGTTCAAATACCAGTAAGCTGTCGATGAGGTAGCTGTTTTTTTCAGCCTCAGAGGTAAATCCTTTTACAGTCACATCGCTTAGCCTACCTCTAGCTGCTCCGATTCGAGTATCCAAACTCTCAAGCACCTGAAGCTGCTTGCGGAGTGCAGAAACCTCGCCATACTCCGTAACGGTCTTCCTTATCCCTGCAAAATAGGCAACAACAAGCAAAAGAAGCGCAAGTATTAGCAGTAAAAGACTTCGGTTATGTTGATAAAACCCTCCCATACTTTAGATAATTTGGATGCGAATTATAAATGCCTTTTGCCTTTCCACATCCTGAAGATTTACCAGCTCTACTTCAGTAACCCAAGTCTCCTTCTTGAGCATATCAATCCATAGTGATAGGTCGCTAAACTTACCGGTTATCCCAGACACAAGTAGTATGCCGCTTTTCACCGTAATCTCCTCACCATCAAGAATTTTTCCATTGACAGGATTTAACTCAGCACTTTGCAGTGCTATTGACGCTGGTAGTGTGGATCCTAGTCGATCGAAAATATAGGAGCTGGGGAACTTGGCATCTCCCCGTATTCCTGGAATATTTTGCTCTAGCTGTGTAATGCTACGCTCTAAGCTATCAAGAACCGATAGCTTATGCCTGTTTTGCTGTAGCTCAGCAGATAATCTACCATGCTCTTCCGAAACACTCGAAAAGAGGAAGGTGTTGATGAGCAATGCAACAAAGGTTAAAAGCAATACCCCAACCGACGCAATTTTAAACTTTTGCTGCTGGTTGAATTTAGCCTTGTTCGACAATACCGCTGCTGGCTGAAATTCAGGCTGAACAACTTCACCTCGCACAAAAAAGAGCAACGCAATGAGATAGAGACGAAAGTTGGAGGATGCAATATCCTCACCTAAAAAGTGAGTTCGGCCATCCTCCGTTTCCTCTTTTGTTCGAGTAAGCCGCCATCGCTCCTCTCCAAAAATCAAGCTGTAGCCGTAACCAAGTTCCAGCTTTTCAGCACTAGAAATGCTCGATAGCTCAGTATATAGCTGCTGGAATCCAGAACCAAGAATGAGCTCGACCGGAAAGACACTATGACGGCGTAGAGTGGCTAATACCTCCTCAAAGGATTCCTTTCTGGCAAAGGAGGTGTAGACTTGTCCTTCGGACTCAACGTGCTGATAAACAAGGCCGACATCACCATCGTCCGATCCAGAAATGACCTGTTCCAACAAATCCATTCCTCCAACCTTTTCTACCACACCCTTCCCAAATAGGTGGAGCAAGTATGGCATTCCGGGTGTAAACTCCCTTCCTAAAGTAAGGTCTGTTGAAGGAGTTGCTACAAACTCTGCAGTAAACTTCCCTCCACTGTTGGAAAAAATTGCTACTGAGTAGCGGTAATCCTCATCGCCCATCAGCTGAACTTGGATTACCGCAACCTTTTTGGGTCTTAGTAGGTTTCCTAGGCTTTCGGAAAGCATGTTAATTGTAGATTACCGTTGGTTTGATAAACACACTTAGCTTTGTATCTTCCGTTGAGTTCGTATGGCTGCTAAATATCCACTTCAGTATTGGAATACGTGAAATCAGTGGTAATCCAGAAGTAGATACGGAGGTAGAGTTGCGATCAAGACCTCCCAAAAGAACCATCTCCTCGTTTTTCACCCGAATCAGCGACTTAAAGGTGCGGCTGTTCTTTCCTGGAGGTGCATCGGTATATTCTCTAGGCGTAAACTCCGACTGACTTACCTCAATATCCATGGTGATCTGCTCATCACCTGAAACAACTGGTGTGATAGTGATTTTAAGATCAGCGTCCACTGACTTCCATGTATATGAGTTGGAGGAAAGTGGCGTTTGAGTACCGTAATAGTTGGTATTTATCTCCTTGTAGTATTTTGTCTGACCACTGGTGATTTGCGCTTCGTGTCCATTCAGGGTGGAAAGCTTTGGTGTAGAGCGAACTTTGATGTTACCACGTTGCTCCAGTGCATTAATTGACATGTAGAACTGTGGGGTGACCTTACCGAGGTTAATCCATCCAAAACCGTTGAATCCATCAATGAGGTTGTTTATCGATTTGGAGCTAAGGGTCATATTTACTCCTGGAGAGATGGTTCCTGATGTTTTGGCAGGTGCGTCTCCAAGTCCTGCCGTAATACCCGTTGAGAGGGCATTGGTTTTGGAAACGTCAACTATCATCACCTCAATGTAAATCAAAGGTACAACCTTGTCGATTTGGGTTATAAAGCTCTCAATACGATCAATGGCTGCTGGTGAACCGGTAACTACGATGCTGTTCAACTCCTTAAATATCTGCAGCTGCACACCTGTCTTTAGGTTGGTCGGTATCAAGTCGTCGAGTTTATCCACAGTACGGTACTTCAGCTGAATGGTTTTGGAGGTAGATATCTCCAGGTTAGTGCGTTCTCCAAAAATGTAAACCCCATTTTCTATGCGGTACGTAAAACGAGTACCGCTAAAGATAACATTCAACAGCTCTTCAAACCGAACATCTTTAACGTAGAAGCTTGTACTCCCGTCGAGAGGATTAGAAAAGTAGAAGTTTAAGCTAAGTTTGGAGCAGAGGAACTTCACCAAATCTGGGAGGCTGGCCTGATCTACATTTCCAGTGATGTGCCCATCGGGAGTGATGTCCAGCTTGTAGCCTTTGTCCCAACTCAAGTTCAGATTACTTTTTCGTGGTGCACCATTTACTTGTGCCTGCGGTAGTTCCTGAAAGGTATAAATGCCCTCTGATGAAGGGAGCAGATCGAGCTGATTGAGATTTGCAATGGTCCTTAGCGCGTTTTCGAACGGCATGTTAACGCCAAATCCACCAACCAGCTTTCCGGCAAGATTGAGCGGCACTACCACGTTTTTACCTGAAAGAAGAGTTAGCATTCGCCCCACTGTTGCAAGCGAATCGGCTCGCAGGTCAAACGATACCAAACCCAATGAATCAACGGTTATGCGTGGAGGTTCCTTAATAGTGGTAGGCTTTGGCTTGGGAAAGATGGAAACAATATTCCCAAAAAGTTCAAGATCGAGGTTATACTCTGTGCAAAAGTAGTTCAGCACATCAACCACGCTTACCCCAGTGAAGTTACATACCACTGGGAAATTCACCTCTGCCGAAAGGGCAATATTCACCTTGTTGGAACGGGCAATTCCACGCAGCACCTCTGATATGGAGACATTGCTCATGGAGAGATTCACTTTAGATAGATAAGCAGTATCGCGGGTTGCAAGCGTATTCAACTTGGCCTGCAGTAGGTCATCGCTGCCTTGCGACCAACCGTCAGTTGGTAGCATGGCCCAAACGATGACAAGGTATACTATTTTAAAGCCCGAGAAAAATCGGGTAAACTTCTTCAATTGATGTTTCTCCATTTTCTAGCATTTCAAATGCCGAATCCGACAAGGTTAGGTATCCTTTTTCTTTAATGTAACCGGTAACATCCATATTAGCGTTTCGGATAAATCCAGATAGTTCATTATCTATAGGTATTACCTCATAAATGGCCCTCCGCTTGGAATAGCCAGTATAGTAGCAATGGGCGCAACCCACAGCTGTGTAATGATAGTGTAGCGTTCTCACTGGTTTGTAGCTGCGAGGGTAAAGAGCATTGCTCCAAACTTCCCTTTTCTTGCACTCAGGGCAAAGTAAGCGCACCAACCGCTGCGCCATGGTAAGGTTTACGGTACCCGAAAGCAGATACGGAGGAATTCCCATATCGAGCAATCGAGCCACAATACCCCATGCTGAATTGGTGTGCAAAGTCGAAAAGATTAAGTGACCTGTCAATGCGCTACGAACCGCCATTTGAGCAGTATCGGAATCTCTAATTTCGCCTAACATTATGATATCTGGGTCCTGACGCAGAAAGGTGCGAAGCGCACTACCAAAGGTAAGCCCAATGCTCTCCTTCAGCTGCACCTGGTTCACCCCATCGAGGGTATACTCAATGGGGTCTTCGATGGTGAGTATGTTGGAGCGCTCCTGATTCAGCAGCTTGAGGGTTGCGTAAAGGGTGGTGGTTTTTCCTGAGCCAGTAGGTCCGCTGATAAGCACAAGCCCAATGGGACGTTTTATGGCTTCAAGATAATGGTCAAGCTGCTGCTGTTTGAAACCGAGGTTCGTAAGTTCAAGAAGCATGGCATTTCGGCTCAAAAGCCTCATAACGACCTTCTCCCCGTAAATGGTAGGCAGCACGCTCACTCTGACATCAAAACGTTCACCTTCTTGACTAAAAAGCAAACGACCGTCTTGAGGAAGCCGCTTCTCAGAAATGTCGAGGTTAGCCTGAATCTTAATCTGGTTTACCAGTGCAGGATATTCCGCTTTTCCAATATGGTAACGCTCCATAAGCAAACCATCGATGCGGAAACGAACACGGCATCGTTCATCGTATATCTCCAGGTGAATATCACTACTTCCGGATTGATGGGCCTCAAAGACCAGCTTCCTCAGAAAATGCGGATCCCTAACGTTGAGACCGCTTGCAGCGACGGTACCCTCTCCACTACCGGATCGTGATTTACGATAGCTGGATACCAATAGCCGCTCCAGCTCCAGTTCAGACAAGGGATGAAGCTCCACTACCTTACCAAGCAGCACCTCCAGCTCCTCAGCAAGGCTGGCAATGCTCTCCCCCGCTCCACAGTATAGAAACAGTTTACCACCTTCGGCATTGAAAGGTACCACGCGGTAGTTCCAAGCAATACCTGAGGTAATTTGCTGTAACAATCCTGCATCTATGCTCCTTGACTCCGGTTCTATAGACATAGGGCTCTGCGGCTAATAAACCATGAAGGTAAATATGGCTGGGAAAATAACATAGAGTATGCTAATAGCTGCAAGTACACCTGCTAGCGGAATGGTAGTTTTAGGTTTGCCAAGGACAAGCACTATCAAATAAAATAGTAGTCCACCAATGAAGGAAACTAACAACACTGCAATAAAGATTACAGGAGTAAAAAGAGGAATTATTCCTATAAACAGAAGTAGATCGCCAATGCCTACCTCACGGCCAATGGCTCCCTTAAGGCTACCGCGCTTCACCAAAATATAGAGGAGTAAGCCACCAATCAAAATGCAAAGCAACAGCATGTTAATGGCAGACATTCTGATTACCCAGCCTATGCTTCCCATCGTCAGTGTGGCAAGAAGAGTGGAAAACAAAAAAATGGCAGGAATGAGGAACCAGTAGAACGAACGCTGCCTGAAATCTTGATAGCAAACAACTCCAAAGCAAGCTATTAACAAAAATTTTATCAGTATGAGCATGGCTAATCCTTTGTTATCTCAACCAACTTTTTATCCTGATCGATTTCCCAAACATCGTATATGCCATCACCATCAAAGTCAACCACGGCTGTAGCCCTCGCCTTAAACCCCTGAGGAGTAACCTCAATAATCTCAATTTTGTAATTTGCTGTTCCACCGTCTGTTACTAGCTTCACCTGTTCAAAGCCAAGGTCAGAAAAAGAATCGGTATAGCGGGAGTAGGTGTAGAAGTAACTCTTTTCCTGCGACTGAAGGTAAGTTAACTGTTGCTGCGCCTCAATAGCCTTTGCCCGCGAGATGAGGGGCGTGAGGTTGGGAAGGGCCAATAGAATCAAAATGCCAATAATTACGAGCACTACTAGCAGTTCTTCAAGGGTAAAACCCTCAATCCTCTTATATTTCATTTTACTACTCAATTATTTTCAATGTTCTATCAAAAGTAGTAAAATGTTTGGAACATGTAAAAACAAATTAATTATTGATGGTTTCCTTGTGGCACAATTTTTCATCTGATATTTTTCCGGTCACCAAACAAGAATAAAAGAACAACTGTTAAAATTTAAACCATCATTGCACGGATCGTTCGATAACGAGAAGTTTAATAGACATAAATGAACCTGTTATTCCCATCAAATTTATAATTACATCCAATATATTCAAGTTACTGTTATGCAACGGTAATTACTTCGAATATACAAGCCAATATTCATTAATAATGTCAAAAGGGAATCTTTTGCATGCAAAAATAGCCACCCCTTACCTCCACCCATTCTACTCATATCGCAAAGCCTCAATGGGGTTGCGGGAGGCGGCCTTAAATGCCTGCCAGCCTACCGTTAGCACAGCAATGAGAAGAGCAACCAATCCTGCTATAAGGAAAGGCCAAATGCTTAAGCGAATATGGTAGGCATAGTTCTGTAGCCATCGCTGCATAATGTAGTAGGATATTGGTGTTGAAATAATAAAGGCAACAGTAATCCACTTAACAAATACACTCACCAGCATGGCAACAATCTGCACACGTGTTGACCCCATAACCTTTCTAATTCCAATCTCCTTGGTCCTTTTATTCACCGTGAACATGGTAAGCGCGTAAAGTCCCAAAAGAGCAAGTAACAGCGAGAGCAGCGAGGCATAGGTCGACAGCTCTACTGTCTGCTCCTCACTATTGTATCGGTTTCGGCAAACATCATCCACCAGCCTATACTCCATATCGTATCCTAGGTCAAACTGCTTCATAACCTTTTCAATTGCCTTGACCCCTGCTTTCAACTGACCATTGGCAACCCTCACCAAGAAATAGTTAAGACCAAACGAATGGTTGGTAAACACCAGTGGTTCAATAGGTTCTTGGAGCGAAGAGTAGTAAAAGTTTTTCACCACTCCAACTATATTTACACGTTCGCCATCATAAAGAATATCGGAAGTTAGTGGATTGGTAATGCCCAGCTTACGAACAGCCTCTTCATTTAGTATTATGGCGCTGGAATCGGCCTGTGCATTCTGCAGAAAAGGCCGTCCCACACGAAAATGCATTTGAAGAACCTTGAAGTAGTCGGCCTGAACTCGGTAGCTGTTAATTGACAGGTCGGCATCGGCACCGGCAACACGAATTCCCTCACCACTTGTGCCACCACCTGGAAAATGGTCGGATGCGCTAACCATAGTTATTTCTGGCATCTTCAGCAATGCATCCTTTATGGCAGGGTATGAGCGTATCAACTTTCGGTTCAGATTGCTCACCCCAACTACATTGTCGGGTTTGAAGCCTAAATCAACCGATTTCATATAGGATATTTGACTGTTTATTACTACAATACAGCTAATCAAGGCAATGGCAACGGCAAACTGGAATATCACCAATGCTCTTGTGAATGGGTTGGTTCCGCGCGAACTGTTAACGGTCCCCTTGAGCACCTTGAGCGTGGAAAATCGGGAAAGGTAGAAGGCGGGGTAAACACCAGAGACCACCCCAACCATCGCAGCCAACGCTGGCAAAATCAAAATCAGCCAAGGATTTCCGGCATAGCTTACTATCAGGTTACGATTTACCAAAGCACCAAAGCCCGAAATAGTAAACTCAACCATAATGGCTGCAATAATCAATGCAATAAACGAAAAGGTGAGCGACTTCCCCATAAACTGCTTCACAATGGCCATTCTGGAGGCACCCAACGCCTTTTGAACTCCAATATCCTTAGTCTTCCCCTCATACTGAACGGTAAGTAGGTTGATAAAGTTAATGATGGCTACGGATAGAATGAGCAGCGCCAAAACAAAATAGACGTATACCCTATTTATGCTGCCAGGTCGCTCAAGCCGGGAGTAGAAATCGGAATGAAGGTGAATGTCGGTTAACTTCTGCACAAAACAGCCCGTTTTATAGCCACTTTCGCCGAACCCATCGGCCAATTGCTTGGAATATAGCGCTTCGCACTTTTTTATGCCTTCTTGAATGTTGGCTCCCTCCTTGAATAAGATATAGGTATTAAACTCCAACCCTCTGAGCTGATTTAGAAATGGCACGCTATTTATTGGAACAAGCAGCTCAATGGAAAAGTGGGATGTGGATGGTAGAGCCCTTATTACCGCCGAAATGGTATAGGACTTGTTGTCCATCGCAAGCGTTTTTCCAACCACATTAGTAGTGCCAAATAGTTTTTTAGCAATTACATCGGTCACCACCATCGACGAGGGATCGGTTAACGCCGTTTCAGGGTTTCCGTCGAGAAAGCTCAACGTAAATACCTTTGCAATATTTGGATCGGTGAATAGTAAATCGAGATTCTTAAAGCGCTGGTTGTTTATCATCACCTCCGTTGGTCCACCGGCATAGAACTGCACCACCTGGTCAACCTCCGGAATCTGATTTGCAAAGGTAGAATCTCTAAACCGGGTGCAAATGGGCATCGTCCACGACTTATCCTGCCCAAGGATGGATATCATTCGATATATGCGAGGTGCACGCGTATTGAACCGGTCGTAGCTAAACTCGTGCTGCACGTATATGAAGAGGAGAATGGTGGCAGCCATGCCAACAGCCAACCCCAAAATGGTAATTAACGAATAGAGCAGGTTCCTTCGTAAACTTCTAAGCGTAAGCCTAATATTAAACAAAACCATAGCAAACGATAATAAGTTAAAGATATTGAAATAGGTAATGAGTTCCTAAATGGAGCACTATTACTTTAAACTAGCCAATAGCATGCCATTAATTCAAACACTACTTTATCAACTACTTAGCAAATAGACATGAATTTTTTGTCGGAAATTCCGACAATGCATGTGGCAAAAAACTACATTATCCCGAAATTTGATGCTTTAATTGAAACCACCAACGATGGCAGCACCTCAAGGGAAAATCTTAATTGTTGACGATAACGAGGAACTCCTTTACGCTCTTCAGCTATACCTCTCCCCTCACTTCAAGAAGATAGATATGCTAAAATCCCCGAAGATGCTACTAAATCAACTCGAGAAGGATGACTATGACCTGATTCTGCTCGACATGAATTTCAAGGCAGGTACCCAAACGGGTAACGAGGGGCTATACTGGATGAGCAGAATTTTGGAGCGAGATCCGTCCTCCTGCGTGGTATTGATAACCGCCTATGGAGATGTTGAACTTGCGGTGAATGCACTAAAGGAGGGTGCTGCCGACTTCATTCAAAAATCGTGGGATGAGGAAAAGATCCTCTCCTCCATTCTTTCTGCCTTCCAAAAGCGTAAGTCGAAGTTGGAAATAAAAAGGCTAAAGAGCAGTCAGCAGCATTTGACCAACCAAATTGACGAGCGCTTTCCTTTGGTAACGGGCAAGTCACCGGCCATGGAACGGGTGATGGAAACTGTTCACAAGGTGGCTTCCACCGACGCCAACATTCTGCTCACCGGGGAAAATGGAACCGGGAAGGAGGTTATTGCTAGGGCAATTCACCGTTTATCGAAGAGGAAAGATCAGCTATTTGTTGGGGTAGACATGGGCTCGCTTAGCGAAACGCTCTTTGAAAGCGAGCTGTTTGGAGCCAAGAAGGGTGCTTACACCGACTTACAGGAGGATAGAGTGGGAAGAATGGTTATGGCTTCCGGCGGAACCCTTTTTCTCGATGAAATTGGGAATATTCCGCCCCATCTTCAGGCAAAGCTGCTGGGTGCCATTCAAAACAGAGAGGTAACCCCTTTGGGTGCCTCCTACCCAACAAGCATCGACGTTAGGTTAATCTCGGCAACAAATAAAGACCTTCACAAAATGGTTACCAACGGCAACTTTCGCGAAGATTTGCTTTACCGCATTAACACCATAGTTATCGATTTACCCCCCCTGAGAGAAAGAAAGGAAGACATCCCCCTGCTGGCACAGTTTTTTTTGAAAAAATATGCAAATCACTACCAAAAGGGAGCGTTGGAACTACACCCAGCCGCAGAAAAAAAGCTGTTGGCCCACAGCTGGCCAGGCAACGTGAGAGAGCTGCAGCATATTATGGAAAAGGCGGCCATACTGTGCAGTGGGAGTGTTATTACCGAGGACTACATCCTTCCTTCGTCTGCACTACAAAAAGAACGGTTGGAGCCCAACAATTTCTCCCTTACCGATCATGAAAGGTTGCTTATTATTAAGGCTCTCGAAAGCTGCGGAGGAAATATCTCAAAAGCATCTCAACTGCTTGGTATAAACAGGTCGACCCTTTACGACAAAATGAAGCGCCATGGTATATAGACGCTTTTATATCACAATTGTTCTTCTTGCCATAGTCGTGGCAACTATTCCCATTGCTGCAATCTGGGTGTGGAAGAAGAGCTATATGGTGGTTACGTTTGCCGCCCTAATTGTGCTTTGGCCCACAGTGCTTGCCTATTTAATCTACTACATCAACAAGACGAATAGAGACCTAGCACGCTTTTTCCAAGCATTTCAATATAAGGATTCAACGCTGGTGTTCAACGATTACAGGAACGATCCCACCTTTCGGAAGCTGCACCAAAGTTTCAACGGCGTTATTAGTGCTTTCAACAGAGTGCTGTTCGAAAAGGAGAAGGATTTTATCTTTTTCCGCAGAACCATTGAGCACTCGGCCACAGGAATATTGGCCATATCGGCATCGGGGAAGGTGCTGCTATGCAACGAAGCATTTCTTCGCCTTTTTTGCATGCACGAGATATCCCATGTTTCTTCTTTAGAAGTAGAGATACCCTCGCTCTACCAGCTTATTGGCAACATAAGGGCTGGACAGCAGCAGCTGCTTAGTCACACTACAGCAAATGGTCCACAAAAAATTGCGGTAAAGGCAACGGAGTTTATGCTAGAGGATGATTACGTGAAGCTGCTTTCGTTTCAGGATATCCGAAATGAGGTGGACCAGACCGAGCTCGATGCCTGGCAAAAGCTTATTCGAGTTCTTCGCCACGAAATCCACAACTCCGTAAGCCCCATCACGCTAATCTCATCCGGGCTAATCAATCGGTATGAACCCGATAAGATACCACTTTCACCACTGCTGGTAACCACCGATTTGGTTGATAGCACGCTAAAAGGTCTCTACACAATTCAAAGGTTGGGGAAAGGGTTAAATACCATTGTGGAGCAATACCGAAATCTGACGCAGCTTCCCCAACCCGTTTTTGAGCTCGTTGACCTTGGACATCTCCTTTCCCTGCACAAAGAGCTTACGGCACCACTCATCCAAAATACCGACATTACGCTGGAGAGCACACCTCCATCCAGACCAATAACCGTAAATGGTGACGAAAGAATGCTGATTCAAATACTGCTCAATATTACAAAAAATGCGCTGGAAGCACTGATGGATATACCCGACGGAAAAATTGAAATTCGCGCAGGAGAAAATGCTGCAGAAAAATACATCACCATTTCCGACAACGGCAGGGGCATCTCTCCCGAAAACATGGACCTAATATTTACCCCATTCTTCACCACCAAGGAGAGCGGAACGGGCATTGGACTAAGCCTCTCACGACAGATAATGCGCCTGCATGGAGGAACACTTACCGCTGCCTCAAAGGAGGGTGAAGGTGCTTGCTTTACCTTGAAATTCTAGCTATGGCTCTATCCACAAAATGGAGTTATTCGAATCACCGCCATTGCTCTCGTACAGCTCATTGGCGGGATCAATCATCCAAACACCATCGACAATAAATTTATAGTAGTGCTTCCCCGGTTTTAAGTAGAGCGGAAAAACCCACACCCCATTCTTCTTTACCATCGCATACTGGTCGGTTCGCCACTCGTTAAAATCGCCTGTAACAATAACACGTTGAGCATTAGGATAGCCTTTTAGGACAAAGGTATGGTTTGGCTTAATGGCAACAAATGAATTTACAACGTTACCACCTCCTACCGTGTAGGGATTGTTGGGATCAACAATCCATGAGCCGTCCACAATAAACTTATACTCATAGTTTCCTGCACCCAGCACATACGCAATGCTCCATCCTGTAGATGCCTTTTTCATATGTAGCTCGCCCTGATTCCATTCGTTAAAGCTACCGGCCAGTATTACCGACTTAGCATTTAAATGTCCTTCCAACGAAAAACCAACGCTATCGCCTATGCTTATCATTGAGTTTATATTACCTCTTCCGTCGGGAACCTGTCGAGAATTATCCGGATCAATAATCCATGCTTTATCCACAATGAATTTATAGGTGTAGGTTCCGTCGGCAAGGTATACGGGTAGATTCCATCCTCCCATAGCCCTTTTCATCGATAGATCATTTCGATTCCAGCCGTTAAAACTTCCCGCAAGATTTACCACGTTCGCGTTTGAAAAGCCTTTGAGTGAAAAACGATAATTTGGGCAAAAGAATATGGAATTATACTCTCCATACTCATTATGCTCCTTATTGCGATTATAAGGGTCCTCATACCATCGTCCATCAATTATATACTTGTAGAGGTATTTCCCGGGTAAAAGTTTTATGCTCACCTCCCATCCTCGCTCCGTCTTATGCATCGGGGAGGCCATTGTGCTCCAGCCGTTAAATGAGCCAGCAATATACACGGTTCGTGCCTTAAGATATCCGGGGAGAAATAGCTGTACCACACCATTGCTATAGCTAAAGATATCGTCCTGAGAGAACTTGTTTGCACCAAATACAGCATCAATGGAGGGGGTAACCATTCGGGCAAGCTCCTTACTGTCAACCATCACTATTGTCGATGGAAATAGGGGTTTCGTCTGTGGTTCTTCTACCAACGACAGTGCCACGATGTATGGGGTTAGTCGCTTAACCCTCCATTTAACCCCATTAATGTTGAACGACTCTGTACCACTAAGTGCCTTTACTACAACAATGCTATCAACATCGAAAGTCTTCCTAAACTCACGAATGTCGCTAGAGCTCCACCTGCGATCGATTTTAAAGTAGAATTTTCCGTTCTCTACTACGCAGGCATCGCCAGGATTTAGCTGCTGTGTATACCCCTGCAGAGAGGCTAACAGCATTATAAGCAGTGTAAAAAAGTGCAATTTCCCCCACCTCATAGTTCACCTCCCTTTCTAATGCTCAATCGCAGCTCCTTTTTCTTAAAGTTAATGCAAACTATCCCCTTTGCAAAGAAATCGTAACCCAGCATGCCGTCAATTCTGGTACCAAATGCCTCTCTCATTGGATCAAGGTTGGTGATGATGGCATTCATCGAGCCTAGCGATAACTTCCCCATTGAAAGATTGCCAATGGAGGCATACACCACTCCAACGGTATTACTTCCGGCCCCATTCAGCAACGAACGACGAAGTATTCTCACGGAGGTCATCACTTTTTTAGGTAAATCGTTGCCAATAACATTCGTCTCGGCACCTGTATCGATACAAAACTTCAGCATCTTACTGCCTACCGAAACGCCAATAAACATATGATGGTTAGCAACCTCAATCTTCTCTGCCAAATCGTACTTTACTTCAGCACCATTACTATCCAGCCTTTCACCCTGCTTATCGAGTCGATAGAGATGCAGCTCACCATTTAGCACATCGAGAACAATTTCGAAATTTTCTATCATTTTAAGTCCAAACAGACCAAGAATTTTAACGCCACGCTGGTTTTCTAGATGCCCAAGATCGGCAACATCGGCAGTGACACTCTCATAGTATAAGCTCGAGAGCTGAATTTTATCGATGTTAATCCGCGGAATTTCACCTACAGCGCCCGTTACCCCACCAGCAGTGGTGTGCGATACGCTAACATACTTTCGAAAGTAGGTCTTATTGAGCACCAAACCGGAAGCTCCGGTGTCGAATACCAAATTACCAACCTGCCCATCAATCTTTGCTTCGATAAGAAATAGTCTCCCAGCGCGCTTCAACGGTATAACCATGGACTGAAAGTCCCCTTTGGGCGTATCGCCATAGCGTAGAATGGCAGAAATATCGAGCCTATCCACAACCACCGTGCGCTCACTGGCCAAAGGAACTTCTGCAGCGTTGATGTTTCCGCTGAAGGCCGTCATAAGAAGCGAAAGGTTAACCCATAAATGAACAGCCCACCTCAATGCCATTCCAGTTAATTTTGCCCCAATGTAGTAAATTATGGAGAACAAGAAAATCTAGAGAAAACCTATAGAACCTTTAGCAATGTCAGGCGGTAACTATTTTAAGATGCAAAAAATCACCCCCTGACTAAGATTGGATTACTTCCGCTCCAGCTCGTTGAGGTGCTCCATCTTCTTGGTTTCGAGGAAGCCGCGGATATCGCTCAGGTGCTCCTTTACGCGATGGTTACCAAACTCGTATACCTTTGTTACCAAGCCGTCGAGAAAATCGCGGTCGTGCGATACCAGGATAAGCGTTCCATCGTAGTCCATTAGCGCGCTCTTGAGAATATCCTTGGTTTTAAGGTCAAGGTGATTGGTGGGCTCGTCCAAAATGAGCAGGTTTACTGGCTCCAGCAGCAGCTTAATCATGGCCAGCCGGGTTCGCTCCCCACCCGATAGCACCTTCACCTTTTTGGTTGAATTATCGCCACCAAACATAAAGGCGCCTAGCAAATCTCTTATTTTATTGCGAATCTCGCCCTTGGCCACATCGTCGATGGTTTGAAAAACAGTGAGCTCCTCATCGAGCATGGAGGCCTGATTCTGCGCAAAGTAGCCAATCATTACGTTATGACCAATGGTGAGCGTTCCCTCAAAATCAATCTCGCTCATAATGGCCTTTACCAGCGTCGATTTCCCCTCGCCATTCTTTCCCACAAACGCCACCCGTTCGCCCCGCTCAATGGTGAGCGATGCATTGGAGAATACATTGTGGCTACCGTAGCTTTTTGAAACGCCATCAAGTATTACCGGATAGCTTCCCGAGCGTGGTGATGGCGGGAATTTTAGCCGAAGTGCCGAGGTATCCTCCTCGTCCACCTCCACCAACTCGAGCTTTTCCAGCATCTTTACCCTACTCTGCACCTGCAGCGTTTTGGAGTAGGTTCCCTTGAATCGCTCAATAAACTCGGTGGTATCGGCAATCATCTTTTGCTGCTCGTCGAAGGCCTTCTGCTGCTGCTCACGGCGCTCCTTCCTCAACTCCAGGTAGCTGGAGTAGTTTACCTTGTAGTCGTATATGCGCCCCATAGTAACCTCAATGGTTCGGGTGGTAATGTTATCCACAAAGGCCCTGTCGTGCGAAATTACCATAACCGCTTTGGCGCTGTTCATAAGAAACTCCTCAAGCCACTGGATGGACTCAATGTCGAGGTGGTTAGTGGGCTCATCGAGAAGAATGAGGTCCGGCTTCTGCAGCAGAATTTTGGCTAGCTCGATGCGCATACGCCACCCACCGCTAAACTCGCTGGTTGGGCGTTTAAAGTCATCTCTCACAAAGCCTAAGCCAAGCAGAATTTTTTCCACCTCTGCATCGAAGTTAATCTCCTCAATGTGGTAGTACTTTTCGGAGAGGGCAGATACCTGCTCAATTAGCTGAAAGTAGCTCTCCGAGTCGTAATCGGTTCGGGTTGCCAGCTCATTGTTCATGGCCTCTATCTGGCGCTCCATTTCAAAAATGTGGGCAAAGGCCTGAGCAGTCTCCTCAAAAACCGTTCGGTTATCCTCGGTCATAAGGTGCTGAGGCAGGTAGGCTATTACCGCCTCCTTAGGTGCCGATATTCTTCCACGGGTGGGTGTTCGAGCTCCGGCAATAATCTTCAGCAGGGTGGACTTCCCCGCCCCATTTTTTCCCATAAGGGCAATCCTATCCTTCTCGTTTATGCCAAACGAAATATCCTTGAAAAGGGTTGTTCCACCAAACTCCACCGTAAGTCCGTCTACTGTAATCATTGCACCAATTTTTTTGAAGGCGCAAAGATAACCATATTACTTTCACAAAGAGGGAAAAAACGAAGAGGTAGAAACAGCTTTCCACCTCTTCGTCAAACAACACTCCTACGATGGATTAAAAGTCGATCTTATAGCTCACTACAGGAATGACAATTGAAATCTTTCCACTTTTTATGCCTTTTGTTTTATAGTCGTAGTAGTCGCCCCAATACTGAGGCGATCCCAGCGCATTTTTAATCTGCAACGCCCATGTTCCAGAGTAGTGTTTATGGTTGGTGCGAAAGGTTAATGAGAAATCGAGATTGTAGGTGTCGGGGAACTGATTTTCGAAGGCACGATTTTCATCGGTATAGATTCGCTTTTCAGCCAGAGACTGCTGAACTAAGGTTGGGCTGTAGCGCTCCCCGCCAATGTAATTTAGCCGCACATTGAATCCAAACACCCTATTTCGTGATAGAAAAAACTCCTTTCCCACCAGCGCATTGAAGGCATACCGTTTGTTGTAACGCGTATTTCGCCACACACCATCATCGCCACGGTAGCGCGAATCGAAAATGGAGGCTGTAAATAGATAGTAGAAATTCCGATTGAGAAAGCGTTCTAGAGTTATGTCTACCCCCCTGTTTTTGCCAACGCTGTTATTTTTGAGCGCATCGTGAAACGACCAGTCCTGCTTAAAGTTTATCATGGAGTAAGAGCTGTCTGCTATGCCTGGAATGTCAAACAGATACTGGTAGTAAGCCTCCACCTTAATCCTAACATTCTCCGAAATGCGCCAATCGTAGCCCACCACAAAGTGGTTGGCATGTGAAAGTTTCAAATCCTTGTTTGGCAGTGAGGTTACGCCGTTCTCCACCTTCCTAACCATGTAAACCTTTAGCTCCTCCATTTGGCTGTGTCTGCCGTAGCCAAAACTCAGCGCATGTTTTGGTGCAAATGCCCAGCGAAACCCAAACCGAGGGTCGATGGAGTAATCGCCGTTAAGGGAGAAGTAGCAGGCGTTAATACCGGCATCCACCGAAAGCGTTGGGGTAATGCCATACTTCGACTCTACAAAAGCCTCCGAAAAGGTGCTGTTTCCCCTCTCCTTCACAAAGTTCTGATAGGTGTCAGGAACCTCATCAATGGTTCCGTTTAAGTTGAGCCGGTAGAAGAGCTGGTTAATGGTCAGCCCCGATTTAAGGGTTAGCCGTGCGGAAACCTTGTGGTTGGCAAAGGAATTAAAAGTTATACGCCAGGAGTCATCGTTGTAATACCCTTCAGGCCGTAGCACTAGGTTATCATCGAGCCTCTTCATGTCCATTAGGTTCGATGTGCCCGAGGCGGCAACTGTGGTGTTAAGGTAAGTTTTGGTTCCCAACGTGTAGCGGTGCGTTAAACCAGCGGCACTGGTGTATAGCGTCCAATTGTACTTAACTCTGTCCCAGTCCTCATTCCATTTTGTGGAATCGGTCTCATCGGGCTCCTTGTTGTTGTCGATGGCACCAATGGCCCAAAGTGAAAATGTTCCGGCCTTTTCGGTGGGAAAGTTCAGCTTAAAAGAGAGGTCTTGGTATGCCGGAACCTGGTCGGACGGGATTACCCCCATTTTCGAGAGTATGGCAGTGGTGGAGTAGCGATAGTTGAACAGATACGACGCCTGTCCTCCCTTCTTGAAGGGCCCTTCGGAGGCAATGTCGATACCCATAACCCCAGCCTGAAAGGTATTTTCGCGCCGCTCGCTGTTTCCTACCCTAAGCTTCATGTCGAACACTCCGGCCAGGGCATTGCCATACTCTGCAGGCCAAGCCCCCGTAAAAAAGTCGGAGTTGGCGAGCAGCTGACTGCTAAAGATGGTAACAAATCCTCCGCCCGCAACATTCCCTCCGGCAAAGTGATTGGGGTTGGGAATTTCCACCCCCTCCAGTCGCCACGAAACGCCCTTGGGGGAGTTCCCCCTGATGATGATAGCATTATCCTGAATGTCGCCAACGGTAACCCCAGCAAAGGCCGAGGCCATGCGGGCAGGGTCGTCGAGGCCGCCAGCATAGCGTCGGGTCTCCTCCACCGTAAAGGAGCGGGCGCTAATTGGCGCCATGTTGTTCAGCGGCCTATCCTTGCGCGAATGAGCCTTTACGGTAACTCCGTCGAGCTGAGCAACCGACTGCCGAAGGTTGACATTGAGCACCACCTCCTTACCGGAGGTAACCAAAATTTCGGGGACAATAACGGGGTCGTACCCCACAAAGGAGACCTGAATATTATAGCGGCCAACGGGAACGTTTGCTATTCTAAAATTACCATTCGCATCGCTCACGCCCCCCATTACCGGATCGGTGTCGAGGATAACCACGTTGGCACCGGGTAGCGATACCTGCGACTCCCCATCCACCACCTTACCCTTCACAACCTGAGCCACCGGCTGCGCCACGGCACCACCGGCAAAAAGCAGCAGTAGAACTGTGTAGGAAAAACAGCTGCGAAGAATCAGGGAGAGGATATAGCAGCTGTGGTCAATAATCTCTTTAATCGTGTTCATAGTATAAGTTTTGCTGTTTCTGCCACTATGACAACTCACAGCAACCACCTCCCCCCTGCACTGAATTTTTTCTGCACAAAAGCGTCACAGCACGCGTTGGGACAAGCTAAACGCTATGGCATTATGGAGACTAAACCAGATACTATCTTCAAATCCGAGTAATCTTAGATGAGTTGTGGTAAAGATTTTTACGCTTGTATATAGAGCAATTTGATTCCTCCTATTGGATTAGAAAAGACAATTGCGGTTATATATTCGCTAGCAGCAAGGTAATTTGAGAATATAGGCAAATTTCTATACAGTGAAACAGATAGAAAAGACACATACAAAAGCAGAGTATGTCAGTCATTTTCTAGGGTGTATCCCTGTGCCGCAATACACAATTAGTATTGCCCTCTGCTCGCTAATTGGACAGCAAATATTAAATAAAGTTAAAAACATTAAATCATACTTTGATATTTAATACCTATTACTATTTTCGGTCTGTTTTTACAATACAAACCACTCTGAATTTGAAATACAGAGACTATAAAAATGGTAACGATAGATAGCGGTGATTTTACTTTGTAATATAATACTGGTGCAGTTAGTGGTTACACAAATAAATTTTTTGAAACCCGTGAGTATTGCATACTTACTTTTTGCATCGAGATTAACTTCATTGATCAACACAGATCGCATAAATAATGATATCTGTATTAAAAAAACAATATAATGAATTCATTTATTAGCTACCTGAAGAACCCCTTCTATTGCGAAAGCGGAAAGCTATCGGCAATCAGATTTATAGCGTTGTATTTTATCTATTATGCAGGCGCCATTGCAATTGGATTCGTTATTACTATCGTTTCCAATGCATTACATCTAGGGCACTATAATCCAGGATGGTCGCCACTAAAGACAATTCTATTAGCTGTATTACTAGGTCCTTTCTATGAGGAGGTTATTTTCCGATCATTGCTCAGGTTTAAGTGGAATAACATTCTTCTATTTTCAACCACAGCAATAGCGATGGCTGCATTCTCTATATACAAATTAAAGTTTGTAATGGCCATATCGTTATCCGTTCTTGTGCTCGGCTTACTCCTTTTAGTAACCATTTTTACTAGAAACAAGGTAGAATTATTTATCGCTAGCAAGTTCAAATACTTCTTTTACGGCTCATCAATACTTTTCGGATTGATTCATGCATCTAATTTTACTGGAAATATATACTACATTCTGGCATTCTCGTTCATCCTTGGCGGGCCTCAAATAGTGTTAGGATTAATCAATGGTTACTTACGAATGAACCATGGTCTCAAGTATAGCATTCTTTTCCACATGGCTGTCAATTTGCCAATTATTGTACCCGTAATTTTGCATATTAAATGGTAATTGAACCCGGTAGCATGGTTTACGCTAAGCATTTGCGAACTATGTGCACTCTTTACGCTCTTTGCGTGACACACGTACCCTCCCCCTAAACCACCAATGGCATTAAAATCCTTCTGGCAGAATAAAGGGTTCTGGCAAAGATTTTTATATTTGTGTAAGGGATGATTTATTCCACCAAACGGCTAATGAACAAGCGTGTAGTCGCTCGTTCGCAACTACCAAAAACCAATATGGACAAATTTCAAAATAAATACCGCATACCGTCTACCCGATTGTAGCATTGGGATTATGGGCAACCTGCGGCCTATTTTGTAACCATTTGCACCAAGGGCAGGGAAAACCATTTTGGTGATGTGGTAAATGGAAAAATGAATTTATCGGGTGTGGGCATTATTGCCGACATTTTATGGC
>MTLE01000413.1_pt1 | contig 188156 bp, 165 predicted proteins | sample 1982461 | NCBI WGS metagenome assembly MTLE01 (sample SAMN05712605, study PRJNA340218) | biofilm metagenome | isolation source: sample SPL anode biofilm adapted to -200 mV | place: USA | collected 2012-02-03
CCAGGATTTGGGGTACACTTCAAAATTGCGTTTTTCTTTATACAATAAAGCATCAATTGACTGCATAATGTGCATCCTTTTTTTAAAAATTCTTTCAAACCTTATGTACACAAAAACATTTTTTTGATTTATTATATAAATATATCATGAGCAAAAAACCATCAAATCTAAAGGACTTTCTTCTTTATGGTGGAGTGAGCAAAGAAGAATATTATCAGATAAAGCCATTGATTTTATCGAGCAATTTAAAAACGTGGCGTATCGCTTCTATTTTTCTTGAGATTCTATTTTTAGCCATGTTCATTTGTTCTATTCTCTACAAACCATTTGGCGGTTTTGCGCCATTTATTGGTGTTCTTGCGGTTTACACGATATTGCTCGTTTTGATTTTGCTCATCGGTCTTGATACTAGTTCAAGACTTTTGATGCCTATACTATATCTTTCTAATATAGTCATTATTTCTATGACGCTATGTGCGTGCGTATATTCTAATTCTGGAATCGTTTCTCATGTCGCTTTTTGTGCGGTGCTAGTAAGCATATCATTCTTTACTATAGACAAGCCTTATAGAGTCACAGTACTTGTTTTATCTTCTGCTATTGCTTATAGCATATGTGTTGGTATACAAGATTACCAAGTCATAATGGCAAATCAAAACAATGCTGAAGCCTTGCAGCTTGCACAAGGACAAATGTTTTTTGATTTATTCCTCGGAGCAATCTTCTTGATTATTAGTATCTTTATAGTTTTCTATATGCACTATAGCAGCATAAGACATTCTGCTACATTATATGTCACACAAAAAGAGAGAGACACCGATGCTCTTACTGGTTTAAAAAACTCTATTGCTTATGATCGAGCGGTTGATGATTTAACTGATAAGATTAAGCATCGTGACGACTTTAAATTCGCCATTGTTTTATTCGATATCAATAGTTTAAAGAATATGAATGATACATATGGGCATAGCCACGGCGATGATTTAATCATTCGCACTGGTCAAACTATATGCGCCGCATTTAAAAGTTCGACCATATATCGAATTGGTGGCGATGAATTTGTCGCTATTCTTGTAAATGATGATTATAACAACAAAGAGAGGCTATGTCGCGATCTTCATGAAAAAGTGGAAGAGATACATAAAAATGCAAAAACACCTCTTGAAGACACATCTTTTGCATTTGGCATGGCTGTATATTCTCGTAAGCATGATTACGATTATATTTCTATCTTCTCTCGTGCTGATGCCGAAATGTATGAGAACAAGCGTTTAATAAAGTCAAAAAACGGAACTTTAAATCAAAACACCTGATATTTAAACGAAGTTTATGTCGAAATATATTGCCATTTTTAGGGCTTTTATTTATACTAAAAGTGTCAAAAGATTACTGATGGGAGTCCCAATCCTGAGGTAGTTGAGTAAACACATTCCTGTCATCCACTCAATGAAAAAAATAAATTGTTGAGTGATTTTACTCATTATGAAAGGAATTATTTACAAATGAAAAAATCAAAAATCATTATCCCAGCAATTGCTTTGTTAGCTCTTGGCGTTGTTGGTGCGACAACAAGCACTCTTGCTTGGTATTCTTCACAAGCTAACGTCTCTGCCAACTATTCTAATGCTTACATCGAAGCACCATCTAACTTGCTTGAAGTTGGTGCATGGAATCCTTATGGAGCCACAAACACATTGGAAGGTGGTTCATCTGCAATGACATTTGCAACCAGAGTTGATTTAACCGAAGTTATGTCAACTGCTGCCGCTGGTGGCGGATCAGCCACAGCGTCTACTGCTGCTCCTGCAGGTCAGCAAGGCAAATTCTTTACAAAATATGGTCTTGGCAATGATGGTCAAGTGACACCAGGCACTGATAACAACTACAACGTCACAATGAACCCAAGAGTTGTTCAAGCTGCTACTGACTCAGCAGTTGCTGATTGGGGTACTTCTTCAACCAAAGCTGTTGGGGATCAATTAAATCTTATGTCCGCTAAAGCCGGAAGAGCCTACATTCGTTTTGGTTTCAGTTTGCGCAACGTTTCTGCTAGTGCTATTGCTGTTACAGTAAAGAATTCTGATTTCACCGTTGTCCACAACGACTCTACGGAAACCAATTCTGCATATTGCTTTGTTGCACCTTCAGCGAACGGCACTGCTGAGGAAACATTGGACAATATTCCAGTCGGCACAGCCAAACTCGAAACTAACGCCAGCACAACTGCTCAAGTTATTCCTCTAGGATTAACCGTCGAAAATATTCCTGCTGCCGCATATGTCTATTACGTTGCTACAATTTGGGTTGATGGTTCACTCTTTTCTAACAACGCTGCCTATAATGGAGCGACATTTGGTATCAACCTCTCCTTCACTGGTAATGCTGTTTAATTATCTAGATAGATAATTTCTCGCTCGAGACAACATCCCTCGTTTCTTAATTGGAACGAGGGATTTTTTATCTTTGGAAAATCGTAATAGAATCAAGATATATTTTTTTGATATTTGAAAAATAAAAAAGATGGTCTTTTCTTGATGCTATCAACTCTTTCACGACAAAAATTGCTTGTTTTGGTGAAAATAGTGATATTATAATAAATAAGTATTAGTACTGGAGAAAGTACCTATGAACAAAAAAGCAAAGCAAGTTCTCTTCTACATTGGTTTATTTTTAGATGTCGCTATTACAGTCTTCTTGCTTGTTGTCGCAATCATTATGCTCGCGACAATGCCTAGCAAAGAAAACATGAGTGTTGCTATCGCTCTTAATGGACCGTTTATTGGATATCTGCAACAGAATCCAAATGTCTATCTACTAACATGTGTTATTCCTCTTGTAGCGTTGCTAATCCTTAACATTGTCATTTTAATTGTTTATGTTAAGAAGGCTGGCAAGAAGAAAACTGAACTCAGCGATTTAACTGATGAACAAAAAGCCGCTCTTAAAGCTGAGCTGCTCAAAGATGTAGAATCAGATAAAAAGAAATAGAAAACTAAATAAATTTACAGGAAGTCATTGAGCTTCCTGTTTTTTTATTAAGAATAATTCTTATACCGCTTCATCAATAGTGGAGATCCTAACGCATAATGTTACGTGCTCAATCCTTATTAAGATTATTTCTAAGATGACAAAACATTATCAAAGATAAAACTGATATTATTGACAATATTTGATAATTAGTGATATATTAATTTTGTAAAAAGCAAAACTACAGCGATGTAGTGACGCAAAACTATAGGGTCTTAAATACTCTTGATTAAGATAGCCAGCTGCCTAGAGGGTTTGAAACGAAATCCCGTATTGACTGGATGATAGGCGGTTGGCTTTTTGTTTCAAATGCTAATTGGGACATAATAATACAAACACTTAACACTGGAACATTTTCATGGTGGACTTAGGCATCATACGCAAAAAGAAAGCTAGGAAGATGGTTGCCATTGGCGGTTCGATATGTGCAGGCTGTGTTGCAGTCTTTTGTGCCATCGCTCTTTTAGGGCAACGGGCCGCTCCGCTTACTGTAATTTTAAATAATTCAGGTGCATCTCTTACATTGGCAGAATCTGTCAAAGAGGGATCGGAAACTTCATCGTTTCTATTAGCTAAGAATGCACCAAGTTACACCGAATATGATGGTCGTTCATTTGACTATTATGCTGGTGAGCTAGATAGTGAACTTTCTGAAACGGTTTTGACATCTGATTTAGAATCAACTCTCTTCTTTAAGTACACTTTCTATGTAGAAAATACAGGTAGCAAGGCATCCGATTATTCCTTGAGCTTGAATATCTCTTACCCGAATAGGACGGTAAGCAGTTTTGATCTTGCAGAAATTTTGCGTGTGCGTTTTTATGAGAATGAGGATTTATCACAGCATAACTTCAAGACTTATGCTAAAGCTCATTCTTACTATGATGCATCCGCTGGTGAATACGTTGAAGGACCAGAGCATGTCACAAACTCTTCAAGCGATTTTGCAGAAATGTTCGAATCCAATAAAACTATTCTTACTTCAAATATCTCGAATTTCCAACCAAGTTCAAAGATGAGATACACATTCGTTTTATGGCTAGAAGGAAATGACCCAGATAGTGAAGGAAAAGATGCTCCAGTGGGGTGTAGTATTGCGTTAGGAGTAAACATTAGCGCACATGAATCAACAACAGCGACAACCAGCGGGGAAGGAACCTCTGAAGGAGCATAATAAGCACCTCAAGATAACATTTGCCCCTGCTGTATTTGCCACAATAATATCCCTGTCTCTCGCAGCGACAACCTGCGGGACTTTTGCTTGGTTCGCGTACGCAGCGCACGCAAATGCGAGTTACGATGGAGTCACTATTGGTAGTAGGGATATACAAGTGGGCTATGTTAGTGCTCTGAAGTTTGATGAATACTCACAATTTGAACTAGAAGAAGAAGCTATCTCCGAAAACAAATACATTTATTGGTTTAAAGGCAATGCCACGACGCAGCCATTAGCTATGCTAATCTCTCTAAGTGGTTATGCATATGATTTGTTAAAACCAGTAACAACTGGTAAGTATGCTCAAGGAGATAATTTTTCTTTGTATAGTGCGCCCGTTAAAGGCCGATCCTATTCGGAAGATGACATTGCGGACCATAAAAACTATACACAGATTCCTCTTGCTTTCCGTGTCGAAAGCGACACTGAACCCGGTGTTTATCTACCAAACAACGATGTTTATATGAGCATTGCTGAAGTAACCTCTGTTTACGAGATCAAAGAAGCGATGCGCATTTATTCTGATGATTTAAATGCTCACACCCATCTTATCAATCCCACGGCTGAAACCGATGGAAAAGATACGGTTGGTGGTGTTCTTGATTTAGACAAGGATGAATATTATGACAATTACGTTGGTGAAGATGGTAACACTTATGAGACGTTTTATGGCGAATTTAACAATGATTTGGCATATTACGACTCGCCAAGAGAAAGCGATAGTGAACAAGTTGGTGATTGGACAACTTTTAACGCAAAGCATCAAGCGGGAGTGTATCAAGCCAATCTAGAGGCTTCATCACCAAAAACCGCCGACTTTGAATCGATGTTTAAGTATGAACATAAATACATACCAGTTACATCGACAAGAGTTGAAACGAACAACTATGGATACCTAACATTGTCTATATATGTCGAAGGCTGGGATACCACAGTAACTGATTACGAAACAAAACGTGCATTTACACTAGATTTACAATTTGAGGTCATCATTGATTAAAATGGACAATAAGAAAAAGATAGCATTTTGCTCAATCCTTATTGGCTTTGTAGCAATCACTACAACTCTTTCAACATGGGCCTGGTTTGATGGTTCATCTGCACTTGAAGTTTCAAATATGAACATTACTTTGGCTGACAAGCATCTTTATATTTCAACAGACAATGTTAATTTTAAAGAATCGTTGTCTACAGAAGACCTTAATGATGTTGATTTCTTTAGGCCAGTTAGTTCGATGTTTTCTTCTTCTTGGATTAATACAAAAAGCGAATCTCCAATTTTTAAGCGTGGTTTTTGTCTCAATACGGTGGAAAAACCAAATTACACGGAAGAAGAAGATTACCCAAATGCTGATAAAGGATATTTTTCTCAAGTTCTTTATCTAAAGGGAGATCTCGATGGTTATGTCACAATCGATCCATCGACAACAACATTTGTTCCTGATGAAGAAAAAAATGATAGCGTGGCAATTTCGTTGGAAAACGCTCATAAATTTTCAGAACTTACACATGAACAAATTGTTCAAAATTTAAATACTATTACTAAATCTTTAAGATTTTCTATTCTTGTTCTCGATGATGAAAATGAGCACGAACTAGAAGATTATGCTTATTATACAATCAATCCGTTCAAGGAGAGCGAAACATATTTAGGTGGAGTTCTTGATAACGATACAAACGGATTTTATGATTATTATAATGGGAAAGAAGTTCTATTTGGAGAAGCTAGCAACGTCACTTCCGATACATTGGTGTACGATATAGCGTCATCAGGTAATGTAACTTCTAAAACTTATTCGGTATTTGATGCAGTTACTGCTGATGATATTGAGCATCTTAATTTTGAAGAGTCATTAAATCAAGGACTCGTCGTAGCGAAAGAAAACGCTATGAGTTTACAAGAAGCAGAATCTATTCGTATTCCGATTAGTACATCTACTTCAAAAAGAATCGTCTTGTCCATGTACCTTGAAGGTTGGGACAAAGACAACAACAACTTGACCATGTATTCATACTTTAAAACGAACATTTCGTTCCGTTTAACAGGTGGAAGTGGTAAATAGGAGGCATAGGGTATGGGAGCCTACTTTGCATATTTAGGAAAGATGATTGCCCAAGTTTTTATCGACATTGGACATTGGTTCTATGATTGGGTGGTTTACAAATACACTAAACTGCCATCAAACTTCTCTTTATACAATGATTATTTTGCACAGTATCAAGCGGATTTTGGTGTCGGTGGTTGGATTTTATTTGTAGTCTTTGCCATTTTACTTGTTGGTGTAATAGGAGCCGCTTGTTTTGGCATATTTTTACTCGCTAGAAAATATATTCGTTTCGTAAAAGGAGAACTTGATAAAGATGCACTCAAGTTACAAGTCGAAAGACTAAATTATGAGCTTTATCAAATCATGCAAGAAAGAGACCGCATTTTGGATATGAAGGTCAAAGCTCTTGGCATCGATGGCAAAAAACCTCCTGAAGGCATGGAAGGTGAGAAAAGCGAGGAAGAACAGACTGTTAGTGAAATTGAGTCTCGATTCCCCAAACTCACACACGTCGATAATGAATATGCCGGTAAAAATATGGACATTCCGGATGTCGAAGGTTTAACTCTAAAGCAGTTGTGCGATTGCTTTAGAAATTTCGCTGCCTCTCAATTAGGTCTTTATTACACAATAAATACCATCCGACAATTGTTCGCTGGTATGGGTGCTAGTAAACTAGTCATCCTTGAAGGTATTTCTGGTACTGGTAAAACTTCCCTCCCATACGCATTAGGAAAGTTTTTTGCCCACGACGCAGAAATCTGTTCGGTCCAGCCAAACTGGAAGGATAGATCAGAACTTGTTGGATATTATAACGAATTTACTAAGAAATTTAATGAATCCGAATTCTTACGCGCATTATATACGAGCAATTATCGCAAAGATTTTAATCTCATCGTACTCGATGAAATGAACTTGGCTCGTATTGAATATTATTTTGCTGAATTCCTCTCCATTCTTGAAATGCCTAATCCAAATGAATGGCAAATTGAAATGATTAATAATCACGATCCACACGATCCAAAATTATTTAAAAATAATAAATTAAAAATACCTCAAAATGTCGTCTTCTTTGGAACTGCAAATAACGATGATTCAACATTCACTATTTCTGATAAGGTGTACGATCGTTCTATTTGCTTGTTCTTCGACAATAAAGGTATTGCTTTCGAAGCTCCATACCAAGCTCCGATGATCATTCCATTCTCACAGGTTCAAAAACTTTATGATGACGCTTCATCTAAATATCCATTGAGCGAAGAGACGCTTTACAAGTTCGCCCAACTCGATGATTTCGTCATTAAAAAATTCAGGTTGGCATTTGGTAACCGTATCTTAAAACAACTGAGAAAATTTGTTCCTTGCTTTGTCGCTTGTGGTGGTACTGAACTCGATGCCATCGACTTTATCTTTACCAATAAGATTTTAAAGAAGTTTGAATCTTTGAACATCGCCTTCTTAAAAACTGAATTAAAAGAGCTTAATCAAATGCTTGATAAATTATTTGGTGCTGACACATTCCCTATGGCGCATAAGTTCATCGACAACATGCTTAGAATGAGTTAATTCATATGGCTAAGAAATCTAAATTTCAAATACTTGAACACAAGTACATCCGTAAAACAAACTCTGTCTTTAAAGAAAAAGAAGGCAAAGCGATTTTGGATACTTTGTCCAATGGCAAAAATTCGTATTTGAAATTCAGCCGTTACGAATCATCTTCCATGGATTTGGCATGGGTCAAAAAGGTTATCGATTGTATTCCAGCAATTGGAGATATTGTCGGAAACCCAAAGAAAACCATTCAAACTTTGGCGGAAGTTGTTCAAGTTGAAAAAGTCAAAAAGATTGGCGTGGAAACTGTTCAACACCTTTCGAGCCATACGCAATATATCAAAACTGTTGATGAAAACGGAAATGTTACTCCATCAAAATTGTTAAATATTTACAATGATGACTTCTATGCGATTTATGAAAATAAATTCATCGCAACTCTTCTTCGCCATTTGCTCATCTTCGTTGAAAAGAGATACGAAATTTTAAAAAACTCTGCAACGATGAGCAACGTCAACGTTCTCTACTTTAAAAACCACACAGTCGTGGATGGAAATATAATTGACATTGAAACCAAAGTTAATTATAACCACCCTGCCGATACCGAAGGTAACGATAAAATGCGTGGTTTCGTGAGACAAATCGAAGATATTCGAAAATACATCAAATTCTATATGCACAGCGAGTTTATGAACATCCTAAGACGTGAAAAGGATGTTAGAAATCCTATTATTCAAACGAATATTATTCGTAAAAACCATAAGTATCATAAATGCTATTTGCTCTGGCTTTATATCGAAAGATATCGCGAATCTGGTGTGGAATTGAAAGTCGAAGAAAATTACACTCAACTGACATCTGATGAAATAAAAGAAATAAACCAGGTTATGGCTGCTAATTTTTTGATGCTTAAGGGGCAAGATATTCATCGTACAACTAATCGAAAAATTAAAACATACAAACCTAAGATTAAAAACACTTATGACGACACGATTTATAAACCAGTTTATTACGATGGACCGGTTGAGTATATTCGTGTTGATGATCGTTATCGTTCCTATACTGAATCGCTTTATAACTTAAATCCGCATCCAACCAAGGCTTTGGCGGAATATGATATTGAGAAATATCGTGCAAATAAGGCCACTAGAGAAAAAATTAGACAAATCGATGCTCTTTTATCAAGAAAAGAAAACGAAAAAGCAAATTACGAAGCCGGCGAGGCCAAAGCTGAACAACGCGAAAAAGATCGCGATGCTTATGTTGATGCTTTAGCCGAAAAACAGATTCGTGAAGAAGCAATCGCAAAAACAGAAATGGTTCGCAAAGATTTAATCAAACAAGCTAAAAAGGATCAAGATAAAAAAATCAAAATTCCAAAATCTGACGCTAAGAAAGAGTAAGTATTAAAATGGCTGATGAAAAGAAACCTAAAATCAAAACGAAAAAAATAATTGAATGGTCAATTACTGGTTTTTTCATCGCTCTTTTAGCACTTGTTGCTGGTTTTAGAATTTATCAGGTTGCCAGTGGCAATTATGATATATTTGGTTCTCAATTCCCTGTTGTTTTAACCGATTCTATGGAACCAGATTATATGGTCGGGGATGTTATCGTTGTGAAAAGCATTGATCCTGCTAATGTTGCAATTGGTGACGACGTCAGCTTTTATTACGACATTACAAATGATGGGAAAAAAGATATGGTGACTCATCGATTGCAAAACATTTATTATTACGAAGATGCCACGAAGAATCCAACTGATAGCACCGCGCATTATACATTTATTGCTCACGGCATTAACAAAACATCTTCTCAATGTTCTGGTGATTGCACCTACCAAACTCAGCTATTCCATGAAGCAGATTTGATTGGCAAAGTTGAGGGCACAAGTCCATTTTTAACTGTTGTTAATAAAATATTTTCTTCAGTTTGGACACTTATTATTCTTATTTTAATTCCATCGTTATATATCGTTATTACTTCTGTTTTGGACCTATTTAAGACAATCGAAGAAAAAGATGAAGATTCACCAAATCAAGAATTGCCAAAGAACACTCCAAACAGTGGTGGAGATCCATTATCTGGGTTATCTGATAAAGACAAAGAAAGATTAAAAAAACAAATGCTTGATGAATTGCTAAATAAAGGAGACAAAAAAGAATGACACAAAAGAATTTTAATTTAAATCGTGCGATACTGATGATATCAGCATCCACAGTCTTTCTTATTTTACTTATTATTTTTATCGTTCTTTTTGCAACTGGAATTTTTGCTGGTAGCAGCGGTTTATTGGTTCTGTTTGTAATCCTTTTATCGCTTTTTGCCGCTGCCACAGCGGTCTGTGTTATGCTTTATCTTTCTCGCCGCCAAATGCTCGTCAACCTTAGAAGTGACAACAAATATCGTTTAGGCGTGGATAATTATTTCCACGATTACACCATCTTTGCTGAACGAGTGAGATGGCTAAGAAAAGTCAATAAGACACAGAACAAATGTTTTATCATTTGTTTTACAGCGATGTCAACCACTGATAACAGTTCGACAAATCCAAATGAAAAAGCGCTTAATGGTTATCTCGCTGAATATATGACTGATATTTTGACAACCAATCCAATTTATGGCAAAAATTTAACCGCTTATTGCTTTCATAGAAGTTGTTTTTATATTTATTCTTTTATGAATTTGGAAAACACTCATGAACTGATTGAATTGATTCATAAAAGCATGTATGACATCATTGCTAAAAAAGAATTAAAAATATTTGCCCAACCACATTTTGGCGTAGCGGAAATATCTAATTCAATGGATTTGGTCGAGGCTGTTGATCGCGCTTCAATAGCAAGAAACGTCGCTTCGCGTAACTTCGAAGAAATCACTTTCTACAAAGATGAGTTTCGCGATGAAGCTAAACAAAACGAAATCAAAGAGTTACAGCAAGCTATTCAAAACAAGGAACTTGTAGTTTTTTATCAACCGAAATTTAGTCTTAGAAGCAAAAAATTTGTTGGCAGTGAAGCGCTTGTTCGTTGGGATTCACCAACATATGGTCTTGTTCCACCAGCAAGATTCATTAAGAAAGCGGAGATTGGTGGATTAATCCACGAAATCGACATGTATGTCTTTAAACAAGTCATAGAAGACCTTGAAGACCAGAAACGTGCCGGTGGAAGGATTTTACCAGTTTCTGTTAATTTCTCGCTCTACGAGTTCTATTCTTCATCATTTTTAACAGATATTAAGAAACTTGTCGATAATTCAACGCTAAATCCTAATTTGCTCGAAATTGAAATCACCGAAACAACCAGCCAAGCCAATACATTTATGGCTACATCAATTCTTAAAAAATTAAAAGAGTATGGTTTTAAAATTCTCATGGATGATTTTGGCAGTGGCTTTTCAAATATATCCAATTTAAATACTCTTCCTATCGACATTGTCAAAATCGACAAATCTTTTGTCGATGGTTTAACGATTGACAAAAAGAACTGCGAAATTGTGAAATTCCTTATTTCCTTATGCAAAGTCAATGGTTTAGAGGTTATTGCGGAAGGTGTTGATTCTAAAGAAGAAATTGCCATCTTAGAAAAGGCAAATTGCGATGTTATACAAGGCTTTTATTATAGCGAACCTTTGCCTATCAGAGATTATAACCATCTCTTAAGAGAAAATCCTTTTGAGAAGAAAGGGGATAAAAAACAATGATCTTGATTATTGGATCAAATCACGACGACGTCCTTTATTATGAGAGTCTTTTAAAGAAGACCAAAGAAGAAGTGGTTCTTTCTAAATACCACGTTTTAACTGGTGCGATTTCATCACGGGAAGTCATGATTTTGCAAGATATTTATACGTCCTTTGTTTCCTCGACAATCACAAGTTATCTCATCAGCCACTATTTTATTTCTATCATCATTTGTGTTGGAAGATGCGAAATTGTCAAAGGCAGCATGAGAGTTGGAGACATAGCTGTTAGTGATTCATTAATTTTTGGCGATGTTGATCAGATTGCCACAATTAAAGGAACTGAACTTGGACAAATACCGGGCTACCCACGAATATTTCCTGTTCGCCTTGAAATGCTCAACAATATGAATAAATGTCTTGATAATGTCACATCTAGAAAACATTATAATTCAACTTTTATTTCTTCATCGTTCTTTCGACAAAACAAGGAATTAATAGATGACTTAAGCGAAGATGAATATATTCAATCTCTAGATCAGAATATCGTTTTAGATGGCGAAAGTGCAGGAGTAGCGTTAGCGTGTTATTTACACGATGTCCCTTTTATTTCAGTAAAAGTCGCTGAAGCAAATATTGGCGAATATACAACATTAGATAATTACTTATCCATCTTAAGTGAATATGCCAATCTTGGAAAGGCAATTGCGGCGTTTATCGGTGAGATTTCTCGAACTGATATCGTACGTGCCTAAGGAGGAAATATGGCTAAGAACAACAAAACTACAACATTGAAGTCATATCTCAAACTTCATTTCTACATCATTCTTTCTCTGGCGAGTTTAATTTTGATTTTAGGTATAGCCTTGGCTTTTATATTTGCTTTGTCAAATAGTTCCCCGTCTTTAATAATTATTGGAATAATTATTGGGGTTTTGCTGGCTTTTTTAATCATTATACTTGTTATATTTTCAATAAGCGCGTTCAAACTTACATACAACGAAGCGTTTAGCATTAGCCGTAGAAACTTTGAAGCTTTAGCAAATTTTGATAAGGAACTCGAGTTCTGCACGCATACCAAGTTTGATGAACTTCGCCAACTGAACACCGCTTTTAAAGATATCTCTCACAACCTTGAAGGAAGAACGATTATTTCTAAGGCCTTCTCCTATAAGAATTTGACATATCTTGATGACCGCCAGATTACCATCACAGAGAAATCATTGTTAGACAATTTAACCGATATTATTCTAGCGAGTGAATCATATCGCAATGCTTTAATAGACATTTCGTATGATTTAGGTGATGAAAACATTACCCCTAAAGATCGCGATAGCATAATAAATTCCATCATTTTCTCGCTTGGTTATGAACATATGCTTGTCGCCACAAAAGAAGTTAATTCAGGATTCTATATTTATATTCCAGCATTTGATTCCATTAGCCAACTTCACGAAGAGCTTGAAAGGCTGATGAAAACCATTTCTTTAGTTCGCCATGCTTTCGCTGGCAAACAATTAGTTTTAGCAAACGTTAATGTCGTTGTATATCCTTATTCTGATGTCGATCATATGTTAAGCGATTTAAAATTGGCATGCCGTCAAAAGAAGACACTCAATTTCTATTTCCCTGACCGCGTGGTCGAAAGCAATAAGAAAATGCTGGTTTCTGCTTTAAACATGAACAGCATTTCTCGTTTAATTGAAGATATTTCATCAATTGATCCAAACCCTGACAAATATGCATCAAATATGCACAAAATCGATAATTCGATTGCTAGCATTTCAAACTACTATGGTTTTTCATGCGCCGGATATATTTCTTATGATGATGATAAAGATTGCTATTATTCACGCTTTGTCCATAGTGATCAGGATTCAATCGTCTTTAAGCCTGACGTAAAGATTAACTCTAAATTTGTAGATGTTGTCAATCGCATTCAAGATTATGATCACAGCTATTATTTCTCATCGAGAAAGCACGTCAATGACGAGTTTGCTCGTTTTATCGATCAATATCGTGTGCGTTCAGGCCTTTTCTATGTTTTGTCGAAACAAGGGCAATGCACTGGTCTTATATATTTTCTAAATAAATCAGGCGATTTGTCATTTGATGCTTACATGAAGCAAAACCTAATTGTTTCTTGCCATGTTTTAGGAAATATCTTAAAAGAGATGGAAAGTCGTCGCGCGGTCGATGTCCTTTCTAAAAGATTTAGAAACATTTTAAAGATTGCGGGAGTGAATATCTATTCGATTGATAAGAGCACTCATGAAATAACCGTGATGTCCGATGCTTTTAAAAAACTTATTTTGAAAGCGCAAGTTGGAATGAAATGTTATGAAGCCATCTATGGGTTGGATAGTCCATGCAAAAATTGTCCTTTAACGCGTGGCAAGCACATGATTTCATTAATCAAAAAGAAAAAGTATGAGTCATACCCTGTTTTGAGAAATAAAGATGATGAATATGCAAGTCTTATACTAAAGGAAAATACTTCTGAAAAAGTTTCAGAGCGATACGACGATGAGACGCTTCTCGCTACTTATTATGCTTTCCAAGAAGTTCTGTCCAACCAGTATTTGATTCATCAAAGTGGCAATATTCTCCTTCTGACCATTAAAAATATCAAGAAAATTATTGCTAAATTAGGCAATACTGGCTATGTAGAAATGCTTAGCGAATTCAATTCGGAAGTCATATCAAAATACAAAGAAAAACTCGATGTATATTTATATGATAAGGATACATTAGCTATTATTCTTCCTCATTCAAAAGATGAAAACGTCATCGCTTTAGCTGAGTATATATGCGAGGAAACCACAAAATTAAGCATTCAAAAAGAAGGGTTGAGATTTGAATTTGCTTATCTAAATAAATCATATCCTGCGAAGTGTGATTCTTTAGATAGTTTGAACAATGTTGTTGAAGACGCCCTAAAAGAAACCAATAAACTTGCGGTTGATGAAATCATGTTCTTTGATGACGGTTATCAGCGAAGCGCTTCAAAAGACGGCTATTTATACGAAATGCTTGTGGATGCTTTCAAAAGCAAAAACTTCCAGATTAATTTCCAACCTGTTATTAACAATAAAGATCGTCTTATCAAAGGTGCTGAATTGCTCCTACAAGTTATTGATAAAGAAAGAAACGAACCTATCGATATTGCTCGTGCAATGAAAATTGCCGAAGAACGTGGTTTCACGCCAACCATTGCCAACGCTTTAATCGATTATGTCGATGAATTACTGGTGAAATACGGATATACATTCTTTATGACGTCAGGATTGAACCGCCTATTTCTCAATGTCGATTTCAGTTTCTTTAAGGACGATTCATTTGTTAACAAACTTGGTGTGGTTATGAGTAAAAATAGTCTTCCTAAAGGCTTTATCGGGTTGGAAGTGGATGAGAACGATGTTAAACAAAATGCCGCTAACTACTTTGATATATCTAAAAATGTCACCTTGGCCGGTGGCGTGTTCATCTGCGATCATTTCCACGGCGAAGTCATCACTTCTCAAGAGGTGAGCGATGCTGGATTTAAAGAAGTTAAAATTGCACGAGAATTTGTATCTGCGCTTGAAGACAAAGAAATGCTCGACAAGATTATCTCCATCTGGGACAGCAATATTAAAGCTGGGTTGAAGACAATCTTTGTTGGAGTGGAAAACCGTCTCATTTCAGAAGCGATTCATTATGAGGACAACGATTGTTACGTTCAAGGAAACTTCTTCTTTACTCCAATGAGCGAAGCCGCTTTGTTTGAATCGATTCGTCAAAGAAATATGAAAGATAAGGAAATGGACAACTAATCAGTTGCAAAACTTTTTAAAAAGATGTGGCAAAACCACATCTTTTATTTAATAATTTGTTTTAAATCATTTTTTGCAGTATGGCGTTGAGTTTGGTGAATATATTTGGTTGATTTTTATTTGTTTACTGGGAATAAATCGCTAATATTTTTTTGTATTGGCTACTTTTTTTGCAGAAATTGGCTAAAAATTACCACCTCATAATTCTATGATTATCCTATTTTGCCTAAAGATTATAAATGCAAAATATAATAATCTTTAACTAAAATAATTAGACATTCGTCAATTTGTCTAAATATAAAATATTATAATTGTTTAGGAAAAGAATTCAGCACTAGCATCTTTTTAACGATAAATTAACATCTGTCCATTGTGTTTTAATTATCTATAAAGATTAAAAATTAGATTTATTATCATGTACGTGCAAGCATGCCTGCACTTGCAATTATGAAAAGTAATATATAAAATATATTTATCAAAGACAAAAGCAAAACTACAGCAATGTAGTGACGCAAAGCTAAAGGGTCTTGGAAAAGATAGCCAGTTGCCTAATGAATAAATGGGTAGCTGGCTTTATTGTTTATAGCTACCAGAAAGGTAAGCGGAATGAAATATCGGCAAAAAAAGATTCTTGCCATCGCTTTGGCTATATTCAACATTTCGTTTACTACCGTGGTCGCATCGGTCGCCACAGTCGCATGGTTCGCTTCGCAAGCGAACGTTTCGGTGAACGATAGCGAAGCAAGAATCCAAGTTCCAGAAAACGCTGAAGTTGATTGGGAAGTTCTCAAATATAATGATGATTTAAAAGCTGGCGTTTCTTCAACCAATGCTTCCGATTTTTCTTTACAGCCTTATGATGAGTATTTAACTCAAAAGAATAAAAACACAAATGTTCTTTTACGCGCGACGCTCTCTATGCCTAGTATTACTAGTGCTAATCAATTGTACGTTGATGTTAGTTGTACTGCTGGTCACGATCCAGAATACAATAGTGCAGCTCCTAAATATACTTCAAACATTTGCCAATTTAAGTCATTTGTTTATTCCTATGTGAATTCCAGTAATGAAACGGTTGTATTAAACCATACGATCGATCCTGCAAGCGCAAATTCTCGATATACGACAGCCACTACATATTTCGCTGGAAAATCTATTCCTTCAACACGATTTGTTGCTCTTCACAATAACACGCCTAATAAACGAGCAAATAAGATAACACTAATTCCAAATATGGATTTGAATTCTGACACCGCGACTTCAATTACGGTGTACATTGAATGTTCATATAATCCAAAATTAGTCAAATATTACATCACTAGTAATGGAACTTTAAGTGGGGTTAGTGAACTTAATGGTGATATAACGCTTTTTAATTTTCGCGTGGGCGCGGCTTACACAGGCGCTTATGTGAAAGTAAATTCAGCCAGTAGTTTGACTTCAAATGGTAATTATCTCATAGGTTATGATGGTTTTAGTTCCGATGATAGAGATGTGGCATTAGATGGTAGTGGAACAACGAGTACCGCTTATACTTCTGGCAAAAACTATATCGATTATTACAGCCATAAAGGCTATATTACAAATAATGAAAACTATCACAATAGCGATTTTTCTTATGATACATCAACTTCCAAACTTACATCTAGATCTGGATATGTAATCGGCGCGACTGCGGCTGGAAACTTTGGTGCAAGCCAAACTGGAACATATACCAATTCTTTAACTTATGATAGTGGCTCGGTCGATGTGGTAAGCAATTCTTATAACTTGCAATACAATCCAACTGCAGGAACAACTAGATGGAATTATTATTCCGATACTCAAACTTCTCCAAATTTATATAAATTGGATACAAGTGCTTCCGCTTCTTTAATCTTAACTGGCATCACGCTTGGTGGTGCTTATCCAACTTCTCTAACTGTGGGAGATCCTTTTACATTCTCCCCTGGTACAGTTACCGCATCTTACAATGATGGTGAAATGTTAGAAGATGTCACAAGCGAAGCGACATTCACCGGCTATAATATGAGCGCAGCGAATTCGTATACGGTGACAGTTTCTTACACCGACCCAGATGATGGCTCAACCGCTACTGCCCTATACGCTCTTACGGTTCAAGCGGTTCCAACCCTTTCTTCTATTGCAGTTAGTGGCATGACTACTGCTTATAATGTTGGAGATACTTTTTCGTTCGATGGCGTTTGCACTGCCACATTTAGCAATGGTTCAACAACATCTGTAACCCCGAGCATAGATTCAAGTAATGTCAACATGTCAACAGCCGGAACATATACCGTCGGCGTTTCTTATACTAATAATTCCATAACGAGAACCACATCGTATGAAATTACTGTTTCAGATGTTTCATCAAATTATGCTTGGAATATTGCTAGTAGCATTTCTAGCGGCGATGTTGTCATTATTGTTTATAACACTACACCTGCTGTTGCTGGTGGACTTACCTCTGGATACTTTGCTTCTTTAACCACTGGAATAACGATAAATGATGCAAAAAGCGTCATAAGCGCAATTCCTGACGGAACCGAACAATTTACTATCGGCGGTAGCAGTGGAGCCTACACATTTACCGATCAAAATAATCAAATACTTGGTGTTAGCGGTACTACAAATTATCTTGATGGTGATAACGCCACCACTACTTGGAATGTGACCTTTTCTGGTACAACTGCATCATTAACTTCAACAGCTTCATCGTCTGGTAGTTTGCAATACAATACATCTAACCCGCGTTTTAAAAACTACACATCATCACAAGGATCTGTTCAGCTTTATAAACGTGTATCAACATCCCCGCTTTCAAGTATTACTTTATCCAATCTTACGACCTCTTATTACACTGGGGCTTCTTTTGTCAATCCGACCATCACTGCTCATTATGAAGATTCTACTACCGCGGTTATTCCACCGGCTAGTTGTACAATAACTGGATTTGATAACACTACGCCAGGAACTCAGACCATCACTGTTTCTTATACGGAAGGTAGTGTGACTAAAACAGCTGCCTACAATATTACAATGACTCAAAAAGCTCCGGCTTCATTAACAGTTGCTGGTATGAAGACCACTTTCTATGTTGGAGATACGTTCTCTTTTGGTGGCACCGCCAGCGTCACATATAACGATGGCACGACCTCGGTAGTAAACACAGGCTTAACTTATAATTCTGTCGATATGAATACCGCTGGAACATATACGATTTATGTCACTTACACCGAAGGTGGAGTGGCAGTTACCGCAACTGGCTATACTATAACGGTAAATGCAATAGTTTTAGATAGTATTGCTATTTCTGGTCAAACAACATCTTTTGTCGTCGGTGATACTTTCACAGTCGGTTCTGGCGTTGTAACTGCGACGTACAATAATAGTTCAACAGCAAATGTCACTGCTTCGACATCATTTTCTGGATACGACATGTCAACTGCTGGAACTCAAACAGTCACTGCTTCCTATACTGAAGGAGGAGTTACTAGGACTGCTACATATTCAATCACTGTAACATCCGGGCAACAGTCTGGATCATTTGAAATTGCATTTCTTGCTGGTACGAGAAGTAGCGATTCTAGTACGGCGCTTGATTCGACAACAATCGCTTATGAAGTGAGTGCTGGTGCGACATATATTGCTTCTTATACCACTATAACAAAAGTATATGGTGGTAAAACAGGTTATGGATTAAAGTTTGGCACTAGTTCAGCAATTGGAGATTTAGTATTTGCCACTTCTTCAACAGTTCAAGCGCAAAGCATTACATCTATTGTTTTGTCGACGGCTCAGTATAGTACTGACACCGGTACATTTGGTATTTATATTAATGGCAGTTCCACCTCATCTGGCACTGTAACACCTTCTGCTGGCACAACAACGATTACTTTAGATAGTGCTACGGTCATAACATCTATTGAAATTAAGACATCTGCAAAGAGAGCTTACTTAAAAGGCATTACTTTCAATTATTGACAAAGAAAGGAGAATAAATGCTTAAAAAACTAAAAAAGAGCAACAAACTAATCGCTAGTATGTCGATATTTTTATTGACGTCTATCGTGGCTGTGATTATTTCAACGATTGCTTGGTACTCTGACATTAAAGCATTTACTCCAACTAACGTTTTTAGCAGCGTTATCACATCATATTTTGATTCTGGTAGCGGAACACAAACCGATCCATTTGTCATCACCCGCCCAATTCACTATTGGAACCTTGTTTATCTACAAGAGAACAACGAGATGGAAATTGGTGGAACAACATTTGCAAATGCAGAATTATATTTTCAATTCGGTAAAAAGAACGCCGATGGATATGCTGGAACAGATGATGATGACACATATTTATTCTACAATTATGATAATAATGGTGTTTTACAATACGTTAATGAAGACATCGAATCGACTTCTCCTTATTTGAACATGAATTACTACAATGGCAATTTAGCCATTCTTCCTCTTGGAACTAGTGAACATCCTTTCATCGGACATATCGTTGGGAATAATTTAACCGTTTCCAATCTTCATATAAACGGCAACGGATTATGCGATATTGGCATATTTGGCTATGTGGCCCAAGGTGCAACTATTTCTAATTTATATTTTGAATCGCCATATATCGACACTGGAACTACTAATCCAGCTGCTATAAGTGCTGCGAGCCATACTTCTCATGAAACTCACACATATATTGGTTACATCGCTGGTCACGTTTATAACGCCTCGACTTCATTTACTAATGTTTATACTAACAATTGCCAACTTTTGAATAGTACGGGAAACTCTAATGAAATGATTAATACATATGGCTATTTCGGCCATGTGGATTATCCATCAACAATTACTGCTGATTCAGCAAGTTATGCCACAGAAATCAGTGCCAATTCAGCCTATAATGCCATAAATGATTCGTATTCAGTTGCTTCATCTAAAAACGTTTCTGCTAAGCCACAACACACCGCATATACTCCTTCTGGAACTTATGGCACTGCCGTTACAAGCGGGACCAATTCCTACACGATGAATTCTTATAATTCAAATCCATATTCACTATCTACAATAGGCTATGATTCAGGTGACACTGTTTCTGAGCATTTGCGTTATTTTGACACCAACGAAAACAATGAATTAAAAAAGATATCTACTGGAACTCAAGAATTAAATTCGGTTCCATCAAATTGGGATGATATGGATGATGGTTATTATCTATATTGGGATACTACAAATAGCAAGTGGCAATATACAACAGTTGCCTCCCCAGTTAATCCTGAACCTACCAATGTCGACTACAACTGTTTGACGCTTTCTTACACTTATGAGGGAACGGTTTATTATTGTAAATATAGTGCCGGTAACTTAATTTCAACCACAGTTGCTCCTGCAAGTGCTTCATCAGCAGAATTAAATAATTACTATTTTGTTTTAAAAGCTACCCAAAGTAGCCGTGGCGTTGCAACATTAACTCAAGGAGACAACGCGGCAAACTATTATATTTATTCGCCGAACAACCAAGCATATTTGACTGCCGAAGCTACATCGAGCAACACTGTGCCAACATTCTCCACCAGCATTGATAATGGAAAGATGTTTTCATTTGAAGGCCCACGTACCGCCATTACATTTGGTGAGACCCCTAATGTTGGATTTTTATACGGCTTATCTGATGGTGTATATGGTCGAAAATCGGTTGCCACGATGAATGCTACTACGTTTGATGTTGGTACCGTTTTGTCTAGAACAACCGATGAAGGTGCAGTCTACGATAAAATAACCTCTTTAACAGATATTGTCGATGGCGATACTTTGGCGTTAGTTGGCATCAAATCTGATGCTCCAGAAGGTTATACTATCGGAGCCATGTCTACAACCCAAAACGCAAACAACCGTGGCACAGTTTTCTCATCAATTGATGAGGATAATCGTCTTGTCTATGTCTCAAACTTAGCCAAACTAACTGTTAATATTGATGCCAATGGTTATTATACATTCTATGATCCAGCAAATAATGGCTATCTCTATTCGGCTGGCACAGCTAGTACCGGAAGAAACTATTTGCGAACAAACTCTGATCCTGATTCATTCGGCACCAATTGGGGACGTTGGACGATTTCTCTTGATTCTGATGATTACGAAGCACATATATTAAGCGTTGGAAACGCTTCAACGCCATATCTTAGATATAACGCTTCTTCAAATGGAACCGCATATTATACTTTCTCTTGCTACGGCAATGAATCTGTTAATACTACTCATACACCACTCATATTTAAGAAAAATGCGACATCTGGCGCTCCGCAACTATATTCAAATGCCGTTGTCATCACTTTCGCTTCTCAATCAGCAGGAAATAAGACGGTTTATACGTTTGATCTTCACACCGCTCCAAATTCTGTTTCCAACCCAGACAACCCTAATTTCTATTCTTCGAGTGCATTTGCTGTGCAAAGAACAGATTCTGTCGCTGTCACATTTAACAAAACGTTATCTAAAGTTTCTTACACCGCTACTGCAATAAACCGCTGGCAAAAAGTTACTGCTACAAGCGAATTGAGCGTTGGTGATAGTATTATTTTGCTTCACGAGTATACGACAGCTACTGCTATGTCCACAACGCAAGCTGACAATAACCGCGGACAAGTTGCGAGTATCACTTTAAATACGAGTGGAACCCCTTATTATATAGAAAATGCTGATTTGCCTACGACGGTTCAACAAATAACATTGTCTGCTGGTACGACAGGTTCATATATGAGCCTGAATGTTGGGGATGGTTATCTTTACGCTGCGAGTAGTACTAGTAACTATTTGAGGACTCAAACTACACAAAATGCTAATTCTGATGCATCTATTACGATCACTGGTGGAGATGCTTCCATCATTTTCCAAGGTAATTCTACGCACAACATATTGCAATATAACGCTTCTAGTTCCATCTTCTCTTGTTATTCCAGCGCTTCGCAGCAAACCGTTCAAATTTATAAACATATCATTTCCTCAACTGATACGACTACTTATATTGGTGATTTGGTCGGCAATAGATATGATCCAGAGCGCGTCGATGTTGTCGGACCTGCAACGTATACGTCTTCATACATTGAAATGAGTGGAAGCATCGATACTTTTCCAACTTTAACAAGTTCTGATATTGGAGCAAAATACTACACTACAAGTTATGCTAAAAATGCAATTACAATTCTTGTCGATGTCACTGGATCTAGAGATTTAGGCACTTTGTTCTACACATACAATGCTTCTAGTACATCTATTCCTGAATTTGCTACAGGAGATGCTGCTAATCCAATTTCACTTTCAAGTGCTGGAGCACGAGATGTTGACACGAATGGCAATGATTCTGTTCATACATACTTATTGAACTTGAATACTTCAAACATCGCTCGTCTTTCTTTCTGTGCATTAGACAGCAGTGGCAACATATGTGCTATTTATAGCAGCACAGGAACTTTATTGTATTCAAGTGAAGGCTTCACAACCGCAACAATTGCTAAATATGTTATTGAAATTGGTAATACCACCGGAACGATTCAAATCTCCGATGTCCAATATACTTATAATAACGCCGATGGTAACGTTGGCAACTTTGGCAGCGTCGACTATCGTAGTGCATCATATGATACAACTGGTAATTTCACTGGCACATCAGGTCAAATAAGCAGTTCTAATATCAGCATTTATTATACTGTTAGTAATAGTGGGCAATTAGTCTCAATTACCGTCTCTTATGATGCAACCTCACACACATACACCGTTACTATTACTTCAAGTGTCAATATGACCGTCAATATCTTTAATTATGATCCAACGGTTTATTCATTAGTCGTGAATGGTACATCTTATTTTGAAGGCACGAACATCGTTACAGTAACCGCTTCTTAACTTTTGGCGATTTTTAAAGCGCAATAAGTCGCAAATAGCGCACTATTTATAAAAATAATTCTTGAAATCTCGCATACACGTGCGTATTCTTTTATAGGTGTTTTATGAAAATTAGAAATATTGCAATTATTGCGCACGTCGATCACGGCAAAACCACTTTGGTGGATCAATTACTCAAATGTTCTGGCACATTTCGTTCTAACGAAACAGTCGATACATGTGTAATGGACTCTAATCCTATTGAAAAGGAAAGAGGCATTACAATTTTGGCCAAGACCACGGCGATTCATTATAAAGATTATTTAATAAATATTCTCGACACTCCAGGGCATGCTGATTTTGGCGGGGAAGTGGAAAGAATTATGCACATGGTGGATGGCTGTCTTTTACTTGTGGATGCTCTTGAAGGCACAATGCCTCAAACGAGATTCGTATTAAAAAAAGCCATTGAAGCTCATGTTAAACCAATTGTTATTATCAATAAGATTGATAGACCACACGCCGACGCCTTAAAAGCGGTGGATGAGGTTCTTGCCCTTCTTATGGAACTTGGAGCCCCTGATGACTTTTTAGACTTCAAAGTGGCCTATACTAGCGCTTTAAATGGTACATCATCATTATCAAGCGATCCAAAAACTCAAAAACCTGGTATGGATCCGGTGTTCGATTTGATTCTTCAAGAAATTCCAGAACCTAATGTCGTTTTAGATGGTCCTTTCCAATTTCAGCCAGCCCTTCTTGATTACAACGATTTTGTCGGCCGTATTGGCATCGGCGTTATCAAAAGAGGTTCTGTTAAAATTGGAGACACTATCGCGGATGCTCGCCTTGATGGAACAGTCACCAATTTTAAAGTCATGAAATTATATGGCTATTTAGGATTGAAGAGAATGGAAATAAACGAAGCCAGTGCTGGAAATATCATCGCTATCGCAGGTTTAACTGATATAAATGTTGGCGAAACATTATGCGATGTCAATCACATTGACCGTGAACCTCCATTAAGAATTGATGAACCAACCCTTCAGATGACTTTTGGAACAAATACATCACCACTCGTGGGTCAAGATGGCAAACTGGTCACGGCTAGACTGATTGGTGAGAGATTAAATAAAGAAGTGCAAAGAGATGTTTCTTTGCGCGTTAAAAGAATTGAAAATACTGAATCTTGGATCGTTTCTGGTCGTGGTGAACTTCACCTGGGTATCCTTATTGAAAATATGAGACGTGAAGGATTTGAACTTCAAGTTTCTAAACCAAGCGTTATTATTCGCGAAGTAAACGGCGTCAAAGAAGAGCCATATGAAGATGTGCTCATTGATGTTCCAACAGAATATCAAGGCACAATTATGCAGTCGCTTGGTGAAAGAGATGGTCAACTGATCGATTTATTCGATAATGGTGCGACTACTAGATTGTCATATGTCATACCATCTAGAGGCTTGATCGGCTTTGTTACTAACTTTCTCTCGTTAACTCGTGGTTATGGTATTATTTCACACACGTTTAAAGAATATCGCCCGGCGATTAGTGATCCTTCGCTTGGAGAAAGATCCATTGGCGTTTTGGTTTGTACAGACCAAGGCATTGCCACTCCATACGCAATTGAAAGAATTGAAGATCATGGATCGATGTTTATCAAACCTGGCGATGAATGCTATGAAGGCATGATAGTGGGTGAACATCGTTATAATAACGATATGACCGTTAATGTCGTCATGGAAAAACATATGACCAACGTTAGAAGTTCCACCAAGGAACAAACTGTTGTCTTAAAAACACCTCGACATATGTCTTTGGAAGCTTGCTTAGACTATATTAATTCTGATGAATACGTTGAAATTACTCCTAATACTTATAGGATGAGAAAGAAGATTCTTAATACTGCTGATCGAAAAAAATTCGATTCCAAGATGAGAAGAAATAACGACGAAGATGAAAAATAACCGAGTTCTTAATTGAATCCGGTTGTTTTTATTGTTGCTTTAGATTAAAATAATCTTAGTAGCACAACGAAGATAACACTACAAAGTTCAAATAAGCATTTTGCTACAAGGCCCGCAAGGGCATAAATAATATCCCATTTAATGGGATATTTTTTGTTGTATAATAAATTTATACATACACTTGGGAGAATAATTTATGAAAAATGAAAAATTTTATCTTGGACTAGATGTTGGATCTGACTCTGTCGGCTGGGCAGCAACTGATGAACACTATCAATTGTTATCGTTAAATGGCAAGACTGCATGGGGATCACGCATCTTCGATGAAGCCAATGATGCAAAAGCCCGGCGTAATTTTCGAGGGTCTGGCCGTAGGATGCAAAGAAGAAAATATCGCATCGACTTGTTAAATTCGTTGTTTTCTCCTCTTATTAAACCTATAGATGATAATTTCTTTTTTCGATTAGCAGAGTCTTCTTATTGTGAAGAAGATAAAATCAAAAGTCATAGCAAATATCCAATTTTCGGAGATCAAAATAAAGAAAAACAATTTTATAAAAATTATCCAACTATTTGGCATTTAAGAGCAGCCCAAGTTGCTGGCAAAAAAGAAGCGTTTGAGGACATTCGCTATGTATATATGTCAATTCACCACATCATAAAATATCGTGGTAATTTTTTGAGCATGAATAAATTTGAAATTGGTAAATTTGATACATCACTTCTCGATAAATTAAATGAATATTTTAAAGAAAAAGTTGCCGAAATCGAAGAGGTTAGTAGCGATGATGTTGATTATATTTTTATGGAACAACAAAACTACGCCAAATTTATTGATGTTTTAAAAAATACTAGAACAAACAAAATCGAAAAGAAAAAAGAAATCAAAGAATTGTTGAATGTATATGATGAATTAAAGCCTGTAATCGAGATGTTCATCGTTCTTATTGTTGGAGGTTCTATAGACTCCACAAAAGTGGATGAAAGTTTTGAAAAAATCAGCATTCAATTCAACAAAAAATATGATGAGCAAGAAGCTGCATATAGAAACATTCTTGGTGATTATTTTTCGGTTGTTGAATTCGCCAAAAGCATTTTTGACTTTATTTCCTTGGACAGCATCCTTCAAGGCCACAAGCATTTATGTGATGCTTTTGCTTCAATATACAATTCTCACAAAATCCAATTGAAGGCTCTTAAGAAAGTTGTCATTGAAATAGATTCTAAAGCCGGACACAAAGATGAACAAAACAGATTGTATTCAAAGATTTTTAAAGATGAAAATGTGAAAAATAATTATGCTTCCTATGTACATTGTTGTTCTACTGTTGATAGACCTGCTAGCGTTCAAGATTTTAATAAATTTATTATTAACGAACTAGAACCATATAAAGAACTAATGTCATCTAGTAGAGACTATCAGATGCTCATTCAACTTGCTAGCGACGATATTTTGCTTCAAACGATTTCCTATTTATCAACAAGCGTAATACCTCATCAACTTCACGAAGATGAACTTGTATCTATTATTGACAATGCCTCTATTTATTACCCATCTCTTAAAGATATTAAAGAAAAACTTGTTTCCTTATTTAGGTTCAGAGTTCCATATTACTATGGCCCATTGAATGCTAATTCAAAGTATTCTAATGTCATTAGAACTTCTAATGATGTTATTACTCCTTGGAATATTGATTCAGTAGTCAACAAAGATGAAACACGACAAAAATTCATGCGTAGTTTGACGAACAAGTGCGAACAACTACATGGCGAAAATGTCCTTCCATTTTGCTCATTGTATTATCAAGACTTTATTATTCTTAATAAACTTAATGGCATTAAACTAAATGGCAATAGCATTGATCAAAAAACAAAACTCGAACTTTTGAATTTTATTTTTTCTCGCAAAAAAACAACCGTTTCTCAATTAGAGAAGTTTTTAAAAACTAAACATTTGAATAATTCAAATGCTCCAGTGGTTATTTCTGGAATAAACGAGAATGATCCTTTTATAAACGATATGAGAGTCGCTTTTGCATCCGCTTTTGACCTATCTAAAGATATCGACGAGGTTGAAAGAATAATTTATTGTTTAACAGTTTATACAGATAATAAAGAAGATGCTAAAGAAGTTATAAAAAAAGAATTCAAGTTATCCATTCCCCAATTAAATGTCGTGGATTCTGTTCAATGCAAAGGGTGGGGTAATTTTTCTTACAAACTTTTAAAAGGAATTAAATATACAGACAGTTTAGGAGTGGTTCACTCCATTTTGGATTTACTATATGACACCACTGATGTCTATATGCAAATTCTTAACAATCCCGAGTATAACTTTAAAAAGTCTATAGATAGAATCAACTATGAATATTTAGGGAATAAAACTCCAGATCAAGCAGCTGAAGAGATTTTGGATGAAGCCTCTCCTAAGATGAGAAGAAGTGTTATTCAATCGTTAAGAATAATCGATGAAGTCAGCAAGGTTGCGGGCGCAAAGCCAAATACCATCGCGATTGAAGTTACGCGCACAAATAAAACAAAAAAAGAGCAAGTAGTATCTCGAAAAAAAGAATTAGCTAAGTTTTTAAATGGATTGACAAAATCCAACGATAATTTAATAAAATCTCAAGCGAGTAAAACACTTGCAGAATTGAACCAGATTGAACTTATTAAATTGAAAGGAAAGCATTTGTATTTGTATTTCAAACAAGATGGTTTGGATTTATATACTGGAAAGCCAATAGCTATTGCTAATGTCATAAATAGTTCGATGTATGATACAGATCACATCATTCCACAAAGTTTGATTAAAGATGATTCTTTGGATAATTTGGTATTGGTCGAGCGTGCTGTCAATCAGCGTATTAAAGGTGATACCTATCCTATTCCAGAAAGTATACGAACAGCAGAAATAGTGAGGCTATGGAAGATTTTGTTAGAAAAAGGCGGAATATCTAAGAAAAAATATAGTAGTTTGATTAGACAAACCGCGATGTCTGATGAAGAATTACAGCAATTTGTCAGCGCGCAAATCAACGTCGTTAATCAATCTAACATTTTAATTAGAGATGTACTTGCTGAAAAGTATAAAGATTCAAAAATAATATTCTCTAAAGCAGAGTATCCTTCATATATTAGAAAAGCATACAACATTCCAAAGTTACGCGATTTGAATGACACACATCACGCAGTTGATGCATATCTAAATATTGTTACAGGTACTATTCTTCAAAGTGTCTATGGGGATATGCGTGTAATAAAAGCTAAAGCCGCAAGCAAAACAAACTTTACTTATAACATGGAAAAGACATTAGATCGTTATTTTAATGATGAAAGTTTAAAGAATTTGGTTTTAACCAATTGTCTAAGTAGACACGACTTCCTTTTAACTTATAGGATTTCATACCAGGATTCGGAATTTTATGAACAAAAAATCAAAAAAGCTGGAAAATGTGCTGCCGCAATTCCTGTTCACACAAGTCAAGACAATCCGTTGTCTGATGTAACTAAATATGGTGGATATACGGGTCTTGTACTTGAATACCATGTTGTCGCAACAATCAGTGGTGGCAAAAAGCAAAGAAAAATTCTTGTTGCAGTGCCTAGGCTGTTATCGGCTACATATGGTAAAGATGAAAAGAAGCTTGCTTCTAAATTGGTACCAACAATCGAACTTAAAAAAGGCGAAGTTGCTACGCTTGATTTATCAAAAAAGATTTACCCTAATCAAAAGGTTTTAATTAATGGATGCTATTATTTGTTATGTACAAAGGGTGAAGTTCAAGTATCATTAAAGCCAATAACGCCAATTTATCTGGATTTAGATTTGTCTAATTACTATAAAGAGCTAGAGTCAAAAGCAACAACTCTTGAGCAATACGACGGTCAATCATTTGAGTATTTTACTGATAAAGAACAAAAAAATAAATTTGTTTTGTCAAAAGACAAAAACTATTCATTACTATTAGTTCTTTTACAGTATTCTCAAAATCCAATCTATGATTATTGTCCAATGATTTCAAAATTGAGAAAATTAATTGGCGAAGAATTTAAAAATGAATTTTATGCAAAAACAATCGGTAAGCAATATAAAGTTCTCGAGTCTATTATCGCCTTGTATGGAAGAAAATCTAAAGCCATTTCATCAATCGTGCCTAATCTATGTTTAAAATACAAAACTGCTTTGCTTTCCGATGAAGTATCTCTAATAAATGATTCTATCTCTGGTCTATATTCTAACAAGGTTAAAATTTAAAATATGGCTTTTAGGACAGTAATAGTGGATTCTCATTCAAAACTAGAATATTCACTAAACTATCTTGTTTATCGAACGCCAGATCAAACCAAACGTATTTTATTAGACGAAATACACACTTTAATTATTCAGTCAACTGCTGTGTCGATTACCACCAGTCTTTTAGAAGAATTAATAGCTAAGAAAATCAAAGTTATTTTTTGCGATGAAAAAAGAAACCCATGCAGCGAATTGATACCATATTATGGTTCTCATAATTGTTCAAAAAGAGTCTTAGAGCAAATCAATTGGTCTATAGATAGTCGCAACAATATTTGGAAATCAATTGTTAAAAGAAAAATATTAAACCAGTCTAAGTCTCTTGAAAAAGCCGGTTTGTTAGAAAAGGCTATTCAACTTGAAGAATACTCTAAAGAAGTAGTGACAGGGGATACCACAAATAGAGAAGGACACGCAGCAAAAGTGTATTTTAATAATATGTTCTATCATGGTTTTACTAGAGATGATGACTCGAAAATCAATGCATATTTAAATTATGGCTACACAATCATTCTCTCACAATTTAATAGGGCAATTGTATCAGCAGGCTATTTGACTCAACTAGGAATTCATCACCGAAGTGAATTCAATGAATTTAACTTTTCTTGTGATTTAATGGAACCATTTCGAGAAATTGTCGATGAAAAAGCAAAGATGATTAAAGTTGAAGAAAATTTTAAAGATGAAATGATTAATCTATTATCGCTTGATGTGATAATCGATGGCAAAACTCAAAATTTAGCAAATGCAATCTCGATATATTGTGAAAGTGTTTTTAATGCTTTAGACAATAACCAACCAGAAAAAATATTATTTATAGAAAGTTATGAACTATAAATTTATGAGAACAATTTTATTTTTTGACTTGCCATCTGTTTCAAAAGCAGATCATAGAGAATACACCAAATTTATTAAGATGATTAAAGCCAATGGCTTTGTAATGCTGCAGGAAAGCGTGTATACAAAACTATCGCTTAATGAGACTGTTGTTAATGCAACGATTAAGGAATTAAAACAAAAGTTACCTAAAGATGGAATCGTCTCTGTTTTAACCATCACAGAGAACCAATTTGCTTCAATTAAGCATCTTCTTGGCGAGAGCAATACAGACGTTATTATTAATGATGAAAGGATGGTTAAATTATAATGTATTTAAAAATGTATCTATCAGAAGAATTAATTGATCTCGACTCATTGCCAAGACCAACATATGTTATCGAAAATAAGCAAGAATATTACAAAATATGCAAATTTTTGTTTTCTAGTTTTGTTGAAGACAAATCTTTTTTTGGAATCACAATGGACAAAATCAAGTACTTAGATATGGATACCTATTGCATGTTTATACCTAACATATTTGATTTAAATTTAAACTCTAAAAGAAACATTAATGCTTTGTACAAACTTTTGAAGAACATGTACTATGATAATTTAAAAAATGATATTGATTTATTGCAAACAAAAGCCAAAGAAATAGTCTCAAAGATATCGCTAGATTTTGACATAGAGTTGGTTATGAACAATACGATAAACGAGGACGATTTATTTAAAGCGATGGATTTGAGATTTTCCGATGATGATAACACCCCAGTGGCAAAGTTTATCAAATTTGTACTGGTTAGTTATGAACTTACAAAAATTAGAACATTTTTTGTGTTAAATCTTCATTCGTTTTTTGAAACAGATGAGTTAAATGCAATTTATCATGAGTTAGATTACAAAAAAATCACCATTGTTGATATCGAAACGACTAATAATTTTTCAAAGTCAAACAATGAATCTATATTTGTAATCGACAAAGATTTGTGTTTAATTATATAATTAATAAAGATAACCTGCCTCAAATTTGAGGTTTGAGAGTAGTGTTATCTTCAATAACTCTCTTACAAGCCGTCTATATCGTGGACTTTGCGCCCCGTTTGAGAGTAGTGTTATCTTCAATAACTCTCTTACTCGTAAATAACTACATAGTCATAAATTATGGTTTGAGAGTAGTGTTATCTTCAATAACTCTCTTACTTTCAACTTATATACTATTTACTTCATTTAGGTTTGAGAGTAGTGTTATCTTCAATAACTCTCTTACATCATTCGCAACTTTCGCACTTGTGATGATGTTTGAGAGTAGTGTTATCTTCAATAACTCTCTTACCACCATGCTACAAAGTTTACTCGCTGTAATGTTTGAGAGTAGTGTTATCTTCAATAACTCTCTTACAAAATGCTTTTAGCTTCTGGTCGGTTGCCAGTTTGAGAGTAGTGTTATCTTCAATAACTCTCTTACATTAAAAGCTTTTGAATTGTTTGTTGTCTTGTTTGAGAGTAGTGTTATCTTCAATAACTCTCTTACTGCGCTGTAATAATTCAGAATCTGGTGTTAGTTTGAGAGTAGTGTTATCTTCAATAACTCTCTTACCTATCATGATGTCGCGAATTATGTTCTAGCGTTTGAGAGTAGTGTTATCTTCAATAACTCTCTTACACGGTGTTAGAAACAGGTAGGCCAGTAGTAGTTTGAGAGTAGTGTTATCTTCAATAACTCTCTTACACAGCTAGAAAAGGAAAAAATATAATATGTGTTTGAGAGTAGTGTTATCTTCAATAACTCTCTTACTTACGTAAATATCTATACTTTACTAATACAGTTTGAGAGTAGTGTTATCTTCAATAACTCTCTTACCTATACTTTCAGTCTCACAACTTATCTTAAGTTTGAGAGTAGTGTTATCTTCAATAACTCTCTTACATTACAAGCTGACGTGATTTATTCTTCCGCGTTTGAGAGTAGTGTTATCTTCAATAACTCTCTTACAAAGTTCCATCTTTCATTAGAACAAGTTGCAGTTTGAGAGTAGTGTTATCTTCAATAACTCTCTTACTGACTACTGGTCGCAAACGCTATGAGCATCGTTTGAGAGTAGTGTTATCTTCAATAACTCTCTTACATGAGCATATAACACGACAAACTCAATATCGTTTGAGAGTAGTGTTATCTTCAATAACTCTCTTACAAGTAGGTTGCTATCCAGCTCCCGAAGCTTGTTTGAGAGTAGTGTTATCTTCAATAACTCTCTTACCCAATTCCTGCTACACTTTCAATGTTTACAGTTTGAGAGTAGTGTTATCTTCAATAACTCTCTTACGCAAGTTGAACTAAACCTTTCCACCCAATTGTTTGAGAGTAGTGTTATCTTGAAAAATAACCGAGTTCTTAATTGAATTCGGTTATTTTCTTATATTGTTTTCTTTCATTCTATCCCAAAGAATAAATCCTATTTGAATTGGTATAGCAATGATAAAGAGCATCCATAGATTTATGTTGTACATTATTAGATGAACAAATACGGCCGTAAATAATGTCCACATCAATCCAGAAATAAGATATACTCGTGCTTTTCTTCGTCCCCATATTTCATTGAAGACTACCATGGCAATAAAGCAAGCAGGCACTGCCCAAATAAAAATCATCCAATCGTATTCGACATTGAAGAAAATCATTGAAAGCGTGTATAAAACACAAGCCAAAAACCACACTCCTAAACACGACATGAATGAGATGATAAATTTATTACGAGAATTAAGCTGGTATTTCCGTTCAACTTCTTTGACTTGCGGTTCGGTTCCAGTGTGATCTGAAATAATGTAGTCTACTGTGACTCCATAGAACTTTGCAATCTCAATAACAGTCTCTAAAGAAGGGACGGTATATTCGTTTTCCCATTTAGAAATAGCTTTATCAATATAGTGCAATTCTTTTGCGAGTTGCGACTGAGTCAAACCTTTCTTTTTTCTTAACTGCGTTAAGTTTACAGCGATGTTATGGCGATAATTTTCCATGCCTAGACAATAGCACACGCACGCATATAAAGCAATTTATATTGAGTGACAAAAATAAGATTTTATCTAGTTTTTTTGGTAAAACTATCTTCTAAAGATACCAACCTATCTTAAAAAGAAAATTCTTATCTAAATAAAGATACGATATATTTCATATAAATTAGTTATAATCATCGTTGCTAGGTTGACCTAGTTAATAAAACTATATGGAAAAAACGCAAACGATTTATTACCACGATGAACTCAACGATGAGTTTTCTAGTGCTAAAATCACACCTCGCAAAATCGATGGTAGTTATCGCTACTTCAAAAATGGTGTGTTTTATCGCATGTCTTGTTTTTTCTATTACCGAATAATCGCACTTCCTTTAGCACTTATTTATTGCAAAGGTAAATTCCATAATAAATATGTTAATAAGCATCTCCTTCAAGAAATAAAAAACCAAGGTGCCTTTTTATATGGTAATCATACTCAACCAATGGCTGATGCTTTGCTCCCGACATTGATGTCTTTTCATCGCAAGGTGTATATCATCGTTCATCCAAACAATGTTTCGATAAAAGGCTTAAGAAGAGCGACACCAAGACTAGGTGCCATTCCTCTTCCAGATGATTTGGTGGCTGCAAAAAACTTTCGCGACGTGATTTCAAAACGTTTATCAGAAAACGCAATTATTACCATTTATCCTGAAGCACATATTTGGCCTTACTATACAAAGATTAGGCCATTTCCAAGCACTTCATTTCACTATCCTGTGAAGTATGGTGTTCCAACATATTGTTTTACCAATGTCTATAAAAAAAGAAAGCATTCTAATAAGCCTAATATCGTTACCTACATCGATGGGCCATTTTATCCAAATAAAGAATTATCTAGAAATGAGCAAATCGATGAATTGAGAAGCTTGGTCTATCAAAAGATGCGCGAGAGAAGCGCTCTTAACGATTGCGAATACATTAAATACATCAAGGAGAATATCAAAAATGATTAATTTGTTATTTTCTGGCAATAGTGCTGTATTTGATGGGATATTGACAACCATGCTTTCCATTTATAATCGCACCTCGTCAAAAGAGCCAATTTGTGCTTATGTTCTAACTATGGATGTCAGCCATTTAAAAAAGAACTATGTCCCGATTAATCGCACTCAACTCACAATTTTAAAAGAAGTTGCGAGAAGACATAATCCTGAAAACGATATCGTTCTTATCCGCGTCGACGATTTATATAAACAATATTTTGCTGGATGCCCGAATGAAGGGGCGTATTGCTCGCCATATACATTGCTAAGGCTCTTCTCTGATTTAATTAAAGAATTACCGGACAAAATTCTTTATTTAGATATGGACTTAATGTTTAACCGTGATATTACACTTCTATATAACATCGATGTTAGAGAAGTGGAATATGCAGCAGCGCGAGACCATTATGGCAAATACATTCTTAACCCCAACTATGTGAATGCTGGTGTTATCCTCTTCAATTTAAAAAAATGCAAACAAACCGGTCTCCTTTCTAAAGCAAGGAAGCTGATTCAAACCAAAAAATTGACATTTGCTGATCAAAGCGCCCTTATCCGTTCGACGAGCAAAAAGAAAATGCTTCCACAAAAATTCAACGATCAAAAATTCTTGCATCAACACACAGTGGTCAGGCATTTCTCAAAACGTCTATTCTATTTCCCTTATCCACACACTGACAATATCAAGCAGTGGCATATCGAAAAAGTTCACAAAGTGTTCAAATATCATCAATTTGATGACATATATGATGAATACATAAACATAAAAAATGAATTCAATATCTAAGGAGTTATTTATGAAACAACAACGAATCCCAATCTTCTTCTCATGCGATGACAATTATCTACCATATCTTGCGGTCAGTCTTTGTTCTCTCGAGGCTAATGCGTCAAAAAGATATCAATATGATATCTATATTTTACACACTAATAGTATTAGCAAAGATAATCAAAAACGTATTCTTAAAGAATTAAATGGTGGTAATTTCCATCTTCAATTCCAAGATATTTCTATTTATGTAGAATCCACAAGAGCAAATTTTCATTGCCGTGATTATTACACCCCATCAACTTATTATCGAATTTTTATCGCTTCCTTGTTTCCACAATACGACAAGGTTCTTTATTTGGACAGCGACATCATTGTTCAAGGAGATATCTCTGAACTTTATAATAAAGAGATCAAATTCAACCTTCTAGGTGGAATAGTGGAAGACGTGATGACAAATTTTGATGTCTTTGGCACGTATGTGGAAAATGCCCTTGGCATAAAAAGAAATAGATATATCAACGCAGGAATATTGCTGATCAACACCAAACTATTTAGAGAAGAGAAAATAGAAGAAAAATTCTATGACCTAATCTCTCGATTTACTTTTTATGTCACCCAAGACGAAGACTATTTAAACGTTCTTTGCAAAGGTCGTATCACATATATAAATCCAGTGTGGAATAGAACACCAATTCCAAATACCGAATTGCCAATTGAAAAAATTAAATTAATCCATTATAAAATGGGATGGAAACCATGGAAATATGATGCAGTCATGTATGGCGATATTTTCTGGAAATATGCCTATAAAGTTTCATATTTTAATGATTTATTATTAGCTCGTGTGGCGGTCGATGAAGAAAAAGCACTTGCACAAGATCGTCGCGTATTTGATTCTTTAGCAGAACGTGCACGCCTAGATTCAAATGACCCAAATAACTATCGCCACACTCTCGAAGCTAGAAACGAAATTTCAAACGAGGTAATCAATGAGCAACTCGTCAACAATATCTGAAGAACGTCAAAAAGTCCTCGCTAAGATTCAAGAACTTGAGTCCAAGCGTATTTTTGATGTCGATGTTGAACAAGATCCACCAACCATTCCTTTAAAAGTTGGGCAAGTTGATTATCTTCATAAGAAATTAAGAACTAAAATCATGGCAAAATATTCTTTTTACTTAGCACACAAAGCTGTAAAAAAACTTACCAAGATGAATCAATTTAAAATAGAGGCCATAAACGGTATTGAAAATCTTGATGCATGCATTAACGGAGCGGTGATAACATGCAACCATTTTCACGCATTTGATAGCTTTGCTATGGAACTGACATTTGAAAATAGCGTTCATTATAAGAATCATAAAAAGATGTTTCGCGTCATACGCGAGGGGAATTACACAGCCTTTAAAGGCTTCTATGGCAAATTGATGAAATATTGTAACACCCTTCCTCTTTCTTCTAACTTAGAAGTAATGAGAGAATTTATAAATGCTTCAAATAAAATCCTTCAAAGAGGCGATTTTCTTTTAGTCTACGCTGAAGAAAGCATGTGGTGGAATTATCGCAAACCAAAACCACTTAAACCCGGAGCCTTTCGTTTTGCTATTAAAAATAACGTTCCAGTCGTGCCGATTTTTATCACTTTAAGAGATAGCGATGTCCTTGATCCCAACGGATATCCAGTGCAGCTATACACCATTAATATTGCTAAACCTTTGTACCCAGACAAAGGACTGTCATTACAAAAAAACATTTCTCTTATGCGAAGCTTAAATTATCTTGATAATGTGCAGGCATATGAAGCTTTTTATAATGAAAAAATGCGCTACAAATAGACTATTTTGTCCAATAATCAACATTTCTTTCTTCCAACAAATACGTATTTTTTTCTGTTAATTTAATGGAGGCAATTATGAAAGCAAACAAACTATTAGTTCTATCGTCCTTCCTCGTATTAGGGCTTACAGCTTGCACGGTTCCATCTCTTATAGACAATGGCGTTGTTCAAGACAGTTCGACAAATGAGGTCAAACTATTGGCAAAAGATTATGCATTATCTTCTACCTATGGTGTTTATTTATTCGCCAATGATAGTGGGCAAGCCAAACTGCTACGTGAAGGAGAGGGTTCGACGGAAGATTCCACATCTGAAGATTCAAATTCCGGTGATGTATCAGCTGATCCGGACAACCCATCAACAGATGAAGGCGATACTTCGACTGAAGATGAAGAAGAATTGGCGCTAGTTGATAAGTATTTAGCGCTTTATAATTCTTTCACTAGCGAAAACGCATTAAAAATTGAAGCGTTAGCAAGTGATAAAGCTGAATATGCTTACTTGAATGTCATTACTATTCAAGACATTCTTGGTAATACATACACATATTCTGTTTACTTCAATGAAAAAGTTGAAGATGAAGAAATCGATGAAGATAGCGACGAGCCTACTGAAGATGAAGAAAGCGAAGACAACGAAGGAGAAATTGGCGATGCTGATTCGGAAGACGGAGTAGAAATCTCTGATCCAGAAGAAGATAGCACCTCAAAATCACGCAAAGGTGATGGTGGAGAAGAACATCATAAAGTTCATTCTAAATACACTGTTACGGAAATTTCTGGTTTACTTGTTTCAGGCGAAAATCAATATCCTCTCACCGGCAAAAGAGGCGTTAGAGAAGATGGCGAAAAAGTCAGATTATCTCTTTTAGCTCAAGTTAGTGAAACATCGTATATCAGAGTGAGAAATTCAGTTTCTGATTCTCGTCAATCGTTTGCCTATTCATTATATGAAAATGAAGAGTTGGTCAATAGAACTTGGCTTAGAACCACAAATGAAGAAGGCTTTGCTAATGTTTCATTGATGAGCGTGTCTAGCGAAGGCTTCTCAAGATATTCATTCACCACAATTAGCGATGAAGAAGGCACATTTATTAGAATCTCATTTGATGATCCTACTGATGGAGTCGGCGTAATATACATTTGGCAATCCACTGATGAAGAAGGCAACCCGATTCTTGTTTATATGTTTGAAGATGGTTCATATTTCCATGGACATGGTCACGGCCACAGTCACGGAGACGGACATGGACATGACCACGGAGAGATCCCGGGCAGCGAAGATGATACGTCAAATGATTTTGGTGGGCATCATCGTTAATTAATCTTTGATTAAACACAAAATTAAAAAGGTCCTCGTAAGTGGACCTTTTTTATTAGCAATCGCTATTCTTTTTTGTTGTTTGCTTTTACGATTGCGTTCAATGATTTTAATATTTCAGTGTAACGATTATCTCCTCTATCGATGAATTCAACATTATTCAATAGTTCATCAATCGAGGCATCTAAGATATTAGATATTTTTATCAATGATTCAAAAGAAGGCTCAGAGTTGCCATTCTCGTAATTGATATAAGTTTGGCGAGAAACACCTAAGTATTTTGCCATTTTAACTTGTGTGAAATATTTTTTCTTTCGATAATACGCAAAATTGTTTCGCATATTTGAATTGTAAACTTTTGGTTTACTTTTTGTCAACAAAGAACGAATTAATACAATAAATTTGTGAATGCTTTGTATAATGTAAAATTAAATTTGGCATAATTGCTGCTTTTTATAATGTGATAAACACGAAAAACAATTCGTTGTTTTACCAATTGAGTTTTTTATTCTTTTAACATGTGAGGTCTTTCGTTAAAGTTTTTCAAAACGCTTTGCTAGTTATTATTATGAAATTGTTTTACAATTAACACGTAACAAACGAGGTTTCACAATGGACAAAATTCGTGTGATAGAAGTTAAACAAAGCGTTTTTGCATCTAATAATAAAGAAGCAGATGAACTTCGCAATGATCTTCATAACAAAGGGATATTTTTATTAAACTTGATGTCTTCACCTGGTTCTGGGAAGACTTCGACTTTAGTTCGACTTATCAATCTTCTTAAAAGCGATATGAAAATTGCGGTGATGGAAGCGGATATCGATGCTGTTGTAGACACAGAAACCATCATTAATAAAACTGGTGTGAAATCTATTCAACTTCACACTGGCGGAATGTGCCACCTTGATGCTTCTATGACAAAACAGGGTTTAGATGCACTTGAGCCAGAAGATGCTGACTTAGTTATTTTAGAAAACATTGGCAATCTTGTTTGTCCAGCCGAATTTGATACTGGTGCATCAAAAAACATCATGATTTTATCAGTTCCTGAAGGCGATGATAAACCTCTAAAATACCCGTTGATGTTTTCAATATGTGATTTAGTTATTGTAAATAAAATCGACACTTTAAGCATGTTCGATTTTAGCATGAAAAAATGTGAAGAAAATGTTAAAAAAAGAAATCCAAAAGCTAAGATCATTGCTGTTTCCGCTAAAACTGGCGAAGGTTTTGATAAATTAGCAGAATATATTAGAAAATCAGTCCTCGATTGGAAAAAAGGAGAATAATATGCCAAAGATGTCCAGTGCTTTCGTTCCAGAATTTATGGGTGATCCAAAACCACGCAAAAAAATTTTGAAATTAGGTAGAAAAATTACCGATTGTGTCGACCATAAACTCAAAGGGCTTACAGTTAATGATCCTGAATATTGGGGATTAGCTTGTGTCACCACCGATGAGATGGCCGATGTAGCTTTAAAAATGAAATTAAGAACGCCTTATACTTTTGAAAAAATGCTCAAGATGAACAAAATTGAAAAAGGTAAGGAAGCTGAATTTCAAAAATTATTAGACCACATGTGCCATGTTGGTATTTTGGAATATAACTATGGAAACAAATTCGACGCTAATGGGCCGATTAAAGGTGCTCCACATATCAGATATTATGTTCTTCCTATGTTTGTTCCTGGTTCTGCTGAATTTACCAATATGTTAAAGTCGCAACTCGACGAACATCCTGAACTTGCAATGTTTTTTGAAAGAATGACATTTTTGCCTCTTGAGAAAATCACAGCATTAGTTCCACCTGGAGGATCTGGCATTGGAATGCATGTCATCCCTGTTGAAAAAGCCATCTCCATGGAAAATAAAAGCATTGATATAGAACACATTTCTTATTGGCTTAAAAAGTATCAAGGTCACATTTCGGTTGGAATTTGTTCATGCCGTTATGGCCGCGCAAAATTAGGCGAAGGATGTGGCGATAGTTGTGAAGAGTGGTGTATTGGCGTTGGCGATATGGCAGATTTCTGTATCGAAACCAAAAAAGGACGTGCTGTCACATACGAAGAAGTGATGAAAATTTTGCAAAATGCTGAAGATAATGGATTTGTTCATCAAATCACTAATATCGATGGCGAAAATAAAATATTTGCTATTTGTAATTGCAATATTAATATTTGTAACGCGTTGCGTACATCGCAATTATTCAATACTCCGAACATGTCGAGAAGTGCCTATACTGCCAAAGTTGACCCTGCAAAATGTGTTGCTTGTGGCCGCTGTGTTGAATATTGTCCTGCAGGTGCGGTAAAACTTGGGCAAAAGCTCTGCACGAAAGATGGCCCAATTGCTTATCCAAAACATGAGCTACCAGATAATCATTCTTGGGGCGAAGATAAATGGGATGAAGACTATCGAGATAAAAATAGAATCAATTGTTATGACACCGGAACTGCTCCATGCAAAGCAGCCTGTCCAGCTCATATTGCTGTCGAAGGTTATATTAAAATGGCGGCTCAAGGTCGTTACAAAGAAGCTCTTGGTCTTATAAAAAAAGAAAACCCATTCCCGGCTGTATGCGGTCGTGTTTGCAACAAACTTTGCGAAGGAGCTTGCACGCGTGGAAATATCGATTGTGCAATCAATATCGATGGCGTAAAGAAATTTATTGCTGATCAGGACTTAAATTCCAAAAATCGTTATGTCCCAGAAATTGTCATTCCATCTAATATGGGAAAATGGCATGAGAAAATTGCCATTATTGGTGCTGGCCCTGCTGGATTGAGCTGTGCCTATTATTTAGCTACCAGAGGATATTCACCAACCGTTTTTGAAAAGAATGAGAAACCTGGTGGCATGCTTACCTATGGTATTCCATCTTATAAACTTGAAAAGAATGTGGTAGATGCCGAGATTCAAGTGATGAGAGACATTGGCGTGGAAATAAAATGCGGTGTCGAAGTTGGTAAAGATGTCACAATCGATGAATTAAGAAAGCAAGGTTATAAAGCTTTCTATATCGCCATTGGATGTCAAGGTGGCAAACGTCCAGGTGTACCTGGAGATGATGCTATCGGCACTGATATTGCTGTTCATTTCTTAAAGCAAGCAAGCGAGAACCATAATCAAAAACTTTCTGGCGATGTCGTTGTTATTGGTGGTGGCAATGTCGCTATCGACTGTGCTAGAACCGCTCATAGATTCTCTCCTAAATCCGTTTCGATGTATTGCCTTGAAAGCAAAGAAGAAATGCCAGCAACTAAACTTGAAGTTGAAGAAGCACTTGATGAAAATGTTTCTATTAACTGTGGTTGGGGTCCAAAAGAATTAATTAAAGATTCAAAAGGCCATGTTACTGCAGTCGTATTTAAGAAATGTCTTTCAACTATTGATAAAGAAACAAAGAAATTTTCACCCGTTTATGATGAAAGTGTCACGATTACTGTTCCATCTAGCAATGTAATATTTGCCATTGGTCAAAGCATTGAATGGGGCGAATTGCTCAAGGGAAGCAAAGTCACTTTCTGGCATGGAAATTATCCAGTTGCGGATAAATTAACATATCAAACTGCTGAACCAGATATATTTGTTGGTGGCGATGTTTATTCAGGGCCAAAATTTGCTATTGATGCAATTGCATCAGGAAAAGAAGCTGCTGTTTCTTTGCATAGATTTGTTCAGCCTGGAACGTCTTTAGTAATTGGAAGAAATCGTCGCGAGTTTATCGCTTTAGACAAAAACAATTTAAAAATAGATGATTACGACCATGCTGGAAGACAAGAAGAAGCAATTGATTCTTCGATTGATCAACGCGCATCTTTTAAAGACGCGAGGTTAACATTGACGGAAGAACAAGTAAAAATAGAAACTTCTCGTTGCCTATCTTGTGGCGCATCTATTGTCGATGAAAATAAATGCATTGGATGTGGCATATGCACGACAAAGTGCGAATTCGATGCCATTCATTTATATCGCGACCATCCTGAAGCTAGTAAGATGATAACTTCTGAAGACAAATTTAAAGGAATCTTACCATATGCTCTCAAACGTGGTTTAAAGATTAAATTTGGCAAAAAAACAAAAGAAGATAAAGCTTCAGAAAAAAAGCACAAAGCATATAAAAAACAAACCAAAAAAGCTAAGAAAACTGCAAAAAAGGAATCCAAGAAATAATGCATGAATTAGGTGTTGTCTTTCACGTTATCGATGATGTGAAAAAGATTGCTACACAAAATAAAGCATCTCATATCAATTCTGTGACTATCGAACTCGGAGAAGTGTCAGCAGTGGTTCCGGATTATCTTTTGGATTGTTGGAATTGGGCTGTCAGTAAACAAGAGATGATGATCAATTGTAAATTAAAAATTGAAATGATTCCTGCTGTTAGTTTTTGCGAAGACTGCAAAAAGGAATATGAAACTGTAAAATTTGCCAAAAAATGCCCTTTTTGCGGTTCTGAGAATACATATCTTTTAAAAGGGAATGAATTCACTATTAAAGAAATAGAAGTTGTCTAGATGCCTATTTCTCTATCTTTCTTATTTAATTCAATACGGCAACCGCCATTTCTACTTAAAAGAGATAGCGGTTTTTTAATTCTACTTTGCATATTTTTTTCGTAGGCGGTGAATTCGACTAAGTAGAGTGACTATAAAATCGTTTTTGAATAATATATCCCCATACTAATTAGGAGGTTTTATGGCTATTAAAATTGTCACTGATTCGTCATCTTGTATTGATATCAAAGATGCACAAAAACTAGGTATTGATGTTGTTAGTTTAAACATTACGATTGGTGAAAAATCATATATTGATGGTGTGAATATCACTTCAAAAGAACTATGCACGTTGATCGATAATGGCAAAGATTTTCCAAAGACTTCTCAACCGACGCCTAGCGAATTTATTAAAATATTTGAAAAAGCAAAGACAAATGGGGATTGTGTCGTTTGCATTTTAATGTCTTCAAAAATTTCAGGAACTTATCAATGCGCCTGCTTAGCGAAAGAGATGGTCGATTATAAAAATATTGCCATTATTGATTCTTTGCAGTTTGTTGGTGGTCTTGAAATCCTTGTCGATGAAGCGTATCGTCTAAAAGATTGTCTCCAACTCGATGATCTTGTTGCTCATCTTGAAGAATTCAAAACCAGGATTCATATTTACGCTGTGGTCGATTCTTTGACGTATTTACAAAGAGGCGGACGCCTTTCTAAATTTAAAGCGATGATTGGAAATCTATTATCGTTTAAACCAATCGTGGACTTTCCAAATGGGCATGGTGGTGTATTTGGAGTTTACCGTGGCAGGAAAAATGCTTATAAGGCTTTGTTTGAGATATTAGATAAAGTCAAAATAGATTTGTCATATCCAGTTTATTTTGGTTATTCGACAAGCGATGATCATTTAAAAGAAATCGAAAAACTATTCTTTGAAAAATATGGAAGGCAATTATGCGTTGTCACTCCTTTAACTCCTGGAATGCTTACTCACGTTGGTCCTGGAGCGTGCGCTATTTACTATGTTGAACAGGGCAAAGAAAAAATAAAGAGTTCCATCTCGTTAAAAATTCAAAAAATACTTTCTTTGACATCAGCCTTATTCACAAATTGATATTCTTATTCTTTTTGTTGTAAAATGTTTAAAGCAATTATGGATAAAAAGAAGATAACTATCAAATTAAAAAATCATGATGAAATAGAACAACTCTACGAAACATCATTTCCTGTTATTCAGAAGATGCCATTTTCAGTTTTGATATTTATTTCGCATAGAAAAAATGCTGAATTTGTGGCGTTTTACGATAATGAAGAATTTGTCGGATTTGCCCTTTACTTGGTATATAAAGAATTAATCTACGTGCTATATTTAGCAGTTGTCGATTCAAAAAGATGCCAAGGATATGGGTCTAAAATTCTTACTAGTATAGAAGAACAACCAAACAAAACAATAGTGCTGAATGTTGAAAAAGAAATCGATGAAAACGATCCTGAATATGAACATAAAACGCATTTCTTTTCTAAAAATGGTTTTGTGAAGTCTAATCTAAAAATAGTAGCCGAAAAAAACTCATTTTATGACATGTATGTTAAAGGCGAACCTATTGATAAAAAGCAATTTCAAAAAATAATTTCTCATTTTACATACGGCATGACAAATTTAAAATTTATTGAGAGTAAAAACTAATTAGTGCGGAACGATTGTGACATTAATATATCCATCATCGTTTATCGTATTGCCAAACACATTGGCGTCTACTGTTCCGTAGGCATCAATTTCTGTTTTGTGACCAGAATCTTGGATGGCTTTGAGGAAGGAGAAACTGAATTCCCCTGTTTCTTTATTAAACCCAATCCAATCCTCATCATCTGCAGCTTCCGAAACAAGGTCATAGAACAATGTGGTGAGAACTTGACTAGCAGCATGTTGCCCATAATAAACTTTGCTAGTGCGAAGATTCATCGTGTAATTGGAACAAGAAGTTCTTTCACAATCAAAGATAATTGATGTTTTGTAACCATTGATATTAGCGGTGACAACTAGATACATGTGTGAATTGACAATGTTTACATAGAAATTGTCGATGGTAATGTAGTTTACCTTATAATTGTTATCGCTAACTTGTCTATACAAAAGATAGGTATATCCCATTATTTGAGTAGTTTTCAAAACGTCATTTAAATTTTCTTCATATAATTTTCCAACTTCTCCTAATGCAATATTTTCAGTAGTGATTTGTTCTTTGAGAACTTCGTCGACTTGTTTTGTATAATTTAAATCAGTACCTTTATAATTTACGTTGTCGCTGATTCCGACAGATGTTAAATCTTTGCTCACCATATATTCTCTATCTGCAGCAGAGCATTTGTCATATCCGTGGAATAAATACTCAAATGAATTTTGTATATGAGTTGTGTCGACGACGCCATTATTCAAAAGCGTCACAACTTTGTCCCGATAGCTTCCAACATCTATACCTAATTCTTTATCTGGCGTGCAATATGTGGCGTTTGTGGATAGGCTCATCATATTTGCTGATGCATAAATTCCTGCACTAGAGGCAAAATCAAATGATAATAGGTTGTTTTCAAGAAAGTCTTCAAGGATTGAAAAATATAGTCTATTTGTTTCTGATGCGCTCATCTTGTCTTCGAGGTCTTTTAACATGTCGGACTTGCTATAGACTAAACGGCGATTGGCGAGATCTGATTTAATACTTAAACCGATGCTTGCAAATGCGTTATTCAACACATCATCACTTAAAACTGAACTTCCATATTTAAAAACAATATTTAAGAGCCCACCAACACGACCGAGCTTGGCATCTTTAATGGTGAATAAAAATTTATCATCTTTCTGGCTGCTGCCATTTTTTTCTTCGCTGAATTCTGTAATCAGTCTAATTCTACTTTTGAATAGTGGAACCTCAGCATCTACATAAAAATTATATTCGTTGCCAATGATCTCAACATATATCTTTTTTAGATATTTGTTAGCTTCATCTGGCATGTTGTTTGCTGCGCTATATAGCATTTGATCTAAATCATCTTGTGTTAACTTGAATTCAACTTTAGTGGTTGAAGCGGTGTTATCAAGTGAATCAACACTCAGCCTTTCCATTACTTGCATAGATGACACATTGTTGTCCCCAACAAAATCTGTTGTTTCGCCATCGTAAAACGCAATGTAAAAAGCCGCAATAGGAGCGACGATTAAAGCAAATAGAATGCCTAGAGTAATCCACAAACCAATATGTTTCTTTTTTGGTTTTTTCTCTTTTTTATTTGTTGACGTATCTAAAACACTTGTTTCAGCACTAGCCGCACTTGGCTTTTTATTTTCCGACATATTTATCCCTCCCTTTAATAATAAATGATTGGTGTAGAAAATAATAGATGGACGTCAAAAAAATTGATTAAAACTAGATAATTTGGCTCAAAACTTGTATTTTTTGTTTAAGAAAATATCATAAATTATCAGTATATCGGTAATTTTTTACTTTTATCTTTACAGCATCTTGTATTGTGTATATGATTGATATTGGTAAAAAAATACTGAAAGGAGACATAGATGGCAAAATTCTCAAAGAACCAATTGGAAAGATACCCGGTCTATCTTAAGTATTTTAAACAGTTACAGGCGGGCGGGGTTGAGTTTATATCTTCACCAACGATTGCTGACAAGCTAGATTATAGCGAAGAGCAAGTTCGAAAAGACCTACAAGCTATTTCCAGTACTCCTGGAGTGCAAAAGAAAGGCAGACGCCTCGATGTTGTCATCAAAGATATCGAAGCCTTCCTAGGTTATGAAAAAGCTACAAATGCTGCTTTGATTGGAGTCGGACACCTTGGTGGAGCGCTTCTAAATTATCCAGCCTTTAAAGAAACTGGCCTATCGATCGTTGTGGCTTTTGAAAAAGATGCTAGCAAAATCAATAAAACAATTAATGCTACACCAATATTTCCAATTAGCGAACTAAAGCAAATGCTAAAAAAATATAATGCAAAAATTGTCATTATTGCAGTTCCAGCTCAAAGCGCTCAAGAAGTGGTGGATGAAGCAATTCAATCTGGTGCTAAAGGAATATGGAACTTTGCACCGATTCATCTAGTTGTGCCAAAAGATGTGGTTATAGAAAATGTCAATCTAGCCTCATCGCTTGCTGTGTTATCTCATAGACTTAGTCTATTGTCTATAGAAGAAAGGAAATAAAATATGAAAAAAGAAGAAAAAGTTTTAACCCCAGAAGAAAAGAAACTATTAGCTCAACAAGAAGTGGACTCTCTTGTGAGCAAAGGTCTCAAAGCATTGGATGAATTTTCAAATTTCAACCAAGAGCAAATCGACTATATCGTTGCCAAAATGTCAGTAGCAGGTCTTGATCACCATGGTGAACTTGCTAGATTGGCTATCGAAGAAACAAAACGGGGTGTATTTGAAGACAAAGCCACAAAGAACCTCTTTGCATGCGAATATGTCGTCAACAATATGCGCCACACAAAGACTGTTGGCATCATTTCAGAAAATCCAGTCACAGGTATCACTGAAATCGCCGAACCAGTTGGCGTTATTGCAGGTATTACCCCTGTTACAAACCCAACATCCACTGTGATTTTTAAATCGTTAATTTCTATTAAAACTAGAAATCCAATTATTTTTGCTTTCCATCCAAAAGCTCAGCAATCTTCAAAAGCTGCCGCTATTGTAATGAGAGAAGCAGCAGTTAGCGCTGGAGCACCAAAAGATTGTATTCAATGGATAGAAAATCCATCTATGGAAGCAACAAGTGCTTTGATGAAGCATCCTGGTATTGCAACAATTCTTGCCACTGGTGGAAATGCGATGGTCCAGGCTGCATATTCATGCGGCAAACCTGCTCTTGGAGTAGGAGCTGGAAACGTCCCTTGTTATATCAACGAATCTTGTGATCAAGATGAGACTGTCAATGATGTTATTCTTTCAAAGAATTTTGATAACGGAATGATATGCGCAAGCGAATCAGCAGTTTTTATCGATGCTTCAATCTACGATGAAATTAAAAAGAAATTTGAAAGATTTAAAGTCTATTTTGTTAATAAAGAAGAAAAAAGAAAACTTGAACTATTCATGTTTGGAGATAAAGAACATCCAAATCAATGTTCAACTATGCTCAATCCTGATGTGGCTGGCATGTCACCTCAATGGATTGCGAAACAAGCTGGTTTTTCTGTACCAGAAGATGTCGCCATTCTTGGCGTAGAACTTAAAAAGGTTGGACCAGAAGAAGTACTAAGTCGAGAAAAACTATCTCCAGTTTTAGGATTTTATAAAGTAAGTGGTGCCGAAGAAGGATTTACTCTTGCTGAAAAAATGCTGGAATTCGGTGGCTTAGGACATACAGCGGCTATCCATTGTAAAGAACAAGAAATGGCAGATCGTTATGGTGACTATGTCAAAGCTCTTCGCGTGGTGTGGAATTCTCCTTCCACTTTTGGTGGCATTGGCAATGTTTACAACTCATTCCTTCCATCTCTTACCCTTGGTTGCGGTTCATATGGACGAAATTCAGTTGGAGGCAACGTAAGTGCAATCAACCTATTAAATATTAAGAAAATTGGCAAAAGGAGAAACACTATGCAATGGTTTAAAGTCCCACAAAAAATATATTTTGAAAGAAACTCAATTCAGTATTTACGTTCTTGCAAAGAAGTTGGAAAAGTTTTTATCGTAACTGATCGTTCCATGGTTGAACTTGGCTTCTTGAACAAAATCATCGATGAATTAAATCAAAGAAGAAATCCTGTCACATATCAATTATTTGCAGAAGTAGAACCAGATCCAGATATCGAGACTGTCCGTAAAGGCGTGGCTATCATGCAACAATTTAAGCCTGATACCATCATCGCTTTAGGTGGAGGCTCTTCAATGGATGCTGCTAAAGGAATGTGGATATTCTATGAACATCCAGAAGTAAACTTCGATGATCTCAAACAAAAATTTATGGATATTCGCAAAAGAGCGTTCAAATATCCTGAACTTGGAAGAAAGAGCAAATTGATTTGTATCCCAACTACATCTGGAACCGGCAGTGAAGTTTCTCCATTTGCCGTCATTTCGGATAAAGCGAATAACAAGAAATATCCGTTGACCGATTACTCTTTAACTCCAAGCATCGCTATTGTGGATCCAGAATTTACTACCAATCTTCCTGCTAAATCAACTGCGGAAACTGGAATGGATGTTCTTACTCACGCTATTGAAGCATACACTTCAGTGATGGCTAGCGATTACACCGATGGATTGGCATTGCAAGCCATTAAATTAGTATTTGAATATCTTCCACGTGCAGTTAAAGATGGCAAGCACGACTTAAAAGCTCGTGAAAAAATGCATAATGCTGCCACGATTGCTGGTATGGCATTCGCTAATGCTTTCTTAGGCATGGTTCACTCCTTAGCGCATAAAATGGGTGCATATTTCCACACCGTTCATGGAAGAACATGTGCGATTCTTCTTCCACATGTCATTAGATATAATGGCGTCGCTCCAACCAAACTTTCGTTGTGGCCTAAGTACGAAGAATATGATTGCGATGAGAAATATTACAATGTTTGTAAGATGGTTGGCATTAAGGCCAAAGGAAAAGAAGATGCTGCTGAAGCTCTTGCAAAAGCCGTTGAAGCTTTATGCAAAGAGATTGGCATCGATATGAATTTTGCTTCATTGATACCAGATGAAAAAGAATATGATAGCAAACTCGAAGAAATCGCTTATCTCGCCTTTGAAGATCAATGCACGCCAGCAAATCCAAGAGTCCCTCTTGTTAAAGACATGATTCAAATCATGAAAGACGCATATAAAGGCAATTAAGCACTTCTATAGCAAACTACCCCCCGTCTATTAAGGATGTGGGGGTTTTATTATTTGAAATAAAAAGGATAGGTTTTTGCCTATCCTAATACAAGACAAGATTATTTTGATTTATTTCTTTTCCTTGCTACGTTTATCATTGATAATTTTCATGTGTTCCGGAGTGATAAGTGTGACATTGTTTTCTTTAGCCCAGTTGATGCAACCTTGAAGCGCTGCTTTAAGGAACACGCGAGGAACTCGAACCAATGATTGACAAGCTTCTTTTGAAAACTTAATTTTGTCATCCATTCTATTTGCGGCGTACATCACGGATTGAATATCCGCTTTCTTGCCTGCTGGGATAGGCATTGCGGTTGGTTTAGCTTTAAATTTGGTGTACCAAAAGTTTGTGGAATCGCGATAGCCATAATCGACTGGCACTTTTGGGAATGAATTCTTTTTCACTCCATTGATGATGGCGTTATAAAACTTTTCTTTCATGAGAATCTTGTCGATTTTTAAGATGAAATGGCAACCAAACTTTGATGTGATGCCATTAAAGTTGTGATAAGGAGGTTCAATTCCTTCTAACTGGCCAACTCTTGTTTTATCTTTAAAAGCATCTTCTAAAGTCTCATCCCAAGTGCATTCAAATACTTGGTAAGCTTTCTTTAACACCAATGGTCTATTTCCACTTGCCAATCCATGTTCGAATTCAAATTTGCAATTTTTCATTTTCTCTTTAGACGTTTCTCCAGGGAAGCCCAATCGAACCGTCTCTTTGAAATCGTTTTTATCATCTTCAAGGAAATTTAAAGCACAGACACCTCTTTTTAAGAGGTTTTGCGCCGTATTACTCGAATTACGGCATTCGAGAATCATCGCGTAATAATTTTTTCCAGCGATGTAGTAAGGGAAGCACAACGAATACGCTCCACAGGTTGTTGTTCCATCATCCGCAATAGTGGAAATTAAAATTGTTGGCATTGGAAAGAATGCTGATGTTTGATAGAAATTGTCCACGATGCGTAGATCTTTAAATGAACCCATATTTGTTACCTTGTTTTTATTGTAATACATTTTTTTAGGAGAATTTCATCCTAATTTGATTTTTATACAATACTAGTTTTGATTTTTCATTTTTAGATAGTTGTAAACGCTTTCATAAAATGCTATTTTATTAAAGACGACCATATGCAAATTATGCATTCACTACATTTGACATCAATCACATTTGAAAATTACATCTATGTGTTTTCACTATGTGCAAGTCACTAAGGAGGATTTTTATGTACAAAAGTAGTTATCTAAACAACATTCTCGCCGACGTCAAAAAGAAATATTCTTCAGAAACTGAATTTATTTCAGCAGTTGAAGAATTTTTTGATTCTATGGATTTCCTTGTGGAAAAAGATCCAAATATTGAAAAATATGGAATCATTGAAAGACTAGTGGTCCCTGAAAGAATCATTTCTTTTAGAGTCCCTTGGGTCGATGATACTGGCAAAATCAGAGTTAATACAGGATACCGCGTTGAGTTTAACTCAGCGATTGGACCTTACAAAGGCGGAATGAGATTCGACAAGTCTGTGAACTTATCCATTCTCAAATTCTTAGGCTTTGAACAAACATTTAAAAACAGTCTAACCGGACTTCCTATGGGTGGAGGTAAAGGTGGTTCTGATTTTGATCCAGTAGGAAAAAGCGATGGCGAAGTCATGAGATTTTGCCAAAACTTTATGGCTGAATTATATCGCCATATTGGACCAAATACCGATGTTCCAGCTGGAGATTTAGGCTTTGGTGCTCGCGAAATTGGCTATATGTTTGGTATGTATAAAAAACTATCTAATGAATTCACTGGAGTGTTCACTGGAAAAGGTGCCTCATATGGTGGATCACTTGGACGTCCAGAGGCCACTGGTTATGGACTTCTCTATTACACTGCTGAAATGCTAAAAGAATATAAGAAGGATACGATTAAAGGCAAAAAGGTTATCATCTCTGGATGCGGTAAAGTTGGTGGTATGGCCGCTGTTAAAGCTGATCAAATGGGAGCTAAACTTGTGGCTATGAGCGACATATTTGGTTATATCCACGATGAAAATGGTCTCGATGTAAAATTCATCAGCGAATGCGCCAAAAAACAAGGCAAGTTCTCCGAAGATTATCACAAAAAATATCCACAATCAGAATATGTTAAAGATCCACATAGAATGTGGGAAGTACCTTGTGATATTGCTCTACCATGTGCATGCCAAGGTGAAATACATCTCGCCGATGCTAAGATGCTTGTTAAAAATGGTTGCTATATGCTTGTTGAAGGAGCAAATATGCCAACCGATGTCGATGCTATAAGATATCTCAATTCAATTAAATTCCTCTTTGCACCTGGCAAAGCCAGCAATGCTGGTGGTGTCGCAGTATCAGGCTTAGAGATGAGCCAGAACGCTATGCACTTGTCTTGGACATTTGAAGAAGTCGATGAGAAACTTCAAGGCATTATGAAAGATATATTCCATAAGTGCCACGAAACAGCAGTTAAATTTGGTCAACCTACAAACTTAGCGTTAGGAGCAAATATTGCTGGTTTCTTAAAAGTCTATGATGCCATGGTGGCCCAAGGGATTATTTAATGAAACTCTCTACGATTAAAGCTCCTCATATCCTTTTGCCAAAAAAAGGAACAGACATGAGCAAATATGCTGTCATTGCCTGCGACCAATTCACTAGTGAATTAGAATATTGGGATTCATTGAGCAAAGAGGTTGGCAAATCGCCATCCACTTTGCACATGATTTTTCCCGAAGCTTATCTAGGGAAGGTTGATGAAGAAAAATATATCGCTAATATCAACAAAAATATCGACGGATACCTTTCTAGTGGAGTGCTAGAGGACATTGGTGAGTGTTTTATCCTTGTGGATAGAAGCACTAAATATGCTCCTCATCGTTTAGGACTCATGATTTCAATCGATCTTGAAGACTATTCATATGCTAAAGGGGTTCACTCTTTAATTCGCGCAAGCGAAGCAACCATTGTCGAACGCATTCCTCCAAGATTAAAAATTAGAGAGAATGCAGCAGTGGAACTTCCACATATTCTTTTCCTATTTGATGACAAAGATAAATCAATTATTGAAAGCCTCTATAAAAATAGAGCAAGTTTCCCTTGTGTCTATGACTTTGATTTAAACAAAGATGGTGGACATATTAAGGGTTATAAAATCTCAAAGACTAATGAAGTCATTGAACAGTTCTATTCTCTTCTAAAGAAAAACAATAATGGTTTGCTTTTTATCGTAGGTGATGGCAATCATTCCTTAGCAACAGCGAAAGCTCACTGGGATAAGATTAAAACTCATTTAAATGAAGAAGAAAAGAAAACTCACCCTGCGCGTTATGCTCTTGTCGAGGCGATGAATATCTATGATGAAGGGCTTAAATTTGAACCTATTCATCGCGTGGTATTCAATGCCAAAGAAGATTTCTTAAACGGACTAGAAGATAGGCTTTCTGGCGATAAATTATCTCATGCGTATATCGGAAATAAAATAATCGATCTTCACATGTACAAAAATGCACCACAAAACTATAAAATAGTTCAATCATATATCGATGAATATCTATCATCGCATAAAGGCGTATTGGTAGACTATATTCACGACGTGTCTCATCTTCTTGAAGTAGTCAAGAAGAATCCTGGCTCAATCGCAATTGAGATGCCAGCCTTAACCAAAGGCGATGTCTTCGCCTATATTGCAAATGACGAAGTGCTACCAAAGAAATCATTTTCTATGGGTAGTGCTATTGAGAAGCGTTATTATCTCGAAGCAAAGAGAATTAAATAATAACGAAAGGAGAAAAACATGAAAAGAATCTACAACTTCTCTGCCGGACCGGCTGTTCTTCCTGAGGAAGTCCTCAAGACTGCAGCGGCAGAAATGCTCGATTATCACGATTCGGGTATGTCGGTTATGGAAATGTCTCACCGTTCCAAAGTTTATCAAGCCATCATTGATGATGCTGAGAAAGATTTACGCGAACTATTGGGAATTCCTGCTAATTACAAAGTCTTATTCCTACAAGGTGGTGGAACCGCCCAATTCGCCCAAGTGCCAATGAATTTGCATAAATCAGGTCTCTCTGATTATATTCAAACAGGACATTGGACCAAAAAGGCTATTGAAGACGCTAAGAGATATGGCGAAGTAAATATCATCGCTTCAAGCGAAGATAAAAACTTCTCATATATTCCTGATCTAAGCCACTTAAAAATCGATAAGAAAGCAGACTATGTCTACATCTGCGATAACAACACCATCTTTGGTACAAAATATAAAAAGTACCCAGAAACTGGTGATATCCCACTTGTCTGTGATATGTCGAGCTGCTTCCTTTCTGAACCTGTCGATGTTTCTAAATTTGGATTGATTTTTGCTGGTGCGCAGAAAAACGTTGGACCCGCTGGTGTGACCATTGTCATCATCCGTGAAGACCTTCTCGAAAGAGAACCAGTAGAAGCAACTCCAACTATCTTTAGATACAAAATTCAAGCAGATAATGGTTCGATGTACAACACCCCACCAACCTACGGAATTTATATCTGCGGTCTAGTCTTTAAATGGCTTCTCAACAATGGCGGACTAAAAGCTATGGAAAAGAGAAACATTGAAAAGGCAAAGATTCTTTACGATTACATCGATAAGAGCAAATTTTTCAAAGGCACTGTCGAGAAAGCTTCTCGTTCATTGATGAATGTTACATTCAGAACTCCAAGCGAAGAACTTGATGCTGCATTCCTTGAAGGTGCTAAAAAATATGGATTTACCAATCTCAAAGGTCACCGCTTAGTGGGCGGCTTAAGGGCCTCAATCTATAACGCTATGCCAATCGATGGTGTCAAAGCTCTTGTGAAATACATGGGCGAATTTGAAAAAGAACATTCTAAATAAGGTATCTGGAAATGAAAAAAATACTTTGTTTGAATAACATCTCTAAAATTGGCTTAGAAGCTCTTCCTAAAGATTATTCCATCGTCAGCGAAATTAAAGATGCTGATGCGATTTTAGTTAGAAGTGCAAACATGCTAGAGATGGAATTACCTGAAAAAGTTCTAGCAGTCGCTAGAGCTGGTGCGGGTGTGAATAATATTCCACTAGAACCATATGCCAAAAAAGGCGTTGTGGTGTTTAACACCCCTGGCGCAAATGCTAACGCGGTCAAGGAATTGACCATTGCCGGCATGTTATTGGCTGCTCGTGACATCTTTGGTGGCATGAAATGGGTCGAAGCAAATAAAGGCGATGCCGAAATCAATAAGAGCATGGAAAAGGCAAAAGCCCAATTTGCAGGAACAGAAATCCTTGGCAAGACCATCGGTATATTTGGTTTAGGCGCTGTTGGTTCACTAATCGCGAATGCGGCAGGTGGACTTGGAATGCATGTCGTTGGCTATGAGCCAAGCGAAGCTACAATAAAAAGAAATGAGCATTTATTCCCACGTGATATCAAACTTGTGAAGTCACCTGATGAATTATATGCTGTGGCTGATTATATCAGCTTGAATGTTCCTTTATTGCCTGCGACAAAAGGAATGATTAATAAAGACTCGATTAGCAAGATGAAATCTGGCGTAATCATTTTGAATATCGCACGTGACGCGATTGTTAACGATGCTGATATGAAAGTGGCTCTTGAAGAAAGAAAAGTTCGCACCTATGTGACGGACTTCCCAAATTTTGCCTCAGCTAATATGGCTCATGTCGTGGCTATGCCACACCTTGGTGCGTCAACAGAAGAAGCAGAAGATAACTGTGCAAAGATGGCCGCGGAAGAAGTTTCCGATTATATCGACCATGGCAATATTCGTAACTCAGTGAACTTCCCATCTCTTGATTTAGGCGCATTAAAAGGGCACCGCGTTGTCGTTTTATATGAAAATATAGAAGGACTAGCCGCCAGTGTTCAACAAGAAGTGAACAAGCACGTCAAAGTGAGCAAAATGGTCAGTGGTGTCAAGAATGCATTTGGAGCATCAATCTTTGATGTTGATAAAGCAATCGATCCAAAACTTTTAGCCCTTAAAGGTGTTTTAAAAGTTCGCGTTCTTTAATTATTTACTATTTATTAAAATGCCGGTTCTTGTTAGGAAACCGGCATTTTTTTCATGCAACGCAAATGGTCTTATTAGCCAACAAGAACTGCCATTATTTTAATTGCATTTTTATGTATTTGATATGAGGCCTATTTAATAATAGTGCCAGTTTTAAGTTCGAATGCTAACTCAGCTTTTTCTAATGATGAAATAACTGCGGTTTTGCCTTTGCTTCTCGACAAGAAGTTAACACAAGCCTGGACTTTAGGAAACATGCTTCCTTTAGCGAAATAATCTTTGCTGAGATATTCTTTTGCTTCGGACAACGAAATCTTTCCTAACTTTTTTTCATCTGGTTTTTTGAAGTTGATACAAGCATTTTCTACGGCGGTTAAAATAATTAAATAATCTGCATCGATTAATTCCGCAACTTTAGCTGAAGCATAGTCTTTATCGATAACAGCGGCCACTCCTTCAATCTTATTATTTTTAATAATAACAGGAATTCCACCTCCACCTGCGCAGATGACGACGTCACCATGCTTTACCAAAGATGAAATCATCTCTTTTTCCACGATGTCGATAGGAAGAGGAGAAGGGACGACGCGGCGATAACCACGTCCAGCATCTTCTTTCATGGTATAGCCTTTTTCTTTTGCAATTCTTTCCGCTTCTTCTTTTTGGTAGAATGCTCCAACTGGTTTTGAAGGATTCTGGAATAATGGATCTTTTTCATCGACGACCACTTGTGTAACAATAGTGGCGACATTTTTCTTAATTCCTTCTTCTTTTAAGGCATTGTCGAGAGCGTTTTGCAAATGAAAACCAATATATCCTTGGCTCATCGCTCCACATTCAGGGAATGGCATATCTGGTGCAGAAGTAGATTCGGTAAACGCTAAGTTTATCATTCCTACTTGTGGTCCATTACCATGGACAATGACCACTTCTTGGCCATTTTTAATCAATTTAACAATAGTTTTAGCAACTCCGACAAGAAGCGCTTTTTGTTCTTCAGCATTGTTGCCTAAGGCATTACCGCCTAACGAAACGACATATTTGCTCATAATGTTCTCCTTATTATTCGCACTAAAAATTAGTATAGCATAAAAAAATATCCTTTTTTGCGAGAGATGATTTTTCTTTTTTATCAGTAGTTTGGTTATTGAAAAGACCCGTGATGTGCTTTACAATGTAAAGTAGGTTTTTTAAGATGACTATCTTGTGTTAACAAGAGAAGTGAAAGCCTCTTTAAAAAGGAGACTAAATGGCAGAAGGCATAATTTTATCGGGCGGTCTATCATCTCGTGCCCAAACAAATAAAATGCTATTCATGCTCAAAGGTGAGCCTCTCATTATGCACACCATCAAGAGCATGAGGCCTTTTGTTCGCCATATAATTGTTGTTAGCGGACGATATCACGACGAGATCAGTGAACTATTAAAAAATGATCAATCGATTACAATTGTTTATAACAAGGATTATGAAAAAGGGATGTTTTCTTCCGTCTTATGTGGCACAAGAGCCATTTCTGATAAGGAAGATTTTTTTATCATTCCTGGCGATTGCCCGTTTGTAAAAGAAAGCACATATAAAGCTTTGTTAAATGGCAATGGTTTAATACGCGTGCCCACATATAAGGCTAGGAGTGGTCACCCATTGTTCTTAAATCAATCGTTGAAGCCTAAATTATTGCAAATGAGCGTTGATGAAAACTTAAAGAAATTTCGCGATGAGATTGGTTATCAAAAAATTGAAGTGGATGATGAAAACATCCTAACTGATATTGATACGATAGAAGATTATCAACAATTGCTAGATAAGAAAGGAAACAAGAAATGAAAGTAAACAAATTCTATGTCGCAACATCGCTAAAAGATGCATATGATGTTTTAATTTCCGATTCACATAATGCGATTCTCGGTGGTGGGTTGTGGCTAAAAAAAGGAAACAGTCCAATTAATGTCCTAATCGATATTTCTCATCTTGGTTTAGACAAGATTAGCGAAACAAAAGACAGCATTGATATCGGCGCGTGCGTCAGTCAAAGAGAAATCGAACAAAGCACAGCCTTACAACACCTCGCTGGTGGAATCGTCTCTCTTGGTGCTGGAAGTATCATGGGCGTGCCATTTAGAAATATGGCGACTATTGGAGGTTCGGTTGCAGGTAAATATCCTTTCTCAGACCTCATCACTCCATTATTGGCTCTCGACACAACCTTGGTTTTTTATCCAAATAAAGAAATCTCTCTTGCTGAATACTTATCTTCGAGAGAAAAACTTGGTATCTTGGTATCGATTAGAATTAAAAAGGAGCCGCTTGCTGGTTATTTCAAGAAAGTAGAAGTGACTGCTTTGGATTATCCAATTGTTAACATTGCTATTAGCAAAGATAGCAAAAATAAATATCGCATCGTCGTTGGTTCTCGCCCAGCAGTTGCATCGTTAGCAAATAAAGCTATGGAATATCTCAACTCATTAAAAAGTGTGAAAGAACAAGATTTGGAACAAGCAAGTGAACTTGCGAGTTCTGATCTTCGTTTCTCTTCCTCGCCAAGCGCAAGCGAAGAATACCGTCGTGCTTTAGCGAAAACATATGTTAGACGTGGTCTTGAGGAGGTCAACAAATAATGGAATTGTATTTCAATCTCAATGGTGTCGATGTCACTTGGAATATTAAAGAAAGCGATTATTTCGCTGATGTTCTTCGTGCCAATCGCATTTTATCGACTAAGATAGCCTGCAACGAATCAGCCTGTGGAGCGTGCACGATTTTATTGGATGGTAAACCAGTATTGTCTTGTTCCTTGTTAGCAGTGAAAGTCCAAGGCCACAAAATTACCACGGTCGAAGGAATACAAGAAGAAGCCTCAAAAATAAGTGATTATTTCTCTTCTGAAGGAGCTGATCAATGTGGCTTCTGCAATTCTGGATTTGCGTTATTAATTCATGCACTTCGCCTCGAATATAAAAATCCAACTGATGAACAAATAAAAAAATATATCGTTGGTAACCTATGCCGATGCACAGGTTATCAATCCCAATTTAAAGCCATTAAACATTACTTGGAGGACACGAAATGAAAAAATTTAAAGTAGTCGATAACAAGACTCCATCTATAGATGGTAAAGGCATCATGATGGGTAGACCATCATACACAGATGATTTAGCTGAACCTGGTTCCTTAATCGTTAAAATTTTAAGAAGTCCACATGCTTTTGCGCACATTAAAAACATCGATGTATCCAAAGCTAAGGCTCTTAATGGTGTGGAATGTGTTTTCACTTATCACGATGTTCCTCACGTTTCATTTTCTCGCGCTGGGCAAGGATATCCTGAACCATCACCACACGATAAATTCATTCTTGATGAATATGTCCGCTATGTCGGCGATGAAGTGGCATGTGTTGCTGCTATTAATGAAGAAATTGCTGAAGAAGCTTTAAAACTCATCGAAGTGGAATATGAAGTTTTAGATCCTGTTTTAGACTTTGAAAAAGCGGATGGCAATAAATCGATTATTCACCCAGAAAAAGGCATTGAGGAAATGTTTCCGATTGGTTTTGATCCAAAAAGAAATGTTGCCGCCAGTTATTCCATGCATGTGAACGATGTCGACAAAGTGTTTAAGAAATGCGACTACATTATTGAACAATCATTCTATTCACAAGCTCAAGCTCACGCTATGCTTGAAACTCATTCCTCAAATGCACGTTTAGATTATCAAAATAGATTAGTTATTTATTCTTCAACGCAGACCCCGTTCCATATGAGGCGAATTATGGCGACAGTTCTTGGCATGCCAAGAAGCCAAATCAGATTTATCAAACCTCGTGTTGGTGGTGGCTTTGGTGGCAAGCAAGCTTTCCATGGCGAATTTTTCTGTGCCTTGGTGACATTAAAAACTAAAAAGCCATCCAAGTGCGTTTATACTCGAAACGAAGTTTTTGAATCATCATATACTCGTCATCCGATGAGAATTACGATGAAACTTGGAGCGACTAAAGATGGCATCATTCGCGCTATCGATTGCCATTCATTATCGGATACTGGCGCTTATGGCGAACATGCGTTGACCGTGTTTATGATTACAGGTTCAAAAGTGTTACCTCTATATAACAAAGTCGATGCTGTGAGATTTGAAGGAGAAGTGGTTTACACCAACCATGTTCCAGCTGGTGCTTATCGTGGTTATGGCGCTATTCAAGGTAACTACGCCCTTGAATCTGCTATCGATATGTTAGCCGAAAAGATGCATTATGATCCGATTAAGCTACGCGAACTTAACTCCATGAAAGAAAAAGAAACTTCGCCAATATTTGAAATCATGGGCGAAGGGACCAAAGGAACAGCAATGATTATGGAAAGCTGCAAACTTCCATATTGCATTAGCCGTGGTCAAGAACTCATCGGTTGGAAAGATAAATATCCACGTATTCAAGTTGGTCCACATACTGTGAGATCTGTTGGCATGGCAATTGCTATGCAAGGAAGCGGTATTCCTTATATGGATATGGCCTCGTGCACCATTAAATTAAACGATGGTGGTTCTTACATGGTCACAATGGGTGCGACTGATATCGGACAAGGTAGCGACACCGTGATGGTACAAATCATCGCCGAAGAACTTATGACAACTCCAGACAAAGTTATCATCTATTCATCCGATACTGATTTAACACCATTCGATGTGGGGGCGTATGCTTCGTCAACAACTTATGTTTCTGGCAATGCAGCGTTAGTCACCGCCCGTAAAATGAAGAGTCTTCTTTTAGAAGAAGCAGCAAAATTCTTAGGTGAAGATGTAAAAAATATCACCTTTGATGGCAAACTATTTAAAGGCGTAAAAAGCGAAGTTAGCCTCGTCGATTTATCGGTGAAGCTTACATATAATCAAGATCAACATCAAATTGCTGTTACCGATAGTTATGTTGGTCACAAATCCCCTCCTCCATTTATGGCTGGTTTCGCCGAGATTGAACTCGATACCGAAACTGGTGAATATAAGCTTATAAACTACGTGAGCGTTGTCGATTGTGGAACGACTATCAACCCTATGCTTGCCAAAGGGCAAGTCGAAGGCGGCATCGTCCAAGGTTTCGGTATGGCAGCTTATGAAGATGTGAGATATACACCAAAAGGAAGACTAATCTCCAATAGTTTCTCGGAATATCACATTCCAACAACTATGGAAATCAATAAGCTCACCACCGAATTTGCTAGTAGCTATGAGGAAACTGGACCATTCGGCGCAAAATCTGTTGGAGAAATTGGTATAGACACTCCCCCAGCTGTTTTATGCAACGCGATTTATAATGCTTGTGGAGTAAGAATTACCCATCTCCCTGCTACTTTTGAAAAAGTCTATATGGGTATTCAAGAAAACAAAAAGAAAGCGAAGAAATAATGAATTTATACGATAAGATTGATGAGTTTCGTCATTTAGGAAAAGACATGGTCGTGGTCACCGTTACTGAAAAAGTCGGTTCAGGCCCTGTTAACATTGGCAAGAAAATGCTTGTTGTCGAGGATGGCAGCGCATTTGGCACGGTTGGTGGTGGAGCAATTGAATTCTACGCTCGTGAAAAATGCAAAGATGTCATTAAGTCTAGAGCCCATCTCACCGAAAAATATATCCTAAATGAAAAGCAAGAAGTTCGTGTCGACGATGGCGAAGTTAAACTCAATATGGCATGTGGTGGAAAAGTGACTTTATTCTATGAATTCATTGGTCCACGCCAATTCGTCTATATCTTTGGAGCAGGTCATTGCGGGCAAGCATTAGCGAAGGTTCTTAAGCCATTAGGTTTCTTTCTTGTATGTGTTGATGATCGCAAAGTGGTCATCGATCAATTCGATGGAGCAGATATTAAATATAATATGGGTTTTGTCGATTTTATCGAAAAATATGGCCTCAAAGAAAATAGTTATATCGTCGTCTGTACACCTTCCCACACCAATGATTTCCATGTGCTAAATGAGATTCTTAAGAAAAAAATTAAACTAGGGTATTTTGGCATGTTATGTTCGACTAGAAAACTTAAAGAATACCTCGATGTGACATTTAAGACTTATGGAAAAGATGTGGATTTAAGCAATTTCTATTCTCCTATTGGTTTGGATTTAGGCAATAATTCTCCAGAAGATATCGCCATTGCGATTGCAGCGGAGATGCTCGAAGTTATATCCAATAAAAAAACTAGCAAACATCTACGGGAGACCATTGATGGTGATTATCGTTACTGGAAAGATTAATTCTGGTAAAACAACAAAGCTTTTAGACCTCTTTAAAGATGATTTGTCTATCGATGATGGATTTGTCAGCATTAAAAAGTTTAATAAAAGCCACGAAGTAGAAGGCTATGCTTTGCAAAGATTGATGACGATGGATGAATATCCATGGCTTAGTAAAAGCACTCCGTCAAATGAAAAGATAGGAGACTACTATATCAATCAAAAAACTCTTGAAATAGTTGAGAAAATAATCTCGGATTTGCTCACCTCTAGAGTGCAAAATATATACTTAGATGAAGTTGGTAGGCTAGAATTAGAAGGTAGAGGGTTTGATAAAATTATCAAAGAAATTCTTAAACACGATGTGAATCTAACCATTGCGGTTCGCGACAAATTTGTCGATGAAGTCGTCGAGCGATATCACATCAAAGATTACAAGATAATCCAAGCAGGTAAAATCAATGTATAGTTATCGATTTATCAATGGCAAAGTCTATTTAAAAGGCAAGTGGGAAGCCACGAATGTCTATGTTTTGAATGATAAGATTGCCAAGATTTCTTCGCGTCTACATCCTTCAAAAAACACGATTGATATCAAAGGAATGCTTCTTTTACCTGGGCTCATCGATCCGCATGTTCATTTTGAACTGGGAGTAGGAAAATATAAATCCGTCGATGATTTCTTCTATGGAGGAAAAGAAGCCGCTTATGGCGGAGTGACATCAATTGTCGACTTTCTCGATCCAGCTAGAAATGCGGAAGAATTAAAAAAGTTATATAAAGAGCGACTTCTTTTAGCGAAGAAGTGCCCAGTGGATTACCACCTTCACGCTTGTATTAAAAATCCCGATGGCAATCTTGAAGAATTCGTCAAAACGATGAAAAAACTCAAGATGAATACTTTAAAATTATTCACCACTTATAAAGACACTGGAAGAAGAACGTATGACAAAGATATCATCGAACTTCTTAAATTGTCTAAAAAGTATCACTTCCTCATTCTTTCTCATACGGAGAACGATGATTTAATCGTCACTAATGATACTTTCAAGTATCAAGATATCAATATTTCTCGGCCAAGCTTGGCTGAAACCACAGAAGTACTAAAACTTGCTCGTTATGTCAAAGAATATGGAGGACATCTCTATATTGTTCACGTCAGTAGTGGCAACACTCTTGTCGCCTTAAGAAAAGAGTATCCTGAACTTCTCAACAAGAATTTGTTTTTAGAAAGTTGCCCGCAATATTTCTTGCTCAACAAGGATTTATTAAATAAAGAAAATGGCTATATCTATACTTTCGCCCCACCTCTTAGAAGCGAAGAAGAAAGAAAATTAATGGTGAAAAACTTTGATCTTATAAACACTATTGGCACTGACCACTGCGCTTATAATCAAGAAGATAAACACCAAATGCTTTTAAAAGGCATGCCTTTAGGCATTGGTGGTATCGAGTCTTCATTTCAGTGCTTGCATCGCCTTTTTGGTGACGCAGTTATCGACAAAATGTCCAAAAACGTGGCGCTTATGGATGGGTTATTGTCTAAAGGAGAAATCAAAGTCGGTGGCGATGCGGATTTGTTCGTATATCGCTTAGATAAAAATGCCGTTGTTTCAAAACCACATGGAAAAGCTGATTATTCAGTCTATGAAAACTCTCCAGCCAGTGGAGAAGTCATATCAACCATGGTTCGTGGCAAATTTGTTTTAAAAAATAGAAAATTTATCAAACACGTGGGCAAGAATATCCCACAGAAGGAGAAATTATGGTAAAAGCTATCATCAATGCCCGAATCTATGATTTTGAAAATTATATAGAGAATGGCTATATCATCTTTGATGAGAAAATTCTTTCTAGTGGCGACATGGACCACTTCAAAGATAATCGTTATCAACTAATCAATGCAAAAGGAGCGCTTATCATTCCTAACTTGGTATGTGCCCATGCGCATATATATTCTATTTTAGCTCGTGGGATGTCACTTCCTTTTAATCCTCACAATTTTCAAGAGATTCTTGATCAGATGTGGTGGAAGATGGACCATTATATCGATAACGAGACCACATATTATAGTGGAGTGGTGGCCGCCAAAGAATTCATGCTTAATGGCGTGACGACAATCATCGACCATCACGCTAGTGGAAAAGATATTTCTGGTTCTTTGAAAAGTTTAAAAAAAGCAGTGGTGGACGAAGCTCACTTAAGAGGCATATTTTGTTTTGAGACTAGCGACCGTTACCCAGTAAATCTAGCCATTAAGGAAAACAAAAATTTCATCGCAAAATATCACGATGATCACGTCGCTGGTTTATTTGGCCTACACGCCTCGATGTCGCTTAGCGACAAAACTTTATCCAGCGTGTCTAAAGCGCTAAATGGCGCACCAATACACATTCACGTTGCGGAAAGCAATATGGATGAAGAAGACTCGTTGAACAAATATCATTGCCGCATAATTGAAAGGCTGGATAAGCATGGTTTAATCACGCCGAATAGTTTGATTGTTCATGGAGTATTTATCGACGATCAAGAAATCGATGTCGTCAAAGAAAGAAAAGCTTATCTCGTGTGCAACACCACATCAAATATGAATAACGCGGTTGGCTTGCCAAGCATAAAGAATTATCTCTCGCATGGAGTTAAAGTTATGATTGGCAACGATGGTCTTTCTTCTAATATGGCCAACGAATATGTCAACGCTTTATTCACCTCTCATTTAAAAGAAAATTCTCCAACTGCTTTATCTTTAGGGGATATTCTTGCTATTATTAATAATGCATACCAATATGTTGGTAATATATTAAATATTAAAATTGGAAGACTTCAATCTGGTTATGAAGCAGACTTCATGCTTCTTGATTATGTTCCACCAACTAGAATGGATGCCTCTAATGCCTTTGGCCACGTGTTCTATGGATTGTTCAATTCTTTAAAGCCTAGAGATGTCTATGCTTCTGGAAAAAGAGTTGTCCACGAATATAGTGTGTGCAATAAGAAACTTCTTAAAGATTACAATTACGCTCATGTCGTCGCAGATAAATTATGGGATAGGATAAACAAAGGAGAATAAATATGGATTTATCGACAAAATTCGATGGGTTGACGCTTAAAAACCCTCTCATGCCTGCCGCTGGACCTCTAGTGGGAGACCTTGAAAAAATGCTCTATCTAAAAGATGCTGGTTGCGGAGCTATCGTCTCAAAAACTATTTCAACTAAAGATGCTCACATTCCAAAGCCATGTATTTATGGCGATCGCGATTTTATTATGAATAGCGAACTTTGGACCGAGTTTCCAAAAGAGAAATGGATAAATGAGATTCTTCCACAATTTGTAAAACAAAACGATGGAAGGCCTCTTATCATTTCGGTAGGATATAGCAAAGATGACATGGAAGTTTTGATTCCATTATTAGATAAATTTGCATCTGCTTTCGAAGTATCTACTCACTATGTAGGTAAAAATCTTGACACCATTGGCGAAACGGTGGCCACGATTAGAAAGCATACTAAAAAGCCTATTTATATGAAGATTTCACCACATCTTCCTGATCCAGCCGGCTTCGCTCGCGTCATCAAAGAAAATGGCGCCAATGGCGTGGTGGCGGTTAATTCTCTTGGTCCAACGATGAAGATCGATATCGCTTCGCGCAGTATTAAATATGGCAATGCTTCCGGATTTGTTTGGACAAGCGGCCCAGTGATTAAAAACTTAGCTCTTGCTACGGTTTATACAATTAAAAATGCTGAGCCATCACTAACAGTAATTGGTGTTGGCGGTATTGCCTCAGCAAGCGATGTAATCGAATTCCTTTTAGCTGGTGCTAGCGCTGTACAAATGCTTTCTGCGGCTTTGCTTCGCGGAAGAGATTTATATGCAAAAATCATCGCTGACTTACCTGGTGTATTAGAAAAATATGGATTTAAATCCATCCAAGAAGTTATCGATACTAAACTTACAAATAATGTTAAATACGAAGGCAACGTTCCAACGCTGGTCAAAGAAAAATGCGTGAAATGCCAACTTTGTACAAGAATTTGCCCATATTTCGCTATTTCTATGAAAGAAGTTATCACTTTTGATCCCGCGAAATGTTTCCGTTGTGGATTGTGCGCTTCAAAGTGCCCAACAGGAGCTATTAAAATAGAAGAATTTAAGGACTAATATGATAGATTTTGAAAACAAAAACTCTACTCCAAAAGTAGACAACGCTGAGAAGTGTGGCGGCACATCTAAATACGTCGATGACTTAGTCATGGATGGAATGCTATATGCCAAGACGCTGCGTTCTAGTTTTGCTCATGCCAAAATAAAATCTATTGCATTGCCTCCTCTTCCTAAAGGATATTATTTTATCGATCACCACGACATCGTCAAAGAAAATGTCGTCAACATGATCTTCTCTGATTGGCCAGTTTTTGCCAAAGATGAAGTCAATTATCTTGGCGATCCTATTGGTTTAGTCGTTGGCGAAGATAAAGCAATAGTGGACGACATCCTTGCTCATATCGAAGTGAAATACGAAGAACTTCCTGCTACTTTTGAATTCGTCAAACCTTATATTCATAAAGAATTCATTAAGGGTGATTATCAAAAAGCTAAAAAAGGTGCAAAGCACATCTTTAACGAAGTTTTTGAAACAGGTTATCAAGAACAAGCCTACCTCGAAACACAAGGAATGCTTGCCTATCTTGAAGAAGATGGGAAAGTGACATTAACTGGTTCAATGCAGTGCCCTTATTACATCAAAAACGCCGTGATGAGAACACTAGGCTATGATGAACATCACGTTCGAGTAATTCAACCATCTGTCGGTGGCGCCTTTGGCGGGAAAGAAGATTATCCTTCCACTGAAGCGTGTCAATTGGCGACAGCTGTTGTCAAAATTAAAAAACCGATTAAAATGATTCTTCCTCGCGATGAGGACATCAATGTTACCACTAAACGCCATCCATCAAAATCGACATTTGAAGCTTGTGTTGATGAACACAATCACATCACTGGCTTAAAATTACATGTCGGCCTTGATGGCGGAGCTTATAAAGGTTTAAGCGGCGTGGTTTTATCACGCGCTTTAATCGCATGCACCAACACGTACACGATTGACAATCTCGAAGTGACTGGTGATGTCTACATGACCAACACCGTTCCAAATGGTGCATTCCGTGGTTTTGGTTCTCCTCAAAGCATTTTTGCGATTGAAATGTTTATTCATCACATCGCAAAAGATTTAGGCATCGATCCGTTAGAACTTCGTATGCATCACCTTGCAAAGCAGGGTGATAAGACTTCAACAAGTGGATTGTTTCACGATCCAATCATCCTTCCTGCGCTGATTAATAAAGCGATGGAAATGTCAGATTATCAAAATAAAATCAAAAAATATTCCGTCCCCGGATGTCATAAGGGCATTGGCATGTCGTTTTTCCTTCATGGTTGTGGTTTCACAGGTAGTGGAGAATCAGATCATATCAAAGCTAAAGTCAAATTGGTCAAAGACAAAAATGACAAAGTCAGCGTTTACGCTGCTGCTGTGGATATGGGTCAAGGCAATAAAACCACTCTAAAACGCATCGTGGCAAAAGAGTTAGGCATTCCAAATGAAGATGTCACATTCGCTAATCCCGACACCGATGTTGTTCCAGATTCTGGACCAACAGCGGCTTCCCGCACCATCATTATCGTGGGTGGGCTTATGGAAAAAGCGGCTAAACATCTAAAAGAAAAATGGCAAAAAGGTCAACCATCGGAAATCATTGAACACTATGTTGGACCAGATTATATTCACTTCAATGATGACACCATGCAAGGAGATGCCTATCCTTCTTATTCATGGGGTGTTAATATCGTCGAAGTCGAATATTCGCCTATTACTTATCAAGTAAGTATCAAAGGCGTGTGGTCGGCATATGATGTTGGAGTATGCATCGATGAACGAATTGCGGTTGGTCAAGCCGATGGCGGAATAGTTCAAGGCTTAGGCTATGGTTATTTAGAAAATATGTATCATAAAAACGGCAAGATCATGCAAAAAAATCTCACCGATTACATCATTCCGACAACGATGGATGTTCCTAATTTGGAAACCGTTTTTATCGATAATCCATTTAAATATGGCCCATTTGGGGCTAAAGGGTTGGGCGAATTAAGTTTAGTTGGAGGCGCTCCAGCGGTGGCTTTGGCAATCGAAAATGCTATTGGTCATAAAATTAATAAAATCCCAGCAACCCCAGAATACATCATGGAGCAATTAAAGAAATGAAAAAGATCGCATTTAAGTTAAATGGCAAAAAGGTTGAAGTGGAGTTGAATCCATCTCTTCGCCTTCTCGATGTTTTGCGAGACACTTTCGCCTTAAAAGGAACAAAAGAAGGATGCGGTGAAGGATCATGCGGCGCTTGTGTGGTCTTGGTCAATGGCTATACTGTTAATTCTTGCCTATTTCCTTTGGCAAACGCCAATGGAAAAGAAATCGTAACCATAGAAGGCTTTTCCAACACTAAAAGATATCAAGTCATATATGAAGCATTTGCTGCTCAAGGTGGTTCGCAATGTGGATTTTGCACGCCAGGAATGATTTTAGCAAGTGAATCTCTTCTTTCACACAATCCTCATCCAACTGAAGATGAGGCTCGTGAAGCTCTATCTGGTAATCTTTGCCGTTGCACAGGCTACCGCGCGATTATAGATGCGGTTCTTCTTGCAAGCAAGAAAGGAGATGGCTTATGGTAAAATTTTCTATTCCATCTTCAAAAGAAGAAGCATTGAAACTGCTTTCTTCTAACACTTATCAAATAGTGAGTGGTGGCACTGATTTTATGGTGGTGAAAAGAAACACCCCAGGTCTTCCTCCAAAAGAAGGCAAAGACATTTTATATGTTGCTAATCTAGAACAACTTCACTACATCGTTTCAGATGATGAAGGTGTTCATATCGGAGCTACAACTCCATTATTTGAAATCGAGGAATCTAGTTTAGTAATCGACGTTCTTCGTCACGCCATAAGCGAAATGGCTTCGCCAAATATTAGGCATTTCGCCACATTGGCAGGTAATATCGCAAACGCTTCTCCAGCCGGAGATTCTTTGGTGCCTCTTGTTTTATTAGATGCGAGCGTAAAACTCGAAAGTGAAAAAGCTTCGCGCCTTGTCAAAGTGGAAGACTTTGTCTTTGGTGTGAGAAAAATCCTTTTGCAACCAGATGAGATGATCACTGAAATATTTATTCCTCATCACGATTTCACTTTTACCGAATGGTATAAAGTTGGCTCGCGAAAAGCTGATTCGATCAGCAAAGTTTCTTTTGCAGGAGCTTATGAAATATCTCGTGGCAAAATCAAGGATTTTAGAGTGTGCTTTGGCTCGGTGTCGATTAAAGCTGTTCGATCACATGAAATAGAAAATAAACTTAAAGGCGTGTCATTGAGTAGTTTTGCTTCTATGATTCCTTCTCTTATTGAAGAATATGGCAAAATCGTGACTCCAATCGATGATCAACGTTCAAATAAAGAATATCGTCACAAAGTGGCGATGAATATTTTAGCAGACTTTTTAAACGGTATTAAATAGGAGGTAAAAATGGGTAAATTTATTGGTTACCGTTGCACGGTTTGTGGCAAAGAATTCTTGACCACAAAGGAAATGTTTACATGCCCTGATTGCGGAGAAAAGGGCATTCTTGACGTCATGTACGACTATGACGAAATCAAGAAAACCGTCAATCGGGACTATTTTAAAAATAACAAAGATTATTCGATGTTTCGATACGCTCCCATCATGTCGATAAAAGAGGACCACATCAAAGAGATGCTTCGAATTGGTTGGACCCCTCTATATAAATCAAAAAGATTAAAGGAATATCTTGGAATAAAAGAATTCTATATCAAAGATGATGGTTTAAATCCTAGCGCCTCTAGCAAAGATAGAGCATCAGGAGTTGCTGTGCTTAAAGCTTTAGAAGTGGGCAAGAAGTCAATTGCTTGCTCATCCACTGGCAACGCCGCCTCATCGCTTGCTTGTCAAAGTGCGCACATGGGTTTAAAAGCATTCATATTTGTTCCTAAGCGTGCTCCAATCGGCAAGCTGACACAAATCTCGATGTATGGAGCCACACTTATATGTGTCGATGGCGATTATAAAGCCGCGCACAACTTATCAAGTGCAGCAATCGAAAAATATGGATGGTATAACCGCAACTGTGCCATCAACCCTCACCTTATGGAGGGAAAGAAAACAGTCTCTTTTGAAATCGCTGAACAATTGGATTTCAAACCGACGGACTGGGTCGCTGTCTCCGTAGGAGATGGATGTACCGTGGGCGGGGTTTACAAAGGCTTTTATGAGTTCTACAGGCTAGGACTCATCGATAGAATTCCAAAGATTTTAGCGGTCCAATCCACAGGATGTGAACCATTCTGCATCGCCTCTAAAACTCATTCTCCACTTCAGGAAGCAGATGAAAACACAATCGCTGATTCCATCGCCGTGGGGATTCCGAGGAATCCAATAAAAGCAATGCACGCTGTCGAATATAGCCATGGTGAATGGATTTCTGTCAGCGATGAGAGTATACTTAAGGCGATGTCGCTTTTAGGACGCTATGAAGGGATCTTCGGAGAACCTGCTGGCGTGGCCGCATTAGCGGGCGTGATAAAAGCCATCGATGAGGGTATCATCAAAAAAAGCGAAACTGTCACATACATTGTGACCGGGAATGGACTAAAAGATCCTGTCAGTGCACAGAAAGCTATTAGCCAGCCCACATTAATGAAGCCTGATTTAGCGGAATTAGATAAATATTTAAAACAAAAAGGAGTGATTTAATTATGTCAAAAATTCCATTCGGTCCTACTTATGATGAAATGCTTAATCCTTCTCACCAAGAGAAAGATGTAAGAAAAAAAGCGGATGCAGCTCGTAAAAACGAGCTAGATCCAATGAATCTTTTCAACATTACTTGGAAAGATGAAAACGGAGAAGTTCGCAAAATCGTTCTTCCAAAAGAATTAACTGGAGTAGAAGCTAACATCGTTGTTATGCTTGGAAAATATTTCCCATCTGGATCGCACAAAGTCGGTCCTGCCTATTCCACACTTATCGAAGGATGTGTCGATGGAGAAATCATTCCAGGAAAGCACACTATTCTTGGTCCATCAACTGGCAACTTTGGTATCGGCGTTTCTTATATCGCCAATCTCATGAAATATGACGCTATCGTCATCATGCCAGACAACATGTCTAAGGAACGTTATGAAAGAATTCAAAAATATGGTGCCAAACTCGATTTGACTCCAGGTTCTGAATCAGATGTCATTTTGACGCTTCAAAGAACATATGAACTCAAGAAGAATCCAAATTATCGCACTTTAGCCCAATTTGAACTTCTTCCTAACTATAGATTCCATCGCCACGTCACTGGTAATAGTGCTTGTGAAGCAGTTAAAGGCATTGGCAATGGACGTATCGCCGCATTCACTAGCGCTCCAGGTAGCGCTGGCACATTAGCCGCTGGCGATCAAATCAAGGCCACCTTCCCAGAAGCAAAGATTGTTGCTCTTGAACCATATGAGTGCTCAACCTTGACCAATGGTGGACGTGGACAACACCGTATTGAAGGTATTGGCGATAAGATGTGCACATTAATTCACAATATTATCACCACTGACTTCATCACTCTCATCAATGATGATGATTGCGTGAAAGGTCTAGAAGTCATCCATAGCGGTGCTAAAGTTCTTGAAGAACATGGCATTAGCAAAAAAATGGCCAAAGAAATGTCTGAATTATTCGGCGTTTCTGGTATCTGCAATATTTTAGGTGCTATCAAGATGGCAAAATATCTCCACCTTGGACCAAATGAAAACGTTGTCACCATCGCTACGGATGGATTTGATAGATATGATTCAGTTTTACAGAATTTAAAATCTCGCGAACTCGAAATCACCGATAACGTCCTCAATAGATGGTACAACGATATATTCTTAGGTGCGGATGTCAGCCACATCGAAGATGCTCGTGTTAAAGAAGTCAAAGATAGACTATTTAAACAAAAAGAAAAAGACTGGCTCCCATTTGGCTATTCCAAAGCTTATCTCGACAGCATGAAGAAACCTGCATTCTGGGAAGCTGAATATCAAAAAGTATTCGCTTACGATAAGAAGATTGCCAAGATGAGAGGAAAGGAAATTAAATAATGGAAAAACCAACTTTTGAACAAATTCTAAAGAAAGCTGAATCCTACCAAAAAGACATGACTGCCTTTTTGCGCGATATGATCGCTATTCCAAGCGAATCATGCGACGAAAAGCTTGTCGTTCTCCGCATCAAAAAAGAAATGGAGAAAGTTGGATTCGATAAAATTGTCATAGACAAGATGGGTAACATTTTAGGTTACATCGGCCATGGCAAACACTTAATCGGCATGGATGCTCATATCGATACAGTCGGTATTGGCGAAATTAAAAACTGGACATTTGACCCTTACAAAGGTTTTGAAGATGATGTTCATATCGGCGGTCGTGGAGCCTCTGATCAAGAAGGTGGTATGGCCTCGATGGTCTATGCTGCTAAGATTATCAAAGATTTACACCTCGAAGGTGATTATACATTAGTCATCACCGGTACCGTCCAAGAAGAAGACTGCGATGGTCTATGCTGGAAATTTATCATTGAAGAAGACAAGGTCAGACCAGAATTCGTGGTTTCAACTGAACCTACTTCATGTAAGATTTATCGCGGACATCGTGGACGTATGGAAATCAAAGTCGCAACACGTGGCATTTCATGCCATGGTAGCGCTCCTGAAAGAGGCGTTAATGCGATATATCTCATGGCCCCAATCATCGAAGATATCAAACATCTCAATGACCGTCTTAAAGATGATAAATTCCTTGGAAAAGGAACTGTGACTATTTCTGAAATATTCCACAAATCCCCTTCTAGATGCGCTGTTGCAGATGGATGCTGGATTTCTCTTGATAGACGTCTAACCGCTGGAGAAACCGATAAGACAGCAATCGCTGAAATCGAAGCTCTTCCTAGCGTAAAAGCGGCAAAAGCCACCGTTGAGATGTATTCTTATGAAAGACCATCTTATACCGGATTAGTTTATCCTATTGAATCGTATTTCCCAACTTGGGTTATTCCAGAGAAGCATGTCATTTGTCAATCCATGCTTCAAGGATATAAAGGCCTCTTCCACAAAGATCCAATCATCGACAAGTGGACATTCTCGACCAATGGTGTCACCATCATGGGCCGCTACGGAATTCCTTGCATCGGATTTGGTCCTGGTGATGAAAAAGAAGCTCACGCTCCTAATGAGAAGACCAGGAAATATGATTTAGTTATCGCTGCGGCGCTATATGCTAGTTTGCCACAGTTATACTTAGAAAATTTGAATAAAAAATAAAGGAGTGATTTTATGGAAAAAATCGATTATTCAAAACCACGTTTTAAAGGTAGACATCTCATCACTTGTGAAGACTTTAGCAAAGAAGAAATTGACTATCTTCTTAGAGTCTCTGAGGACTTAAAATATAAGTTCCATCACGACATTCCTACTCCATATTTGGAGAACAAAACCGGATTTCTCATTTTCTTTGAGCAATCAACTAGAACTAGAAACTCATTTGAATCAGGCTTAGCCCAACTCGGCGCTCATGGCACATTCCTCGACACCTCAATGATGCAGGTCTCACATGGTGAATCCGCGAAGGACACCGCTGTCATTTTGTCGAGTTTCGGCCACCTTATCGCTTGCCGTTATTGCAACTGGGGTTTAGGCAACAAATACATCACTGAAATGGCCAAATGGTCTTCCGTCCCTGTTGTCAACTTACAATGTGATATTTATCACCCAATGCAAGTTTTAGCAGACTTAATGACTATGCAAGAAGCTTACCCAAAAGGAGTAAAACACCTCAAAGTGTCCATCATTTGGGCTTACGCTACAACGCATAAAAAACCAATCAGCGTTCCTGTTTCTCAAGTTTTATTATTCCCACGTTATGGTATCGATGTTACTCTTGCCTATCCAGAAGGATATGATCTACCTGAATGGGTTATTGAAAAAGCCAAGAAGAACGCCAAAGAAAATGGTGGTTCATTCCGTATCACTCATGATATGGAAGAAGCTTATCGTGGAGCAGATGTCGTCTATCCAAAGAACTGGGGTTCATGGGTTACTAACCAATCTACCGCTGTCGTGGATGATCTCCTTGAAAAATATAAAGGATGGAAATGTACTGAGAAGATGATTGCTTTATGCAATAAAGACGTGAAATACATGCACGCTCTTCCAGCTGACCGTGGAAACGAAGTCGAAGACTCCGTCATCGATGGCCCACACTCCATCGTCTATCAAGAAGCCGAAAACCGTTTGCACACTGCTAAAGCCGTCATGACTCAATTCATGAGTGGCAAAGAAGGCAAATAGTTGCTATTCGCGCTCTATAAAGCTCTAGGAGTTTTCCTAGGGCTTTTTATTGTGCTTATTTTTTAAACTATTTATAATAATTACAAGAGGTAAAAATATGTCGTATAAGAAAATCGCTATTATTGGTTCGATTATTTCGTTTGTTTCTTTTGTGATGTCGCTTGTGACGATGATTGTGACTAAAAATGTTAACGCCTATGACATCGTCTATCTCATCTTGGTATTTATTGGCGGGGCAATGATGCTTTATGGTTTGCGCATTAGGTGGCATATTGGCGCTGGAGCATTAGTAGTGGCTATTGGCTTGATTATTAACTCCGTTTATTATGGCGCAACAAATGTTGCAACTGGGTCGGATTATAGCATCGTTGCTGGAATATTGGATTTTATCTTTGTTTTCCTACTGTTTGACACAGTTATCATGATTATTCACACCATGCTCAATATTAAATTGGTAAAGCCATTTGCCTCCTTAATTGTTATGGTGACTGGCATCGTTGGTATTGGTCTTGCTGTTTATTTATTTTTTCTTGGACTTTTCCAAGAGAATCCAAACTACTTGAACATTTCCCTTTCCAGCGTCTCGTTATTAGTTGCTTCGTTAATAATCGTGTTCTCTTCTTTATTCTTAAAGAAAATGATCAAAGGCGAATAATCAGATTTTAAATTCTTCAATATCGTCGTAAAGAATGGTGATTTTGTCCATGTGCTTATTGATGTGGTAGTGGCCAAAATACCATTTTTTATATGTTAATTTGTCTTCGACGCTATCTAAAAATTCTTCGGTTGATTTATCGACATTTTCTTGTTTAATCCAACTTACAAATGCTTCGACAGGTTCATATTTTTTTGGTGCGGTGTGGGTGAGCACCACGTCGACTTTCCAATTCGACATGTCGAGTTTTTTCATCACTCTTTGTTTTATCTCATCGCTGGGAGTTTCATTTCTCCACCAAGAAACGCCTTCGATGCGATGCGATTTGTCCAAGGAAGAGGCGCCGCCACATACCAAAGTCTTCATCTTATTAAAGTCATATATTTCCCCATCTTTAGCAAATAAGATATTGGGATAGTCTTCTTCATAATACACAATTCCGCCACGATACATCTTGCTCTTATAGGATGGGATGGTTTCTGGGCGTTGTTCATGATTTCCGTGGATGCAAAAAAGAGTAAAAGGCCAGTTTCTTGTAATTACTTCTTTTAAAGCTTTTTCAGCAGAGTTTAAAAAGAAATTGAGCCCGACATCTCCTAAAATAATCATCACATCATCTTTTTTTAAACGATGTTCGATGCGGAAAGGTTCAATCCTCGACAAATCTCCGTGCGTGTCTCCGGTAATATATATCATAGTTTTAATAATACATTATTTTTTTAATGCTGATTCTCACTATTTTTGAATCAGGACTTGTTCATACTTCTCGACTAGTGATTTTAAACTCATTTGTGCGTTCGCACTCGATGTAGATGGCAAAGATATGACTTCCACGCCATCGACATGGATGTATTCATAGAATAGAGATTCAGCCTTTTTGCCATTGAGTATTATTTTTTTAATTGGATAGCGTCGACAAATCAGGTCTATGTTATTTGGAATTACGTTTTTAATCGATGAATCGCTTGAAGCGTGGATGTCACATTCTTTTATGACGTCGAATAGGGCGATTTTATGTTTTTGTAGCAAGTCTTTCTTTTCTTCAAGGCTTTGGGGGATAGATTCGCCAAAAATAGCCACTAATACGGCCCAGAAACGATTGTTTTTGTGTCCATAGTAAAATCCCTGCTTCCGCGACACTATTGAAGGCATAGAGCCTAAAATTAAGATTTGTGAATCGTGGTTGATATAGATTGGAAATTCATGGTGGACATGGCTTAAAGATTTATTTTTATCCATATTTTTAGTATATCTCTAAACAAAGTTTCAATAAATCGGTATAATCTAGACATGAGCAAATTAAAAATTACAGACGATATTATTTATGTTGGTGGGAACAATTGCAAAGAAAGAGTATTCGAAGGAGAAATTCCTCTTAAAAAAGGAATGTCTTATAATTCATATCTCATTCTTGATGAAAAAACCTGCCTATTAGACACGGTGGAAGAAGCTTTAAAAACTAAATTCCTCGCTTCTTTAAAAAGAAATTTAAAACAAAGGGAATTAGATTATTTAATCGTTCATCATCTCGAACCAGACCACACTTCTGGGATTGTCGACATCATAAAAACTTATCCTGATGTGGAGTTATACATTTCACCCATGGGAATGACTTTATTAAAACAGTTTTTCCCCGAAGTTGTCATCGCTCATTATCACTTCATTAAAGAAGGTGATGAGCTACATTTAGGCAAGCACAATTTAAAGTTTTATAACGCACCGATGGTCCATTGGCCAGAAGTGGTCGTATCATATGATACATATTCTAAAACTTTATTTTCGGCGGATGCTTTTGGTTCATTTACCGTTTATAAAGAATTGGATTGTAGTTTATATGAAGATCAAGATGAATTGCTTTACGAAACGAGAAGATATTACGCGAATATCGTTTCAAAATATGGGCAGCAAGTGAATGCATTGCTTGATAAACTCAAAGATTTAGAAATCGAAAGAATATGTTCGCTGCACGGGCCAATACATACATGTAGCATTCCATCCTTGCTTCAAAAATATAAATTGTGGTCTAACTATGAAAAAGAAGATAACAAAGTTATGATCGCGGTTTGTTCGATATATGGCCACAGTTTAATCGCTGGTTATATTCTTAAGGACATGTTTGAAAAAGATCATCGCAAAGCAGTTCTCATCGACCTCAACAAAGTTGACTTTTCTGTTTCTTTAACACACGCCATGATGCATCAAGATATCGTTTTAATCGCTCCGACATTTAACATGGGGTTGTTCCCAAAGATGAGAGAATTTTTAGAAGTGGTGGTTGATCATCAATTGAAGAATAAACGCTTTGCCATCATTGAAAATGGTTCGTGGTGTCCACAAGCTAAAGATATCATGACTAGTTACATTAAAAAGCTTAAGGCTTGTGATATACTTCCAACTTCGCTTACAATTAACTCAGCTCTAGGCCGTCAGGATTTAGAGACATTAAGACAAATAGTCAAGGAGGTAGATGAATCAATGGTTAAAAAGGAAAAAGAGCAAAAGAAAGTAATCCATAAATGGAAATGCAAGATTTGCGGATTCGTTTATGAAGGAGAATCTTTGCCAGTAGATTTCCACTGTCCAATTTGTGGACATCCTGCAAGCGACTTCGTCCAAATCGACTAAGCTAATCAAATATCAATCCTCTTATTAAATAGGAGGATTTTTATTATAATGTTTTTAAAGTTCACGACAAAGTAGGTATAATAACTCTATGGAAAATAATAAAATCGTAATCAGAATGCTATCAAATGCCGACTCCGTTGATGGACAAGGTGTTGGAAGTGCATTCCTCGAACAAGTCGCCTTGGTCAAAGAGCAAAGCGACATCTTTGATGTATATGTCAACAAAATGCCAAAGCATGTCAAAGCGGATATCAATCATGTCCACACCGTCCTGCCTAAATATTTTTTAAAGATGCATAAAAAGTCTAGACCAAGCGTGATCTATGTTCACTTTTTGCCAACCACTCTTGATGGCTCTATCAAGATGTGGAAGCCATTCTTTAAAGTTTTTAAATGGTACGTCATCAAGATGTATCGTCGAGCGGATGAAATCGTGGTCGTCAATCCAATTTTCACCACGCCATTAATCGAACTTGGAATGAGAAAAGAAAATATCACTTATATACCAAATTATGTCAGCAAAGATAAGTTTCATAAGATTCCTCAAGAAGAAATAAACAAAATCAGAAAAGAATTTGGCATTAGAGAAGATGCCTTTGTGGTCATGGGTTGCGGGCAAGTGCAAACGCGTAAAGGCGTCGTCGATTATGTCGAAGTGGCCAAGATGAATCCTGATGTGGAATTCGTGTGGGCTGGAGGGTTCTCTTTTGGCTCGATGACCGATGGGTATCAAGAACTTAAAAAAATCATGGATAACCCACCTAAAAATGTGCATTTCATCGGTATTATTAAAAGAGAAAGAATGAATGACATATTTAATATGTCTGATGTTTTATTCATGCCGTCGTTTAACGAATTATTCCCGATGTCGATTCTCGAAGCGGTCAATTCTTCAAAGCCAGTCTTATTACGAGACTTAGAACTATATAAAGACATTTTATTCATGAAATATCAATACGCTACCGATAACGAAGGCTTTTCAGCCATCGTGAGAAAGCTCAAAGATGACAAATCTTTCTACGAGCAATGCGCGAAGGACTCCGATTACATCGCAGAGTATTATTCAAAAGAACATGTTGGTGAAATGTGGAGAGAATACTATCCGCGAATCTTAAAGAAATTTAAAGATAAACATCACAAAAAATAATTTTGTGAATTCCTTGAATTACAACATTAGGTAGAACGATAAACCATTTATCTTTTCTACCTTTTTTTCATAGCGATAAAAAAGATGCCTATTTCAGTCTAGGCATCTTTACTTTTTTAAGCGTTAATCTATTTCTTTTTTCCGGCGAGAAAATCGATGAACATAGATCCGGATGAAGAACAATCCTTTTCAACCTCATTATTTAATGAGCATTCTTCTTTATCTTGGCAACCAGAGGCTTCCAAAGCCTCTTTTTCCCATGAGTAATATTTCTTATCATTATCCATAAAATTTACCTTTAGTTATCGACTACAATTAATATATCATTGAGCGTGGCAAAAATAAATGAAAGTTTAATGATTTTTTGCTATCAAGAAAAAACATTAGATATAATCTATTCTTTATTTTATCTTTGCCACAACCCAATCATCAGGATATGACTTTAAATTCGAATGTAATATAATTGGTGGCGAGGTATTTGACATGCAAGATTTTACTTTTTATAATCCGACAAAAATTATTTTTGGCAAAGATTCGCTCGCTTCTTTAAAACAACAATTATCCAATTATGGCGAAAACGTGATGATTGCTTATGGTAAATCATCAATAAAGAAAATAGGCTTATATGATAAGATTGTCGCAATTTTACACTCCGCCCATAAACACATATTTGAATGCGAAGGTATCATGCCTAATCCAACATATGAAAAAGTTTTAGAAGGGGCAAAGATTGTTAGGGAGAACAAAATCGATCTCATCTTGGCGGTTGGTGGTGGCTCTGTTATCGATTGCGCAAAAGCAATTTCCGTCGCAGCTTATGAAAAAGAAGATGCTTGGAAAAAATACTGGATCGATTTTAAAAAAGTAGATCATAAAGTTGTACCAATCGGGGCGATTTTAACCATGACTGGAACAGCTTCAGAATGCGATGGTGGTTCGGTCATCACCAATGAAAAAGAACATTTAAAAGTAGGCCGTGTTTTCGATTATGATTTATATCCACGTTTTGCTCTTCTCGATCCTAGTTTGACTTTTACTTTGCCGCATTATCAAATGGTCAGTGGTATCTCCGATATATTTTCGCATCTCATGGAGCAATATTTCTCCAACTTCGATGAAAACGTTACAGATTATCTAATTGAAGGAATTATGAAATGCTTGATTTCCTCGACGTATAAAGCACTAAAAAATCCAATGGATTACGAAGCGCGAAGCAACATCATGTGGTGTTCATCTTTAGCTCTTCAAGGTGTGGCTGGTCTTGGCAAGGAACAAGATTGGGAAGTTCACGCTATTGAGCATCAGTTAAGCGCCTACACAGACTGCGCCCACGGAATGGGCTTGGCGGCTATTGGGCTTCCTTACTATCGCTACATCTATAAAGATGGGATAGATAAGTTTGTTCGCTTTGCCATTAATGTGTGGGATGTCAAAAGCCAAAACAAACAAAAAGATGAAATTGCTTTAGAGGGTATTTCTAAACTTGAGTCATTCTTCCACGATTGTGGAATCGTTACTTCTTTAAAAGAACTCGGTGCCAGCGAAGAAATGTTGCCATTAATTGCTAATTCATGCAGTTTAGGTGGCGGGTATAAAAAACTCAATCATCAAGAAATCTTGTCCATTTTGAAAAAATGTTATTGATAAACTGAACAATTTCTTTTGACTATGTATAATAAATAAGCCTTTTTTCTCATTTTAAAAATAGTATCTTTAATTTAATTAAATATGCAATTTTGCCAACCTTGTTTTATTTTTTAAGTTATGAAAAAACATATCAACATTATTGCATTTATTTGTGTTGGACTTTGCTTGTCTGGTTGTTCTTCTACGCTTTCTACTAGCGATAGTTCATCCGCAAGTTCGACTGGTAGTGATTCTTCTACTTCTATTGAGGCTCCACCAACCCCATTTAGTGATTCGACAGCGCTTCCCAATATTGGCACGTTTAATGAATATCCTCAAACGGTAGTGAAAGATGCAACAAATACTACATATTTTTCTAGTATTACTCGTAAAAAAGTTGTTTCTGATTACGCAAGAGCAACTGGAACATATCGTTACTCCTCTACAGGTTGTGGCTATTGGTGGCTTCGTTCCAAACTTTAATATCCTAATCAGCTGATGAAATCAGCAATCATGGGCGCGAATAATCAATGCGAAGCAATGAGCGCCACAAAATGTTTAATAACTTATATTAGGCTTTCCAAGCAAATTGCATATTATTACTGAAGTAAAGAAATTTTTCGTTTATATTTTGAAATATTATATATGTCAAAAAAATGATAATTATTTTGCTCGATGTTGTGCTCCAATAAAATAACTATGTTGAAAGCATACATCGCATTTCTATCATTCTTTTATATAATAAATTGTTTAAAAACAATTATTCTATGGTATAGTAAAAAAGCATTGTTGAGGAATTATTAATATGATTATTTCTAGAGCGCCATTTAGAGTTAGCTTATGCGGTGGTGGTAGTGACATCCCGTCTTTTTATGAGAAATATGGGGGATGTGTCATCTCTACAACCATCAAGAAATATATGTATATCGCTATTCATCCATCGTTTAATCAAGATGAAATAGTGCTGAAATATTCTACAACTGAGAGAGTACATGATTGGAAAGATATCGATCATAAGATCTTTCATGATGTCTTAGCTAAATATAATGTCAAAGGCGTGGAGATTACTTCAATGGCTGATATTCCTAGCGGAACAGGTTTGGGTTCATCATCGACTTTCACCGTTGCTTTATTAATGGCTATTCATACATATCAAAATAAATTTGTCCCTAAATATAAACTTGCCAGCGAAGCATGCGAAGTCGAAATTAAAGATTTGGGTAATCCAATTGGCAAACAAGATCAATTTGCAGCTTCTTTTGGTGGGCTTAATTATTACGAGTTTACTCCTAGTGGCTTTGTCAAAGTTGAGCCTATTATTATGGAGCCGGATTCTTATGCCCAATTAGAGAGCAACCTTCTACTTTTTTACACTGGTAAATTGCATGATGCGAATAAGATTTTAGCAGAGCAGAACAACAACATCAAAACCAAAGATGACAAAGTCAAATCATTGATTAAGTTAACAGAACTCACTAAAAAACTTAAAGAAGAATTGTCCAACAACAACATCGATTTTGTCGGTGAAGTATTGAAAAAATCATGGGAGATAAAAAAAGAACTCGCCAGCGGGATATCTAATCCATTTATTGATGAGCATTATGCACTAGCCATAAAAGCAGGTGCTAAAGGTGGAAAACTTTTAGGAGCGGGCGGTGGCGGTTTCCTTCTTTTCTACGTTAAAAAAGAAGATCAACAAGCAGTTAGAGAAGCTTTAAAAGATCTTCGCGAAATGGAATTTGAATTCGATAATTCTGGAGCGTCCATCATTCACATTTAATTATGAAAGCAGTGATAATGGCCGGAGGCCAAGGAACAAGACTTAAAGAAATCACCGGTGGGGAACTTCCAAAGCCGATGATTAAGATATGTTCAAAACCAATTTTGGAACATCAAGTTGAAAACTTAAAAAGATACGGTATTAAAGATTTTATCTTTATCGTGGGATATAAAAGCGAAGTAATTAAAGATTATTTTGGCGATGGTTCATCTTTTGATGTCCACATCGACTATATCGTAGAAGAAACACCGCTTGGAACGGCCGGAGCGCTTTTCTATCTAAAAGAAGAAAAAGAAGATTTCATCCTTTTATTTGGAGATTTAATGGTTGATATCGCTTGGGATAGATTCATCAACTTTCACAAAAATAAAAAGGCTGCTGTCAGTTTATTTGCGCACCCAAACTCTCATCCATTTGACAGTGATTTAATCAATAAAGATGAACATGATGTCCTTCTTGGTTTTGATTCAAAACACAACGTTAGGAATTATTTTTATTCCAACCTTGTCAATGCTGGTTTATATATCGTTGCTCCAAAAGCTTTAGAATGCATGAAAGAAATTAAAAAAATGGATTTTGAAAAAGATTTTTTAACTTCTTTAATTCCATCAAAGCAAGTCTATGTCTATCGCTCTAGTGAATACGTTAAAGATATTGGTACGCCAGAAAGATATTATAGCGTGAGCAAAGATTATGAGGATGGAATCATCGCTAAAAAGAATTTATCCAATAAACAAAAATGTATTTTTGTAGACCGCGATGGCACGTTGAACAAGTTTGTTGGTTTTTTGACCAATATCAAAGATTTCGAATTGCTGGACCGCGTTTCAGAAGCGGTGAAGATGGTCAACCATTCGGAGTATCTCATCATCGTCATCACCAACCAACCAGTAGTTGCGCGTGGCGAAGTTAGTTTTGCTCAACTACAAGACATCCACAACAAAATGGAAACTCTTCTTGGCCAGGATGGCGCTTATCTAGATGACATATCATTTTGCCCTCATCACCCAGATCGAGGTTATAAAGGCGAAGTTAAAGAACTTAAAATCGTGTGTGATTGCCGCAAACCAAAAATTGGTCAACTGGTAAAAGAACAAACTAAATACAACATCGATTTTGCTAATTCATATATGATCGGCGATTCCATGCAAGATATGCAAACTGGTTATAATGCTGGGGTAAAAACGATACTTCTATCATGTGGAGCGCCGCTTAGAAGTGACTACTATCATGTCACGCCGACATATAAAGTTTTTGATTTATATGATGCAATTGTTAAAATATTAAAGAAATAAGGATAAACGTATGGACTTTAAAAAACAGATTAAAGAGTACTATGCCGAATTAGTTGATACCATCGACAAACTTGATATCGATGAACTCAATGAGGTGATGAATGTCATTTTGCGTCACTATAAAAAAGGAAGCAACATCTATGTCTTTGGTAATGGTGGATCCTCAGCAACCGCATCGCATATGATGGTGGACTTCAACAAAGGGGCTTGTATGAACGTCGATGAAAAGTTTCATATGATATGCCTAAACGATAACGTGCCAACCTTGATGGCGGTTGCCAACGATATGTCTTTTGATGATGTTTTCTCCTATCAATTAGAAAATAGATTGACCAAGGATGATTTAGTCATCGCTATCTCTGGGAGCGGAAATAGCAAAAACATCGTTAAAGCAGCGATGTTTGCAAAGCAAGTTGGAGCAGAGATCATCGGCATCACCGGCTATAAAGGTGGAAAGCTTTATGAACTATCTTCTTATCATATGCACGCTCCAATTGAAAATATGCAAGTGGTGGAAGACGTGCACATGTCTTTTGATCACATGATGATGTACATATTCTGTCATTTCTTAACAAAATAGTATTTATACGAAATCAAAAGGGCATTCTTATAATGCCTTTTTTGTTTCTTTTAATTTTATTTGTGCTATATTCAATAATACTTATGAAACTAAAAGATTATACCGACCCTAAATATGAACTTGTGCGCATCGTTATTACGAACAAATCTTTTACCAAAGCACAGCTTTATGATGAATATATTACACTTGAAGAAGCAAAAGCCTTGTTTGGCTTATGCGAGATATATCAAATTGCGGATGACGACAATAATGGAATAACTCATATTGCTATTTTCGAAAATAAATTAGCCAAGATGAATTAAAAAAAGCGTTTACATTTAGGTAAAATGGCACATCTGTGCTAATATTTCAAATACACTATGATAAAGCTAGATGAAGTAAGCAAGATTTATATAAGCGATAGCGGTTCTGCTATCGGTATTCAAAATGTCAGCGCAAATTTTGACATCAATGAATTTGTTGTGATTACTGGTGAATCTGGAAGTGGCAAATCAACATTGCTAAATGTAGTCTCTTTATTCGACTCATATGAAGAAGGAGAATTATTTATCAATGGAAAATCGACCATTGAATTCAGCAAAGAAGATTTTGTTAAATATCAAGCAAACTATGTAAGCTTTGTCTTTCAAGATTATAATCTTATCGATTCATTCAGCGTTTTTGACAACGTTATGCTTCCTCTTTTGTCCCGTGGTTTGACTCGAAGCGAAGCAAAAAAGAAAGTAAATGCTGCTTTAAAAGAAATCGGCATTTCGCATTTAGCGCATCGCAAATGTAGCAAACTATCTGGTGGCGAAAAGCAAAGAACAGTTATTGCTCGCGCACTTGTCAGCGACACTCCTGTTTTGGCGTGTGATGAGCCAACTGGTAATCTCGATTCCAAAACGAGTGAAGACGTGGTCAAAGTCATTAAAAAAATTGCCAAAGACCATCTCATTTTATATGTCACTCATGATTATGATTCGGTCAAAGATGTCGCAACTCGTCACATCGTTATGAAAGATGGCCACATCGTCAAAGATGAGCGATTAGCCCATTGTGAAGAAGAACCAGAAGTTGTCATTCCTATCAAAAAACATTCCAAATTATCAAGCGATATTAAAGTGGGTATCGACGATGTTGTCCACACTCCTAAAAGAAGCATTTTGACTTTTACAGTTGCTTTTATCACTTCATTATTTATAATGTCGGTTTTGTTTGGTCTTTCATCTTCTTTAAATTCTTTAAATCTCGATGAAGCAGTGACTACTTCATATGTCTATCCCGACAACACTCATAATGAAAAGAAATCGATTGTCTATACCACCGATACCTCGAAATCAGATATAAACGGTATCGTTTCTCCAGAAGTTAATCTTTTAGATTATGGTTCTGTTCTCGACACTGTGTCATCATATACTTTAAATATTGCTGATCAGAACAATGGCATTTATTGTAAACAATTTAGAATTGCGGGAGAGATATCTTCCTCATATCAAAAAGTTTCTGGCGAAGCGCCAATTCACGTCGAAGGAGCGGAGCATATTCAATGTGCATTAGTTTTGCCAAAAGGTGTGTATTCTTCTTCAGTGTTTAATCTAGATGGTGTGAGCAAAAGGTTGCTCAATTCCATAATCGTTGGCAATGTCGTCAATCCAGAAGTCGTCAAAACTGGTTATCAAGATTCGGAGTACGGCCATTATATGATCACTGGCATTTATTATGATCCAGTGCTTAATGGACGCGATAACAGCATTCCATATCTTTGCTTTGCGCATGAAGATTTAGCTCAGGTTCGTTCAGATGTCTTGGATTCTTATCAAAAATCAAACATCAACTTCCTATCCGCTATCACTTTTTATTATCGCGACTTAAAAGCTTATATCAATGGTGATGAAATGAGCATTGAAGCAACAGTCACTAGTGAAACGGATAAAATTTTGATTCCGCTTCGCTACCAAAATCTTCCATTGACGATGTCTTATCGTGGAACGGTGATTAGTATTCCTTCAAGCGATATTGAATTTACGCCATCATATTTACAAAGCACATCTTTGTATGTTAATCCAGCAATGCTCATCTCACTATTTGCTAATTCGACATTATTTGCTTCGGTGTATGCCCCAAGCGAAGCACAGGCTCGTAACAATGAACAAGTGCTTATCGCTCAAGGCTATAATGCAACCAATTCAAACATTCCTCTTTCTTCATCTACTGCGTATAACTATGGCAACATCATTTTATGCGCGGTGTTTTTAACATTATTCATCCTTCTAGGTGTGCTTGTTGCTTTCCTTAGTTCTTTGGTGTTTAGAAGCATTTATAATAGCAAGAAAAAAGATTATGCCATCTATCAAACATTGGCGTTTACAAGAAGCGATATTAAGAGGATTAACCTCGTCGAAATGCTTTTGCAATTTATCATTTCATCTTTGATATCCTATGTGGCGTTGTTGATTCTTGTCAGCTTATCTAGCGGGGGAATTTTAGAAAGCTTTAGCAGCGTCTTATCGAGCCCGATTTATGTCGTTATCTTCTTTGTTCTTAACATTGCATTTGCTTCATTCTGCTCTTTAAGAATTATGAACAAGATGGAAAAGAAGACTTTAGCAAACAATATTCATAAAGGTGGTGAGCTATTATGATCGAAGCTAAGCACCTGGATAAATATTATTTCAAAGGAAAGAATAATGAATTACATGTTTTAAACGATATTTCAGTAAGCCTTCCAGACACTGGTTTTGTGGTCATTCTTGGCAAATCTGGCTCAGGTAAAACCACGTTACTCAATACTTTGGGTGGACTTGATTGCGCTAATGGATCCATCGACTATGGTTCTGCTTTATTTGGTAAATACGATATGAAGCAAATGGATAATTTTAGAAACAAAAACATTGGTTATGTTTTCCAAAATTATCTCCTTCTTCCTGATGAATTAGTCTTTGAAAATCTCGATACCGCTTTAAAGATATATGGCATTCAAGATAGCAAAGAAAGAAAGATTAGAATTGATAGTTCTTTAAAAGCGGTTGGAATGGCTAAATATCGTCGCAAGAAAGCCTCTTCTTTATCTGGCGGGCAGCAGCAAAGAGTTGGTATTGCTCGTGCTTTGGCAAAGCTGCCAAAGATTATCATCGCCGATGAACCAACTGGCAATCTCGATAGTGAAAATTCCATTCAAATCATGTCTATTCTAAAAGAAGTATCAAAAGATAGATTGGTTTTAATGGTCACTCATAGCGAACCTTTGGCCAAGCAATTTTCTAATCGCATTATCCGTTACAAAGATGGAGAGATTATTTCAGATGAAATCAATACTCCAACTTTTGATATCAAAAGTTATCTAGAAAGCAAACCAAAAAGCGAATCAAAAGCCCTCAACCTCGACAAATTGGAGCATTCATCCATCGAGAATAATGGCATACAAATCGATTCATATTCCAATAGTAAACTCTCACCGATTCATCTCAATATCAAAATTATTGATGTCGACGGCAAGAAATATGTTTATATCGATGATGAAAGCGTCTTGATTAATGATAGTTCTTTAAAGATTGTAAATTCTTCAAAAGATAGCGTGCTATCGCCAAGCGAGAAGATTGATACAAGCGTTCAGTTTGACCATTCCAAATTCCAAAATGGCGAATTGAAACAAATTCAATTCTTATCATTGCTAAAGCATAGTTTTGCTCGTTTCTTTGTTAAAAAGAAATTCAAAGCTAAATTATTAAACATCACTATGTTCTTTTTAGGTGTTCTTTTTGCCGCGATGTCGATTGCTTCATATACCACATATTTCAACGCTAATTACAGCGTTTCCCAGCGATGCGTAGATACGACTTCAATCTCTGTTTATTACAAAGCTGAAAGCACAAATCCTACTGATCGCCATAAGTTCACCGTTGATGATTTCATCTCAGCGTATCTTGATAAAGACAATTCTGGCGTTATTGGTTATGTCTCTATGGAACCTATTTCTTCGAGCAATTTCAATATGGCTTATACCTCTGGCAAAGTGGACACCATTCCAACGATAATGTCGGTGATTGGTGAAGGAATTTATACTCCAAAAATAGTCTATGGCGAATTTCCAAACGGCAAATACCAGGTCGTCGTCTCCAAAACATTGATCGATCAAGCTTTGCCTTCTTTTAAAAGCCTAGGATATTCATATGAATCTTTATTAGGCCGCAAATTCTATCTAAGAAATTATGGTAACTATGGTGTCACATCTACGATTACGAATGTCTATTCAGAAAGCAAAGATATCACTCCGACAATTGTTGGTATTTCCGATGACAATCGTCCAATGGTTCATATTGGAAGCGATGGTGGATATGAAATATTCACCTCATTTGTCAACGCGACCATTCAACGCTCATCGGTCTATCTTGTAGAAAATACTCAATACTATTCGACTAGCGAAGTGAAATATACTTTGCCAGCGCCATCAGCCAGCGTTAGTTCAAAAATTAATGTGTATGTCAACAATGCTGCCAAACTCGCACTTACGCCGGCAGAGTCTGCTTCTTTTGGTGAACAATTCTACTATGAAGATGCTTCTTTGTATAATGTTGTCGGCGAATTTTCAAGCGAAGAAGCCACACCAATCATGGTCTTTAAAGATGATGTGGACTATGAATCATTTATCGAAAAAGAAGCGCAAAATGCCTTCTCACATCTTCCAGCCAATGCCTATATTCCAAATGATATCGTAGTGAATGTTGGCCACAAACCAGAAAAGGATGGAGAATATCTCGTTCCTTCTAATATTTATTCTGATCCAGTGGTACAAAGTTTAGGAAAAATTGTTGGTTCATATCAATATAGTGGACATGGTATTCCAACGATCTATACTCATCCTGCCACATATTTGAGAAAAGCTTTCAATTTAGCAGAAAACTATGTCCAGTATGGCGATAATATTACTTCAGTGGAGTATAAAAATAGCTTCGTAAAATCAATCTATTCTAGCGATGTTGATAAGACACTTCAATATCTTGCTAATACCCCACACAATTACACTGTAATGACAACTAGTGATGCTTTGTCGAACTCCAACCAGTTGGCATTAGTGAGCGCTGGAAGTATTCAAATACTGCTCGTTACACTTGGTTCGTTATTTCTCCTTGTCGTTATGATCGTTTTATCGGTACGTTCATCCTTAATTCATCACATCTATGATATCGGGGTTTATCGATCTATTGGGGCAACGAGAAGTTATGTCGAGAAAATATTCCTTGCTGATACCATTTCAAAAAGCACGTTAACAAGCGTTTTAGGGACAGTTCTTACTTTCTTAGTCTATTTCATCTTTGCGATGATTTTCTCATTGGTAACAGTTCCATTCTTCGTGCCACTTCTTGCAGTAATTATCCTATATGGCGTGTCGCTTTTAGGGGCGTTTATTCCTCTTGCTATTCTCTTGAGACATACTCCATATCAAATCGTGACCAAATACGATATTTAAAAATGCTAATTTAGTTATCATTAATTCGATTTGTTATTCTTTGTAAAGAAATATTCGCTTTTTCATTTAAAAAAGATTATGTAATAAAGAAAGATTATAGGTAGACATTTGTTCACCTTATCTCTTTATTTATAGGAGAGTGGTTATCATGAAGAAAAAGAATGGTTTATTTATTGGACTATCCGTTGCTATTGGAGCATCGGTGTTGTCTATTGCTTTAGTGCTGAGCCCACTAACAAAAGGATCGCTTGGTCTTGATGGTGCAACGCCGGCTGAGACACCTTATAGTATTATTTTTGACAATACTCAAAATAGACTATCAGAAGGAGAATAAGGGACTGCTCATTCTGGCAATGCATATGCGCAAACTGAAAATCATAATAATATTGCATTCGACTATTCTTTGTTTACTAATCCGGATGGTATTTGGCAAAGCATCAATGCTGGTGGTTATTTTACAAACCGCACCCTTATTGGTGGATTGACTTCGTTAGCCATCATCTTCATACACATATATGGCCAATATTGTTTCACAAGCTGGTATCACTTAGTCATCTGTTAGTGTATATTCAAATCCATTGAATGTTGCGCCAAGCTTTAATATTCAAATTAGTTAATTTTGAGTGCATCATAAAGTATTTAAGAACAATTGGTGTGCTTTTAATCAATTTAAATAGTGCGCTATTTTTCCTTATTGTTTAAAAATAATGAATAAAATGGCATAATATTTTCTTGTAGGAGAGAAAATGAAAACAGGTTTAGTCATCATTAATGCCTTTACTAAATTAGACAAAATTCTTCACATGAAAGAACGTTTAATTTTTGAATTTTCAAAGTTGGGCGTTCAACTTGATGAAATGAACAATCAGGAAGTTCATATCTATATCGATGATCATGGAAATATTTTTCACAACTTAAAAAAATACGATTTCATCGTCTATTTAGATAAGGACACGATTATTGCATCAATGCTTGAAAAAGCAGGATATCGATTATTTAATGGTTCAGAAGCAATTAGGCTTTGCGATGATAAAATGCTCACCCATGTCGCATTAGCTAATAATGGTATTGCGATGCCTAAAACCATTCTTTCTCCGCTTCGCTATGGGGGAGGAGAAGACGGCAAATTTTTAGAGTATGTCGCCAAAGAATTGTCGTTCCCATTGGTGGTAAAGAAGAACTATGGTTCGCAAGGTAGCGGTGTCTTTTTAATAAAAGATATCGATGAACTGAAGTCGCTAAATAACAAATTAGGCTTTGAGCCACATTTATTTCAAAGATATATCGCCTCTTCGTTTGGTCACGATACAAGAATTATTGTGATCGATCATCAAGTGATAGCTCATATGAGCAGGTATTCCAATAATGATTTTAGAAGCAACATGGCATTAGGTGGGCACGCTAGCGTGGAAAAACTACCTGAAAGTTTTGAAAAGATGGCAATCCTTGCAAGCAAAATATTGAATTTGGACTATTGTGGTGTGGATATCGCTACTAGCGAGAATGGCGATCCATTGCTCCTTGAGGTCAATTCCAACGCTTTTGTTTCTTCAATCGAAGAAATTAGCAAAGTTAACGTTGTAGAAGCATATGCCTCATACATCTATAAAAAAATCTATCAAAAATGAAAAAGAAACAAGATGAATATAAAACTTTGACTAGCGATGAAGAAATCGCATCCGCTTTTTCTAATAAAAAAAGATGGAGCAATTATTATTTAGTGCCTATTTTTCTAGCTCTTGTGACTATTGCGATGCTTTTGCTTGTTATTTTTTTAGGGCCAACAATCTTTCCGAGCAATTCTGCAAATAGTTGACTATTTTAATCAATTGTTTATTTTTAAATAAACATTTATAGACATTGTCACAAATGCCATTTACAATATAAAATTGGTTTTGCAGTTTTAAAGGAGAGATTATGTATAATTATGCCATTGTTAGCGATTCAGCTTGTGATCTAAATAAAAAGCTTCGCGAGAGATTTTTAGTCGATGACTATGTCAAGGGATATGTCGTGTGCCCTGATGGGCATAGCGTTAAAGCCGATTGCGATTGGGAACAATTCACCCCTGAAGAATACTTTTCTTCGATGGCTAATAAAAAAGCGATTTATAAAACATCGATACCTTCTATAGAAGATGTCAACATTTTACTTGAAAAATATCTTTCACAAGGAAGAGACGTTTTAGCGGTTTTGCTTTCATCAGGTTTAAGTGGGATGCGCGATTTATTCACCACCGCCTCTAAAGCCTTAAAAAATAAATACCCAGAGAGAAAAATCATCATTATCGATTCTCTTCGCTATTCCACATCGCTTGCACTTTTATTAATGTATGCTGGGCAGAATAAACAACAAGGGATGTCGATTGAAGAAAATGCCAAATGGCTTAATGAAAATAAGGAATGCATCCATCAAGCTGGGCCTCTAGATGATTTATATTTCTTAAATAGATCTGGTCGTATTTCTAAAATGAAAGCGGTTATGGGCACGCTTATTGGAGTCAAACCAATGGGGGATTTCAATAGCAAAGGTCAAACCAATGTTTTAGGAAATGCAAAAGGTTTTAACAATGCTTTTAAAGCGGTTGTTGAATATGTGAAACAAACGGCTGTGAATCCAGAAAATCAAGTTGTTTTTATCGCTAATTCGTTGCGCGAAGAAAAAGCTAATAAATTAAAAGAAATCCTCGAACAAAATTTCAAATTTAAAGAAATCATCATGAATGATGTTGGTCTATCTTGTGGGGCTAATATTGGTCCTGGACTTGTGGCTCTGTATTATTTCGGCAACAAAATATCTCAAGATGGCGAGACTGAGAAAAAATTGATGAGCGATATTTTAGCGAATTTATAATCATGGGACTAACTGGTCAACAATTTCATGAAATGCTCAAGAACGGAGCCAACGCTTTGTTCTTGCAGAAAGATAGGTTGAATAAACTCAATGTTTTTCCTATTCCAGATGGTGATACAGGTATCAATATGTATTCAACGTTATCTCCTGTATTAAATGTGGTTGTGAATGATTATTCATTAGATAAAACTGCATCGTTACTTTCTTATGAGATGCTAAAAGCATCGCGAGGTAATTCAGGAACTATTCTTGCAACGTTTTTCTTGGGTTTGTCAGAACATCTAAAAGGAATTAAAGAAGGGTCGATTAACGATATTATCCAAGCTTTTAAAGCTGGCAAAGAATACTCGTATAAAAACATTGCTAATCCACAAGAAGGAACAATTTTAACTGTCATGTCTGATGTCTGCAATGTGAAAGCTAATGATTTCAATTCTATTGAAGAATTATTTGAAAATATGAAAGATCGAGCGGAGATTTCTTTAAAAAGAACTCCTGAATTGCTCCCTGTTTTAAAAAAAGCGGGAGTTGTTGATTCTGGCGGATTTGGTTTTACCATCATTCTAGAAGCAATGTATGATTCTTTGATTCATAATCCTATTAAAATGGATGAGAATGGTAATCAGCCATTGATGGATAAATATAGCGACGTTGAATTTAATTTTACTTACTCTATCGAATGCGTAGTCGAAAAGTCGGAAGATATTCGCGGGCTTAATAAATGCCCTGAACTAAAAGACATAATCGCTGGACTTGGCGATTGTCAAACATATATCGAAACGCAAAAGATGATCAAATTTATTTTATTAAGCGATGATGAAAATAAAGTGCTCCGCGTCATTTCTTCATATGGGAATGTTATTTTATGGAATGTTGCGAATATAAAAGAAAATCTTGCCAATAAGAAAGAAAAATTGGATTACGCTATCGTTCCTGTTTTAATGGGCGATGGATTTTTAGAAGTGTTCTCTAATGTTGGTGCCAAGTATTGTGTTGATGGTGGGAAAAATATGAACGTTTCTTATGAAACGCTAAAACGCACAGTTTCTTCGACGAATGCCAGAACAGTATTTATACTTCCAAATAATAAAGACACAATTCCAACCTGTAATTTATTAGCTTCGCGCGAGAAGAATTGTCACATCATTGTCGTTCCGACATTGAATATGGCACAAGGAGCGGCGTGTTGCTTAGCATTTAATTGCGATGCAAGTGCTGAAGAAAATGAATTAGCAATGCGCAAAGCAATGGAAAAAGTTGAAGTGTTTTTAATCACTACTGCGATTAAGGATTCAACTGTTGGAGAATTAGATATCAAAGTTGGAGATTGCGTTGTTTTATATAAATCCATTATTATTGCTTCTTTTAAAAATGAAGTGGAAGCTATGAATTTTGTCGCTAATTATTTATTGAAATATAGCGCTATTACATTCTATTACGGAGATGAAGTTAGCGAATTAGAGGCAAGCAAGTTAGCCAACGTGCTTCAAGAAAAAGTTGGAGATGATAGCGATGTTATCCTTGTCTATGGTGGGCAAGGTATCTATCGATATATCATTTCAGGAGAATAGATATGTTGCCTTGGTACGTTATTTTATTGATTGTAATTGGTGTCGTAGTGGTTCTTGGCCTAATTTTTATCGTGCCGATGATACCTATTACTCTTCACATCGCTAAAAAAATCTATTTTGGTTCATTTGTCAGAACTAATAAAGACATGTGGGGCCATGTTTGTTCATGCCCAAGCAATGAAGAACAAGTAAAAATGTTTAATGCTGGCATAGCGTTTAAAGAAAAACATAAAGACATTGTGAAAGAAGTAAATATTAGTAATGATTCGTTGTATTTATATGGTCAATTTTTCGATTTTAATAAAAAAGAAACGGTCATCATCCTTCCTGGGAGATGTGAATCTTTATATTATAGTTATTATTACGCCATTACCTATGAAGATAAGTACAACGTTTTAGTCGTTGATCAAAGAGCTCATGGAAATAGCGAAGGAATGTACTCGACAGCTGGAATTAAAGAAGGCGAAGACGCTTTAGCGTGGGCTAAATACTTAAAGACACAACTTGGTCAAGAAAAGGTATTTATTCATGGTGTTTGTATTGGTGGCGCTGGTGCGACACGTGCAGCATCGCTAGATAAGGAACACAAATTTATAAATGGATTGGTTTTAGATGGGATTTTCATTTCCTTTTTAGAATCGATTAGGACACATACTATTTCGGAAGGCCATCATCCATTTCCTGTGGTTAATGAGATACCTCTTTTCTACAAGAAATATGCCGGGGTCGAAATCAATAAAATCACACCGGTCAAAATGATGAAAGACGTCGATATCCCAATTTTATTTATCCACTGCAAAAATGATCAGTTTTCTTTGCCGAACAAACTTCACTTAGTCGTAGATGCTTCGCCAAGCAAAGACAAGACAGTGGTGTGGTTTGATAAAGGAAGCCATTCTCACGTTAGATTTCACAACGAGAAAGAATACGATGCAACCATTCTTTCGTTTTTAGGCGATAAATAGATATGCAAAAAATTGCAATTTTTTCAATGGACGTTGAGGAATGGTATGACGCCGATTGTTTGCTCGATAAGCAGGTGGATAAATCATTGTCAACTCTCGACGGTTTTGATAAATATAAATCTTTATTAGATAAATACGAAGTTAAATGTACTTTTTTTGTTTTATCAGAACTGCTTCCTAAAAGAGAAAAAGAATTTGCTTCAGCTTTAAAACAAGGACATAAGATTGCGCTTCACGGATTTAACCATATAATCCCAACCGCGAAGACTATCGAAGAATTTTCAAAAGAAATCGATGAGGCAAAGAAAAGCATTCAGCAAGCTTTAAATGTTGAAATACGAGGCTATCGCGCACCTTGTTTTTCAATTGACCAAGATCGATTGAATATTTTAAAAAATTCTGGTTTTTGCTATGACTCAAGCGATTTAGAATTTAAACATCAGATTCACCATGTCGATTTAAAGCTTCAAGGCAACGATATCTATGATGGCATTACAGCCAATAATGGTTTTTATGAATTCCCTATTTCAATTGGAAAATTTTGTGGGAAAAAGATGCCGATTTCTGGTGGCGGGTATCTTCGTTTAATTCCTTGGTGGGCGTGTCGTATCGCATTGAACAGATATCTCAATAGACATAACTATTATTTGTTCTATGTACATCCTTTTGAACTTTCGAATCAAAAATTGCCTAGGATAAAGCACCTATCTTTTCTCAAAAGATGCTATATGACCATCGGGCGTGATAAATATCTTGCGAGAATTGAGAAAATTATTAACCTTTTAAAGAAAAAAGGATATGAATTTACAACATTTGATGACTTTGTTGGGCATGGTTGTCAATAATCAGCATTCATCACTACAAAAATAGCAACGGAAGTGTTATTATTTTTTTAAATGGAATACACAAATAAATATCGACAAATTACTATCATGTTTCTTTCTTATGAGCCATCTCATACTTTGGTAGATCTATCGAAAGAACTTCACGATATTGGCTTTTCTATTCTAATTGTAAATGATGGTTCGAGTGCGCAATTTGATCATATTTTTGAAGAAGCTCAGCAATTTGCAACCGTGATTGGATATAAAAAAAACGAAGGCAAAGGATACGCTATAAAATATGGTATTTCATATCTCATCGCTTCTGTAAAAGATTGCCAGTATTTTATCACTGCGGATGCCGATGGGCAGCATCTTATCAAAGACATTATTCGCGTAGCCGATTCTCTACAAGAGAAAAATGAAATCGTTTTAGGAGTAAGAACATTCGATAGACCAGTTCCTGCTCGTTCTCGTTTTGGCAATGATATGTCTAAATTTACTCAAACTCTTATCACGGGTAAATACCTTAAAGACAACCAATGTGGTCTTCGTGGTTTTCCTATGGAAGATGCTCAGTGGCTTTTAGGTGAATTTGGAAACCGTTATGAATATGAAATGAATGTTGTTTCACATATTTGTATGCACGATATGAAATTTGTTTCGCTTCCAATTCAAACTGTTTACGAATCTGGTAATCCGACGTCTCATTTTCGCCCAATGCTTGATACTTATCGTATTCAAGGCTGTATCGCTATGAAAGGTTTGGCTAGTATTTTTGCTTTCATTGTTCAATGCGTTTTGGTTGGCATATTTTATTATCTTGTCTTCGCGCCTATCGCCAATATTCAAATTCCTATGGAACTATCGTTATTTTTATCAACTGGTGCGGCTATTTTATTCTCCAGTTTAATAAATAGCATTATTTTCCATCCAAGAAGAAAATTGTATCAATTCTTCAAAGCTTTATTACTCGATGTGACTGAAATGATATTTGTTATTGGTTTTATGGAGATATTTTTTAGAGTATTAGGATTAAATCTTTATCTTGCTCTGGTCATCTCTTTATTTTTATCGATTTATCCAACATTTTTCGTTGTTAAAATCGGCAATATGCTCGCATGGAAGAAAAGCAAATAATTATTTTTTATTTTTAATATTGTCCCAATATTCTTTATTGGCTTGTTCTAGTTTATTATCGCCATATTTATAATATGTGCGATTTTTTATATCGTCAGGAAGATATTGTTGCTTAACATAGTGATTTGGATAATCGTGTGGATAGATATAATTCTGTCCTTTAACTTTGGCATCATCACCATCAAAATGTGTGTTTTGTAAACTGCGTGGAGTTGAAATACCCAGTCCTTTTTCGACATCTTGCATAGCTTCATCAATAGCTAGAAGAGCACTATTGGATTTTGGAGCATTGGCGATAAGAATAGTGGCATTAGCTAGTGGAAGCCTAGCTTCTGGCATTCCAAGTTGCAAAGCGGAATCGACGCACGATTTAACAATTGGAATAAGTTGTGGATACGCTAGTCCAACATCTTCGGTTACCGAGCAAAGAAGGCGTCTTGATGCTGCAATTAAATCCCCACCTTCTAATAATTTTGCTAAATAGAATATTGCGGCATCCGCATCTGAGCCTCTTAAGCTTTTCATAAACGCACTTAAAGTATTAAAATGGCCATCTTCGCTTTTATCGTAAACGATATTGGCTTTGTTTAATAATTCTTGTGTCTTCTCAATGGTTATTTTCTTTTCTCCGCGCATCAAAGAATTGGCTAAAAACTCTAAAGAGTTAATAGCTTTGCGCATATCTCCGTTTGCGCTTTTAGCGATGAGATCAAGCGATGCTTTATCGATGGTAAGTTTAAGAATTTTACTAGCTTTTAGAATGCCTTCTTTGATGTCGTCTATTTGAATGGCTTTAAATTCAAAGACACTGCAACGAGAAAGCAGAGCGGGATAGATATAGAAAAATGGATTCTCGGTAGTGGAGGCAATAAGTGTGATGTCGCCACTTTCAACAAATTCTAGAAGAGATTGTTGCTGTTTTTTGTTTAAATATTGAATTTCATCTAAATATAGCAAGATACCATTTTGTGAAAATACCGAATTGATTTCTTTAATGATATCTTTGATATCTTCAGTAGAAGCAGTCGTTCCATTGAGTTTATATAAATTCATATTGGTTTGGCTGGCAATGATATTTGCCATGGTGGTTTTACCTACGCCTGGCGGACCATAAAAAATCATGTTTGGAACATGATTTGTTTCCATTACTTGGCGAAAGACACTCCCTTTCGCTAAAAGATGTTTTTGCCCGACCATATCCTCAAAAGTTTTAGGGCGTAGAACATCTGCTAACGGTTTATTTTTCTCCATATTACTTCCTCGCTATTTAAGATTTGAAAACACGTTTAATATATCTTCGTGTATTACTAATTTAGCATATCTATCTAAAGGTGTACTGGTTTGATTAACAATTGCAATATTGTTTCCTTTAAAATAATAAGGAAGACTTGCTGCTGGATAAACAAGAAGAGACGAACCGATTATTAGTAGCAAATCGGCATCTTGAATTTCTATTACCGCTTGGTTTAATGCCTCTTCATCAAGAGATTCATCAAACAAGACGACATCAGGTTTAATCACTCCACCACAAGCTTGGCAAATAGGGATGTTTTCACTAGACATGATCCTATCTAATGAATAGGCTTTGCCGCAATTAACACAATAATTTCTTTGAATTGAACCGTGAAGTTCGATGACGTCGCTACTTCCTGCTAAGGCATGAAGACCATCGATGTTTTGTGTGATAATAGTGACTCTTTTTCTTTCTTCTAAATTATGAAGATAGAGATGCGCGATATTTGGTTTTGCATCTCGATGAACCATTTCGTGGCGATAATAGTTAAAAAATTCTTCGGTATGGGTAAGAAAAAAACTATGAGAAACTATTGTTTCGTAACTATATTTGTATTTTTTTAATAAGTCTTTGTTGTTCATCGCCCCAGTTGCGCTTCTAATATCTGGAATGCCACTGGCAGTCGAAATACCAGCGCCACTTAGAACAACGATATGGCGTGATGAATCAATCATGCTTTGCAATGAGGCGATGAATTTATCCATTATTTTTTCCTAGCTAGACCTTTAATGCCATTATCAACTCTTCTTAAAGCATCATCACCTAAAAAATGCTCTATTATCGCTTCGCCAAAGCTAATGGAATAAGCCATTGAACGTGCAGTGATGAGTTTGTCGCTTATCGTTATTTCTTCGCCGGTGTATATTCCATCTATTCCCTCTTCAAAACCGGGAAAACAGGTGTAACGTTTGCCTTTTAGATAACCGTATTTTCCATATACTGATGGGGCAGCGCATATCGCACAAAGTAATTTGTCCTGTTTATAAAATTCTTCGATGATTTGACGAACGATATCGCTTCCCGCAAGTTCTTCTGTTCCTTTTCCTCCCCCTGGTAGGAGAAGAAAATCATATTCGTTTGGACGTATTTTTCCTACTGTCTTATCGCATTTCAAACTTATGCCAAATGAGGAGACGACATCGACAAATGGTTTGATAGACGCTGTTTCAACAACAATTCCAGAGCGAATTAAGACGTCGCGTGTGCATAAAGCCTCGCTGTCTTCAAACCCATCAGCTAGTAGAATTAAACCTTTAATCATATTTTATACCTTCCTTTGTTTACTATTGTAAGGTGTATTTTTTAAAATTTTTCTCATTTCGTTCTATTTAATATTATAAATGAAATTTATATCAATTATTATATTATTCTTTTTGTTTAATTTTATGATTGTGCAATAATGTTTATACTGCTAAATGGTAGAAAATATGCATATCAGTGAAAAGAAATCGATGACAATTGGCGTGATACTTTCTTATGTCAGCCTATTTGCCGGTATACTTATTTCTATTTTTTATTCATCATTTGTTTTAAAGTCGATTGGTTCTGAAGAATATGGTATTCGCACCTTTGGTGCATCTATTGTTTCTTACCTGAGTTATCTCGCTGTTGGAATGTCCAATGCTTACATTCGTTTTCGCTTTATTGAGAAAAAAGAAAAAGGATTAGAAGGCGAAAAACATCTCAATGGCATTTTCATGGCCTTTTTTATCATCGTTGGTTTATTAGCTTTGATCATTGGTGGTTTGATCATTGGTTTCTTTTATTGGGGCATCATTCCACTAAATGAAAACTATGGTAGCGACCAAAAGATGATTTTGATGTTGGTCATGCTTATCATGGTTCTCAACACTGCAATATATTTTCCTTTGTCTACTTATCGAATGTTTATTGTTTCTGAGAAAAAATTCATTTGGATTAATGCGATTGGACTTTTGGATACCATTTTATCGCCAATAGTGACGATAATCGTCCTATTAGTCGCTCCCAATGGTTCAGTTGGAGCAGTTGGAATTACTTGGATTGTTCTATTTTGCAATATTTTCTTATGGCTCTTAAATACCATTTTTGCTCTTGTCCCATTAAAGATGAAGATGACATTAAAACTGAACAAGAATGATTTTCAATTATTTAAAAAAATTATTGTGTTTTCTCTCATTGCCTTTATCATTACAACTGCGATTTCACTAAATCCGATCACCGATAAGGTTGTACTCGGTTTTGCTAAAGATGCCACAGTTGTTACTATTTATCAATTCAGCGTGGTATTTACATCATATCTTGCCGCAATGGCTACCGCGATTTCTGGAGTATTTGGTCCACGTTTAACTCAAGATGTCATCGATGGCGACATGGCTAATGTTCAAAGAACATTTAATCTCATAATGCGCGTATCATATATCGTCTTGGCTTTTATTGTTGGTGGTTATATAGCTTGCGGACAAAGTTTCGTTCAAGGTTGGATTGTCGACGAAACAACAGGCATTAATGCTGCTAAAGGTTTTGACATCTACTTATATTCATGTGTTTTACTTGCTAGTCAACTTTTGACATTTGGTCCAGATTTAAGCATTTCTATTCAATGCGCCGCAAATAAACACAAAATTCCTGCTGTTATATTTGTTTCGGTCTTTGTTTTTAATATCATCGTTTCTATTGCATTAGTTTTTTCACTTGGGATTTGGGGATGTATCATCGGCACGGTCATATCATATGTTATTGAGTCTATAGCTATTTCAATATATAACACCAAAGTCCTAAAACTTAAGATGTCCTATAGTTGGCTTTCTTTGCTTAGATCATTTATCGTAACGCTTATCCCGGTTCTAATCACATTTGGCATCTACTATTTGATCAATACTTATTCACCACTCAATATTTCTCAATTAACTAGTAATGATGGCCTAAATCCATGGCTTGAAACATTGATAAGAGGATTGACATTTGTCATTCTATTTGTCGGTCTTGAATTGGTAGTGGATCACAAATTTATCAAAGAGTTTTTTGCTAAATTTAAAAGTCGAAAAGTCGATGTCAAAAGCAAGGAAAAAGAATTAGAAAGCGTCGATTCGGAAGAAAAACCAACAGACATTAATAAGTAGTTTCTATTTAATAAAAAATACCCCTTATCTTATTGAGATTTGGGGTAATTTTTGTAAGATGATTTATTTAAATCTTATTATCGGAACCGAGAACTTCTACAATTTTGTGTTTTACTAATTGTTTAATGTTCTCTCTTCCATCGCCTAGATATTGTCTTGGATCAAAATGATCTGGGTGCTCTGCTAAATGTTTTCTTACTCCAGCAGTCATCGCTAAGCGAAGATCGGAGTCGATATTAATTTTGCACACCGCCATACGAGCAGCTTGTCTAAGCATATCTTCAGGAATACCGATTGCATCTGGCATGTTACCACCAAATTCGTTGATTGTTTGAACATATTCTGGAATAACGCTTGATGCACCATGAAGAACGATAGGGAAGCCAGGAAGACGCTTTGAAACTTCTTCAAGGATATCAAATCTTAATCTTGGTTTTTGCCCTGGTTTAAATTTGTAAGCACCATGTGAAGTTCCAATCGCAATAGCAAGTGAATCGACGCCAGTTCTTTTAACGAATTCTTCAACCTCATTAGGGTTTGTGAATTGAGCATCCTCATCGTTGACATTAACGGCATCTTCAATGCCTGCTAATTTACCAAGTTCGGCTTCAACAGTGACGTATGGTTTATGAGCGTGTGCGTATTCAACAACTTTCTTTGTAATAGCAATATTTTCTTCAAACGGATACTTTGAAGCATCGATCATAACTGAAGTAAATCCTCCATCGATGCAATCCTTGCAAAGTTCAAATGAATCGCCGTGATCCAAGTGTAAGACAATAGGGATATCAGCGTCGATAACAGCTGCTTCAACAAGCTTGATTAGATACGCTTGCTTGGCATATTTTCTAGCACCAGCCGAAACCTGTAGAATAACAGGAGAATGGCATTCATTCGCGGCATCGACAATACCTTGAATGACCTCCATGTTATTGACGTTAAACGCCCCGATAGCATAGCCTTCTTTATAGGCTTTTTTAAATAATTCTTTAGAGTTAACTAATGGCATATATTTTCCTTTCAGTATTCAAAAATACCAAATCAATTATAATTGTTTGCCTTTTCTTATTCAATTGTGAGTAATTATTTTGCATAAAATAGTATTTCTCACACTCATTAACTTTAAAAAAGCAATAGAAATGCAAAAATTTTGTATACGCAATAAATTTCATGTTTACTACTATAATTAAATTTCAAAATGTAGGAGATTTGGTACTTTGTCAACTTATTATTAGCATATTTTTTTCGTTTTTATATTCTAATCGTTGAAGTATAAATATGTTGTTAATAAAATTAAATCTTAACAAAAAATAACTATCGTGTTATCATTGCGTTGTATCGGGTATATTACTTTATTTAAATATATAGTATTTATGCAAGATATCCGCTCTTAATCCATTAAAGAGCCAAAAAAATCATAATTATAGGAGGATTTTTAATGAAAAATTTATGGAAGAAATTAACTGGCATTAGCCTTGGAGCAGTCTTGGCCCTTGGCGCAGGTGTCGCATTTAGCTCTGCCGTTAATGGCGCAGTTGAAGCCAATGCCACTGCCGGAACAGTCACACTTTCTAGTGGAACCAATACAGGAACTACCGATGTTCCAGAACTTACATGGGCTGAAACATATTGGACAGTTAAGCAATGTCAAGGTTTAAGCGGGACTAAAGTTAACGCAAGCTACATCAGTGCACCAAGAATGTACAAAGGTCACTATTTGACATTTGAAGCACCAGATGGAGTTACCTTTGATAGCATAGTTATTAAATATAGTAGTAGTTCTTATCCAGGATCAGATATTTCGTGTGGTTATAGCACATCTTCTGGATATCTTCCTGTTACAGATGCAACTGGCAGTGCTATTCCAACTAATGCAAATGGCACAGTCACAACCGATACAACAGCTTTAACAGTTACGACTGGAGATTTAGCTTCAGCCAAGTCAGTCTTTATTCAAGACAGTTACGCAGCTGCAACAAGCTATAAACAACTTCGTCCTACTGCGATTACTATTAACTACACATCAACAATTGTAGTTGTCAATCCTACATCTCTCACAGTTTCATTTGGGTCAAGCACCATTTCATCGCTTTGCGGCACAACACAAGCAACTGCTACTGTGCTTCCTGAGAATGCTACTGATAAATCAGTTACTTGGTCTTCGAGCAATACTAATGTCGCTGTTGTAAGCACAACTGGCGTTGTCACTGGTTTGAGCAATGGCACTGCTACCATTACCGCCGTTTCGAAAGCTGTTTCAACAGTTTCTAATACTGCTGTTATTACTGTAAGCGCAGACGTCTCAACAGTTCTTGATAAGACTGTTGTTGCTTCTAACGCCCAAACTGCTGGATTAAACTATGGAGGATATCCAACCTCATTATCATATTTTGCTCTTGATGGAGTTTCATTTGGTTATGAACAATTCGGTATCATGTCAGCTGATGCAACAGTTATTCAAGGCAAAAGTGGCGCTGGTCACTTGTACAACATTTCTGCTTATAGTGCAGATATCAAGACGATTTCAATCGTTTTAAAAGCTGATGGCACATCACCATTTACTTTAAATGTTGGTTCTGCTTTAGGCTCAGTTACAACTACACTCACTCCAGTTACTACTGGTGCTGTCAATGTTTATACACCAGCTGCTGGTATGAAATTCTTTGATATCGGAACTCTTACAGCTACAGCATATATTTCTGCTATCGTTGTTGAACTTGTCGACACCGATGTTGAAGCCGCAAGAACACTTGCTTCAGCCATGGTCAGCGATTTCGCTACATATTGTGTTGATCCATATGGACAAATCACTGATACAATGTGGGATGGATATGCTTCTTCATTTGAGGCTCTTAACGCAAATGGTAAAGCTGCCTTCACAAGTGAAGCTGGTCTTGCTAGTGTTACCAACATTCAAAAAGTGCTTCCTACTTACAAGTTCATTGTTAATACCTATGGAAAAGCAAATTTCTTAGGCATTAGCGTTGCTGCTGCCGCTAGCGTCTCAACAGTCAACCAAAATGCTAACGCTACTGTTATTACAGTTATCGTCTCCATCGTGGTCTTATCTGCTACCGCTTTAGCCTTCAGCGTTATCCTTAGAAAGAAAAAAGCTGAATAAGCTTAAATCTTAAATTTACAATCGGCCTTCGTTTGAAGGCCTTTTGTTTTATTTATTAAATAAGCTAATTAGTTTATAATAAAGTACATGGATTTCATCTATGCCTAAGATTAAAGAAAACATTCAATACAATCATTTCTTTCTTAAAAACTCGTTTTCAGTGTTGAATTATAAATTGTTTCGCCATATCAAAAGAGTTGATCGATTTATGGGGCAAAAAGATATCACGCTTCAATATTCGAGCAAAGTTCTTTTAGATGCTTTAAATAGCAATAAGCCATTTTGTGCGATTCGTTTTGGTGCTGTTGAATTATCTTGCTGGAACAATTATCGAAAGATTGAACTAGGAAGAAAGAAAACATTTAAAAAAGCTGTTAAGTATTCAATTAAGAATAACGCTGGAGTGTTTCCGGTCAACGATGAAATATTAACTAGGTATTCAAAAGAATCTTTAGCAAGTTTAAACAAGGTTGATTATTTAGCCATTTCAGGCATTCATATGGAAGACTATTTTTATAAATTATACGCTTCACAGGCAACAGTTATTCAAAACTGGGCATGCGAACCTTTGCTTGGAATGTGGAGCAAAGCCTTAAAAGGCAAAAAAGTATTGGTTATTTCGCCATTTATCGACGATATTAAAAAACAATATCAGATAAAAGATAAATTATTTCCTGTGGGGTTAGATATCCTTCCGGAATTTACTCTTTTAGGGATTGAAGCTCCTTTGACTCTTTCTGATGAAAATATTGAGAATTCAACATGGTTTAAGGAATTGAGCAAGATGGAAGATGAGATGGATAAATTGGATTACGATGTTCTCCTCGTGGGCGCGGGAGCGTATGGCATGCACCTATGTATACACGCAAAAATAAAAGGAAAACAAGCAATTCAATCTGGTGGAGCTACTCAAACATTATTTGGTATAATAGGTAAGCGATGGGAAAATCGTGAGCATGTTAAAAAATATGTGAATGAATATTGGATTCATCCAACGAGAACTATTGCATCAAAGACAAATGTAGAAAATGGAGCATACTGGTGATCAAGTCATTTAAATCATATGTGCAAAAAAGCGATTCGCTTCTCATATTTCTTGTACTAGAAGTAGTTGCTTTCGTGTGCTTTGGCTTAGGGAACGCTGGAGTGATATTTAGATATCTTGGCTTTCTTGTCAGCCTTTTATTAATTCCTTACGCTGTATTGTTCATCGAGAAAAAAGATATCCTTCCTGTTTTAATATTTGCTATTCCGCTTGTTGCTTTTGCTATATACATGTCATTTTCGCAATTCAATCAGAATGCATTTAGCACTTATATCAATATTTCTATTGCGCTTGGACTTGTTGCATTTTTCTTTTTAGGACTTGCGATACGCACTATTCCATCAGCAAAAGTGGATATTATTTTATTAGTGATTGGTGTTTCCATTGCTGCTTTAGTGGCAATTTCAATGCTTGTAACAATTTTTATGTATGGCCCATTCTATGCTGCTATCGATAATGGTAAAAATTATTTCTATAATGGAGATTTGTTTCCTATTTATAAAGAAGCTAGGTTTTTATATGGTTTTTCTATTGAAAAAGTATCTTTAAGATATTATGGTCTATTTTCTAGTTTGTTAGCTTCATCGCTATGCGCGCTTTTATTTATTTCCCCAAAGAAATCACAAAAGTTGTTTTATTGCATTCTTTTAATTGGCGGTTTAGGAGTTTTGTCTTTGCTTGTTATTCCATATTGGACAGCGTTTATATATTTGATTCCCGCTTGGATATTTGCTTTGATGCTCAGATTCTTACGTGGATCGAAAAAAGCCCATATTGCTTTGATTAGCATCGTTTCTATTATCGCTTTTGCGATATTGATGTTCTTTATTGTCGACTGTGTTTATGTTTCAAACTCCACTGGATTGACTGATTTAATCAACAATAATGCTCTCCTATTAAAAGCTTTTAATAACGAGTCTTATATGAAACCAATTAACGAATTGCTTGGCTACGCTATTGAAGGAAAATATTTATTTGGCTTTGGAAGCAATATGTTTGTTTTCAATTATATTGCTTCTATCGATAGCAAAGTCGTGGAATTAGAATTTGTAAAAGAAGGCGGATTTGTCGCTCTTATCATCTTTTTGATCTTGCTTGGCGCTGCCATTTATCTTTGCATTAATTATGTGAAAAAAAGCAAAGATGAATCTCATGTCAAAGTTTTGATCATTTCCTTTTTGCTGACTTTAATTCTTTACGAGTCTTTCTTTGGCTATGATTTCTCACCATTGATACATAAAGATTATTATTTTCAATTCGTTGAACAAATGCCTATTCTCATCGCCTTGTTCTTGCTTGGTTATATTGCTATTCCAAATAGAAGCCACATAAATGAAGAACTCTTATTGAAAAATGAAAAAGTAGTGGAGGAAGTAAAAGATGAAAAATAAAAAAATGTTAATCTACGTTTTACCTCTTATTGCTTTGTCGCTTTCTAGCTGCATGGGTGATGTTAAAGAACTTTATGATCCAAATGCATATGATACTTCCACTTTTGTTGGTAATTATTACAATGCTTGGTCCAGCAAATTAGATGCTTCAAAAATTGAACAGATAAAGAAATATAATGTTAACAATTTCTTCACTACCTATCAGGCGTTTCGAAGCGCAACGCCAGATCAAAGCGAATTCACTGGCAAAAACGGTACTTATCTTTGGAACATAACTAAAGATGTGAACTACTCAGAAAAGGCACCAAATGGTGTTGGTGAATATTTTGGCGCCACCAAATCGCTATCTTTTGGAGAAGCAGGCCGAAGCGAATTTGCTTATGGGGCGATATCTAAACTATTCGATGGAAGAGTATCTTGCAGTGGAGAAAAAGCTAAGTCTCGAGTTCAGATTTCGGAAAGCGGATTTGGCAGTGTCTTACCACTTGAACTTTCGACATATCAATACATGGCTTTTGCTTTGCGTGCCGCTACTGATTGTGACAACGGCTTTGGCAATGGAATGGATTCGGCGAAAAGATATACAACTATCGATTTAAACGTGACTTTTTATACGAAAGATATTTCGACATCTAAATACATTGGGCATTCTTTTGTTTTATCAAATATTAATCTTACGACTGACAATTATGATGTCGCTGGTATTTGCGAATCGGAAAATGGTTCTGATACGCAAATGATTTCATTCTATTTTAGCGATGTTCCAGGACTAATTATCGATGGCTCAAGCTCCGACGATTTAAAACGAAGTTCAGCGATATCGATTACATACACTCTTCACGAAAATTTATTAGGAATTCCTTTAACCACCGACCCTAATGCCACTGGAAATCATTATGCCGTAATGCTTTATGAAGTTATGCTTCCGCATGCGACGTGGAATTAGTAATTATTTTTTAAAATATTTAGAAATATCAAGCCATTCACCCATTTCAAAATCGCACTTGTCATCGTCGAGGATGAGTGTTCCTTTTGCAGGAGTAAATGTCATTTCACCAAAATATATTTTTCCATTGATGTTATATAAATCAACGCGCACAAAAGGAAATGGAGAGGCTAAAGACTCTGCCATTTTCACCATTTCATTCCAATTGGAAGGGATTGGCAAAACTTCATCGCGTTTTTTCCAACCGTTGAACTGTGAACCATCAAATGGAGTCCAATCAATATAGTAATTATTGTATCTAATGCCTTCATTTCTGCCAGTCACGACATACATGCTTTTGGCAACGCCATTAAAAACATGGATTTTATATTCAGTTGGAAGATGTTCTAATTCACCGATATATTTTTCAATAATGATTTGTGGCTTGATATGAGAATAGTGGCGTTCTAGCGTTTTATTTCCGTAGTTAGTATTAAGCCACTTCTGGAATTGTTTTTTTGATTTTTTGATGTCTAACTCCGATTTATTTTTAACTATTTGATTAAATGCGCACGCATGAGAACATTTCATGACGAATTGTTCTGGCAGTTCGTTGAAGTTTATCTCGTCAAAGCAATCATAGACTCCATAAATTGGAATCAAAGAGTCTTGATATCCTCTCTCCTCGACATATTTTCTAACGGTGACGCGTCCGGCGCATTGAACTACTAAATCATCATGTGGATAAACAAATAGTCTTAGATATTGTAGTTTCTCGGTATATCTAGTAGGATTTTTTAAATTGCATGGATGATGGGTGATATATTTATATTGTTTTTTAACATAGGTAACAGGAAATAACTTTTTCGCAATACCACGAAAAGGAAGATAAAGCGCTCTTTTAAATTTGTTTTCTTTTAAATTTGGATTAGCCATGCAATTAGTGTATCACTTCGCATCTTTTTAATAAACTTTGATTATGTTAATATATGTGCACTATGAAAAAAGCATTGAAGAACTGGATTAATTATGTGATTGGCTTTGCCTTGTTCTTATCTGCTTTTCTACTGGGCATATTACCAGCATACGCTATTAAGTATTCTTGGTTTGGCGTTCAAAGTGGCGCAGCCACATGGAATCCTGAATATCCAACCCTTTTTGGTGCCGCTTTATTTTTATTGATTGGTTTTATTTGGCAAGACTTATATAAAGCAAATTATCGTCGCAAAGAAAAAAATTGGGATGGCGAACTCCCACTTGAGATTAAAGACAAGGCCTGGGCGAGATGCACCGCACTTTATATTGGAGCCTTGCTTTGTCTTATATGTGCTTTTGTATACTTAATCATTTGTTTAGTGATGAAAGTTGACACTATTTTTACGATACTTTAATCGTTTTGTCACATATTTAACCGCATTTTATGCGGTTTTATTTTTATTTTTCATGCAACCGCTTACAAAAAAATTTTTATTTGATATATATGGCTTCAAGTGATATTATTTACACAATCATTTATGATTGAATGGAAAAAGGAGGTAAAAACAATGACTTTTTCTAAAAAATCGTCATTCGCCTTACTAGCAGCTGCCGTGCTTATGTCAGTCACTGCTTGTGGCGGAGGCAATACGTTAACAGTCACGGGTCCTTATTTTAATGGTTATGCAGCAAAAGAGGACTACAAAGCTTTTTTATCATCAGCTGTCGGAACTCTTAACTACGCCAAATCACAAAATGCCGCTGACTCACGTCACGTCGCAAACTTTGTCGATGGATTAGTTATGAACGATGAATATGGTATCTTGAGAAAGAAGCTTGCAACAAATGTCACGCATAGTGCGGACTATAAGGAATACGTTTTCACAATTCGTGAGGATGTCCCTTGGCTCATGTCGGATGGTACGCAATACACATCCAACGGTGAAGCTCAAGTAGTAGTCGCTGATGACTTCGTGAATTCTGCTCAGATTATTCTTAATTACAACAACAATTCTGAGGTTAGCTACTTGGTGGCTCTCTTCTTACAAGGTGGTTGGGAATATTACAGCTATACCCTTATGAATGGTCTAATGACTCAAAAAGGTTCACAAGCTTATTATCCTAAAAATGGAAATATGTATGATCCTGTAAATAACATTCCATTTAGTGCGGATCACCCAGCTTCTAGCCCTGAAGATTGCTTCGACTATAAGAGTTTAAAAACCGCAACCGATGCACAAAAGGCTGCTCAACTTACTCTTCTAACAGCTAAAGAAGGCGGACTTGATGCCAGCAAAACTGTTGTCACTGGTTCACAATTAGCTGATGTCGCAAACTTCAAAAGAGTTGGAATTAAAGCAGATGCAAGCAATAAGTATAAACTTACTTATACCTTGTCCGATTCTATGGCTTTCTTCCCAACCGTTCTAACTTATGGACCATTCCTTCCTATTAATAGAGCTTTCTTTGAGCAATATAAAATGGCAGGATTTGGTACAACAAAAGATAAGATTCTATATAATGGACCTTATATTTGTACCACACTAGAAGGAAACGATATCAAATATATCAGAAATGAAAAATATTATGATATTTCCGAAGTTCATATTAAAAACGTTGCTTACAAAATCATTGAATCTGGTCAACCAGCTTCTTATACTCGTGAGCAATTCAATGCCGGAACCGTCGATGGCTTTGGCTTATCAAAAGATGACGCCGCTGGTTGGGCTGAGTACATCACCGGTCCAAATGGTGATGGAACAATTCAAAATCCATATTCAGCAAGTGTCAACTCACGCGAACTTGATATGATTGACTTCTTATTCTGTTTTGATGTCAATATCAATCGTGATCCAACTGTCAACTCTAGCAACGCTAAAGTTGTTGCGACCGAAGAACAAATCACTAACGCTAATAGAGCCTTAAAGATTAAGGAAATTAGAAACCTTCTTCTCAATGGCATCGACTTCAGCGTTTACAATAAAATCTTCGTTGATGTCAGCGGTGCTGAAACTGCTGAACAATGGCAAGTAAATACTTTTGTACCTAAAGGATTTGCTAAAGACGCTAACGATAAAGATTATGTGGACTACTTCTTTGAAGAAGCTGCTTCTCAAGAGGGAATTACAGTCTCCGAAGCTGAAAACAAATACAAACAGCAACAATTCGAAGGTGTCAACTATTCTGACAGCCAATATGCTTCATTGAAGTCAAATTTAGTCGATCCAGCGGTTAATGCAGTAAATGTTTATAACGCTGCTGTTGCTAGTTCAAAAATCTCTGGTGATGGTGAAGCTACCATTACTCTTCCTATCACCGTTGAAGTTTTAGGAAATTCCAGCGAACTTTATCGTCAATACGATAAGAACTGGACTGGAAGTTTTAATGAACGTGCTAATGGATGCAGAATTTCTCAAACAAATCCATACACAACGCTTGATCTTCCAACTTGCACTGGTGGCAAATATCCATTTATCCAATTAGTTCCTAACACCGCTGTTAGTGATTCTTCATCTTGGAGCACATTAGCAGAAACTGCTAGCTACTCATTTGGCGAGGTATGGGGTTGGGGTCCAGACTATGCTGACCCATTGACCTATTTCAACCAATATAAGTCAAATGGTGACCATTCTAAATATGGTGGATGGAGCGTTGGTGATTATTCATATGCTGTTGATAGCAGTAACGAGATCACTAAATATGAAATGCTTGATGTTTATGATGATTTACTCGCAGAAGCAAGAGCAGAAACTGCTTCCACACAAAAGAGATATGAACTCTTTGCAAAAGCTGAATACGAATTGCATTCCAATGTCTTAATGAGCAAGCCTTCCTATATGTCTTCGCAAGGCTGGACCGCAAGCGTATCACGTGCAATCGGTTATGAAAACCCACATGCCTCCTATGGTATGGCGGATTATCGTCTTGAGGGACTTTGGGTTCTAGTTGATGTTCCAACCGGTGCTTCTAGAAAAGAAGCTCGTGCTACACAAGATAGCCTTAAAACCGAAGCTTTGAAAGAAACTGGTGGCAGTCTCATCGCTATTTATTAATAGCTGAATAGTCTATTTCATTAGGGCCGAGTTAAAAATATTGGCTTGGCCCTAATTTATTATGTATAATTAAAAAACATTGCTAGTTAGGGAAAGGAGCAAAAACATGTGGACATACCTCATCGGATATAGTGTCATATTCTTCGTCATTATTTTCGTGGTGTTTGTCGAGCTTGTTTCGCACAAGGTTGTCTTTGCGAACAACATCAAAGTTCAAAACATATTTGCTCATCCTTTACTTAGATATTCTTTAAGAAGAATTGGAAGCGCATTGATCTCAATATTGCTTGCGGTCACTGCGACTTTTTTATTAATTCGTTTTAAATCAGAAGGCGACACGATATGCGTTCAGGCTATTTCAACTTGGAACAAATTGTCGCCTGATATTCAGCGTTTAAAATGCGACGCTTTAAAAGAATCATTAGGAATTTCTGGAAACTGGTTTGAACAATTGATGGTTTATTACTATAAATTGCTTCCATTCCCAAAAACTATTTGCCAGTCTACGATGGAAGATGTCGTCGTCAATGGAACGATAACATATCGTATGTCTGAACAAGGCTGCCGTAACTTTATCATGGATTTGGGCACGGTTTATTTCTTAAAAGGTTCATTCCAAAATCAATTTGTTATCGATGTTATTTTCACCAAGATGGGTGTTTCATTTAAAATCGGAATCATCGCTTGTATCGTGGAAGTTGTCTTAGGTTACCCTATGGGTATTATCATGGCTAAACGAAAAGATGGTGTCTTTGATAAGATAGGTAAAACATACATCATTTCCATCGATGCAATTCCTGGCGTAGCTTATTACTACATTTGGATGGCGTTATTCATGTTCCTTGGATTACCTGTCATTTATGATGCGAATAATTTCTTGTCGTATCTTGCTCCTGCATTAACTCTTGGGTTCACTGGCATGGCCGGTATCGCTTTATGGGTTAGACGTTTCATGCTTGACGAACTCAACTCTGATTATGTCAAATTTGCACGTTCAAAAGGTCTATCTGAAAATAGAATTTTATACACGCACGTTTTAAGAAACGCTATTGTTCCTCTTGTACGATCAATTCCAGCTGCTGTTCTTGGTGCTTTACTTGGAACTTTCTATATCGAAAAGATATATGGAATTAATGGTATCGGAGGCCTTCTTGTCGAAGCCAACGACAATAATGACTTCTATGTTTTACAAGGTATTATCGTGGTCAGCGCTTTAATCTCGATTGTTTCATATTTATTGGGCGATATCGTCACTGCGGTAGTTGACCCTCGTATTAGTTTTACCAGTGATTAAGGAGGAAAAATGGCTATTACAAATTCAATCAAAGATATCGATTCGGTTTGCTACCACAACGTAGAAGATCTTTTTACTGTTGTTGGTGCTAGCGAAGAAAACATTGAAAAGCTTAACACCGCTCCTTATTCCTATTGGAAAGAGACGATGAAACAACTTTTGAAGCGCCCATTAGCGATAATTTGTATGGTTATTATTGTCCTGCTTGTCCTTTTAACTATTTTTGGTCCAATTATTAAATCTTATAGAGTCGACCTATCAAGTGAGGTTTATCCTGTTGATAGATTTGACCCATACATTTTGCCAAATAACAACAACTGGTTTGGTACAGGTGGCAGCAAGATGGGCGTCTTTAAAGGCTTAGACCTTTGGACATGCGTTTGGGTTGGTGCTAGATTGTCTTTAATCCTTGGCACTGTCGTTGCTTTAATCGATACATTCTTTGGCATTTTAATTGGTGCTCTATGGGGATATTTTAGAAAACTCGATCCAATTTTAATCGAGGTAAGAAACTTTGTTGACAACGTTCCTTCACTTCTTTTATATTTCTTGCTCATGCAATTTTTATCTCCTAACTTTTGGACGATTGTCTTCCTTCTTACCATGTTTGGTTGGCTTGGCTTGGCTGGATTTATTCGTAACCAGATCATTATTATCCGCAACAGAGAATACAATATTGCTTCACAAACTTTAGGTTCTTCATCTAGAGCAATGATTACGCACAATTTAATGCCTTATTTAATTAGCGTCATTGTTACAGTTGTATCAACCGCAATTCCGGCTGCAATTTCAAGCGAAGTTGGTCTCGCCTTCTTCGGTTTGTCATTCTCAGCGTCTCGTGGCGATATCACTTTAGGTCAAATCTTGACCGTTGCTGCGCAAGACGACTGGATTGCCTATCCTTATTTACTCATTGCCCCAATGGTGGTTTTGGTGCCACTTACAATTACATTCTTCTATTTAGGACTTGTGCTTTCTGATTGCACCGATCCAAAGAACCATCGATGAAAGGAGATAGACTATGGCAGATGAAAAAGAAATTGTCTTAAGCGTTTCTCACCTCTCAGTAGGATTCCTTTCGCATGGTAAAAAAGTCAATGTTATTCGCGATGTTTCTATCGATGTATATAAAGGTGAAACACTTGCAATCGTTGGTGAATCTGGTTCTGGTAAATCTGTCTTTACTAAGACATTTACTGGCATGCTTGATGCAAACGGATATATTTCCGATGGTTCAATCATGTTCGAAGGGAAAGATTTAACCAAACTCACTAATACTAAACAATGGCTTGGTATTCGTGGTAAGAAAATCGCAATGATTTTCCAAGATCCTATGACTTCGTTAAATCCACTTTTCTCAATTGGATATCAAATTGAAGAAGTGTTGATGCTTCACCAAGGCATGTCTCGTAAAGATGCCAAAGAAGAAGCGATTGAACTTCTTCGCAAAGTCCGAATTCCAAATCCTGAACAAAGAATGAAAGATTATCCTTTCCAATACTCTGGTGGTATGAGACAAAGAGTCGTTATCGCCATTGCTTTGGCGTGCCATCCAGAAATCCTTATTTGCGACGAGCCTACAACCGCTCTTGACGTCACGGTACAATCGCAGATTCTTGAACTTATTAAAGAACTTCAAAAAGAATATCATTGGACGACTATTTTTATCACTCACGACTTAGGCGTTGTGGCAAATGTTGCCGATCGTATTGCTGTTATGTATGGCGGACAAATCGTGGAATATGGTACGGCAGAAGATGTTTTCTATTCACCAGCTCATCCTTATACTTGGGCCTTGCTTTCTAGCTTACCTCAATTAGGCACGAAAAATGAGCCACTTGTTTATATCAAAGGTAATCCACCTAGTTTTGTATCTGAAATTATTGGTGATGCTTTCGCTATTAGAAATGATTATGCTTTGCGCATCGACTTTTTGAAAGAGCCTCCAGTTTTTAAAATTAGTGATACTCACTATGCTAAGACTTGGTTGCTCGATCCTAAAGCTCCAAAAGTTGAGAAACCTTTGATCATTCAAAATCTTCGTGAACGTATGAAGATCGCTGCGGAAGAATTAAAAAGAGAAGTGGGTGATGACAAATGAAAAAAGAAAATAGCAATGAAGTCACATCTTTAGACAAGTCGCCTGTCCTTCTTAATTCGACTAACCCTAACACTCTACACAATCAGTTGACTGTGGACAATGCTCCACAAGAAGAGCATAAGGATAAAGAAATAGACAAATTAAAAGAAGTTTTTAATGTCAAACCTGTAGATTACCAAATTTATAACGATAAAAAGGCTGATTACTCACTTGAAATTGGGGAGAGCATTTTAATCGTTTTAAATTGTAACCAAAACATTATTGTTAAAAAAGATGTTAAGAAATTATCTTATACTATTACGCCTCCTGGAATCGTTGCTTTTGAAAAACTCAATCAAGTCGATGATAATGGTGGGCAAATATTTAAATTGACCTCTCTATCAAATGGCCGCGCTGTCATTGATTTTCACTTTAAAAATGAAACTTGGTCTATCGTCATCGCTAGTGGCGATGGTGTCAATAAAAAATCTGATAACGTCGTCGAATTAAATAACGTTCGTATCGCATTTAAAGTCGGCAGCGAAGAACGCGTGATTATCAACCATATGAATTTAGCTATTAAACGTGGCGAAATTCTTGGTCTTGTCGGTGAATCAGGTTCAGGGAAAACTACTGTTGGACGCGCTATTATACGTGTAAACACAGTATCAGGCGGTGTCATCACATATAATGGTGTACCAATTTCTGGAAAAATTCCTCATGATCGCGAACGTGCACTTAAAACCAAGATGCAAATGATCTTCCAAGATCCAAGCGCTTCATTGAATGATAGAGCAAACGTAGACTATATCGTTTCTGAAGGTTTGCGTGCTTTTCATCTTTATGAAAATGAAGAAGATCGACTTGAAAAAGTTGAAAAAATAATGAAAGAAGTTGGATTACGTCCAGAACATTTGAAACGCTATCCTCATGAATTCAGTGGTGGACAACGCCAGAGAATTGGCATTGCCAGATGTATGGTTATGAAGCCAGAATTCATCATTGCTGATGAGCCTATTTCTGCATTGGATGTTTCTATTCGTGCTCAAGTATTAAATCTCATTAAGAATTTCCAAAATGAGAATAAAATGACTGTTTTGTTCATCGCTCACGATTTATCTGTCGTGAAATATATTTCTGATCGTATCGCCGTTATTCATTCTGGCAAACTCGTGGAAATCGCTGAAGCAAATAGATTATTTCAACTTCCACTTCATCCATATACCAAATCGCTTCTATCCGCTGTTCCAATCCCTGATCCGCGCGTGGAAAAGGTAAAGAAGATCGTGGTTTATAATCCTAGTATTCATCACTATACACCTGATGATTTACCTGACTTATACGAAGTTGAACCTGGGCATTTTGTTCGTGCGAATAAAGCCGAACTTAAGGAATATCTTAATATAGTGAAGGAGGCAAAGAAATGAATGAAGAAAAATCCGGCTCATCGCTAGCTGAAATTTCTACTAAAACGCCTTCAGTAGAAGATGGTCCAAAGAAAAATAAACTTTCTAAGAAGATGAGAAATCTCATCATCGCTATTTCATGTGGCGTCGGTGCTTTAGCCCTTATCGTCACCGGTTATGCTTGCCTCATCAATTTTTATCTTCTCGATTTTGAGAACATGGAATACATTGAATTTTCTTATTTGTTAAACGATACAGACTCTGGCCAAGAGACGACTGTTCGCATCGACAAAGTTTATCCTAATTCTTCCTATCCAGCTGATTTTAGAATTCCTAACAAACTTTTAGGTTATCGTGTGACAGAAATTGGCGATGAGGCATTTTCTAATTTGACTAGACTAGAAAACGTTACATTTCCTAATTCCGTTTATTCCATTGGCGAAAGCGCTTTTGAAGGATGCATCAACCTAAAATCGTTCAACGTGCCATCCGATCTTTCATATATTGGCACTAATGCTTTTGAAAATACTTCCTATTTGTCTAATCAAACCGATGGCGAAGTATTGATTGGCGACATTTTATATTTATATAAAGGACAATTGCCAGAAAATAGCGCAATCGTTGCTAATGAAAATTCAGTCGCTTATACAAGCCATGCCTACTCCAACTATATTTTCTTAAAAGATATCATCATGATTGGCTCTGGGGCTTTTAATGGTAAGAGCAATCTCTTATATGTTGAATATCCAGATAAATTCGGCTTTGTCGCTGAAAAATTGTTTGAGAATTGTGACAATTTGCAACAAGTTGTACTTGGCAACTCTATATCTTCTATTGGCGATTATGCTTTCGATGGGTGTTCAAAACTCAGCAATATCAATTGGCCAACATCTCTAACTTCTATTGGCGATTATGCCTTTAATTCTTCATCATTGAGTGGTCACATCGCCCTTCCTAATAGCGTTTCTAGCATTGGATCATATGCTTTTTCAAATAGCACCAGTATTACATCTTTTGCTCTTCCATCATCAACTTATCGCATTTCTGATGGACTTTTAAAAGGATGCACAAATTTAACATCTTTTACTTATGATAATGATTCGTCAAATTTAGACGACAACAAGATTGAATATCTCGGTAGTGAATCTTTCGCCTCGACAGGTTTAATCTCGTTTACTATTCCATATAATGTTGACACCATCAAGAATTCGTTATTTAAAGATTGCAAAAATCTCGTTAGTGTCAAAACATCATTAGATAAAGTTCTCGTCGTTGAAAATTCTATCTTTGAGGGCTGCGAGAAATTTGATTCTTTAGTATTAATCGATGCTAATGGAAATAGCCAAACCGCTGATGGAGTGGTTTCTATTTCCTCATCTATTGTGGTTTTAGGCGATTCATCTGGATCTTCTAATTTGTTTAAAGGAACAAATATTAAAGTATTAAATCTTGAAAATGCTTCCTCGATTTACTATCTTGCTGATTCAATCTGCTATAATTGTAAATCTCTCACTAGCGTTATATTCCCAACATCGAGCAAGATTAGTTCAATTTACTCATCTGCGTTCTATGGGTGTACTTCTCTTACAAGCGTTTCTATTCCTAAATCCGTTTCTTCTATCTATCAAAATGCTTTTGAGGGTTGTTCATCTTTGAATTCATTCACTGTTGAAGCTAATTCAAAAATGAGTTCTTTCACGAACAGCATCTTTAAAGGATGTGTAGCTTTTACCTCGTTTACCATTCCTTCCAATATTCAAATCATCGACTCCAATGCGTTTGAAGGTTGCACCGGATTAGATTATCTTGTCATCCCAACAACAGTGGCAACGATTAACAGCAACGCCTTTATTCATTGCAAATCAACATTTGCTTTATATCTTGAGCTTACCAATGGAGTAATTCCTAGTAAGTTCTCTTCTTTGTGGAATGCAAACGGAAGTGAAGCTGCGTTTAAATTCTATTTCTATAGCGAAGAAGAAAAAACCTCGACAACAATAAAATATTGGCATTATGTTTCTGGCGTCCCAACCCCTTGGGCTCTTTAATTATTATTTGAATTAGATTTAACTGGTTTCTTCTTAAAGAAAGAAAGGACCAGTTTTTCTTTTACTATTGCAAGGCCGACTAAATAGATAACGGCATCGATTAGCACAACGCTGACAAGTTCTAACACAAATGCTTCCATTTGTGGCATAAATGAGATGTAAAGCTTTTCAAATGCTTGGCCTAGGAAATATGAGGCTACGCCAATAATTAAGCCTAAAATGAGTATTTTGAGATTGTTGAGATTAAATATTGCTTTGGAAGTGTACTTCCACGTTCTTCCTATTAGATAAATAAGGATGATGATATCGCTTATCGCCGTAGCTAACGCTACGCCAACGCCAGGGTGTTCTCTAAATAAGACTAAGGCAAATAATAGCGACAATCCAATATTGAGTACAACACCAAATAGAAGAGCAAATAAATACATTTTTTCTTTTTTAATCGGGATGAGAATTTGCTCATAAATAATATCTCCCAATGAGAAAGTGAGCATCATTGAAGTTAGAATAGTAAGCATGGCCCATGCATCTTGATATTGGCTTGATGAAGCATCGCTTCCTGAAATTAAACTTGTGATGGCGTTGGACATCGTGCCCATCGTGGCAATTGCAGGAATAGCAATAAAAAAGCAAATGTTTATTGAATAGTTAGTTAATTCCTTGAATGATTTTTCATTATTTTCTTGATAGTATTTGCTTGCTCTTGGCATGAATACCGCACTTAAAGAAGTAATGATGGTGATGATGATTTCAATGCCTTTTATTCCTACTGAATATGAGCCTACTTGCGCTTTGCTCTCATCGATAAGTCCAAGAATGAATGTGTCGGTACGATTATAAAGCGTCAACACAATTGAAACAAAAAATAAAAGCAACAACGGTTTGATATATGGCTTGAACTCTAAATGTCCGGAATAGTGTTTTGATAAGTGCTTTGGAAGATATATCAAATTGCAAACAACTGTCAAAACAGTCACTCCAACAGTAAAGAACCCATAGACATATACTTGTTCTGGATATTTTAAAAATGAATAAATCATGATTGCAGAAAGTGCTAAAACGATGATAGATCTTAAAGCCATATATAAATGTTTTTCTAAAGCGATATAGACCCATTCAAATGAGAAGACACCAGCTAAAAAATTAATGCTTAACAAGAAAATTAAAGTTGAATAATCAACGCCATTTACTTGTTCGTGAAATTGAGGGATAGTAAAAACAATAACTAGCATCAATATAAAAGACGCGATAGTCATCACGGCCTGAATGATAAAAAATTCATTTACTTTCTTTGTTAGCAATTCCTTGTTGTCTCGAACTTTAACACATTCTCTAACAGCAATGTTTGGAATAGATATTTTAGCGAGAATTAAAAAATAATAAACGAAAGTATTGGCCCAAGTGTACATGCCAAGATATGAGTCGCCAAGAATACGGCATACAAAAGGAAAAGTAATAAATGAAAGGATGGTTAATGTAATAGTTCTTATCAAATTCACTATTACATTTGTGCGAATACTATTTTCCATATCATACAAATTATAGTCAAATTACGTAAAAAATCATATGATTTTTATATCTATTTAGTATCGGAATCAAATATACTATATAATAGTAACCAACCATGAAAATACTTATTGTGTCACAATTTTATTATCCTGAGCGCTTCACGATTTCTTCTATTGCCTCAACGCTGAAGTCTTTTGGCAATGACGTTACTGTTATTACCGGCAAGCCAAATTATGGTTTTGGTGAAGTGTTACCGGAATATAAAAAAGTGAAGTTTGAAGTGATTGATGGAGTGAATGTTCATCGCGTTAAAATTGCGCCTAAAAAAAGTAGCCGATTTTCTATTGTCAAAAATTATTTATCGTACTATTTTCACGCTAAAAGATTTGCGAGGCATTTCGACGAAGAATACGATGTTGTTTTGTCTGTTTCGTTGTCTCCAGTGATTTCGATTGCTCCTGCTATTGTCTACGCTAGAGAGCACAATGTTCCACACGTTTTGTATTGTTTGGATTTATGGCCCGAATCCGTTGTTTCAACAGGAGCGGTTAAAGATGGTTCGATTTTATATAAGATTTTATATAATTGGTCTAAATCATTATATAAAAAATGCGATCGAATTATTATTTCATCACCAAGTTTTAAAAACTATTTTTCTGATGTGATTAAAATTCCAACTGACAACATAAAATTTATACCACAACCGCCTTTAAATGCCCAAAATACTTTAGATCCAATCATTTATGAAACAAAACATAATATTGTTTATGCTGGAAATATTGGAAAAGTGCAACTTGTAGATCTTTTAGTCAAAGCTATGAAGTATTTGCCTTTAGATGATGATACTGTGCTTCATATTATTGGTTCTGGTTCAGAATCTGAAGATGTTAAACGTTTGATTGATGACTTGAATATAAACAATAAAGTGATTTTACATGGTCCATTATCCGTTGATGAAACAGTGCGCTTTTATCAAAACGCTGATGCTCTTGTTGTCAGTTTAAAAAATGCTGGCTATGTTGGTAAAACTATCCCAAATAAATTAATACAATATCTCTCGTATGGAAAGCCGATACTTGGTGTGATTTCTGGCGATGGAGAAGTTATCTTAAACAAGGCAAAAGGTGCTGTGATTTGTGACGAAAATGAAGAAAACATTGCTAGTGCCATCAATAAAATCATTTCGTTAACTAAAGAAGAAAAGGAAACGATGGGCCACAACAATTTAAAATATTTTCAGGATAATTTTCAATTAGAAATCGTCAGCGCTCAAATTTTAGAATTGCTGAAAGATGCGACGAAGTCATAAAGTTCATCCGCTTTGTTTTCAATAGTAAACTTTTGGGCAATCTCATATGCAGAAGTGCCTTTTTTTGACTTTGCCGTATTCATATTTTTTAAAGATTCAATCAATTCCGTTTGTTCGCCAATCCACTTAATTGCATCGCCGAATATCATCATTAAGTCAGTAGATTTACTAGAAATTATGTTTGCTTTGTTAGATGCGTATTCTAATACTTTTGATGGGATGGATTCTTCATCAAGTTTCTTATCGTATCGACGTGGATTGATACAAATAACTGCGTGTTGTTCATAGGCGTACATTTGCTCTTTAGAAATTATGCCTAGATATTTAATTTTTGGATTTGATTTCATCAATTCATTTAACTGAGCATCTAAGTCTCCATGGCCTGCGATGATTAAATTGTCATTTATGCCACTTTTAAGATATGCATTTACCATATCAAGAACGCCATATCTTTCATATAAAGCTCCACCAAAGAATATATATGGGTCTTTTTCTGGATTTGTAATTGGCTTATATTCATCGACTAATCCGATGAGTTGAAATGAAGGCTTATTATTTTTATTAAATAATGTATTTAAACCATTTGTTAAATAAATATAGCCATCAAGATTGACAATGTTTTTATATATTTCGTCGATATATCTTTTGTTTGTATGTGATATATTAGCGGGATTATCGCTTAAAACACCGATGACTTTAATCCCGTATTTCTTTTTTATTTTTAAAGCACTTTTTAAAAGATGCTCATTCATCGTGTCAACGACAATAATCGAATCTTTTTCTAGAAGATCGTCTGCTAATTCACAAATGTCATTATTAAGTGACAAAAAGCGGTCGAGAAGCGTTGAAGATTCTTTAACATAATAAAAATTTATCTCCCCTTGGCGTCCGTACATTTCCTCCAAAGTATATTCGTCAAACATCTTCTTAGTAAACGGACGTAATGAAATAACTTCAATGTTTGCTTTTAAAGACAACGCTTTAATGATCTTGAGATGAAAATTTTGATTGCTTGGGTTTGGTTTTATTTTAGCTTCATGTGTATATTTATTAAAATAATCCTCATCCATTGTGGTAGAAAAATATAAGATTCTCATTCTTTGTTTACCCATTCTTTAAATGCTTTAGCATGAAAAGTTGCCATATTTTCAATTGTATTGTCTTTACTTGAAACGATTGCGCGATGTGAAAAATCGATTTGTTGAGATAACACTTTATCAATTTTGCAAATCAAATCTTTATCATCGCCGAGTTTATAAACAAATCCATTATATCCATTCTCAATCAATTTCTTAGCCGCGTTGACATTCATAGAAGAAATAACAGGCAAACCTTGTGTCAGCGCTTCATTTATAACATGACCATAAATATCTTCTAATGATGGAAAAATAAATAAGTCAGAAGCACGCATATATTTCAAAATTGTGTCTTTGCTTTTAAACGGCAAAATTATCACATTTTTAAGATGATTTTTCTTGATATAAGATTCATATTTAATTTTAAGTTTTCCACCGCCAAGTAAAACTAGATAACGATTTGTTGGCATAGAAGACCAGATATTTAAAATTGAAAAATAATTCTTGCGTTCGATAAATTGGCCAACCGAGATAACAATCTCAGCTTGTTCTGGCAACGACAATTCTTTTCTCAATTGAACTTTTTCTTGAAAAGATAAAGGATTTCTTAATACATCTTTTTCATAAATTGTGGAATAAGGATAATTGACGATTTGTTCTTTTCTTGCTCCGTAATGGAGAAGGTAAATATTGGATGTTTCATCAGGTGAAAAATATAAATCAGCGCCTGAAATATAGTTATTTTTGATTCCACTGTTAAGAGCGGATTCAGTTTCTTTGGCAATGCCACCGTTGATATAAAATGCATATGGTTTCCTATTTCTTTTTAAATAGTTTATGGCACGCATTTCAGTGAATGTTCTCCATCCATTGATGATGATTAAATCATATTGATTGTTTTTGATTTGCTGTATTACATCAAATGACAGCGAGTTCTCTTTGCCAATTTTTAATCCTTTTAAAAATATAGCCTTGAAATTATATTTATTATTTTTATAGAAACCAGCATCACGATCACTATTTGCTTTACGCTCAAATAATGCAGTTACTTCAACATATTTTGAGAGTTCATTAAAGAAATCAACTTTATATGGTGCCGGGTGATTGAATAAAAACAAGACCTTCATACGAAAACATTATACCTTGTTTTAACATACTTTAGTTAAAAAAATGATATAATGACAAACGATGTCATGGAAAGAATTCTTTAAGGAAATTAACAGCAAAGATTATTCAAAGTCTTTGAAGTCCTTTTTAGATTATGAATATTCGCATTACACAATATATCCACCTCGTGAACTAATGTTTAATGCATTTAAGGAAACAAGAGCACAAAATCTAAAAGTTGTCATCATTGGTCAAGATCCATATCACGAAAAAGGTCAAGCTATGGGAATGTCATTTTCGGTGCCACGAGGTATCAATTTACCTCCAAGTCTTGTCAACATTTTTAAAGAGATTCAAAATGAATTTCACATTCAAATGAAAAATAATGGCGATTTAACTTATCTGGCCAAGCAAGGAGTTCTCCTTTTAAATGCTTATTTAACAGTGCGTGAAGGAGAGCCATTGTCTCATAAAAATGATATGTATGATGCATTCTTTCTAGACACTCTAAAATTCATTGATAAATTGCCACAACCTTTAGTTATTATGCTATGGGGGAGTTTTGCTCAGAAATATTCCAAAAACCTCGCAAATCCCAAACATTTGATTTTAAAATGCGCTCATCCGTCCCCATTAAGTGCTAATCGTGGAGGGTGGTTTGGCAATGGTCATTTTATTAAAGCAAACGAATATCTATTAGCGAATTATATCGTGCCTATTGACTGGCAAAATTGATTAGATTATACTTTCGTTTGGGAGCTGGCAAAACCGGCTGAGAGTATCCATGTTCTGGATTGACCGATTACCTGATCTAGATAATGCTAGCGTAGGAAACTTATTCAAGCACCTTTGTCCTTATCAGGTTTATTTCTTGAAAGGATTTTTTTATGAAAAGTATCAACAAATGGTTTAAATTTGTCCCATTCGGAATTGGCGTTCTCGTTTGGGGTATTATATTTTTGCCTATCGTTCAAGCTGGAGACACGAAATTTTTATTGTTTGAATCACTTTTTGGATTAAACGGAACTTCGTTTAAACCATTGTTATACTTTGTTTTTATCCCACTAATTATTGCGCCATTTTTCGTTCTTTTTGTAGATAAAAACAAGAACATGCCAACACTTAGTATGATGCTGTTTATTTTAAGTGGAGTTGTCATAATATTGGTTCCAAGTTTTTATATTGGATTTGATATTCAATTGACTTTGACCCAATGGGGTATTGCTGCATCATGTTTAGAATTTATCGCTGCCATGATGTGCTTAATTTTGGCTTATGAGGAAAATAAATATACCGTTTATGATATTGTTGAATCGGCAATGCTCATTGCTTTAGCTATTGGCTTAGATCTACCAGGATTAAAAATAAGATTAGGAGCTAATGGGGGTTCGATTTCTTTTACTATGATTCCTCTATTTATCCTAGCTTTAAGGCAAGGACCAATTAAAGGATTTTTAGGCTGTGGAATTGTATATGGTCTCATTACTTGTTTGACCGATGGATGGGGTTTGATGTATTTTCCATTTGACTATTTGTTGGGATATGGCTCAATTGCATGCATTGGTTTCTTTCAAAAACAAATTTTTAAAGATAACAACACAAAATTAAACTGGCATGGAATTGTATTCATTGCGATTGGAACATTGCTCAGCATTGCTGGTAGGTTACTGTCTTCAACATTATCCGGAATGATTTTTTATGAGATGAATTTTGTTGATTCTTTAATTTATAACAGTATTTATATTCTTCCAAGTGGAGCAATTGCTTTGGCTGCCTTGCTTGCGCTTTATAAGCCACTTCTCTTGGTGAATAATAGTGTTAATAAGCGCTTTTCCCAACAATAATTGTCTTAATAGTGTCAATATACTAAAAGTATACTTTCATATTGTCCTATGTTATAGTTAAAAAACACGGAGAAGCATATGAAAAAAGATAATGAAATAACCGAAAAAGTTGAATCTAATACTGAAGAAACAGTAGTTGAAAAAGACAAAAAAGAAATTGAAGAAAAAAAGCCTCAAGAAATCGTTTATGATGATGTCCTTTTTACCGAATTGGATGCCGCAAGAGAGGATTTTCACAAATTTTATAACATCACCAATATTTTTAAGTGGATTTTTTTAGTCATCGTTTTTGGGATTATTCTTTTTGGCGCTTTGTATTTGAGCAAATTAGAAAATGGTTTGACTTGGATGCTTATTTCATCAGGTACAGCTTTAGCTCTTCTCGCTATTTATACAGTTTTAATGAATCAATTTAAAAAGAAAAGAATTGAAAAATATTTTGTTGTCTATTATCAAAATATCTGCAAATTCGTTTTTGACAATAAATACAACGACGTAATTAACAATCCAAAAACCGGCATTGAAGCCATTGAATTTATCGATTCAAATATCTATAAAGATATCGTTTCTGTTCCATCTAGAAATATCACAACTTATTCTTTTAATAATACTAATATGAAAATTTGTGATTGCGCTGGTCAGGTTAAAACAAAGAAAAAAATCGCCCCTGTTTTTGTTGGCAAAATGTTGATTTCTCCAAATACTTATAACGACGACAACGGAATTATTATTTATTATACTTGTAGCAAGGAATTGGCTTTGCCTCCAACTAAACTTGATGGAATCAACAAAGTTTATGATGACAAAAAGATACAGATTTTTACTAATAATGAAAAGTACACCAAAACAATAACAAGATCCGTTAAAATTGCCTTGAATAAAATTTCAATGGATGATGTCTTAATCGACATGACTATTTCGATTCAAAAAGGAAAGACATATATTGCGATGGGATATGACGACTCTTTGATGATTGTTCCATTTGAATCAAAGTTTCAGCCAGGTCCAACTAAAGATTATAAAAAGCAATTGCTTTTAGCTTCTGAAATCGCTGCTTTACTCAATGATAAAGGAGGTTTTGCTGATGAAGAAAAGTAAATCTCAGATATTAGCAAAAAATGTTAGAATTGATGTTTTAAAAATGATCAATCATGGACATGGTGCGCATATTGGAAGTGCATTTTCAATCGCTGACATCATTCCAGTTTTATATTTAAATGTTTTAAAATGCAATCCAGCCAAACCAGATGATCCAAATCGCGACATTTTCATTTTGAGCAAAGGTCATGCTGGTGCAACATTATATGCAACTTTAGCTGAAGTTGGATATTTTCCGAAAGATGTTCTTTGGACTTATGAAGATGATGGCAGTTTACTTTGCGGTCATGTCACTAGACACAATGTCCCTGGAGTTGAAGTATCAACTGGCTCATTGGGTCATGGCGCTTCAATCGCCGCGGGTTTTGCCCATGCTTTTAAAATGGATGGCAAGAAAAACCACGTTTATTGTTTGATTGGTGATGGAGAATCTGAAGAAGGTGAAATTTGGGAAATGGCGATGTATAGTGCACATTACAAACTTGACAATCTAACCATAATAGTTGATTCAAATAAACAGCAAGCCTTAGGTGATGTCGACGAAATTATGTCCTTTGCAAAAAATCAAAATCAGCGTTGGGAAGCCTTTGGCTTTGATGTTCTTTCTATCGATGGGCACAACCATGAAGAAATAAAAAAAGCCTTGCTCCATAGACACAAAGAAAAACCTGTTGTAGTCATTGCCAATACCATAAAAGGAAAAGGCGTGTCTTTTATGGAAGGTTCGACGTTATGGCATTATAAAAATCCTAATGGTGATTTCTTCGTCAATGCCATGAAAGAACTAGAGGAGAAATAACTATGAAAAAATCATTATCCCTTCTTACTCAGTTTGCTCAAAATGACAAAAATGTTGTTCTTATTGCTGGCGATTTAGGATTTGGACTTTTTGATGACTTTCGTGCGAAGTGTCCTAAGCAATTTATCAATGCCGGGGTTGCTGAACAGAATATGTTATCGGTCGCTTGTGGCATGGCTTTAGCAGGAAAAACAGTCTTTGTTTATTCCATCGCTAATTTTCCAACTCTTAGAGCACTTGAACAAATTAGAAACGATGTTTGCTATCACCACGCAAATGTAAAAATCATCACAGGAACTGCCGGATTTAATTACGGCAATCTTGGTATGTCGCATCATACAACATCCGATATTGCAGCTTTACAGGCAATTCCTGATCTGCGCATCTATAATCCGGGTGATACTTATGAAGCTATGGCATCTTTGAACGATGCATATAAAGTTGATGGTCCATGTTTTATTCGACTTGGGTGGTGTGACAGCGAATATCTTTATAAAAATGAACATATTGATGTCACAAAACCAATCGAGCTTCATAAAGGAACAAACGTTCTTCTTCTAGTCAGCGGTTCTTTGCTTGATGACACTTTAAATGTTCTTTCTGAACTGCAAAAGAAAGGCATTGATCCGTCCATTGTTTCATGTCCGATGATCAAGCCTTTAGATAAAAAAATTATTGAAAAATATTTCACGACTTATGAGCAAATTATTACAATTGAAGAACATAGCATAATAGGTGGTTTCGGAGCGACCGTTGCATCTATTGGCGCTTCAATTAAAGAGAAAAAAGCCATACAGAACCTTATTGGAATTCCTGATGAGACTTATTTTGAAGTTGGCTCGTACAAGCACCTAAAAGAATATTTTTCATTAACTGGTAAGCCTTTATTGAATAGATTAGTTAAACTAATCAAATAAGTTTATATTGTTGTCCTAATAGATTTTCATGATATACTTTGATTGAGCCTAAAAGCTATTATCGATTTAACGATAAAAAGGACGTAGCCTATCATGATTAATGCAAACGAACAATGGGTTCGTATTCAAGCCTATAAGCACGATGGCGAATTTCACAGAATGTGGTCGCATTGTTTTTTGCTTGAAGAAAATGCTGACTATTATGTCTTAGTTTCAGTTCGTGCGAAAGTAGTGGAAACAAATGGTAGAGTTTGGCACACAAAGGAACCTGCCGTTTTTATTTTTTCAAAAAAAGAATGGTTTAATGTTATCGCTATGATTAAAGAAGGTGGCATTACATATTATGCCAATGTTGCTTCACCAACTATTAAAGATAAAGGTTTCTTAAAATATATAGATTATGATTTAGATTTAAAATTATATCCAAACGGTGGTACTCGTTTACTCGATCAAAATGAATATGCTCATCATTGTGAGACTCTTGATTATGGTGAAGATATTAAAGCTATTTTACAAATGACGACAGATTTAATTCAGCACAAAATGGATCATCGCGAATATCCTTTTATCGATGAAAAAATTAATGAGTATTTTGCTTTGTTTCTTAATAAAACTAAATTTGTCGACAACAGATCAAAGAAATAACATCTTAAATAATTGATTAGCTTCGTTGATACTAGGAGCGATTCTTCTAATTTTTCCTTCATAATTGCAGGCATCGCCAATGGCGAATATATTTTTTTTGCATCGATATTCTTTATCGACGATATATTTTGAGTTTTCTACGGGCAAAGACAAATTTACTACCGATGGAACATTGCCATAATTTACAAGAATGTAATCAATCGGTATTGTTTCTTGCATGTTTTCATCGACCTTTTGAATTGTAATGCTAACTAATTTGCCGTTTTCTTCATTTAATTTAAACGGGATGTAAGGCACATAAATTTTTAAGTTTTTGCAGTCCTTAATCGTTTCGATATTTCCGCGAAATTCTGTTCGGCGATGCACTATGGAGACATTATTGCTAACTTGGCAAATCTCTTTGGCCCAATCTAAGGCTGAATCGCCGCCACCAAAAATAGCAACTTTTTTGTTTCTCAAAAATTCGTAGTCTTTTAAAGAATAAAGGATATTTTTATATTTGTCTTCATTAGGTAAATCCATTTTTCTTGGTTGTGAAAAACCGATTCCTGTTGCTAGAAGAAGATACGTTGTCTTATATGTTTCTTTGTTTGTTTTAACTATAACGCCGTTATCTAATTCAACAATATTCTCAACTTTTTCAAGTTTGTGGATTTTTTTACTATCAACTTTGGCAAGAAGACTAGCGATGTAGTCTTTGGCAAGAATTGATGGTATACCTGGAATATCATTAATTTCTTTTTGTGGATAGAGGTTTACCAACTGGCCACCAAAAAAATTTGTCGCTTCAAATAACTCATAATCAACATTGTGTTTTTCACACAAAGATGCGAAGTATAATCCAGCGGGACCTCCGCCGACTATGATCACTTTTTTCATACTGTAATTATACTACATGGCATTTTAAATATGCTATAATAACTCGCGTTGGAAAATATATGGAATATATTGTAATCTCAAAAAACGAACGTGAAACAATGCAACTCGCTTCCAAAATTGCTCCTAAGTTGGTTGGCAATGATGTCATCACGCTCACTGGAGATCTCGGTGCAGGGAAAACCACTTTTGTTAAAGGATTGGCTAAAGCATTAGGTGTCAAAGAAGATGTAATTTCGCCAACATTTAATATTTTGAAATGTTATTTTTCAAGCGAACCAAATCTATTTCATATCGATGCATACCGACTTGAAAATATTCAACAAGATTTAGGCCTTGAAGAATTTATAGATGGAGATGGAATTTGTGTGATTGAATGGCCTAATTATATTTCAACTTTATTACCGAGCAAATACCTTGAGGTAAGGATTGAAAATATTGGAGAGTCTCAAAGGAAAATTACATTTGTTTCCCACTCTTCTCATTTTGACGAAGTTATTAAATATATCGAAGGTAACAAAAAATGAATTCTTTGCTTTTAGACAGTTCGAATCGTTCGCTTTCTGTTGGCTATGCTAAGGATGGCGTTTTAATTGACTCCATTTCATACGAGGCGTGGCAAAGACAAAGCGAATTAATGATTCCAGAAATTGATAAAATCATGGAGCGAAACTCTTTAACAAAAGATGATATCGATGAGATTATTGTAAGCGTTGGTCCTGGTTCATATACTGGGGTCAGAATCGCTTTAACAATTGCAAAAACATTTGCTGTAGCGCTCTCGATTAAGGTTTATGCAATTTCATCTCTTGAAGCCCAAAAAGCCTGCAAAAAGCCAACTATTTGTTTAATAAATGCTCGTAGTGGTCGTTCGTATATCGGCGTGTATTGCGACACAAAAATAATCTTACCTGATCAAGTAATGGAGAATGATAAAGTTCTTCAATATATTCATAAAAATCCATCTTATGTTTTGACAGGCGATTTGGATTATCTTGGTTTAAGTGGCCAAGCATATGACGTTTTAAATGGACTGCTAATTTCTAAAAACGAGTCGAAACTTGTCTTAAATCCTCTTGCTTTAAAACCTATTTATCTAAAGGATTAGTTATGTTTCAGATTCGCGAAATGAAAGAAAAAGATTTAGATTCGGTTCTTCAAATAGAAATTGAATCCTTCATTTCACCATGGACAAAGAAAGATTTTTTGTACGAATTGAATGAAAACCCATTTAGTGTCTTATTAGTTGTTGAAGAAAATGATTCAATCATTGGCTTTGTCGATTATATGATTACGTTTTCTTCTGCATCAATTAACCAAATTGCGGTTTCTAAGAAATATCGCAAAATGGGCTATGGTAAAGCTCTTTTAGATTATGTTTTCAATGAATTGAGTAAAGGGCAAGATGTAGATTCCGTGACTTTAGAAGTTAGAGAAAACAACTTGGTTGCCCGTAAATTTTATGAGAATTTTGGTTTTCGTTTCATCGTGATTAAGCCACGTTATTATTCAAATGGCGATAATGCCATTTATATGTCAAAGGAGATTATTTATGGCAACAATTCTTGCAATTGAATCCAGTTGTGATGAGACATCAATTGCTATTACTCGTGATGGCAAGCTACTTTCTAACGTCGTATCTACACAAATTGAAATGCATCAAAAATATGGTGGAGTAATGCCTGAAATTGCTTCACGTCTTCATGCTGAAAATATTGGTGTCGTTTTAAAAGAAGCATTAGAAAAAGCTGGAGTGAAACTTGAAGAAATCGATGCTTTTGCTTTTACAAGAGGACCTGGTTTAATTGGGGCTTTACATGTTGGAATGCAATGTGCAAAAACACTTGCTATGCTTTATAAAAAACCTTTAATTCCTGTTCATCATTTAGCGGCTCATATCTACGCAAACGAATATGTGGCCGAGATGAAGTTTCCTTTGCTTTGTGTCGTGGTTTCTGGCGGAAATACCGAACTTGTGATCATGAAAGAACATTTAAATTTTTCTTTGATTGGCGAAACCCAAGATGATGCTGTGGGCGAGTGCTTTGACAAAGTAGCACGTGTTCTAGGCTTATCATACCCTGGAGGAATTCCTATTGATAGGCTTGCAAAAGAAGGCGTCCATTCGTATGATTTGCCATATCCACTTCACAATAAGAGCTATGATTTTTCTTATTCTGGTTTAAAAACAGCAGTTATTAATTTGGTTAATAATGAGAAACAAAAAGGTCATGAAATAAATGTTCCTAATATGTGTCGTTCGTTTGAAGATGTCGCGATTGGCATGGTAGTGGATAAAGCCACTAGAGCGGCAGTTGATTATAAAGTTAAAATGGTTCTTTTGGCTGGTGGAGTATCAGCTAATTCATATTTAAGAGAAAGAATTAAAGAAGAACTCGCTAAGAAAAATATTGAAGTTGTTGTTCCACCTTTGTGGTGCACAACCGATAATGCTGCAATGATTGCCAAGTTAGCTGAACGTTTATACGAAAAGAAAATTTTTGCAAATTTAGATATTTCAGTTGATCCAAACTGGAAGATTACTGATTTTGACAAGTTTTAATATTATTAACTTGAAAGATAATTGTCTTGTTAGTAGAATAACTCAAGTGAAATATTTTATATATGAAACAAATTAAACTAGAATCGAAGCCACAGCCATTTAAAAATAAGCCATTTTATAACTTTGTTAAAAGATGCTTTGATATTTTTTGTTCATCGCTTGCCATCATTATTTTTATTCTACCAATGCTAATAATTGGTCTGATAGTGGTTTTTACTTCCAAAGGTCCAATGATTTTTAGCGATCCGCGAGTTGGCAAAAACGGGAAAATAATCTATATTTGGAAATTTAGATCGATGTATATCGATGCGGAATCGAGATTAAAAAAATATTTAACTCCTGAGCAACTAGACCAATTCTATAAAGAAAGAAAAATTGATAACGATCCAAGAATTACGAAATTTGGTCGTTTTATTAGAAAAACATCATTAGATGAACTCCCTCAATTATTCAATATTTTTACCGGCAGTATCTCAATTGTTGGCCCACGCCCAGTTTGCCAAAAAGAAATTGATGATAATTATGATGATGAACAAAAGAAATATATTCTTAGTGTTAAACCAGGTTTAACTGGTTATTGGCAGGCATATGGTAGAAGCAACGTCAAATATGCTGATGGAAAACGACAGGGAATGAATATTTATTATGTCTCTCATCGTAGTTTGATGTTTGATCTCAAGATAATATTTATGACTGTACCCGCAGTTTTTAAGGGTAGTGGGGCGGAATAGCAATAATAAATTTTGTTTTGCTTTTTAGTGAAAGAATCACTAATGTTTTGTATAATCAATATAAAGAGGCGAGATTATGGAACCAACAGGAATTACCGTTTATGAATTATACGCTATAGTTTATGGACAAAATAAGGAATTAGTTAAAGATATTAAGGAAGTCTACTTGGAGGGCTGGATTAAAACCAATCGCAACAATGGCTCAATTGGTTTTATCGAATTAAATGACGGCACCAATTTTAAAAGTGCACAAGTTGTTTATGATGCTAATAAAGTTCAAGATTTTGACAAATTAGCCCATCTTCCAACTGGAGCCGCTATAAGCGTTCGTGGTGATTTAATCATCACGCCGAATAATAAACAGCCATTTGAGATTCAGGCTAGTGAAATTGGCTTAATTGGAGATGTTGATTCATCTTATCCTCTTCAAAAAAAGCACCATTCATTTGAATTTTTGCGCGATATAGCGCATCTTAGACCACGTGCTAACACCTTCAACGCTGTCTTTAGAGTTAGAAGTGTTTTGTCGATGGCAATTCACCAATTCTTTCAAGATGAAGGATTTGTTTATGTTCACACTCCTTTAATTACTACAAATGATGGCGAAGGCGCTGGCGAAGTATTTAAAGTTGTTACAGATGCCAAAGATCCAAATGATTTCTATGGTGTTCCTGCTTCATTGACTGTCACCGGTCAATTACATGTTGAAGCGTTTGCTATGGCATTTCGAGATGTTTATACTTTCGGCCCTGTTTTCCGCGCCGAAAAATCTAATACAGTGAGACATGCAAGCGAATTCTGGATGATTGAACCAGAAATTGCATTTGCTGATCTTGAAGATGATATGGAACTTATTGAAGCTTGCATTAAATATTGCATCAAATACGTCGAAGAAAATTGCCCTGATGAGATGGCTTTCTTCAATGAATTTATCGACAAAGAATTGCTCAATAGACTTAACCATGTATTGAATTCAGACTTTGCCAGACTTTCTTACACCGATGCTATTAAAAAACTACAAGAAGCAGTCAAAAATGGTCATAAATTTGATAATCCAAACATTGTTTGGGGCATGGATTTACAGAGCGAACACGAAAGATATATCACTGAAGAAATTATCAAGGGACCAGTATTTATTATCAACTATCCAAAAGAGATTAAAGCCTTCTATATGAAGCAAAACGATGACGGAAAAACTGTTGCGGCTTGCGACTTGTTAGTACCTTATGTTGGCGAATTGGTTGGCGGCTCTCAAAGAGAAGATGACTACGACAAACTTTTAGCCAGAATGAAAGAACTAGGCAATGACAAAGGTCTTGAATGGTATCTCGACCTCAGAAAATATGGCGGTTGTCCACATGCCGGTTTTGGCATTGGTTTCGATCGTTTATTGATGTATGTTACTGGCATGGGAAATATTCGCGACGTTCAGCCATATCCAAGAACATCTAGTACATTGAAGTATTAATTATGGAAAAAACCAAGAGCGAAATCGAATTAAAAGAAAAGAAAAAAACCCATAGAATAATTGGGTTCTTAATAGCTTTGACTATTGTCTTAGTAATTTTGCTCGTTTTAGAGATAGCTGTTACTATTTCAAAACTTTTTAGTTAATTATTGATGGTTTGTTCCATCGTTATTACGTTGCACCGGACTTGGCGTAGGCGCTGGTGTTTGTGCACTATTAGGTATAATAAACGTTTTGCTTGCGGCATCATAATTTTCTAGACTCTTTTTATAAATAGATCTCGACAGTTTAAAAATGCGATAAGTTCTGGCGATATATGCTTGAACATCTACCAAAAACCATATTGCACCGACGATTAATCCGGGGACGACGATATATGAAACTAAGGCTTCAATATGAAATTCTGGAGTGTGAAAAGTATCAGGCCATTGAGCAAGAAGAGTAACGCCAAAGAATTCTTTATAACATGTTGGGTCGCTAAAGTTCCACAAGAATAAAATTGTTGAAAAGCCTTCTTGTTTATAATCGGTCAAATCTAGTAGGTGACCTATGGCCATAGAGTAGATGAAATATAAACCAACCACACAAAATAAAACTAAAACCGGAATCCATGATTCTTTGAATAAAAGTCTCATGTTTTTCTTAAGTGCAAATCTTCTGAAATGTTTAGGAGTATTGATAACATTACACACAACAGGATCGTGAACTTCACGATCGATTCTCTCGCCTTGGAACCTCATAATTTTTTTGATGAGCAAGCCAAGATAACCAAAGATGATAAAAATGAGAATAAAAATAATTATCAAAACAATGATTAATCTTTTGTCATTTTCGCTTAAAGATATCAGTGAAATCATAAGACATCATCCCCTGTTTTATCGATTATCGTGTTTGATGAATCATCGGTTTCAATGCTAACAGATGGGCTTTGTGGCTCGATTACGTTATTTGTTTCGTTGTTTTGTTGAACTTCAGTTGGACTTGGTGTGTTTTCAACCAGTGTATCATCCTGGATATTTTCATCATTCTTCCTTGTTTCAGTTGGATTGATTATTGAAGATGAAGTTGAAGCGGGACCAGCATTGCATGCCATAGTGGCCATTCTTTCTTGAGCTATTATGTCTTCAGGAAGTGGGTCAAATATGCTTTCTCCTTTAAAGAATTTCACAACGGCGATAATAAACATTATAAAATATACAAAAATACAATAAATTGCATACAACACAAAAAACAAAGCAATAACTGGTAGGAGAATGACGTACAGGACTCCAAGTCCGAATGTTTTTAAAAAGCTTAGCATCTTTATTCTGCCTTTGTCCTATTTATTCTATCTTTATAAATCTCTTTCTTCAATAAACTATTGATGAAAGTTTCGATTGAGACTAAAAGTGGAAAAATGCCAATAAATAATAGACCATATGGTTTTTGAACCATACCATAAAATACTCCAAATAGAAGTAACGCAACCAAAACTGAAACGCCAGTTAGGATTAATGCTACATAATATTTTCTTTGTATAAGGCTTGCGATTAAGAATACTAAAAAGTAGGCACTAATAGAAAGAAAAAGAAATGCATAGTCAACAAAAAAGAAAGCAGTTGCTAGTGTCAAAAGAAGACTCGCAAATAAATAAATTGAACACCAAAATGATGAAAATTGTTTGCTTTGGAAAGCATAGTTGAATTTGGTTATTTCCGACGAAATAATAATATATGAGAGCAAAATTTGTGCTAAAGAAATGAAGAAAATTATACTTGGAATAATGGCGTAGATGTAATTATATTCATTAACGCCAAACACCTTTTCAAAAAATTGTATGATATCGGTATCAAAAATTAGATTTATAAGCGGAATGGTCACCATGGTACAAATCGTTTGAATTAAACTTGCCGAGATGATTACCCAAATTGTGCTAATGCGATATTTGATCATCATCCCAAAACAAAACCCGGTCAGGACCGATGGAATGACATAAAAAATGGTTGTTTCAACATTGTATATCGTAGCAACTATTGATAACCCAATAGTGGCGATTGCGTAAATCGGATAAAACTTTTCTTTGCAAAATATGGTGACAATAGTGCTTGTCAAAGGCAGTATCAGCATTAAAAACACCGATAGAACTGGCACGAATGCCACAACAACGCTTAAAATTATGTTTATTGCCGCCATGATTGCCATATAAGCAATGTTTTGAACAAGGGTTTCTCTCTTTGAAAAGATAGACATGATTTAATCTTAACACATGTTGGAAACACTTTGTTCTAGCATTGTATCTAAGATTTTGTTCACTTAAATATAAAATGATATGGAGATTGGCCACTCTATATGTTATTATATTACCTAAGGTAATATCACGATTAAGTTATGGATTACAAGTCTTTGTTAAACGACAAGCAATACGATGCTGTCTCAACTGCCTCGCAATATGTCCGTGTAATCGCTGGTGCGGGAAGCGGGAAAACTCGTGTTTTAACATACCGCATATCATATTTAATTAGTGAACTACACATCGATCCTTCTTCAATTTTAGCAATCGCATTCACAAATAAAGTTGCTACTGAAATGAAAGAACGAGCGTGTCGTCTTGTACCAGAAGCAGCTTCGTCTCTTTCCGTGATGACATTTCATAGTTTTTGCGCAAGATTTTTAAGAAAAGAAATCGGCGCACTAGATTTTCCTAATAATTTTACAATTTATGATGACGAAGACCAAGAACGTATTATTAAATCTATCGCGGTTTTAAATGGTTATAAAAAAGGCGATGAAATCGTTAAACAAGCCATCGCTTTTATATCGACTGAAAAATGCAAAGGCAATTATCCCGAGGATGTAAAATTACCTTCTAATGCTACATTGGTGGATAAAGAGTGCTTAAAATTTTTTGAACAATATGAGATGTCAAAAAACCAAATGTACGGTTTAGATTTCGATGATTTGCTCTTACGCACTATTCATATTTTAAAAGCTAGAAGTGATATTCGCGAAAAATGGCAAAGAAGAATAAGCAACGTTCTTATTGATGAATTTCAAGATACAAATGATGTTCAATTTGAACTAGTTAAACTTTTGATTAAACCCTCGACATGCGTATATGTTGTTGGTGATCCAGATCAGACTATTTACACTTGGAGAGGAGCTAATCAAGATATCATTTTAAATTTTGAAAATAGTTTCCCTCATGCCGAGACCATTATTTTAAATCAAAATTATCGTTCTACTCAGACGATCTTGAATTCTGCAAACACGTTAATAGATCACAATCGGAAAAGAGTAAAAAAAGATTTATTTACAAACAATGACAAAGGCGAACTCATCGATGTATATCGTGGATATACTAAGGATGCCGAAGCAGAATGGGTTGTTCGTGAAATCATGCATCTTTCTAGATCGGATACATCTTTTAATTATCGTAAAGTGGCGATTCTTTATCGTTCCAGTTATCTTACTCTTCCTTTTGAAAGAGAACTGGCAAAAAACCAAATTCCATATCGTTTATTTGGTGGTCTAAGATTCTATCAAAGAAAAGAAATTAAAGATGTTTTAGCTTATGTTCGATTGTTGTTCAATCCGCTTGATAATGTTTCTTTTGAAAGAATTGTCAATGTTCCAAAACGAAATATTGGTGACTCATCTTACGACATTTTAAAATCAGAAGCGATTAATACTAATCAATCCTTATATAATTATGTTTTAGACATTGAAAAATATCATACCGAGTTGAAAAGCAAAGCTTTAACATCGTTGCTAAGTTTTGTGGCAATCATCGAGAAATATAAGCCTAAATTTGCAGAAAACCTTGAAGTGTATTCCAAACTTATTGAAGATATGATGAAAGAATTAGGCTACATGGATTATTTAAAAAATGATGATGATGGCGATGATAGATTGGAAAACGTTCAGGCTTTGTTTACCGATATGTACGACTATGTGAAGAAAAATCCTGAGTCGACATTTGAAAACTATTTAGAAAATGTGACACTTGCCACCTCACAAGATGACATCAATGATGGAAATTATGTATCATTGATGACTGTTCATATCGCAAAAGGTTTGGAATTTGATTATGTGTTTGTCGTCGGTTTAAATGAGGGCGTTTTTCCTAGCGCTAGAACCATGACAGAAAGCGGATCGATAGGTCTTGAAGAAGAAAGACGTCTTTGTTATGTGGCCTTTACTCGTGCTAAACAAAAGTTGTTCTTATCTTTTAATACGGATTATTCTTTTATTCAACAATCGAGACAAATAGCCTCACGTTTCTTTACTGAAGCAAATATTTCGCTTCCTAAAGAAGAACCATACCAAAAAACGCAAAGATCTAAATACGTTACAATGTTTGACGATGAAGTAGATGAAAAACCATTTTTTCAAGATGAAAAAAGCACCGAAATTCATCAAGACAACGGGATTGTCGATTGGAAAATCGGCGATGTTGTAATACATAGTAAATTTGGTGAAGGCACTGTCTGCAAAGTTCTTGATAACGGACAAATTATCGAGGTTGATTTTATTAATGAAGGAAAGAAAACACTTCTTGCGAAGCATCCAATGATATCGAGAAAAGAAAGAGTAGGTGGCAAAGCATGAAACCTGAAGAAAAGATGAAACAGTTAGCTGAACTATTAGAGAAATATAATTATGAATATTATGTTTTGGACAACCCAAGTGTAAGCGATGCCGAATACGATCGATTGATCAATGAACTAATCCTTCTTGAAAAGCAATATCCTGAATTTAAGGATCCTCATTCTCCAACTCAAAGAGTTGGTGGAACTGTGGTAAGCGAATTTGCAAAAATCAAACACAAAAGAATGATGCTTTCCTTAGCAAACGCTTTTAACGATGATGACATGAGAGAATTCGACAGACGTGTTAGAGAAATTCTTGGTGTTTCGAATGTGTCTTATATGGCTGAAATGAAAATTGATGGCTTAGCGATGAGTCTAGATTATAACGAAAAAGGTGAATTGAATTACGCCGTTACTAGAGGCGATGGCAATGTTGGCGAAGATGTGACAAATAATGTCATCACTATCAAATCAATTCCAACTCACATCAAAATTAATAAGCCATTTGAAGTTCGAGGCGAAGTATACATGCCAAAGAAAACTTTAAACAAATTAAATGAACAAAGAAAAATATCTGGTGAACCACTTTTGGCCAATGCTAGAAATGCTGCTGCAGGATCGATTAGACAACTCGACAGTTCAATTGCTGCCGCTCGTGAACTAGATGCTTTTTGGTATTATTTTGTCAATGCATCCGAATTTGGCTTTAAAAAGCACTCTGATTCATTAAACTATATTCAAACTTTGGGCTTTAAAACTAATAAAGAACGAAGGATTTGTAACGGAATTGAAGAAGTCATCGAATATATAAAAGAATACACCGCTAAACGTGGAAGTTTAGATTATGATATCGATGGTATTGTTGTCAAAGTTGATGATATTACATCATATGATATTTTAGGTTATACTGCTAAGACTCCACGATGGGCTATCGCCTATAAATTTCCGCCAGAAGAAGTTACTACAAAACTATTAGATATTATTTTTACAGTTGGAAGAACTGGGAAAATTACTCCAAATGCGGTTTTAGAACCAGTAAGAGTGGCAGGTTCACTAGTTCAAAGAGCAACTTTACACAATGAAGATTTCATCGTTGAAAAAGATTTAAAAATTGGTGACATTGTTGTGTTGAGAAAAGCCGGTGACGTTATTCCAGAAGTGGTAAAGCCGCTTAAAGAAAGAAGAACTGGCGTAGAAAAACCATTTGTCATGATAGACAAGTGTCCATATTGTGGAGAACCACTTGTAAAAAAAGATGCAATGCATTTTTGCGTCAATCCGAATTGCGAAGCAAAAATGATTGAATGCATTATTCATTTCGCTAGCAGAAACGCCATGGATATCGATGGAATGGGCGAACGTGTTGTCGAACAATTTTTCAATCAAGGTTTTATAAAATCAATTCCTGATATTTACGATTTAGCTAAATTCCGCGAAGATATAACAAATATCGATGGATGGAGCGATAAATCAATTGACAATCTTTTAACTGCAATCGAAAAATCAAAATCTAATTCATTAGAAAGATTGTTGTTTGGTTTAGGGATTAAAGAAGTTGGCGAGAAAATGGCTAAAGTTCTGTCGAGAAAATATTCTTCACTAGAAGCTTTTAAAGAACTTTCTGTAGATGATTTGCTTTCTAATGTCGATGTTGGACCTGCTACTGCTGAATCTATTTATGCTTATTTTCATAATGAAAAAAACTTGATGCTGGTCGAGTCATTGAGAGCAAAAAATCTTAATTTTGCCTATCTTGGAAGTGGATTGTCATCCAATAATTCTTTCTTCAGTGGCAAAACGATTGTCTTAACAGGAACACTTCTAAAATATACTAGACAAGAAGCTACCGCCTTGCTTGAAGATTTAGGCGCAAAAGTTACTGGCTCAGTTTCTAAATCGACGAATTTGGTCATCTATGGTGCAGAGGCTGGTTCAAAGCTCGACAAAGCTCGTCAGTTTGGTATACAAGTAATGGATGAAGATGAATTTTCATCTCATCTATTAAATGAAGACGAAAAGTGATAACATACTTTATGTATTTAGGAATTTATGAAAGAAATTAACAAAACTGTACTCAAAGACGCCGCCAATCGATTATTTTTCGATATGTCGGAAGAAGAATATGACACTCTTCTAAAAGAATTTGAAATCGTCATTAAGCAGATGGAACTCATCGGGAAAATTCAGGGTGTTGACGAAGTCTCACCAATGACTTTTCCTTTCGATTGTGAAACAGATTATCTTCGCGAAGATATCTCAACTAGACCTTTAAAATGCGAAGATGCACTTAAAAATGCTCATAGTGTGAAGAATGATCAAATCAAACTTCCAAAGGTGGTTGGATAATGGAACTTTTAGATTTAACCATCAAAGAACTTCACCGCGAATTAATGACTAAAAAAGTGACTCCTTTAGATTTGACTAAAGAAGCATTAAAAAGAGCGAAGCAAGACAACAACAACGCTTTTGAGTACATCATGGAAAAAGAAGCTTTAGAAATGGCGGCAAAACTGACCGAGCCAGAAAAAGGCAACCCTCTTTGGGGCATTCCATTTGTGATTAAAGATAATTTTTCTACAAAAGATATTCCGACAACTGCAAGCAGCAATATATTGAATGGCTATGTTCCGGTTTTTAATGCGACCGTCGTGGATAAATTATTGTCGAAGCACGCTATCCCAATCGCTAAGGCTACTCTTGACGAGCTGGCTATGGGTGGCAGTGGAACGACTGGTCATTTAGGTAGAACTTTTAATCCATATGACCCTTCGCATGGCCGACAGATTGGCGGTTCATCATGCGGTTCGGCTGCCAGTGTTAGCGCATCTATTGTACCTTTTGCTTTAGGTTCGGACACAGGAGATTCAGTCCGCAAGCCTGCTTCTTATTCTGGATTGGTTGGTTTTAAACCAACTTGGGGTAGGATTTCTCGTTACGGGTTGTTTCCATTTGCCCCTTCATTAGATCACGTTGGATATTTCACTCGCTCAGTCTATGATTCTGCAATTCTTTTGAATTGTTTAGCCGGTCGCGATGAAAAAGATTCCACTTCTTCTAGCGTGAAGGTTGATGATTACACATCGTTAATTGGAAATGACATCAAAGGCAAAAGAATCGCTGTTATAAAGGAAATCGTAGATTCCATTCATGACATAGTTATTTTTGAAAGATTCCAAGAAGTAATTGCTTCATTAAAAAATAAAGGTGCACAGGTTGAATATGTTTCATTTCCAAAAGACCTTTTAGAGAGCATTTACCCTACATACATCGTTATTTCATGTGCCGAAGCAACGTCTAATAATGCAAATCTTGACGGCATTAAATTTGGACCATATTACGATGGAAAAACATATCAAGAAGTTATGAGCAACGCTCGTACAATTGGTTTTTCAGAGCTGATTAAAAGAAGATTTGTTATTGGTAGTTTCGCCCTTATGAGGGAAAATCAAGAAGTGCTATTTTTAAGAGCTCAAAGGAATCGCCATTTGATCGTTGATACTTTGAATAAAGTCATGGAACCATTCGATGTTTTGCTACTACCTGGCGCTCCAAATGTTGCACCATTATTCGATTCTAACAGCGACAAATTATCCGATGAATATTTAATCGCTGATAATCATCTAGTGCTTGGCAATTTTGCTGGTTTGCCTTCGATTACAATCCCTATCGGTCTTGAAAATTCCTTGCCTTTTAGTGCAAATGTTATGGGCAAAAAATTTCAAGAAAAAGAAGTGTTTCAAATCGCTCAAGCTATTGAAGACATCACTGGTTTATATAATTTAAGCGCAAAGGCGGTGCTCAAATGAAATACGAAGCAGTAATCGGCCTTGAAATACATGTCGAGATGAAGACAAAGAGCAAGATGTTTTCAAGCGCTCCTGTTGAATTTGGCGCACAACCAAATACTTTAGTGGCACCTTTGGATATGGCCTTTCCTGGCACGATGCCGGTTGTTAACAAACAAGCAGTCATTAATGCAATTAGAGTTAGTAATGCGCTTCATATGGAAATTGATAACCTCATCGTTTTTGATAGGAAGAATTATTTTTATTCAGATTTACCAAAAGGCTATCAAATTACACAAAACGCTAGACCTATTGGTAAGGAAGGCTATTTAGATATAGATACTTCTAATGGCAAAAAGCATATTCGTATCGAGCGTCTCCACATGGAAGAAGATACTTGTAAGCAACTTCATTTCGTGGAAGCAACTTTGCTGGACTATAACCGTGCTGGAACCCCACTTATTGAAATAGTATCTCGCCCAGATATTCGTACAGGCGAGGAAGCGATGAAATACGTCGAGGAAATAAGGCGTATTGTTGTCTATAGCGATGTTAGTGATGGCAAGATGGAAGAAGGCTCATTGCGATGTGATGTCAACATTTCTATTCGTCCAGAAGGCGTAGAAACTCTTGGCACAAAAGTCGAAATCAAAAACCTTAATAGCATTGCGAATATTGAGCGTGCAATAACTTTTGAAATCATTCGTCAGCAAAACGTCATTGCCGAAGGTGGGAAAATCATACAAGAAACCCGACGCTTTGACGAAGCAACAAGACAAACTGTAACTATGAGAGTAAAAACAGATGCTGTTGATTATAAATATTTCACTGAGCCTAACATTACTCCTATTAAGTTATCCGAAGATTTTATTAATGATGCAATTGCATCATGCCCTGAACTGGCATTAGAAAAGAAAAATCGATATATCGACAAATTTGGTCTTGTGGAAAAAGATGCGGAAAAAATTATTTCCGAGAGAGATATTGCTGATTATTTTGATGAGTGCGCCAACATTTCAAATCAATATACCATTATTAAAAACTGGTTAATCGGTGATGTCGCAGCTTATTTAAATAAGAAAGAAATATCTATTTCTGCATTTTTGGTTTCTCCAGTCATGCTTGTCGAATTGCTCAATATGATTGACAAAGGAACAATTTCCAACAAACAAGCACGCGATATATTTGCCCTCATGGCAGAAAAAGGTCTCGATGCAAATTCTGCTAAAAAAGAACTGGGCATCAGCGAGCAAGTTAATGATGAAGATGCTATTTTAGTTTTGGTGAATAAAGTTCTCGATGCTAATCCTCAATCTATTATTGATTTTAAAAATGGCAAAGATCGAGCCTTAGGATTTTTAGTTGGACAAATTATGAAGTTGAGTCAAGGCAAGGCTAATCCTGCTCTCGCCTCCAAAATGGTTTTGGAAGAATTAAAGAAAAGGTAATCTTTATGGACAATGAGTACGTTAGACTTCAACAATGGCTTAAAGTATTAAATGATTTTGAGCTTCCAAATTACAAGGATTTACCTGATAAAGATATGTATATGGAACATGTCCTTGAATATTTGAATGGTGTTTTAAAACCTATGACGCAAGACGCGCAAACGGAAGTCATTACGTCATTTATGATTAATAACTATGTCAAGGCTAAAATAGTGGAAGAACCTAGCAAGAAAAAATATAACAAAAACCAACTAGGTTATCTCATTGCTATTTCTGTTTTAAAACAAATTCTATCGATGTCAAACATTTCTCTTTTATTTGAAATGGATAGAAATGTTTCTAAGGATAAGCCAGAATTATATAAATTCTTTAAAAAAATCAATGATGACATCGTTCACGATCAAAGCAAACATACAAAAGACAAAGTCGATGTCTTGTTAAAGAAATATGAAATAGAAATAAGGAGAGAATATCCAAATGCTGAAATAAATCTTGAATCCGCCTTAGGATATATTGCTTTGCAATTATCAATTGAAGCTGAACTCAATAAATTGATTGCTGAAAGAATACTTTCCGCTATATCAAAATCAACAAAGGATGAAAGCGTTATTTCAATTGAAAATTCTATATCTTCTAAAACTCAAAAGCGTGTTAGAAAAATTAATAAAAGTGAGACTATGCATTTAGTCAAAGCTAAAAAGCAACGTTTAAAAACGTCGCAGAATGGAGAAAAATAAATGTCAATTCTAGTTACTGGTGGAACAGGCTATATCGGCTCTCATACCGTTGTTGAACTTATCAAAAATCATTATGATGTGGTCATCGTTGATGATTTTGTTAATAGCAAAAAAGATGTTCTGAATCGCATCAAGACTATTACTGGTGTAATGCCAAAATTTTATGAAGTGGATGTCATCGATAAAAAGAAAATGACAGAAATATTTGCTAAGGAAAAAATCGACTCTATCATCCATTTTGCAGGATTAAAAGCTGTTGGTGAGTCTGTTAGCAAGCCACTTATGTATTATCGCAATAACTTAGATTCAACTTTGACCTTGCTTGAGTTGATGGTGGAATTTGGCGTTCACAATATAATCTTTTCGAGTTCAGCCACTGTTTATGGAGATCCTATTGGCCGCGCTTTTAATGAGAAAGACCATATTGGCGGCACCACAAATCCATACGGAACCACTAAATATTTTATTGAACGCATCATGATGGATACACAAAAAGCTCATCCGGAAATGAATGTTATCTTGTTGAGGTATTTTAATCCGATTGGCGCCGATAAGAGTGGCCTTTTAGGAGAAGATCCGCAGGGAATTCCAAACAATTTGATGCCATATATTTCTCAAGTTGCGGTTGGCAAATTAAAACAAGTTCGAGTTTTTGGTGATGACTATAACACTGTTGATGGTACTGGAGTTCGCGACTATATCCACGTTTCCGACTTAGCTACTGGCCATGTGGCGGCTTTAAAGAAAATCGAGGAGAACCCTGGCTTAGAAATATACAATCTTGGAACTGGCCGTGGAACATCTGTTTTAGAATTGATACACGCCTTTGAAAAAGCTAATAAAATTACGATTCCATATGTTATCACTGCTAGAAGAGCAGGCGATATCGATATCTCTTTTGCCGATGTTAAAAAAGCTAATGAAGATTTGCACTGGATTGCATCGCATTCTATTGAAGAAGCATGCCGTGATTCTTGGAATTTCCAAAAGCACAATCCAGATGGTATTAAATAGGAGGAAACGTTTATGCCAGCACAAAAAATTTCTATTTCGTTAAAAAATGATGAAGTTCTTTACGGAAACGCTTGGACTATTACAAATCCAAAAGCAAATTTTATCATTGTTACAGGAATGCTCGAACATTCTAATCGTTATAATGATTTTGCCGAATTCTTAAATAAGAATGGACTTGATGTTTATTGTATCGATCACTATGGGCAAGGCGAAAATGTTAAAGAACCAGAACAATATGGCGTTTGGCCAAAATCTGGGTTCTCTAAAACTGTCAAAAATCTTGATGCACTTGTTTCGCACCTTAGAGTATCTTGCCACCCAACATATATATTTGGTCACTCAATGGGCTCTTTCATCGTGCAGGATTACATTCAACGTTATACAGAACATGTGAACAAGGTTATTCTTTGTGGCACTTCTGGTAAGAAATTTGGTGTTGGTCTAGGATACTTTTTGTCCAAATTTATCGCGACTAAGAAAAAAAGAAATAGAAAATCACCTTTTCTCAACAATTTATGTTTAGGATCTTCCGTTTCATCTGTTAAAAATAGAAGAACTAATTGTGATTGGCTATCCTATAATGAAAATAATGTCGATAAATATCTTGCCGATCCACTTTGTGGCGGTGTGGCCAGCTCTGGTTTTTATCGTGAATTCTTTAAAGGATTGAATCGTCTTTATAAGAAAAAATTCTTAAAGAAAATAAGAGATGATATATCTATTTTAATCATTGGTGGCGCAGAAGACCCTGTTGGCGAAATGTCTAAAGGACCAAAGAAATTATTCGCTATGTATGATAAATTAGGTATTAAGAATAAACAATTGATTATTTATCCACATATGCGACATGAAATTTTAAATGAAGTTGATCATCAGATTGTATACGACGATATTTTAAAATTTTTAAATGAAGATACTGGCGTTGCTGAGCAAATGCTAGCCCAGGAAAAAGGCAATGGAAAAAAATAAAAAAATCCGTGTTGCAGAAATAGTTGGTAATTTTTCTTCTGGCGGTGTTGAAGCTGTCGTGATGAATTATTTTAACAATATTAATAAAAAAGAATTTCAACTTGATTTCATCTGTGACAAAGATTCGACTTTATTTTATAAAGATGATGTGGAAAAAGCGGGTGGTCGCGTCATCATCATCGATTCGTGCAAAAAATTTAAAAATCCCGAACTTGAAAAAGTATTAAAAGAAAATGAATATGACATCGTTCATGTACACTTGAACACTTTAAGTGTTTTCCCACTTCGCATAGCAAAAAAATGCGGAATTAAAGTTCGCATCTCGCACAACCATTCAACATATGGCCGTGGAGAATTTGTTAGAAATGTTGCTAAATTTTTACTACGTCCGTTTGCAAAAAAATATGCGACACACTATTTTGCAGTTTCGAATTTTGCTGGCATGTGGCTTTTTGGTAAAAAAGCATTTCGCCAAGGCAAAATCATTGTCATGAACAATCCTGTCAACCTTGAAAAATTTAAATATTCTCCAGAATTGAGAAACCAAATAAGAAAGACCTTCAATATTCCTGAAGAGACTATTTTAATCGGCCATATTGGTCGAATGGTCAAAACTAAAAACCAAGAGTTTTTAATCAAATCTTTTGCTAAAGCACGTCAAAAGAACCCAAATGTTAAAATGCTTGTTGTTGGTGATGGCCCACTTCAAAGGGTTCTAAAAAAATATTCATGGCATGAAAAAGTTAGAAAATATATTGTTTTCGTCGAACCAAACAAAAATGTTCAGGCTTATTATAGTGCGTTTGATGCCTTTGCGCTCCCATCTCTTTATGAAGGATTTCCTATGGTTGGACTTGAAGCCCAAGCCAATGGTTGCCCTTGTTTATTTTCTACTACGATTGTTCCCGATGCTGTCTTAAATGACAACGTTTACCTTTTATCGATTGGAAACATTGATTCATGGGCCTCTGCGTTTGCTGTTAAACAGGATCGTGTCACCCCTAATTATGATGTCTTAAAAAATTACACTCCTGAGGCAATTGTTAAAAAACTTGAAAAACTCTATAAACTATATTTGAATTCGAATATCAAGGAGTAGCGATATGAATATTGCATTATTACTTGCGGGTGGCATCGGTTCAAGGCTTGATGCCGGTAGGCCAAAACAGTTTGTTAAAGTTAAGGGCAAGCCAATTATCATTTTTACGATGCAAGAATTTGAAAAACACCCATTGATCGACAAGATTATGGTTGTTTGTTATGAGCCATATATTCCTGAACTTGAAAAAATTGTTAAGCAATATGGTATTAAGAAATATTTTGTGGCAGTACCTGGTGGGAAAAACGGGCAAGAAAGCTTGTTTCATGGTTTAAAATACCTTCACGATAATAAGTTTAATGAGAATGATTTTGTGATTATTCACGATGCCGTTAGACCATTTGTTCCGACAGCTATTTTAGACGATTTAATCGCTGTTGCAAAAGCCAATGGGAATGCATGTGCTTCTCTTCCGTGCCACGAAACTCTTGTTGCTACATCAGATCAACTAAGTGGATCAAAATCAATCGAAAGATCTACGGTTCGGAGAGTTCAAACTCCTCAAGCTTACAAGCTAGGTGATATTTATTCTGCAATAACAAAAGCATATAAGATTGGTATGGATAATTCCGTATACGCAAATACTCTCATGCTAGACTTAGGTCACACTATTTATTTTTCAAAAGGTTTTTCGGATAATATTAAAATAACTACTAAAGATGACATATCTTTGTTCAAGGCTCTTTTAACTTTAAATGAGGATGATTTTGTATAAATTATAATTAGCAGGATTTTATTATTAATAAATTCTGCGTTATTATAGATAATATGGCAATGAAAATTAAAAGGGATCATCATAACAAAGCGGCTAATATCGGACTTACCGTTGTGGCTTGTTTTTCCGTCCTTCTAATTTGTGGTGCCGCAACTATAAGTTCTTTTGTTGACGACTACATCGTCATTAGAAACCAAGAAGAATTTGAAAACATTTCTTTTGGACTCGACAAAAAATATAAGTTAGTTTCTGATATTGTTTTTGATCATCCAATTAAAATGATAGGCGATAAAGATCATCCTTTTACAGGAACGTTCGATGGCGGTGGTGCTATGATTCGCGGATTTAAAATGACCAATCAATCATTAACCGACATTGATGGGACACTAACATCCGCTCTTTTCTATTGTAATAAAGGGACGATTAAAAACCTCAAAATAAACACTGGAGAAGTCGACATTTCAAAGCCCTTGGACACCATCTCTGTTTCATCAATTGCAATAGAAAATTATGGAACGCTTTCTCATCTCGAATATCATAGTCTCAACTCGGATTGTTCTATAAATATCTCCGCAAAAGACTTATATTTTGGTTTAATTTGCAATAATAATTATTCGATGATTAGCAATTCTCACATTAAAATTAATGCTAGAGTTTATGCCTTAAATAATCTCAACGCTTCTTTTGCTGCTGTGAATAATTATGGTCAATTAAAAACATGTTTCTCTGAAGGCAATATTTTTGCTTATTCTAATACTTCAACTTCATCTTCATATGTGGGTGGTTTTACTTGCTTTGATTATTTTGGTGATTACTCCAATTGTTATTCGAACGTTGGAATGGATTTTGACTGCGCTCCAGGCGCTCAGTTTGCCGCTGGTTCATTTGTTGCTTATGCTAAAAATGATTTAGTCATTGATGGGGCGTATTCTTTTAATTATTTAAACGCCGATTATATTTCAGGAAAGCAATTAACTATTGGTGGATTTATTGGCAAAACTGATGGTTACCCAATTGTTATCAATTCTTTATCTCGTTCAATTATCGGTTGGACTAATCCAGTACCTCTAGAAGCATTTATTTATAGCGCTGGATATTTTCTTGGCGATTATGAAAAGCCGATTTCTTTATGCAATTCTTTCTATTGTGGAAGCGTTTATAATTCCTTTAATATTAACCGACTTGGTGAATACATCGATTATGATGACGTCACTATTTCAAAAATGGGTTGGGATTCTGATTTGTGGTCAACCAATGATAATGGGGAGATTGTTTTAAATTATGGCCACGAATAGATTTAAAAAACTCATCTTTAATAGAAAAAATATCGATTCTTTTGTTTGGGTTGCTTTTACTTTTATATTTTTTATGATGACTTTTTTCAAAGTCTTAGACCACGCTGAAATCGCTTCATATTTTTTCAAAGTATCTTTAGGTCTTATTCTTTTATGGACAATAATTAGAATTGTTTTTACGCTGATTTCGATTTTTAGAAAGAAAGATTCAGATTTTATTAAACCTGCGTCTGTATCTAAGAATATTGTTGCTTCTATTTTCTTTTTTACAATTGTTATTGCAACATTGGTCACATTGTTGGTAAAAACTCTTCCGATTATTCAGTTAATTGATTTCGATTATTTTTTGGCATTTGCACTTTTTATTATTACGGTTCTTTTGATTACGTTAGCTTTTACTAGTGAAGTGCATAAGAGCGCCCTTCAAATCATTTCTGTTATGTTCACTTTGTTAGCTCTCTATATTGCTATTGCATATATCAGTGGTTTTGGACGAGTCTATTCTGAAGTTACAACAGGATATACAAGTGGCTCTTATTTATCGATGAACTTTACAAATCCTAATGCAATTGGTTCAACGCTTCTTGTTATCTTTGTTTTGTTAATTCTTGGTGCTTTTGCGATTAGGTTTTTTGTGTATAAAGCTTTAAACTTTGCCCTCATGAGCTTTATGTTTTTTCTTATTTGCCTAACTGAATCGCGCAATTCAATTATCGCGATTTGTTTATTTGTTATTATTCTTGTTGCTGTTTTAATTCGAAAAAAGAATAGTTTTTCGAGGCCATTCACTCTTGCTTTGATCCTTGCTCCATTAATTTTGGCAGCGCTATATCTCATTTCTATTTATTTTATAAGTTTCAACACAACACTCAAAGAACTCATTCTTGATTCACAAGACGCTAAGTCTTTAGGTTCAAGATATGAAACATGGATTCATGCTTTTAATGTTATTGGAAACAACATTCTTTTTGGTGACCATGTTGGATTATATTTCAATGGCATTGCTAACCTTCACAATATCGAACTAGACATCTTCGCAAATTTTGGATTGTTTCCAATATTATTATTTGTCCTTTATCTTTATTTTATTATTTCTTCTTATAGAAAAGGTGGTATATATTTCCTTAAAGCCCAGGCTGTTTCACTTTGCTTATTCATTGGGACTATCTTAAGTGGAGCATTCGATTATGGACTACTGAACATTGGCGATGGTTATGCTTTGGTAAGTTTGCTACCATTGGTTTTTATTTCTTATCCGCTCGCAAATAATTCAATAGAAGAAAACAACGCCTTGATTGGTGAGTACAATCACTTGAACAAAGATGAGAAAAAACAAAGTACGATTATATTCTCAGATGAGGTTATGCATTCATATAGAAGCTATTCACCAAACGAGTGTTACCTTTTAAGAGAAAAACCTTTTCAAGCAAGCAAAAATATAGGTTATATCAATGCTTTGTTTTTGCCAGAAAAAATAATCTCATTTCTTTATTCGGTCGAAGCTCACCGCATAATCTGGTTATACAAACCAAATACTATAGTGATTAATCCAACAAAGTCTTATACCATCAATTATAAATATGCTTTAAAGATAGCAAAAAAACAGCATGCAAAAATTGTCTTAATTGCACAAAATAGGGAAGTTCTTTGCGACTTTTTAGATAATTCAAATCTTTCAAATGACGATAGAAATTATTTAAAAACTTCTATAAGCCTTGCTACATTAACAAACTAATCATAGTTTAAATCGACTTTTGTTGTATAATAGTTGTATCATTTTAATGATATTATAACTATATGCTCAATGTATCTAATTTTAAAATAAACAACGAACCAATAAACGATTTTTCTATTAGTAAGAATGGAATTTATGTTTTATCTGGTAAATATGCTTTAACATTTTTCTCTCTTCTTATTTCCAAGCCCTGTGATTGTGTTTTCGATGGGCTGGTCCAAGTCAACAATGTTAACGTTTTAACTTTAAACGATATTACTCGTCCAGTGTTTAAGTATTGTATTTATCAATTGAATGTCGATGGCTTGAGTCATGTTGTGCCAAATATGTATGATTCACAGATTGAAACTGCGATTTCTTTTGCTATAAATAATGGTTATTCATATATCTTGGCTGATTTTTCAAGTGCTTCTTTTGAACTTATTAAAGCTTTCGCTGCCGCTTTTAAAAATAAAAAACGAAATATTGCCGCTTTGATTATCCTTCCATCAAATTCTAATGTTGTTGTACTAAATTGTGAAGCATTCAATGATGAATTTACTGATAAATCAGTTATGGATGGTGGAAGACAAAGTATTGACGCAAAAAAAGATTTAGTATCCTATTTTGTTTTGTTCAAAAGATATGTTGTCCATTTCTTATTTGTTCTTGTGTTTGCAATTTGCTCTTGTGTCGGGTGGTTTTTCTATGGTTTTTATAAGAGCCCATATAACTATTATTCTGCAGCTGAAGCCCAGATGACTGAGACCCAAATTCAAGAACGTATTGCCAAAGGGGAACCGATGAGTTGGGATTTTACTCCAGGTTGGATTACAGCTTTGCTTATTTCAATCATGCTAACAATCATTTGCTTATATGGAATATATAATTTTAGAAAAGTTGTTTTGAATAGCAAATCTTATAGCAAAGCGTATGAAAGTAAAACTCAATTTTTGATGTTTGTTTTAATCATGCTTTTTGCCTTCTTCCTAACTGGAGTTGGTATTTTGATTTATTATGAATTAGATCCAACCTCATCAGGTTTTTATTATGGGAATGCCGATTCATTCTTTATGCTGTTTATTTCTGTGCTGCTTGAAATGCTCATGATTTTCTTGCCACACAATTGGATATTTATTAAAAAGAAAAAAGAAAATAAGGAGAAATGAAATAATGAAAGGCATCATAATGGCTGGTGGTAGTGGAACAAGACTCTACCCAATAACAATTGCAGTGAGCAAGCAGCTTTTGCCTGTATATGATAAACCTATGGTTTTTTATCCAATGAGCATGTTGATGCTTGCTGGGATAAAAGATATTTTGTTAATTACTACTCCTAATGAGCAATCTAGGTTTAAAGAAATGTTCGGTGATGGGAGCGAAATGGGATTGAATATTTCTTATGTAAGTCAACCATCTCCAGATGGATTAGCTCAAGCTTTTATTCTTGGCAAAGACTTTATTGGGGATGATTCAGTGTGTTTCATTCTTGGAGATAATATTTTTTATGGAAGTGGACTAAGACAAAGATTGATCAATGCCCGTCTTGATGCAGAAAAAGGCGTGGCAACAATATTTGGATATTTTGTAAATGACCCAGAGCGATTTGGAATAGCTGAATTCGATGAAAAATTGAATGTTATATCAGTTGAGGAAAAGCCTACTAATCCAAAGTCAAACTATGCTATTACTGGACTTTACTTTTTTGATAATAAAGCGGTGAAATATGCCCAATCATTAAAGCCATCTAAACGTGGAGAACTCGAAATTATTGGAGTAATCGACCAATATTTAAAAGCAAAAAAACTTAAAATAGATCTTCTAGGTCGTGGTTTCACTTGGCTTGATACTGGGACGCATGATTCTTTAGCGGATGCTTCAGATTTTGTAAAGATGATTGAACAAAGGCAAGGAGTCCAAATCGGATGTCTAGAAGAAATAAGTTATATAAATGGTTGGTTATCTAAAGAGAAATTATTAGCTCGAGCATCAAAGATGGGGAATAGTCCATATGGAAAACATTTAAAAAATGTCGCCGATGGAAAGATTGTTTATTAGAGGATTGTTATGAAAATTTTAGTTACTGGTGGTGCTGGGTTTATTGGTTCAAACTTTCTTTTGTTGATGTGCAAAAAGCATCCTGAAGATTATTATGTTTGCCTTGATAAATTAACTTATGCTGGCAATCTTTTAACGTTAAAACCATTAGCTTCACAAAAGAATTTCAAATTTGTCAAAGGTGACATTTGTGACGTAGATTTTGTCGACAAACTATTTTCAGAGGAGCATTTTGATGTCGTTATTAACTTCGCTGCTGAAACCCATGTTGACAGGTCGATTGAAAATCCTAGTTTATTTATATCGAATAACGTTGGCGGAACAACTAATTTATTAGAGGCCTCTAAAAAATATAGAATTAAAAGATTTCATCAAGTTTCAACTGATGAAGTATATGGCGATTTACCTCTTGATGATAAGAGCGCTTTGTTTAAAGAAACCGACGTTCTTCATCCTTCAAGTCCTTATAGTGCCTCAAAAGCCTCTGCTGATTTAATTGTTCAAACATATGGGCGCACATATGGATTACCAATTACTATTTCTCGCTGCTCGAACAATTATGGCCCTTATCAATTTCCTGAAAAATTAATTCCTTTTATGATTGATCGAGCTTTAAACAACGAAAAGCTGCCTGTTTACGGAGATGGCAAGAATGTTAGAGATTGGCTTCATGTTGAAGATCATTGCGATGCTATCGATTTAATTATTCGCAAGGGTGTCGTTGGTGAAGTTTATAACATTGGTGGTCACAATGAACGCGACAATATAACGATTGTGAAAACTATTCTTAAACTATTAAAAAAAGATGATTCTCTTATTAATTTTGTAAAAGATCGCCTTGGTCATGACAAACGCTATGCTATCGACCCAACAAAAATAGAAGCCCTTGGCTGGAAAGCAAAACACAATTTTGAATCAGGTATAATTGAAACAATCAATTGGAATATTCAAAATCGAAAATGGATAGAAGACGTGAAATCTGGCGAGTATATGAGGTTTACGGATTTGTATTATAAAGAAAGATAAATATGGATTCCTCAATCTCAAAATATCCGAACATCTTATTTGTTTCAAGCAATGCTTTTTCAACGCGAAATGCAAATGGAAGAGTGATGGAACAACTAGTTCATGATGTTCCAGATGCCAATTTGTCGATGATCTATTTCAGTGGTCCTGATCCCGATATAAAAAAAGATGCCTCATATTTAAAAATAACTGATAAAGAAAAGATGAAAGGATTCTTTAAAAAAAGAAATCTTGGATGTTTTCTTGATGCTAATCATTTAGAAACAATAACTAAATCGCATAATCGAAATAAACATTCTGGAACGCATTCTGCTTTGTCTTTACTCGTTCGTGAATTCATATGGAAACATGGCAAGTGGGATCGAGCAAATATAGCAAAATTAGTTATAGATAATAAGCCAGATGTTGTTGTACTAAATGCTTCAAGAAATATTTTTATTATTGATTTAGCAATTTACTTAAAAAAAGAATATGATTTGCCAATCGTGGTTTACACCACCGAAGATGAATGTTTTCATCATCCATCTTTTTTCAATTTATTTTCTTTTATTTTCTATTCAAAAGTTAGAAAGGCATATAAACGACTTTATGAATTCGCTGATGAGACCATTGTATTTCATGAAGGATTGAAGCGTCTTTATGATGAAAAATTTAAAATTAATTCTCACGTTATTATGATGTCTACTGACATTGACAAGGCATCATCTATTCAGGATCTTAATTTATTTACATACGCTGGCAACATCGACCGCGGAAGAGATAGAACGTTAATTGAAATTGCTAACTGTCTTTCTCAAATATCTAAAGATTATAAATTGCGTGTTATTTCTCCGAATTTAAAACTAGCGAATAAATCATTTAAAAATATTCAAAATATAATAATTTCAGAGCCCCTTCCATATGAAGATTTTAAGAAGGCTATTCATTCATCGCCAGTCGCTTTTAATATCGAGTCATTTTTAAAAAAAGATAAGAAGTTAATTGGCGCAACATTCTCTTGCAAAACCGCCGACCTATTAGGAGGCAATTCCCCTCTGCTTGTCGTCGGACCTAAATACACTTATGTTGTTGAGTATTTTTTAGCTCATCCGGAATGTGCACTTGTCGCCACGGATTATTCCGAGATAAAACCCGCTCTTTTATCGCTTCTTCAAAATCGTGAAAAAGTATCATTATTAGTGCAAAACGCCCATAACTTAATTGGAAATTGCTTCGATATTAGCAAAAATTCACAAGCATTTATTCAAGTGGTTTTATCGGTGATTAGCAAGGAAGAAAAAGACGTATGAAAGTAATTCAAATCAATGCTACTTATGACAATACCTCTGTTGGTAAAATCATGCACGATATTAAGCATGAATTAGACCATGATGAAATCGAAAATTATGTTATCTTTGGTAGAGGCGAAAACAAATATCCAGATGAAACTAATGTTTTCAAAATTGGAACTGATAAAGAAGCAAATTTAGAGCACCTAAAAGTTTTGGTTTCTGGTCTATATTATTCTTGTTCAAAAAAGAATACAAAAGCTATTTTTAAAAAAGTGGTGGAAATTAAACCTGATTTGGTGCACATTCATTGTCTAAACGGATTCTTTATCGATATTCCATATTTTATCTCCCTTTTAAAACAGGCAAACATTCCTCTTCTTTTAACTTTACACGCTGAATTTATGTTTACTGGTACGTGTGGCTATACAAATGCATGCACAAATTTTTATGAAGGTTGTCATGATTGCCCAAGTCTTTCAAAAATCGATTCTAATTTATTATTTGATAACACGCGTAAGTCTTCTATTTTATTTCATGATGCTTTCGAAGGGTACCAAAAATTGTTAATTGTTGGTGTTTCCAAATGGGTAGCTGAACAATCTCAAAAATCATGGATTCTTGGAAAGTTTAAACATGATGTTGTTATAAACGGCATCGATACATCTATTTTTAAATATTCTTCTAACAATAACGTTTTAGATAAGTTAGATGGAAAAAGAATCGTGTTAAATGTGACATCAAACTTTTCTTTTCCAGACAAAGGCGGGCAAGCTTTTTTACAAGTTGCAAAGTTACACGAAAAAGATGACAAGTTGTTATTTGTTGTGGCTGGTACCGCAAACAATATACAAAATGCTCCAAAGAATGTTATTTTTCTTGGACGCATTGAGAAGCAGACTGAATTGGCCCGTCTTTATAGCTTGAGTGATATAACATTATTTCCAAATAGAAATGAAACGTTTCTTATGGGTGTTGCCGAATCGATGTGCTGTGGAACACCTGTTGTCGGTTATTGTGCTGGTGGACCAGAATCTATCGCCATAAAAGAATATTCAACGTTTGTTCCATATGGCGACATTAAAGCGTTGTCGGACGCAGTTGATAAAATGCTTGAACGTTCAAAAACAATTTCTAAAGAAGACCTTTCAAAAAAAGCACAAAGCATTTATTCAAAAGAAATAATGGCGAAGAATTATATTAAACTTTATAAACAATTAATTAAATAACTGTTGTTGATTCGTAAACTTTTGTTGCATTTGGAATTGTTACTAACACTAATGAGAACATTAATGGAATGGCACTTGATGACAATAGTGGAACATCTTCAAAGATGCCCAAAATTAAAATAAGACTCAATGCTGATAAGAAGAAAACATTGTATTTTAAGTTGTTCATTTTTCTGAGTGAATAATTAATGACTAGGAAAAGAAATAAAACATAACACGCAATTTTTGTGATGCCGCCTTCGAGCAAGAATGAGATGTAAACATTATCAGATGATTTATATCCGATAGATTGCAAAACAAAAAGCGAAGTCCTTTCGCCATATCCAACAAAGACTAGAGGCGTATTCAATAACGAGGCAATATTTTGCCATTTTTCTATACGTTTTGTTAATGTGGTAATCCCATCGTTTATCAATGTGTGGGTAATGTAGTAATATGCTTGGTAAAATATACCATCTTGGTGAAAAGCATCAACCGTTAAAAACAATACGAACAAAGTCACCACAACGGCGCTAATAGATATAACAATAACGGCCGTTCTTGTATGTTTTTTCCAATTAATAATCAATTTATAAATTCCTAAGGCTAGCCCAAAAACAAGGAATAATAGCAAACATATTTTTGCTCTTGAAACAACTAAGAAAAGTGCTAGCGGGATGATAAAGAAATAATATCGATTTAGATGTGACAATTCAGCTAGAAAAAATGAACAAATAATCCCTAAAAGAAGTACGTATCCAAATGTGTTTTTGTCAGGGAAAAATGATGTAACCTGATAATTGGTTGCATGTTCAGCTGTAAATGAATTCACAATAGTAGAAAACTGGAAACAGATAGAATATAGCACTGCAGTTAAAGCAAGACCAATTACTAAAGCTAACACAGCGTGCACCTGTATACGCATAAATGTTTTCTTCATTAAAATATATAAGATGTAAACTATAGCGATTAATCCAATGATTTGCGCCAATCCACCGAAGCGTGTCAGCATACTGATTGAATCATCGCCATTTGTCCATTTAATTAAAAAGACTACTAAAGTATTTGTTATTAAATATATTGATGAAACTATTGTTATAGCAAGGTAATTATCACTGTTATCTACAATGAGAATGACTGCTAACAAAACAATGAAAAAGAGAACGATCAATCGATAGATAATTCCAGGTATTGTTCCATTAGATAACGCATTATTGAAGATCCATGTTGCAAGCGATAAAAAAGCAAGTCCAAAAGCAAAAAATATGGCATTTCTGTCGATAAAATTTAATATCTTTTTTGCTATGACCATACTTCTTCCTTACATGAATTATAATATGTTTTTAAATTTTTACCTATAACTTGTTGTTCAATGTCTTTTCATTTAATGAATTTGTAACACAATTCTTTGACAAATCTTTTCGTCTTATTTACAATAATGTAAACATTATTCTTTCTATCGCACGCGTTGTGTTAGTGTGCTATAATTGCAATACGTACATATATACGTTTTAACACGTTATGAAATTGGTCAACTTTATTTTAAATAAAAAGGAACTATTTATTAAAATGTTTGTTCCTTTTATGATTATTTACTTCATTTTAGTTGCGCTTCCATACTTTGCATATTCTGTTCCTATTCTTGGTTCATTTGTTTCTGAGGGAGCTTCTAAACTTATATATCGTGGTGTAATTGCGTTAGTTTTTATTTTATATGCTGTTTGCATCGCAATTTCGCATCATATCAAGCCTAACTATCCGTGGTTGATTTTGTTTTTCATCTTGCTTATTACATCGATGTTGGTTCCTTTTTTCTCGCCAACTTTTTTAGTAACTAGATACACTGATCCACAATACCTATACACTACCGTTTCTAGCATTCAAATAGGAATGGAAGACAACATCTCTAGTATTATTTCTCTATTTTTTGACTTGTCGTTTGCTTATTGTTTCATGTTCATTTTCCCTTCTGTTTTAAAGAATAGACGCCAAGTTATTTATATTTTGCTTCCAGTTATTGGACTAATGACAATTGAATGTCTATATTCAGTAATCTTTGAGGCAAGCCAATATGCAAAATTATTTAGTTACGTAAATAATGGTTTCGATGGTTACGATATCGTAATCCAGGCAAGTTTTGGATCTAAAAATGACTATGGTGATTTTCTTCTTCAAGGCATTATTGCCTCAAGCATTTGTTTTGTCATTGCCAAAACGAAGCATTTAAAGATATTCTCTGCTACATGTGGAATCGCGTTTTATATTTTCTCGGGATTGTCTCTTTGTAAAACAGCCCTTATAGGAGCGTCGCTTCTCTTCTTGTTTGGCTTTATAGTTTGGATTTCATTTTCATATAAAAATCACGTTCGTCGAAACAGCATTATTCTTGGTGTCACCACCGCATTTATTTTATTAGCAATTGCTGCCGTTTTAGTTATTCCTCAATTGAATAGCGTTGTTAATAGTTTGTTCATTAAATCTTCGATTAAAACTTTTGACGAAAGACTTGAACTATGGAATCTTGCTTTGTACATGATGAGGGGCCCATCTCAATTCTTTGGCTATTCCAAAACCCTTGCCAATTACAATTTGTACTATATGTCTGGAGAGACAAATAGATGGTTCCATAATGGATTTATCTATATTTACTGCAGTTACGGATTGATTGGATTAAGCATTTATATCTTACTTTTGTCATTCATTTTTCTTACGATGATTAAAAACCTTAGATTTAACAAGAATATTGCCCTCGTCGACATATCAATTATTATTTCATTCCTTGTTTTGACGATGGCCGAGCAAGTGATTCTTGGCATTTCTGGTTCCGCTGGTGTCTTCATATATAACTTCTCTGTTGTTTTATTGCCAATCGCTTTATCAATTTCTTATGCGGAGAAAGGAGAACTTTATGAATCGTTTAATAATTAAAAAAATCCCAGTTCTATTTTTATGCATGTTTTCCTTGACTGCTTGCCAATGGAAAACAGTCGCGGTTAGACATAATTTCTTTGAAGAAAGATTTAACCTCGAACAAGTTTACAATCTAACATATGGCGAAGCATGGGAAGATAAAGGATATTTTGATATCAAATTAAAAAAGACTTATATTCAAATGCACGTCCCAGCTTCAACAAACTCGGAAGATGCCCCTTTATATGGAGATTTTGAATTTTATTATCAAAGAACAGGAAAACCATTAATCGAATCTAGAGGCTATTATTTCGGTACTGGAACACCACATTCAGATAGAGGTATTTATACATATACTATCGATGAATCTACAAGTGAAAGAATGATTGGAACATTCCAATTGAGCCTGGTGGAGTACTTCCGTTTACAATACATCAGTGAACAATTTGTTCTCGATGACGGAACGATAGTTAGAATGCAGTTAACTTTTAGAAGCGCACATTGGGGAGGATAAAAGTGATTAAATTGAGCAAAAGACAAAAAGCATATCTCCCTTTTAAGAGATTTTTAGATATTGTTTTTTCGCTTGTATCAATCATTGTGTTGGTTCCATTTTTTATCATATTTTCAATCGTGGTTATGATTGTGATGCATGACCATCCATTCTTCAGGCAAGAACGGGCAGGAAAAAATAAAAAATCATTTCTTATTTATAAATATCGCACCATGGTTGATAAATCAGTCGTAGATCCTGTAACTAACGAACAAAAAGTTATACACACTCCGACTAAGTTTGGTCTATTTATGCGTAAAACATCTCTTGATGAATTACCACAATTGATGAATATATTATTTGGGAAGATGTCTTTTGTTGGACCTCGTCCGCTCATATGGGATGAAATCAACGTTATCAATGAGCGTGATAAATATGGTGTCTATCAACTCAAGCCAGGGCTTACAGGTCATGCCCAAGTCAACGGAAGAAATCTTTTGACATGTGAGGAAAAAGCTAAGTTTGATGCCGAATATTTGAAAAAGATGTCTTTGTGGTTTGATATTTCTATTATTTTTAAAACAATGGCATTGCCATTTAGAAAAAAGCACTAAATTAAGGAGGGCTTGAAAATGGATTTTAAAGGAAAAGTTTTATTGATTACTGGTGGGACCGGTTCTTTTGGAAACGCTATTATTCGCCGTTTCTTAAAAAGCGATATCAAAGAAATAAGAATTCTTTCTCGCGACGAGAAAAAACAAGATGACATGAGAAGGCTTTATCATAATGATAAACTTAAATTTTATATCGGAGATGTTCGCGATTATTCTTCGATTCGATATGCATTCAAGGGAGTAGACTATGTTTTTCATGCTGCAGCATTAAAACAAGTTCCTTCTTGTGAATTCTTTCCTATGGAAGCTGTAAAAACTAATATTATAGGTAGCGATAACGTCATCAGTGCATGCGTTGAAAATAAAGTTAAAAAGGCTATATTTCTTTCAACCGATAAAGCCGCCTATCCAATCAACGCCATGGGGATGAGCAAAGCTCTTATGGAAAAAAATGTGATTGCTAGAAGCAAAGAATTAAATAAAGGTGATACGATTTTGTGTCTTACTAGATATGGAAATGTTATGGGAAGTCGTGGATCTGTTATTCAACGCTTTTTGGAGCAAATCCACAACGGAGAAGATTTAACTATTACCAATCCTCAAATGACGAGATTTATGATGACTCTCGACGAAGCATGCGATTTGGTGCTTTATGCCTTTGCAAATGGCGAACAAGGCGATTTGTTCGTTCAGAAAGCCCCTGCCTGTTCACTTGATACTCTTTCAAAAGCAATTTTAAAACTAAATAAATCAAAGCTCGGAGTAAAAATCATCGGTGTAAGACATGGCGAAAAAACTTTTGAAACATTGGTGACTCATGAAGAAATGGCTCGCGCTATCGATAATCAAAAGTTTTATCGCATTCCTTGTGATGGACGCAATTTGAACTATGAGAATTACTTTGAAAAAGGCGATAAAAAGTTTATTGATTTTGAAGATTATACCTCAAATAATACACATCAATTAAGCGTTGATGAAACCATTGAATTGCTTAAGAAAATGGGGAACATTGAATGACCAAAGTTTTGATCACCGGCGCCAACGGATTCATCGGGAAAAATTTAACTATCTATCTTCAACAACGTCAGATAGAAGTTTTGACCTATGATAAATCTCTAAATGAGTATAGCGATTTAGTGAATTTTATTCACAACGCTGATTTCATCGTTCATTTGGCTGGGATCAATAGACCTAACGGCAAGCAGATTTTTGAAGAAAATGTTGAATGTACTAAAGAAGTTATTAACCTCGTGAAAAATGAAAACAGAGTTATTCCAATCATTTACTCTTCGACGATTCAAGCTATATACGATAATGATTATGGTAAATCTAAAAAAAGAGCAGAAGATATTCTTTTTGATTTCCAAAACAAAAATAACAACCCTGTTTACGTTTTCCGTCTTCACAACGTTTTTGGCAAATGGTCTAGACCAAATTATAATTCGGTGGTGGCCACATTCTCCTATAATGCTGCCCGTGATATTCCAATTGTTGTCGATGATTTAGACAAAGAAATAACATTTGTATACATCGATGATGTTTGCCAATTGTTTTATGAAATAATTGCTAACAAAACAAATATGAATTCTAAGAGCATATTATATGCTTCGCCTTTATATCCAATTAAATTAGGACAGTTAAAAACATATTTAGAATCTTTTAAAAAATATAATTTCACACATGAATTACAATCTTTATCAGATCCATTCGTATATAAACTTTATGCCACTTATATTTCTTATATCCCGCTTTGCAATTTAAAAAATAAAGTCGATATCAAATGTGACTCACGCGGCTTTTTTGCCGAACTATTTAAAAGTATCGGTTATGGTCAAATATCGATAAATGTTACTAAACCTCATGAAGTTAAAGGCGGACATTATCACGATAGCAAATGTGAAAAATTTATTGTTTTATCAGGAAAAGGTAGACTCCTTCTCCAAAATGTTCTTACAAAAGAAGAAGCTACCTATCAATTAAACGATGATGAACTTTCAATCGTGGATATTCCACCTGGATGTTGTCACCTATTAGAAAATATCAGCGATTCTCCGCTCGTTACTTTGATGTGGGCTAGCGAAAAGTATGTCGAAGCAAATCCAGACACTTTTAAAAAGGAGCAACTATGGCAAAAAAATTGAAATTAATGATTATTCTTGGAACAAGGCCAGAGATTATTCGCCTCAGTCAGGTCATCAAAATTTCCGATCAATATTTCGATTTGAAATTGATTCATACTGGGCAAAACTACGACTATGAATTAAACGAAATCTTCTTTGAGGAATTAGGAGTGAGGAGGCCAGACTATTATTTAAACGCTGTCGGATCTAATCTTGGTGAAACTATTGGAAATATAATTGCCAAATCCTATGAAGTGATGGTAAAAGAAAAGCCTGACGCTTTATTGATTTTAGGAGACACTAATTCCGCCTTAAGCGCCATTGCCGCTAAACGTTTAAAACTTCCAATCTTCCATATGGAAGCCGGTAATCGTTGTTGGGATAACAACGTTGCTGAAATGACCAATCGCAAGATTGTCGATCATATTTCTGATGTCAATCTTCCATATACTGAAAATTCTCGTAATTATTTGTTAAATGAAGGAGTGGATGGGAAATTCATCTTCGTCACAGGTTCGCCAATGCTAGAGGTTGTTTCTAGCCATCTTGAAGCTATTGCTAAATGCCAAATTTTATCAGACTTAGCACTTGAAAAGGGCAAGTATATCATCGTTTCTTCTCATAGAGAGGAAAATGTTGATAACATCGACAATTTAACAAGCATCGTTGGCAGTATCAATTCAGTGGCGGAGAAATACCGCATCCCAGTAATTGTTACTCTCCATCCACGCACAAAAGCTCGACTTGAAGAAACCGCATTGAGATTTCATCCATTAGTTAAATGCATGAAACCATTTGGATTTATTGAATACACCAAATTGGAAAGCAATTCCTTATTGACTCTTAGCGATAGTGGGACATTGACGGAAGAAAGCGCCATTTTGGATTTTCCAGCTGTTTTATTAAGAACTTCAACCGAGAGACCTGAAGGACTTGATAGTGGATCAATCGTCATCGGGGGGATTGAAAAAGAGAATGTTTTACAAGCTTGTGAATTAGCTCTTAAAATGCATGAGGCTTTCCCGCCATCCAAAATCAATAAAGACTACGATGTTAAAGATGTTTCGATGAAAGTAGTGAAGATTATTCAAAGCTATACTTCCATTATTAATAAAGCCATATGGCTTAAGAAAGATTAAGAATGAAAAATTATTATTCTAAATACACAGTACTAGAGTGCGTTTATGCAAAAGAAAACCCACTGTTTTTTAAAGCAAGTTTAGAAAGCATTGTTAAACAAACTCTTCCACCTGATCAATTCGTCATCGTGTGCGATGGTCCTTTGACTGAAGAATTAGACAAAGTGGTCAACGAATATGAACGAAAATACCCAGCCATGGTTGATGTTTTACGTTTGAAAGACAATGTTGGTCCCGGACGTGCTGCAAGAGCAGGATTTAGAGCATGCCGTAATGAGATTGTTGCACGAATGGATTCTGATGATATTTCATGTCCAAAACGCATGGAATTAGAACTTTTGAAAATCAATGAAGGCTTTGACGTTGTCGGTGGGACAATCATCGAATTTAATGAGTCGATTGAAAAACCATTATATACAAAAATACAACCACAGAACCACGATGAAATTGTTAAAATGTCGAAGAAACGTAATCCGATAAATCACGTTACAATCATGTATAAAAAATCTATGGTTTTGGCCGTTGGAGGTTATAATACTTTCCGCCTTGGTGAAGACTATTCGCTAGTCATATCTTTAATCCAACATGGAGCGAAATGCGCAAACATTGTTGAACCAGCGGTTTATGTCCGTGTGGGAGAAGGCCAAATATCTCGTCGCAGTGGAAAGATGTTACGGAAGAATTTGAGAATGCTCCGCCGACACATGTATAAGAGCAAATACATTACATATTGGCAATACAAATGGTATTCTTTTGAAACCGATGTTTTCACCATCCAACCTGGATGGGTTAAAAAGTGGCTTTATAAAAATATTTTGAGGAAATCAAAAAAGAAATGACAGAAGAACTGCTCAAGAAAAAATCTAATTCTTTTTATAACCGTTTTCTTAAACGTGTATGCGATTTTATCCTTTCACTAGTTTTGATTAGTATTCTCTCACCGTTTCTTATAATTTTAATGCTTCTTGTTCTCATCTTTTCTGGTTGGCCAATTTTTTATACACCTTTAAGAGGTGGCTATCATAATAAGCCATTTCATATTATTAAATTCCGCACGATGGTAAACCACGCTGATAAGATCGGTGGTGGAACAACCGCCTTGAACGATAACCGCATTACAAAAATTGGCAAAATATTGCGTGCCACTAAAATGGATGAGATTCCTCAATTGTTCAATGTTTTTATTGGCAATATGTCATTTATTGGTCCTCGACCAGAACTCATACGCTATGTGGAGAAATATGAAGGATTAGAAAAATATATATTGGAAGTTCGTCCTGGTATCACTGATTTTTCTTCGATGAAGTTTGTTGATTTGCAGTCTGTCGTTGGCGCTATGAATGCGGATGAAGCTTATGAAAAATATGTTTTAAAAGAGAAAAACACTCTTCGAATCCAATATGTTTCAAAAGTATCATTTTCTACAGACTTTAAGATATTTTTTGGTACTGTAGGAGTGGTTTTAAAAAAGATTTTTCATATTAAAAGCAAAGATTCTAACTATGTTCAACTTGCGAATTCTGATTTGAATGTTTCAAGGTTGTGCTTTGGTGGCTGTCCGATGGGAGGCTATGGTTGGGGCAAGACAAATGAAGATGATTTTATCGAAGCTGTTCACACTTCACTAGATAATGGCATTAACTTTTTTGATACCGCGGATATTTATGGTCTTGGCGAAAGCGAAATCGTTCTTGGGCGGGCGCTTGAAGGACGAAGAAAAGAAGCCATCATCGCTACTAAATGTGGATGCCGTCGCGAAAACGGGAAAACATACTACGATAATTCGCCTGAATATATTCGACAGGCGCTTGATGAAAGTCTACAGAGGCTAAAAACTGATTATATCGATTTATTTCAAATCCATTACCGGGATAATAAAACTCCCCTTAATGATGTTATTAATACCTTAGAAGAATTAAAAAAAGATGGAAAGATTAAAGCTTATGGCTTTTCAAATATCCACGGCAATGATTTAAATGAACTAAAAGAATATTGCCACCAAATTTCTTCATTACAAAATGAATATTCCTTAGCCACAAGGGAAAACGAGAACGATTTTGCCATTTTAAATAAACTCGGCATCACGCCTTTAACTTGGGGCAGTTTAGGCCAAGGTGTTTTAGCAGGACGCATCGATGAAAATACCATTTTTGATAAAGGTGATAGACGTTTAAGGCCAGAGTATGTCAATTTTCATGGCGAAAGATTTAAACACAACATGGAAATAGTGAAAGTTATTAAACAATTAGCAAAAAAATATGACAAGAGTTGTTCATCCATCGCTATTAGATTCATTTTGGATTACATTCCTAACTCCATTGTATTAGTTGGTGTAAAGAATAAAGAACAATTATTGCTCAACAAAGAATCGCTTGGTTGGCACTTAGCCAAAAAGGATATTAAAAAACTTTTAAAAATTTCCAAGTATTTTGGCAATTAAATGTTAATATTATGAAAAGGAATTTTTTATATGAGCAAGAATAAAAACCCAAATATGACTAAGTTAGGTCATATTCTTCTATATATGTTTCTCGACGCATTAGTCATTAGCATTTGCTATACTCTTTGGGTTTGTGGATCGATAAGTTTTGAACAAAGCTGGAGTGGCGCCGAAATAATTCTTCTTGTCCTCAGTGGTTTTGTGATTATGGTTGCAACCATCGTCATGTTTGCCATCATGAAAATATACAAAATATTGACGACAAATTTTGGCATCATGGATGCTGTTCAAGTTGCTTTTGTTTCTTTTATTGTTTCTTTGGGATGCTTTGCTGTCTTCATTCTCATTCACTACTTGACTAGCCATGGAATTGCGGTGCTGGGTTATGCACCTTCCACTGGCGAGCCTTACGTTCTTCCAATGCTAAACCCTTATTCCTGGGTTTTGTCTATCGTTTGCCAAATCTTTCTATTGATTGGCACGCGTTACGCCAAAAGAATATTTGAATCAATTGCAAATAAATCTGGTCGTAAGAACAATAATCTTGTTCACACAATGGTCGTTGGTGCTGGAGCGGCTGCGCGTATTGTTATTGATGAATCGCGTACGAATTCTAAATCTGATAATGGTATTGTTGTTTTGGTCGATGATGATCCATATAAAATTGGCACGACATATTCAGGCATTCCTGTTGAAGGACCAATCAATCGAGTACCTGAAATTATTAAAAAATATAAAGTAGATAGGGTTATTATTGCAATAAGCGATATTTCAAAGCAAAGACTTCGCGAAATCATGGCGTTGCTATTTCAGTGCAACGTCCAAGTTAAACGTCTACCAATACTTAGCGAAATGGGTAGTGGTAATGAAGTAAAAGTTATGAACGTCGATATTGAAGAACTCTTAGGAAGAAGCGTGGTTTTATTAGACAATCACGAAACATCCTCGATGTTGAAAGGCGAATCGGTTTTAATAACTGGTGCTGGTGGCTCTATAGGTTCTGAATTAGTAAGGCAAATTATTAGATGTCATCCGTCTCAATTGATATTATTCGATATATATGAGCATGGTGTATACGCTCTTCAACAAGAATTAAAAAAACTAGTAGTGGATGAAAAACTTGCCGATGTTAAGATCAATGTTTTAATTGGCTCTGTATACAATCCTAAACGCCTTGAAAAGATATTTAAAAAGTATCGCCCAGCGTACGTGTATCACGCCGCTGCGTATAAACATGTTCCGCTTATGGAAGACTCGCCAGAAGAAGCTATTCGTAGCAACTGTGTTGGCACGTATAATGTGGCGATGCTTTCTGATAAGTACAAAGTCAAAAAAATGGTCCTTGTTTCAACTGATAAAGCTGTTCGTCCAACCAATGTTATGGGTGCAACAAAACGATTTGCTGAAATGGTAATTCAGTATTTTTCAACTAAGAGCAAAGACACTAAATATGCGGCTGTTAGATTTGGTAATGTCTTAGGTTCAAATGGCTCTGTTATTCCTCTTTTTGCAAAGCAAATAGAGCAAGGTGGTCCAGTGCTGGTAACCGATCCTGAGATTACTCGTTTCTTCATGACGATTCCTGAAGCTGTCAGTTTGATTCTTCAGTGTTCTATATACGCTACAGGCGGTGAAATATTTATCTTAGATATGGGTTCTCCAATCAAAATTCTCGACCTTGCTAAGAACATGATTAGACAAGCTGGATTAGTGCCAGATAAAGATATTAAAATTGAATTCATCGGTTTACGCCCAGGTGAAAAATTATATGAAGAGATTTTAGTCGATCCTTCCAAACATTTGAAAACTGCAAATTCAAAAATCTACATTGAAAAAACAACTCAAGTGTTTGATGTTACAAATTATTTAAAAGAACTTGAAACTGTATTTGATATGGAAAACGATTCCGACATAAAAAGCGAATTGAAGAAAATTATCGTTACATATCATTAAATTTGTAAAGTTTTATTCAAAATCAAAAGTCAGAAGCCTTCAAGGGTTTTTGGGCTTTTATATAATAATGTCAGTTTTTTTCTTCAAAAAAGTGTTCACAAAAAAATTACATAATGTTATTATCATAAACGAAATATATTGCGAGACCATATTTACTTAAGTAATGGTTAGACAATGTAAGCCCCCAAATCCATATAGGGAGCAAAAATCTATATTAAGGAGGATTTTATATGACAAATTTATGGAAGAAAGTAACGGGTATCACCCTTGGAGCAGTCTTAGCCCTTGGCGCTGGTATCAGCATTGCTGTTGGCTCAAAGCTAAATGAAGTCAAAGCTGCTGATGTTAGTGATACATTAACTGCATCAAATTTTGCAGCTACAACTACTACCTACACCGATTTTACTTACACATCAGGCAATAATGTTGCTTATGCTGGCCAATCAGCAAAGAGTACTGCTGGAGCAATTCAAATTAGATCGACTTATAGCAATTCTGGTATTGTGTCAACATCAACAATTGGCACAGTTAAGTCAGTTACTATCACATGGAACACTTCCACAGCTGCTGGTCGTACACTCAACGTTTATGGCAATACAACCGCTTATACTGCTGCTAGTGAACTTTTTGGAACAACAAATCAAGGAACTTTGGCTGGTACAATTGTTATGGGAACATCTACTACATTAGATCTCTCATCTGGTTCTTATACTTATGTAGGTCTCCGCTCTGCTTCTGGCGCTATGTATATCGATTCAATCGTTATCACTTATACAACCGCTGCTGCAAGTGATGTTGTAACAAATTTAGCTGTTACACCAACTTCAGGATCCTACAACGTTGGTGATGTTTTACCAACTTCAACTTATGCTGTGACAGCCACAGTTAATGGTGTTGCTTCTCAAACTTACACAAATTACCAAGCTCAAGTTGGTACATTAACAGACGGAACATTCATTTCACGTTCAACCGTCGTATTTGGTACCACAACCGTTGCAAGTGGTGATAACTTAATTAGATTCACCGCTAACGATCCTACTACTTCAGGCGGAAGCGAATATTCAACAGCAGACGTTGCTCTTACTGTTACCGCTCCTGCGCTTACTTCTTTAACTCTAAGTCCAAGTACAACAAGTATAAATGTTGGCGGATCACAAGTTATCACTGTTACCCCTGTACCAGCTGCTGCTAGTGCCTCGGTCACTTGGTCTTCAGCTGCTGAAAGCATTGCGACTGTTTCAAATGGAACAATCACTGCAGTTGCTGTTGGTTCAACTGTCATTACCGCTACATCTACTGAAAATACGTCAATCACTGCCACTGTTGATGTGACAGTTGTTACCGCAACAAGTTATACCCTTGTTACTGATGTTGCTAGTTTAGCCGCTGGTGACAAAGTTGTTATTGCTGCTGCTGGTTATGATTATGTTATGAGTGCAACACAAAATGACAATAACCGTGCTCAAGTCGCCGCAACAAAAGGTACTGATACTATTACTCCAAGTGCTGGATATGCTGAATTTACATTAGGCGCTGGAGTTACCAACACATCATATTTCACATTTAATGATGCTAGTGGTTATCTATATGCTGCTTCTTCTTCATCAAACTATTTGAAATCAGAAGCAAGCGTTTCTGTTAACAGCGAGTGGCAAATCACCATCACAAGTGGTGTTGCATCAATCGTTGCTACTGGAAGTAGTTATACTCGCAATATCATGCGATACAACTCACAAAGCAAGTTGTTCGCATGCTATTCCTCTGGACAACAAGATCTCGCTTTATACAAATATGTTTCAAGTGATCCTTCTGCTGAAGCCAATACATATGCTGTTAATTTCTTAGCCGCTACCGAAACTTGCGATGTCAATGCTGCAAGCGTTTGGGCAGACCAAAAGACAGCTTATGAAGCTCTCTCTAGCGATGCTAAAACATACTTAGTTGAATCAATCTATGTTGCTGATAACTATGCTTCTAACTCCAACATTCAAAAATGTGCTCAGAGATATGATCTTGCTGTCAGTAAACAATCTCTTGAAAACTTCATGGGAAGAGCAGCTCTTAGTGGAGTTGCCACTGTCGAAGTCTCCAATGTTAATAACACCACAACCTCAATCGCGATTATCGTTGTTGTTGGTTTGATTGGTATTACTGCAATTGGCGGATACTTCTTCTTCTCAAGAAAAACAAGAAAAGATAACGACTAATAATCGTTAATTCCTTAGTTAATTACATAAACGCGCACCCGTATACGGATGCGCGTTTTCTTAATTTCTTATTTAAAATATTTAAAAAATCCAATAGTTAGAAATCTTAAATCGTTTATATTACAAAAGGAGTCTACTATATGAATAAAATAAATTACACTTTTCTCTTACTTGGAATGGGACTTTTTCTTGCTTCCTGTTCTTCTCAAAACTCATCTATTATTAGCGGTTCTATCTCTCTTGATTCAAATTCGGATTCATCTGCATCTGAATCAGCTTCCACCTCTGAATGGGGAGAGTTTTCCCTTACTAGCGAAACTGGGGCAGCCAATATCTCTGTCTCTGGTAACGTTTACACCATTATCAATAGTGTTGATGATACAGAGTATGTCGCTTCTGGAGAACTCCTAGAAGGTAAAATCATCTTTGCCGATACTTCAACTCAATCTGCAATATTGAGGTTGAATAACGTTCATATCACCAATACGACTGAGTCACCAATTCAATGGCTTGCTTCATCTAAAAAAGCAAAAATCAAAACTGTAGAAAATACGAACAATATTATTGAAAGTGGCGTGTCAGGTGGAGACGCAGTTAAAAGCATTGTTTCAAACAACAACCTTGATGTAGGTGGAGCTGGACAATTAAGTATTATTTCTAGTGGAACTGCAGTTAATGCAACTACTATTACAATTGAAGACAGTATTGAGCTTTCTATTGAATCTCAAAAATATGCTTTTTCAGCAAAAGAACTAGTCTTTGGTGATGATCCAAGTGTTGATACATTTATTGTCGATATTAAAGCAACTGAGGTTGGCTTAAGAGCAGAGTTAAATTCATCATCTAAAAAAGGAACTATTGTTTTTAACAATGCAGGGAGCGTGACAGTGCATGATTGCGCTACTGGGGTCTATGCAGAAGGTTCAGTTACTGTTTCAGCTGGAACTCTAGTGGTAAAAGATTGTACTGCAGGTTATTCTATTCCAACTGGAACATTTGTTATAGCTACTGGTGCTAGCGTGACAATCAATGGCGAAACGAAAGATCCTGGGACATATTAAATAAAATAGTTGTAATATAAAAGCAAAGTGCGTATATTTATATACTAATGCTATAAAAGCACTTTACTTATGGTTACACTATTAAGAAAAATATTTGTAAAAAATTACAAGAATGTCGATAACATCCAAGTGAGAGCAAATCATGGCAAACTCGCTGCATGTTTCGGCATTTTTACGAACTTGATATTATTCGCTCTTAAGATGGTATTTGGTCTTATTACCTTATCGGTCTCAATTATTGGCGATTCCATTAACAACTTATCGGATATGGCGACTTCTATTATCACATTAGTCGGTTTTAAGATTTCTTCTAAACCTGCGGATAAAGAACACCCATTCGGTCATCAAAGAATCGAATATATCGCAGGTCTTATTGTCAGCGTTGTCATCGTAGCCCTAGCTTGTATTTTAATGTACACATCTATTCAAAAGATTATTGCCAATCAATATGAGAGGTTAGAAGATTGGATGTATATCTGGACTTTTGTGATTTTAGGCGTTTCTGTCGTTCTCAAACTCGTCCAAGGTTATTTCTACTATTCGATGTCTAAACTCATCAATAGCGTGGCGTTAAAGGCTTCTAGCGTTGATTCATTGACTGATGCAATAGCAACATTCTTAATTTTGGTGTCCACGATACTAGCATTTAGTTTCAATTGGCTATTCCTCGATGGGTATTTAGGAATTCTTGTTTCAATATTTGTTGCTTATAGTGGATTTAAGATGATCAAAGAAACAAGCAATCCACTTATCGGTGAAGCTGCGGATAAAGAGCTCGTCAATAAAGTAGTTTCTGAAATCAAATCCAAAGAAGGAGTTCTAGGCATTCACGATGTGATGTGCCATATGTATGGACCAACTAAAGTGTTCATGTCTCTTCACGTCGAAGTCGATTTTAGAAAAGATATTTTAGTGTCCCACGATTTAATCGATTCGATAGAACAAGAAATCAAAAAGAAATACGATATAGAACTTGTCATTCATATGGATCCGGTTGACGCATCCAATCCTTTGACTACTGAATTGAAAGAAAAAGTGGTGGATAATCTTCAAGCTTTATCACCAAATCTCTCCATTCATGATTTTAGAGCGGTTCATGGCAACACCCATACCAATTTAATATTTGATATAGTCGTTCCTTTTGATTTTAAAATGAGCGATGATGAAATACTTTCTTATTTAAAAACAAAAATGAATGAGAATTCTACAAACATCATAAATCTTGTCGTTCATTTTGATAGACCATTTATCAATCAATAGTCTTTTTATCTAGTTTTGAAAACTAAATGATTGCTTTTCAAGACCCATATAGTTATTATTGTTTGTGAGAGAAGAATCTAATGAAAACTAGAGATATTGAAATTCCAACTTATTCTCTTGCAGAAGAGATTTGGAATGCAATTTCGCATGGACTAGGGGCCATTTTTGGCATAATATCAGGTATATTTTTGCTTTTAAAAGTGGTTCCCACAGGCGATCCTTGGATTATAAGTTCAATCTCGTTTTATATCGTGAGTATGATTGTTCTTTATACCATGTCATGCCTTTATCATTCCTTGAGTAAAAATTGTCGAGGGAAGAAAGTGCTTCGCGTTTTAGACCACGATTCGATTTACATTTTGATATGTGGAACATATACGCCTTATTGTTTAATCTCTTTAAGATTGGTAGAAGGTTGTCTAATTCCGGGTGTGGGCGTGACAGGTTGGATTATATTTTCCATCATGCTCAGTGCCTGTATTATTGGTGTGGTTTTTAATTCGATAAATATTAAGAAATACAAAGTTTTATCAATGGTTTGTAATCTAGTTGCTGGTTGGTCGATAATTGTCGCTTCCGCTACGGTTATTAAAGCCATTGGTGTAACTGGATATCTGCTTCTTTTAGGTGGCGGTGTGATGTATTCCATCGGCGCCATTTTATATGGTCTTGGAAAAAAGAAAAAATGGATGCATACCGTATTCCATTTCTTCGTGTTGGCCGGAACTATCTTGCAATTTTTCTCAATATATTTCTTTGTTGTTTAATTTTTAGATATAATTCATTATATGAATAAGAGTTTAAAAAAGATAGCTTTTATCATCCACCTAATCATATTTTTTATTTGCAGTGCTCTAATCGTTTATTTTTCTTTATCCAATGGGGATGAATCTTCTCAACAAAGTGGCTTTTTTTCAAAGATTGTGATCTCTATTTCTGAATGGATAACAAATAGGAGCCTTTCAGTTTACGAGATTGAAGTAATCCACTTTGAGATGAGAAAATTTATTGGTCATTTTACCCTTTTCTTATTAGATGGTTTATCTTTGTTTGCATGTTTAGATTATCTTATAGATAAAAAGAAATCGATTATCATATGCCTTATTTTCGGATTACTCCTTGCTTCATCTTCGGAAATATGTCAGATTTTTGCAGGTGGTAGAAGCTCCCAATTTCACGATGTGATATTGGATTATTCTGGCTTTGTTTTCCCAATAGTGGTGCTTCTTATATTAGCAAAGCAAAATAATAAATCTTAGAGACTTTATTTTTTGTTCATGCGTTTGGATACTCTTTTTATTTATATTAAATTAAATAAAATGTATAATTCTTTGTGCTGGAGAGTGTATGGACAAAGAACCAATTAAGATTTTAGTCAAAAATTCAAAAGCCTGGTTCAATTATTTTCTGAGCGATTTTCTCGAGTGCGGGATAGAATTAAAAGGCACTGAGATAAAATCTATCAAATCTAATGGAGCCACTCTATCAGATGCCTATGTCATTTTTAAAAATGGCGAGGCATTCATTTTGAACATGCACATTTCTCCATATGATAATGGCAACATCTTCAATCATGATCCACTTCGAACAAGAAGATTGCTACTTCACAAACATGAAATCAATAAATTACTTGCCAAAACTAACGAAAAGGGTTTTGCTATTATTCCGACCAAGTTATATTTAAAAAATGGTCGCGCTAAATTGGAAATTGCTTTAGGTAAAGGCAAAAAGAATTTTGATAAGCGCGAATCGATTAAAAGACGCGATGACAAGATGGCGATGGACAAAGCGATTAAAAACAAAGGCAAAGAAAATGATTGAGACATTAGATGAATTAAAAAAATATTTTCTTAGCAAAGATTATCCAACTTATGAGCGAGATAACTATGATTTATTTTTGCGCGATGAAAAATTTGCTTTTAATAAAAAAGCTATCCATATCACCGGAACAAATGGAAAAGGCAGCGTGGCTAACTATATTAAGAATATCTATTATTGCGCTGGTCAAAAAGTTGGAATGTTTATGTCTCCATTTTTATATTCTCCACTTGAGATGATAAGTGTAAATAATGCTGAGATATCTATTTCTGATTATTTAAATATTCTCAACCGATATTTTGATAAATTTGAAAAATATAATTTGTCTAGTTTTGAAATCCAGACATTCATCGCTTTCTCTTATTTTCTTAAAGAAAATGTCGATATTGCAATTGTGGAAGTTGGAATGGGTGGATATTTAGATGCGACTAATTGCTTTATTCCATCTCTATCTATCATTACAACAGTTTCTCTTGAACATACTTCTTATCTAGGCCGTACAGTCTCAGAAATAGCGGAATCAAAATCAGGAATTATTAAAGAAAATATGCCGGTTCTTGTTGGCCAATTAGGCGAAGAAGCCCTCTATCCAATCACCTTAAAAGCAAAGCAATGTCATTGCAGTTTATTTGTCGTCGATGATTATCACAATGAACGCTTAGAAAATAATCGCTATGTTTTTGACTATAAACCTTATAAAAACATTATGTTGAATACCGCTGCTAAATATCAGCTTAAAAATGCTTGCCTTGCTATTGAAGCAGTTAAGATTATGCTTCCACTTATCCACGTCGATGAAGAAGCGATAAAAAAAGGTTTAGCATTTCCGACTCTTCCTGCTAGATTAGAATTTTTTCCACCAAACATCATCGTTGATGGAGCACACAATCCTGAAGCAATGGACGCTCTAATGGAAAGCTTGCTTATAATTTACCCAGATAAAAACATCCACACTTTATTCGCTGCTTTTAAAGATAAAAACATCGATTTAATGTTAACCGCTTTAAATCGTGATACATCAAGTGTTGTCATCACTACTTTTGAACATAAAAGAGCGCGAAAAGAAGAAGACTATTTCCTATATTTGGCCGATTATAGTTTTGATCCAGATTATATGCACGCTATCGATGAAATGATCCAACGATATCCAGAAGATATCATTCTTATTACTGGGTCATTAGCTTTCTCTAATTTAGCAAGGCAATATTTGCTTTTAAAGAGGCAAAAACAATGATTAAGATGTCGCAAATCCAAAAAATTACATTATCTGCCATGCTTTTAGTTTTAGCTATTCTTGGCACTAGGCTTCCAGCCTTGTTCACCATTCCAAATGCTTCTTTTATTCGCATTTCTCTTGGCCCTTCTATGATTATATTAAGTTCGATTTTACTGGGCCCATTATATGGAGCAGTCGTCGGTGGTGGCAGCGATCTTTTGGGTTCGGTGATATTCCCTTCAACATTAGGTGGGCTCAGTATCAATCCATTTATTACCATCATCTATACTTTGCTTGGTATTATTCCGTGGGCTTTGCTTTTTATCACAAAGCACATACGTCGTTCGTTTAAAAATCCATGGATTTTATATTTAGCTATGCTTCTATTGTGGGTATTTGTTCTCATATTTTTAATCTATAACGATTCCATCTCTTTATATGGTGGCAAAGTTTATGATTTTTCACTTCTTGGTAAAATATTGATATGTTCAATTTCATTTGTGCTCATGGTGTTAATGGGGTTGTGCTTATTTTTTGTCAACAAACAGTTTCAAAAGAAGATTGCGACATATCCTAGTCTTCCTAGTCCCTATGAAATCGCCTTCATCAGCTTCGTGTGCGAAATATTGTTGATGCTCATCCTTGGATCGCTTGTTAAGGCATTTATGTATGAGATTGATTTTCTTTTCATTTTCTTTGTTCAAAGCGTCATTTTGTTCATCGATGTCCCACTCAATACTTTTGTTGTATCTTATCTTCTTTTACTCTATAGTAAAGTCAATTCCAATTCTGGAGTAGAAATCAAATGAACGATGAAAACAAAGAAGAAGTAAGAAAAGATAAAGATCTAGAAATAGATCAATCTTTGCTCACCCCTGAAGAGAAAAAAGAACAGGGATATCATTTTCCAATTGTTCCTTTAATTGTGTGTGGGGTAATCCTCGTGCTCATGATCGTTTGCATAATCGTCATTATTTGTCTATAAATATGAAACAAACTCAATATTTTAAATCGCAAGTGGTATACCAGATATATCCTCGTTCTTTTTGCGATTCTAATGGCGATGGGATAGGGGACATTCCTGGAATCATTTCAAAATTGGATTATCTTAAAGAACTCGGAGTTGGAGTTATTTGGCTTTCACCAATTTATCCTTCGCCGAATGTCGATTTTGGTTATGATGTCTCTTCCTATTGCGAAGTAAGCAGCGATTATGGCACTTTAGATGATTTTAAAAATTTGGTTTTACAGTCGGAAAAACGCGGGATTAAAATCGTCATGGATTTAGTCATTAATCACACCTCGACGAAACATCGCTGGTTTATCGAATCTAAAAAAGATAATTCGCCATACCGAAATTACTATTTTTGGAGAAAAGGACGAAATAAAAATAAAAAAGCGCCGAATAATTGGCAATCGATGTTTTCCACAAGCGCTTGGAAATATGATGATGAAGCAGATAGTTGGTACCTTCATTTATATAGCGAAGAACAAGCGGACTTGAACTTCAATAATCCAAAAGTCATCGAGGAAGTTAAAAACATTATTACTTTCTGGTTAGATTTAGGCGTCTATGGCTTTCGCCTTGATGTCATAAACAACATTTTTAAAAGCTCGCTAAAAAATGCTAAGCCATCGCTTAGTAGAAGAGGCAAAGAATACTATGCCAACCAAGATGGATGTCACAAAATTCTTCAAGAGTTTCATGACGAAATATTCTCTAAAAGAGAATCTATGACCGTTGGCGAGTGTTATATGTTAAGTCTACAAGATGCTAAAAAGTTTACGACAAATGAGCTCGATATGGTTTTTCAATTCGATCATATGAATGTCGACAAACGCTCGATACCAATCTTCAGCAAAAAATTCAATCCGGAGCGTTTCAAAAATATTCTTTTTAAATGGCAAAAAGGCATCCAGTGGAACGCTAATTATTTAGAGAATCATGATCAACCACGTAGCGTATCTCATTTTGGAAGCAAACGATATCACGATGAATCCGCTAAGTGTCTTGCTATGCTTCTTTTGTGCCTTAAAGGAACACCATTTATTTATCAAGGCGAAGAAATTGGCATGACTAATAGTGAATTTAACGACATTAAAGAAATAAAAGACATATCTGCTATTGGCGTTTACAAAATGCTGCGAAAAGCGCATTTTGGTGAGAAAAAAGCACTTAAAATTGCAAATAATATCAATAGAGACCATGCTCGAACTCCAATGCAATGGGACAATTCTATTAATGCTGGTTTTACTGGTGGTATTCCATGGATAAAAGTCAATCCAAATTATGCCGATATCAATGTGATGGCGGAAAATAAAAATCCTGATTCGGTCCTATCCTTTTATAAAGAACTCTTGTTAATCAAAAAAGAAAACAAGGTCCTTATCGAAGGAGAGTTTATCCCTATTCATACCAGTGGTAGTTTAATTTCTTTTGCTAGAAAAAATGATGAACACGAATTTCAGATAGTAATTAATTTGAGTGAAAAAAATATCAAAAACCCTATTTTTCTACGAGGCGAAGTTCTCATTTCTAATTATTTACGAAATGACTATGAAACAGTGGATTCACTATTGCCTTTTGAGTGTGCTTTGATTAAAATTCGTTAATCTAATGAATAAAAAATTTTAGATATTCTAAAATATTTTTGTCTATATGATATAATTAAGCGAGTTTTGAATAAGGAGACCATTATGGAACCAAGAAAAAACATTACCTGGGATGAATATTTTATGGGCATCGCCCGTTTAGCCGCAATGAGAAGCAAAGATCCAATGACTCAAGTTGGAGCTTGCATTGTCGATGATGATCACAAAGTTGTTTCCATTGGTTATAATGGCATGCCTCGCAATATCGACGAATCGCTTCTTTCATGGGATAGAGGAGAAGGACTTGACTCGAAATATCTATATGTTTGCCACGCTGAATTTAACGCTATTTTGAATACGAGAAATGGTTCGGCTTTAAAAAACTGCATTCTTTATGTCACTTTGTTTCCGTGCAATGAATGCACGAAAGCGATCATCCAAGTGGGGATTAAAGAAGTGGTTTTTGCCGATAATAAATACGAAAGCACTGTCGAGACTAGAGCAAGTGCAAAAATGCTCAAACTCGCTGGCATCAAAATTCGCAAATATGAAGGACGCACTGCTGAAATAGTGATGAAATAATATGAATATTATATCCGTTAAAGACATCTCATTTTCCTTCGATGGAAAGAAAAACGCAGTCGATCACGTTTCTTTTGATGTTGAAAGCGGAAAATATATATCGATCATCGGCCACAATGGTAGTGGGAAATCGACTCTTGCTAGACTATTGACTGGTCTTATTTTTTCTAAAAAAGGTTCGATAAGCATCTTTGAACATGAATTGAATGAAAACACAATCCAAGATTTAAGAAAATATATTGGCATTGTTTTTCAAAATCCAGACAATCAATTTATTGGAGCAACGGTGAGAGATGATTTGGCTTTTGGCTTAGAAAACAAGTGCATTTCACATGATGAGATGGAAAAATTGATCGATGAATATTCTAAAAAGGTTGGAATGGAAGAATTCTTGGATAAAGAACCTTCTACCCTTTCTGGTGGACAAAAACAACGTGTCGCCATTGCGGGTGTGCTGTCTTTAAAACCAGATATCATCATCTTTGATGAAGCTACCGCGATGCTCGATCCAAAAGGTCGCCGTGAGATTCGTACGATCATCCAAAACATGCGTGAAGAAAATCATAATCTTACCATCCTCTCTATAACTCACGATGTTGAAGAGGCGGCTTTAAGCGATGAAATAATCGTTATGAACGAAGGGCAGATTTACTTAAAAGGAACACCAAAAGAGGTGTTTTCAGATACGAAAAAACTCGAGGCAATTTCTCTTGATTCGCCTTTTTTCTATAAGCTGCAAGAATCGCTTATCGACAATGGTATCGATGCAAAAGATGCAACATCAATTGAAGATTTGGTGGATTTATTATGCCGATAAAATATGTTGATGTAAGCTATATTTATAATAAGAAAACCCCATTTTCATATGAGGCTTTAAAAAATATAAATTTAGAGATTCCAGAAAAATCATTTACTGCCTTGGTGGGTCGTACTGGATGTGGCAAAACCACATTGGTTCAACAATTAAATGGTTTATTAGTACCTACATCAGGCACGGTCTATGTCGATTCATTCATCGTTTCTAAAGATAAAAAAATTCGTACAAAAAAATTAAAACCCTTAAGAAAACATGTCGGTCTTGTTTTTCAATTTCCAGAATATCAATTATTTGAGGAAACCATTGAAAAAGATGTCGCATTTGGCCCTAAAAATTTTGGAGTTTCAAAACAAGAAGCACTCGACATCGCACATAAAGCTTTAAAAGATGTTGGTTTAGATGAGTCTTTTTATGAACGTTCACCATTTGAACTTTCTGGTGGTGAGAAAAGACGTGTAGCTATTGCAGGAATCCTCGCTCTTCAACCTGATGTTTTGGTTCTCGATGAGCCAACTGCCGGTCTTGATCCACGTGGGGCCAAAGAGATTATGGAGTTGTTCCAAAGCATTCATAAAAATGGCGTTGGAATTATTCTTGTTACGCATGATATGAACTTGGTTCTCACATACTGTGACAATGTCATCATTATGGATGATGGTGAAATTAAGAAATTCACTACGCCTGGACATCTATTCGCCGATAGTGATGAACTTTATTCTTTGGAGTCGCCGATGATTATTACTTTTGCTAAAAAATTAAAACAACATGGTTTAGATGTCGATATCAGCAAAGTCAAAGATGTCCCTTCATTAGTTGAAGAAATAAAAGCCAAGAGGAAAACTGATGAATAATATAACTCTTGGTCGCTACGCCCCATATAATACTTTTGTCCATAAGATGGATGCTCGTGACAAAGTCCTTTGTCTCATTCTATTCATGGTGGCAATTTTCTTTGGTTTTTCTTCTTGGGCCATGACATTTTTAATCGGTGGAATTTTGCTCGTTCTCATCATCGTGATAATGCTCATCTCAAAAACTAGTATTTTGAGCCTCTTATCATCTTTAAAATACATGTGGTTTATGATTTTGTTTTTACTTGTTATAAACGTAGTTGTACCTCCAACATCTAATGAGACTTTGAACGTCGCTTTTAAACTATGGGATTATCCAATTTATTGGGAATCTATTTTTCAATCGATTAAAATCATTTTACGACTGGTAATGATGGTGGCAATCACCATGATTTTAACTGCGACTACTAAGCCTCTTGATTTAACCAATGCTCTAGAATGGTTTATGACCCCGTTAAAACTGGTGAAGTTTCCAGCGCATGAAGTGGCTATGACCATATCTATTGCTTTAAGATTTATTCCGACATTGCTCGATGAAACCAACCGCATTATGAAAGCTCAATCATCTCGTGGCATTGATTTTGAACATGGTGGGTTAGGCCAGAAATTTAAAGCGATTGTCGCTCTTATCATCCCTTTATTTGTTTCAGCTTTCCAAAGAAGCGAGGAACTCGCTAATGCGATGGAAGCTCGTGGGTATAATCCTCGTGCTAAAAGAAGCAAGTATCGCGAGCTTCATTGGGGATGGAGAGACACTGTTTCCATTATTTTTGTGGTAGCTATCGTTACGATGGTTATCGTTACATCTGCAGTCCCACTTGATTACTTTGCCTTACTTGGAATCACCATACCAGGAGTTTTAGCTTAACATGAGATATTTTTGTCGCATCGCCTATGATGGAACTAACTATTGTGGATGGCAAAAGCAACCACGTTATCGCAACTCCATCGAAGAACAAGTGGAAGTGATTTTAAGTAAATTATTAGATGAGGACATTATCGTTTATGCTGCCGGTCGAACGGATAAAGGTGTTCACGCTTTAAACCAATGCTTTCACTTTGATACGAGAAAACAAATTAAAGATTTAAATAAGTTTATCTATGCTTTTAATCGCCTAATTGCCGCAGATATTCGCCTTAATTCCATAGAAGAAGTAAGCGATGATTTTTTTGCGAGATTCGCTTGCAAACAAAAACAATATCTTTATAAGATAAACACCGGAATTAGAAATCCATTTACTATCAATTATGAATATCAACTGTTGAGAAAATTAGATGTTGAATCGATGCGAGAAGCATCGCAAATATTTGTTGGCAAATTGAATTTCATGAATTTTACTTCCAAAGAAGAAGATGAAAAAAACTTTGTTCGCACTATAACTTCAATCGATATAGATTTATCTAACGATATCGTATCCATACTTTTTTGTGGTGATGGTTTCATGCGTTATATGGTGCGAATGATTAGTGGGACGCTTATTCAAGTTGGGTTGCATAAACTGGATTTAGATGATGTGAAATCTCTTCTTTTTAACAAGAAAAGACACGTAGTTAAATACAAAGCTCCAGCGCAAGGTTTATATCTTTTAGATATCCTTTATTAATAAAAGATAATAAAATCCTAGTCAAATCTTATTAGTAAGTGGTAAAATGTCATAGGAAATTATGAGGAAATTATTATGGGTAGACATCACGAAGTAAGAGCTGCCGCTATGGCAAAAACTGCTGCGAAAAAAGGCTCTTTATACATGCGTGCTTCTAAAGAAGCATACATGGCAGCAAAAACAGGATCTCCTGATCCCAAGACCAACTTGGCTTTAAGAGCGGTTTTTGATAAATATCGTGGGCAGTCTGTTCCTAAGGATGTTTTTGATCGTGCGATTAAAAAAGCTCAAGGTGGAGATGGGGCAACGTATATTGCCGGCCGCTATGGAGCGTTTGGTCCAGGCGAGAGCTTATTGATTGTCGACACATTAAGCGACAACGCTAATCGTGCTCTTGTCAATGTGAAAACATTAGTTGTCAAAAAAGGTGGCCACATGGGCACGGTCGAATACAATTTTGCTGAAACTGGTATTTTTGCTTTTAAAGGCGAAAATAGAGATGAAGTCGAAGAGACATTGATTTTAGGCGATGTCGATGTGAGAGAAGTCAGTATGGAAGATGGCGTGATCGAAGTTCTTGTCGAGCCACATGATTTCGCTAAAGCTAAAGAAATGCTTGAAGCTATGGGTATTACTGAATTTGATATGGCTGAGCTTACCATGCTTGCCAACGAAAATGTTACTCTTGATGACGAGCACAAAGAAAGATTCCAAGAATTGCTCGATGAACTCGATGAGTTGGAAGACGTTCAAGCTGTTTATCACAACGTTGATCTTTAATTTTTAAAAAATGTGAAAGACTAGGCAATTTGTCTAGTCTTTTTCTTTCCGCCTTTCTTGTGAATTAAACACAAGAATGATAAAATCAAAACACGATGAAAATAGAAGTCCTTGTCCCGTGTATGAAATTAGATGAAAAAGGAATTGTTGAACTATTCCATTTTTTAAATATTCAAACCGATGTCTTATTTGCTTGTCAATGCGATAAGAACGCTGAGGAATCGCTAGTTTTGAACAACCATAATGTTCACATCGTTTATTCAAGAGAACGCGGTGTGAGCAAAAACAGGAATCTTCTCTTAGCAAAATCTGTGGGAGACGTTCTTTTGATGATTGATGATGATTGCGTTTTGACGCAAGGCTACGAACAAATCATCGTTGATGCTTATAAGAAATTTCCAAAAGCGACCGCTATTAGATTTAATACCACTCGTATTCAAAATGGACGACATTGCAAAATGATTGAAAGCGATAAAAAACTATCTTTTAAAGATCTTTCTGCTTTCGGGACACCTGGACTTAGCATCAAAAAAAGTGCGTTTGTTCCTTTAGAAATCCATTTCGATGAAAATTTAGGAGCCCCGAATTATTTGGCAAACGGGGAAGATTCTTTATTTTTGTTTGAACTAGTAAAAAAATCTAAAGCGATTTATTCATCTAAAAATATAATTGCTCATGTTCATGAAGATAGAAGAGAATCAACGTGGTTTAAAGGTTATAATGATGCCTATTTTGTCACTAAAGGTTATGTTTTTTCTAAAATGTATCCACACATTTATAAAATGGTGGCAAGATATCACTATCATCATCAAAAAGAACAATATCGAAAAAGTGGATATGATGTTAAAAAATATATGAAATTAATTAAACAAGGCCATTATTATAAAGGAGCAAATTAATAATGAAACAGTTAAAACATTTAGCATTTTTAGGAGCCACCTTAATGGTTGCTTCATTAGCAAGTTGCAGTAGTACTACTACGAGCACTAACTCTTCAGTCAGTGGTGACTCAGTTAGCGAGTCGACAAGCACAAATATTGGAACATTGAAATCCATCAGTGCGGTTTATAGTGGCAATCCAAAAATCGGCGATGTATTAGATTATAAAAATGATTTGGTAGTGACGGCGACTTATGCTAATGGACAAAAAATTCTTACTGATTCAGATTACAGCATCAATAAGCTTTCTTCGCCTTCGTTAGATATGAGTTATTCGCTTTCTAGTCCATTTAAAAGTGCATCTACTTATTCATACACGGTAAAATACCGCACTAAAAGCACGACTTTTTCTACTGATGTCGATTCATTGGTTGGCACTTCCAACTCTTTGACCTCGTTAGTGGTCGACAACAATCAAACTTATCCTTCAAACGTCTATTTGCTCGATGTAGCTTCTCTCACATTGACTTTGCAGTGGACTGCTGGCGTGGAATATCTTGCTTATTCTTCAAGCCTATCTTCATACTTTAATTTCAAATTGTACAAGAGCACTGATTTAAGCACGGATGTCATCGCCTCAAAGCTCGTTACTAATACACACTATGTACTTCGTGTTACTTATATATATGGTGGGCAAAGCAAATATGGCGATTGCAATTTCGATTGTGAAACTGGTTATGTGCAACCAACAACTCTTAAATATAAATATACCGATATTGATGAATACGCTCCTGCGCTTGGTTCACAAAAAGTTCTAATTGTTCCTGTGGTTTTAAAAAATTGTACCGATTATTCATTTACGACTTCAATTTTAAATAATATTAATACCTATTATTTTGGCGAGAAAAGCGCTACTCCAAATCAGTGGAATTCTTTAAAGACATATTACGAAACCGCCAGTTATAATAAAATTCAAATTTCTGGTGCGGTGGCTCAAGTTTATACATCTCCAACAATTGCTAAAACTGACCTTTCAGACTGGGGATATAATTCAATGTCTAATCTATTTGCGGTTATTGAAGCCGCTCTTTCTTCAGCAAAAAATGATATATTTGGCAATGCTATCAATTTGGATGAATATGATTCAGACAACAATGGTTACATCGATTCTTTCCACGTCATATTAAATGCCAGCGATGGCAATAGCAATGATAATTGTATTTGGCCTCACATGGCTAGTACAGGTGCTACTCGTGGCAGTCAATCTCAGCCAACAGCAAATGTTTATTCAGCATCAAATTTAGGCCATGTCTCTGCAAGTGATGGTGGTAGAACCTCAGTCCATGAACAAGGACATATTTTTGGACTAATGGACTATTACAATTATGCCTATGATAATTCGGATTTTGTCGGATATATGGATATGCAATCATATAATGTTATGGATTGGAATCCTTTCTCTAAAATGAGCATCGGTTGGGCTACAAAGCCTTATGTTGTCGATGGTTCACAACCAACTACTACTATCAGCATTAAGCCATTTGCAACCACTGGCGAAGCAATTGTTATCCCAGCTAATTATTCCAGTTGGAATGGCTCGGCTTTTGACGAATATATCATCGTCGAATTCTTTGCTAAAGTTGGAAACAATTCCGACCCTGATTGGTCGTATTGGAACAATATATGCTCAAACCATGATGGTGGAAGGACATTAAGCAAAAACGGCGTTAGAATTTATCACGTCGATGGAAGGCTTATAAGTAATAGCGGGGTTATCATCGACAACAGCCATCCACTCAGCAATTATTCAAGTGCATCTTTAGCATGCTCAAACTCAACCGGAGATTATGGTAGTAGCGTATATCCAAACTATAAACTACTTCAAGTGATGCAAGCTGGCAATGTTAACACTTTTGCATCGACAAGTTCTTCCGTTCATCATTATTTCTCCGATGAAGATTTGTTCCAAGCCAATGATACATTCACGGTTGGTGTTCATAGTGGATATACCAATTTTGGTCCTAATTTCTTCTACAACACAACGAAATTTGATAATGGTTTGACCTTCCCTTATGGAATAAAGATTAATAACGTTGGTAGCGAAAGCGCTTCGATTACCATCACTAAGTTCTAAGATAATTTATAAACTCGTGAGTTAAAATTATTCACGAGTTTTTTCATGTTCGAGGCTCGAAAAAACATATGTGTAATAAAAAAGCAAATAGTTGTTGACTTTTATTTACTATAAAAGGATAATAATTAACGGCACAAATTGCCGAAATTAGTAGTCCCGGTAAGATTACTTGTTTGGTAAGGAGGATTTATATGCAACGTCAAACAACGAATGCAAAGCCTGCTGAAATTAAGAGAAAATGGTATGTCGTCGATGCAACCGACAAACCTCTCGGAAGATTAGCCTCAGAAGTCGCGGTAGTGTTAATTGGCAAAAATAAGCCAATTTATACTCCTAATGTTGATTGTGGAGATTATGTCATCATCATCAACGCTGAAAAGGTTAGTTTATCAACAGAAGCTAAGCTAAGAAACAAAAAATACTATAACGTCTCAGGATATAACGGTGGTCTTCGTACAAGAACCGCTGGAGAGATGATTCAAAATTATCCAGAAGAAATGGTGGAGAGATGTGTCTGGGGAATGCTTCCAAAGGGAAGACTTGGACGTCAAATCTACAAAAAGCTCTTCGTCTACAAAGGCGCAGATCACAAACATGAAGCTCAAAAACCAGAAGTTCTTGAGTTTAAAAGCGTGAGGAAATAAATATGGCAACTAAGAAAGAAACAGTTCAATACTACGGCACTGGCCGTCGCAAAAGTTCAATTGCTAGAGTTTATATCACTCCAGGTAAAGGCAAAGTCATCGTCAATGGTGTCAAAGTTGAAGAATATATGCCTTATGCCACATTAGTGATGGACTTGATGCAACCTCTTAAAGTCACTTCTAACGAATCTAAGTTCGATGTCGAATGCACAGTCGTTGGTGGTGGATTTACCGGACAAGCTGGCGCAATCCGCTTAGGAATCACCAGAGCATTGTTAAATGCTGGTGTCGATCGTAGTACTCTTAAGAGTGCCGGTCTTATCACTCGTGATTCACGCGCTAAGGAACGTAAGAAATACGGTCTTAAAGCCGCAAGACGCGCTCCACAATTCTCGAAGCGTTAATCTTATTATCTATTTGTATGCAGGCCCATGTGCAAAACTTGGGCCTTGCATACGATAAAGATAACTTGTCAAGACTTGACGAATATTGTATATTAGTTAAGCATCTTGCAAAGGCATTGGGCCTTTAGCTCAGTTGGTTAGAGCGCACCCCTGATAAGGGTGAGGTCGATAGT